>Ga0066255_1001718_pt1 | contig 17290 bp, 16 predicted proteins | sample ThiBiot_750_biof_FD_71148 | JGI IMG/M metagenome (GOLD analysis project Ga0066255, IMG submission 71148) | Wastewater bioreactor microbial communities from Cape Town, South Africa - Thiocy_expt_750_biof (version 2) | ecosystem: Engineered > Bioreactor > Thiocyanate-remediating >... | reverse complement strand
CACGCCGGTGAAGAAACGACCGTGCGTGGTCTTCACCTCGCCGACCGCCAGGGTCATCGGGAAGGTCTCGCCGCTCTTGCGCTGGCCCACCACCACCCGGCCCATGCCGATGATGTGCGGATCATTGGTGCTGTAGTAGCGCTGCAGATAGCCGTCGTGCGCCGCGCGGTAGGGCTCCGGCATCAGGATGCGCACGTTCTGGCCTATGGCGTCCGCAGCCTCCCACCCGAACAGCGCCTCGGCCGCCGGCGAGAACGAGGTCATCAGCCCCGCCTCGTCGATCACGATCATCGCGTCCGGCACGGTGTCGAGGATCGACTTCAGATCCGCCTCGCGCTCGGCGAGATCCTGGTTCACCGCCTGGACCGCCCGCCGCTGACGCGGGCCCCACTCGCCGCCGGTGACGATGGCAAAACGCCCGTGGCGCGCGGCCTCGATGAATGACGCTTCGGCCAGGCCGGTGACGGGCACGGGGCTGCTCTCGCGCAGCGCCATCAGCCCGGGGTCGCCAAAGCAGCCGATCAGCACCGCGTCGGGCGCAGGCTGCGGCTGTGCGATCTCATGCGCCCACACATCTAGCGCGGCGTGGGCTGCTACCGCGTAGCTCGCCTCACACGCGATGTACGGCGCGCCAAAGCGGGCCGTGGCCGTGCGCACCGCTACATGCGAGCCCGCAGCCCCTTGCACATGCCGCTGCAGCAAGGCACTGACATGGGCCGACATGTTGGGGTTGATGACGAGCAGTTGGCGCATGGAGGAAGGAGGTGAAAAGCGAGTCAGGCCCCGCCCAGCAACCGCGCCAGATCGGGCGCCTCTGCCGCAGGCGGCGTGAACTCCAGCTGCGATTCGATGCGCGCCAGGTGCGCAAGCATCAGCCGGGGCGCTTCGCGCGCATCGCGCAGGCGAATGGCATCGATCAGCGCCCGGTGCTCACGGCAGCCGCAGGCGGTGGCCTCTTCGCGGGTCTGGGCATGGCTGGGGCTGTAGGTCATGAGGATGAGCGAGGTGCGCGAAACCAGCTCGCGCAGGATGCGCCCCAGCGTCTGGTGCCCTGCTGCCTGAGCGATGTGCAGGTGAAAGTCGCCCGAGAGGCGGATGGCGCGGCGCATGTCGCCGCTGGCGCGCGCGGCCTCTTCGTCGTCGATGCAGGTGCGCAGCGCGGCGATGTCGGCATCGGTGGCGTTGGCAATGAACAGTTCCACCAGGCGCGGCTCCAGCAGGCGGCGGGCCTCGAACACTTCCAGCGCCTCCTGCGGCGTGGGCTGGGCGATGGAGGCGCCCCGGTTGGGCGTGAGCGTGACAACCTGCTCGTTGGCCAGCCGCACCAACACCGGGCGCACGCGGGTGCGCGAGACGCCAAACGCTGCGGCCAGCTTGTCCTCCACCAGCTTGGTGCCGGGCGGCAGCCGGTGGTCCAGGATGGCCGACACCATGCGCTCGTACATGTCGTTGTCGCTGAGCTGGCCGGTCGTGTCGGGCTGCACGGGCGGTTCGGTGACCGCAGCGCGTGCGCGCCGGGGCTTAGGGAGGGTGGTCGTCATAAGGGTGCCGTTTTTAACCCGAACGGCCTTTGCGCCTGCGGCCTAACGCCCACACCAGCGCCAGCGTGATGCCCATCACCGCAAACGACACCACGGTGGTGACGGTGCCCAGCGCGTAGATGGACGGCGTGGTCACCGTGCTGGTCAGGCCCTGCAACTCCAGCGGCAGTGTGTTCACATCGCCAATGGCTTGCGAGGTGCGGGCGATCTCATCCCAGCTCAGCGTGAAGCCAAACATGCCAATGCCCACGACCGAGGGCGCAATCAGCGGCAGCACCACATGCGCAAAGCCCTGCCAGGGCGTGGCGCCCAGGTCGCGAGCGGCTTCTTCATACGCAGGATTGAAGCGGTTGAACACCGCAAACATGATGAGCAGGCCAAACGGCAGCGTCCAGGTCAGGTGCGCGCCCAGGGCCGAGGTGAACAGGCCGAGCGATGTGCCGTAGCCCTCCAGCGCGCTTTCCATGCCCAACCATTCGACGACGGCCTTGATGCCGTTGTCGATCAGCCGGAACTCCAGCCCGATGCCCAGCGAGACGATGATGGACGGCATGATGAGGCTGGCCACCACGATGAAGAACAAGGTGTTACCGCCCGCCAGCCGCTTGCGGAAAGCCAGCCCGGCCAGCACCGACAGCACCACCGTGCACAGCATCACGGCCACGCCCAGGCCCAGCGAGCGCCACAGCGCCGCGCCAATGTCCACCACGCCCAGGCCTTCGGCCAGCTTGGCGAACCAGTGCAGCGATACGCCGCGCATCGGAAAGGTGAGCCCGCCGTCGGGGCCCTGAAAGCTCAGGATGAAGATGACGAACATGGGCCCGTACATGAACAGCACGAACAGCACAAAGACAATGGCCAGGGGCCAGAAGCTGGCGGGGCGGGTTTCGCGGATGCGGGTGGTCATCTCACAGCTCCTTGCGGATATCGACGAGGCGCGTGAGGCCCCAGATGATCATCAGCACCACGGCCAGCAGGATCACGGCATTGGCCGCAGCCAGCGGGAACTGCAGGTACGACGTCTGCACCTGGATGATCTTGCCCACAGACGCGATCTGCTGCCCGCCCATCACGCCGATGGTCACAAAGTCGCCCATCACAATGGTGAGCACGAAGATAGAGCCGATGATGATGCCGGTGCGCGACAGCGGCACGATCACGTTCCACAGCGTTTGCCAGCCACTCGCGCCGCTGTCGCTGGCGGCTTCGATGAGGCTTCGGTCGATGCGCATCATGCTGTTGAAGATGGGCACGATCATGAACATGGTGTAGAGGTGCACAAAGGCGAGCACCACCGAGAAGTCGGAGAACAGCAGCCACTCGATCGGCGTGTCGATGAGGTTCATGCCCATCAAGGTCTGGTTCACCAGCCCATTGCGCCCCAGCAGCGGCACCCACGAGATCATGCGGATCACGTTCGATGTCCAGAACGGGATGGTGCACAGCACGAACAGCAGCGTCTGCATGCCGGACGAGCGCACATGGAAGGCCAAAAAGTAGGCCACGGTGAAGCCGATCACCAGCGTGATCAGCCACACCAGAAAACTGAACTTGAGTGTGGAGTAATACGTCTTGAGCGTGACGCACAGGCCGTCTGTCGCATCACCACAGCCCGCAAAAATCGACACGTAGTTCTTGAACGTGAACCCGGGCAGCAGCTCATAGTCGTTGAAATCCCAGAAGCTGACCATCACGATCAACGCCAGCGGGACGATGAAGAACAGCGCAAACACCAACGTGAACGGCGCTGCCTGCCACCAGGCGGCAATGCTGCGGCCTGGGACGGCAGCAGCGGGTAAGGATGGTGTGGTGGTCGTGCTCATGGTGTTTGCATTCAGAAATCAACAGCGCCGCACGCTGCCTTCGAAACCGGCGCGGCCAAAGGCCAGTGCCCCCGTGCAAGGGCCGCCCCGCCGCACCGGGGGGCGTCCCCCTCCCGAACCGCGCAGCGGTTCGAGAGAGGGGTGAGGGCGCTCAACGCCTCAGGGGGTGCCTACCTTATGCCGCGACAAACTCGTTCCACTTCTGCACCATGTAGTTGTTCTCATCCATGATCGCGTTCCAGCACGCAATGCCGCCCATGCGCGATTCATAGCTGCCGCCGTCGCGCACCGCACCGGCCTTGGCCAGCACATCGCCGTTCGGGCTCTTGATGTCTTGCGTAGCGGGCTTGCCTTCCATCCAGTAGGCCCACTCGTAGGCTTCCATCTTGGCCTTGGCGGTTTCCAGCACGGCGCTGTAGTAGCCCTGGCGGTTGAGGTAGGCACCAGCCCAGCCGTCCAAGAACCAGTTGATGAACTCGTAGGCGCCATCGAGCTTGCGGCCGCTCAGCGTGGTGGGCAGGCCAAAGCCCGCAGCCCAGGCACGGTAGCCTTCTTTGAGCGGCTGGAAGTTGCAGGCGATGCCTTTGGTACGCACGGCGGTGACGGCAGGGCTCCACATCGACTGGATCACCACTTCGCCCGATGCCATCAGGTTCACCGACTCATTGAAGTCCTTCCACAGTGCGCGGAACTGGCCCTGCTTCTTGGCTTCGATCAGGGTCTTGATCGTGAGATCAATCTCCTTCTTGGTCATGTTGCCCTTGTCGGGGTACTTGTAGATGCCCATGGCCTCGACCACCATGGCGGCGTCCATGATGCCAATGGAGGGAATGTTCAGGATGGCGGCCTTGCCCTTGAATTCGGCGTTCAGCAGCTCGGCCCAGGAGTTGATGGGGCGCTTGATCAAATCGGGGCGGATGCCCAGCGTGTCGGCGTTGTACACGGTGGGGATGAGGCTCATGAACTGCGTGGGCGCAGTCGCAAACTTCTTGGACTTTTCGCCTTCCAGGTAGATCACCTTCTTGGGCGCGGTGCCCTGGTCGCCCACGGCCTTGCCCGCCACCCTGCCGGTGGTGAACAGCGTGGTGATCTTGTCAGCGTTCTTGATGCGCTTGGTGTCAATGCCCTTGAGGTTGCCCGTGGGCACGATCTTTTTCAGCGAGAAGTACTCGGTGTCGATCAGGTCAAAGCTGTTGGGCGCGGTCACAGCGCGCTTGGTCACGTCGTCCGTGGTCACCGCCACGTACTGGATCTCGATGCCGGTGTCGGCTTTGAATTTTTCAGCAATCGCCTTGTCCTGGTTCACCGCCGTGCCCAGGTAGCGCAGCACGATCTTCTCTTGCGCATGCACGGCCGGGAACATGCCAGCGGCCAGGATACCCGCCGTGCCCTTGAGCAGCGAGCGGCGCGCCACACCAGTGGCTTCACGGACAACGCCAGTGGCATCGGAGACAACGACAGGGGAATCAGCACGGGAAGCATCGGACATGGGAAAACTCCTTGGGTTGCGGAAGGGGAACGGGGAATCGATGAAAGCGGAAGATCGGTGCGATCAGGCGGCGACGGCCTGGGCGGAAGACAGCGGATGCGCCTGCTCAGGCGTCCAGTGCAGTTGCACGCCCTGCCCCACCTGGTAGGGCTGCGCGGCAAAGGCGGCTTCAGGCACCATCACCGAATAGGCCGCCGTGGCGTTGGCCGACAGAACTGCGCCGTGCTTTTGCAGGCCTACCAGCACGTAGGTGCCCTGGTATTCCACATCGGTGACCACGGCCTGCATACGCTGGGCACCCCAGGGCAGCTCGGCATTGGCGGGGGCGATCTGCAGGTGGTCGGTGCGCACGCCCACCTTGCCCTCGGGCGTGTCGATCACGTTGTGTCCGCCCATAAAGCGCGCCACAAACTCGCTGGCGGGCCGGTTGTAGACCTCGTGCGGGCTGCCCACCTGCTCGATCACGCCGTGGTTCATCACCACCATGGTGTCGGCCAGGGCCAGCGCTTCTTCCTGGCTGTGGGTGACATGGATGAAGGTCAGACCCAGCTCCTTTTGCCAGCGGCGCAGCTCGGCACGCATCTGGATGCGCAGAAAGGGGTCGAGGGCGGACAGCGGCTCATCCAGCAGCAGCACGCGCGGCTGCGTGATGAGGGCCCGGGCCAGCGCCACACGCTGCTGCTGCCCGCCCGAGAGTTCTGCAGGTTTGCGCTCCGCCAAATGGCCCAGGGCCACGCGCTCCAGCAGGTCGCGCGCCTTGGCCTGGCGCTCGGCCTTGGCCACGCCTTTCATCTTGAGGCTGAAGGCCACGTTATCCAGCGCCGACAGGTGCGGGAACAGCGCAAAGCTCTGGAACATCATGGCCGTGCCACGCGCAGCGGCGGGCAGGTCGGTGATGTTGCGGTTCTCCAGCAGGATGTCACCGCTGGTCACCGACTCGTGCCCCGCAATCATGCGCAAGGTGGTGCTCTTGCCACAGCCCGAAGGCCCCAGCAAGCAGCAATAGCTGCCGCTGGCAATGCGCAGGTTGATGGCATCCACGGCAGGCTTGCCGCTGGCATAGCGCTTGGTGAGCGCGATGATTTCGATGGCGGCGGGGGTGGGCGCAGGGTGGGTGCTTTGCATGGGTATGCCCTACGCAAAGCCCATGCCAACTTTGTACACAATGTTTTATTCACTTTGCATACAAAATGCACCAACACGGCGCACATTGCTTCCCCATACCGGTCCACACCCGCGCAGCCCCTGGTCCAACCTCGGGCAAACCATGCACCGAAACAGCGCCGAGCCGTGCGGGTGCGTGGCTATACTGGCTTCGCCTTTGAAACAATTTATTACGTCGGCACGTCCCTCCCCTTCCTCTTGCCTGCCGCATGACGAACCTCGACCCGCGCTCCATGATCGCCCTGGCGGGCTTCATGTCTGCCGTCATGGCCCTGGTGCTGCTGTTCATGCGGCGGCATTACCCGCCCAGCATCCGGGGCGTGGGAGGCTGGGCAGCAGCGCCGCTGCTGTGGCTGGTGTCCACTGTGTTGTTTGGTGCGCGTGGCGCCATCCCCGACTGGCTGGGCCTGGTGCTGGCCAACCAGCTGCTGGTGCTGGGCTCGGTCACCTATTACATGGGCACTCGGCAGTTCATGGGCCAGCCTGCCACCTGGCGCACCTGGAACTGGGTAATGGCGGGCACCACCGTGGTATTTGTCTGGCTCACCTATGGCTCGCCCAGCTACGCATTGCGCGTGGGTTTCTTCACCTCGGTGATGGCAGTGCTCTACGCCATACAACTACGCTTCATGCTGCGCTACGGGGGCCGCAACTTTCCCGAGCGGCTCGTGGAGGTGGTGCTGGGGCTGCACATGCTGGTGCTCACCCTGCGGCTGGGCTCCATCCTGGCCGGGCACGCGGGCAGCGACCTGATGGAGCCATCGCTGTTCCAGACCCTGTACATCGGCGCCTATGTGCTCACCGTGCTGATGCTGTCGATCGGCGCCGTGCTGATGGCCACAGACCGCCTGCGCACCGAGCTGGAGCACCTGGCCACCTATGACTCGCTGACCCAGACCCTCAACCGCCGTGCCTTGCTGCAGCGCTGCGAGGACGAGCTGGAGCGCGCGCAGCGCTACGGCAACGGGCCGTCCATCATGATGGTGGACCTGGACAACTTCAAGGCAGTGAACGATACGCGCGGCCACCAGCACGGCGATGCCGTGTTGGTGCACTTTGCCGAGCGCACCCGCGAGGTGCTGCGCCGTGCAGACCGCCTGGGCCGCTACGGGGGCGAGGAATTCCTGGTGCTGCTGCCGGGAGCCGACGCCCAGGCCGCCCTGGGCGTGGCCCAGCGCATCCACGCCACGCTGGCCACGGGCCACCCGCTGGACTGCGAGGTGAGCATCGGGCTGACCAGCTGGACCGGGCCACAAGAAACCCTGGACGCCATGCTCTCCCGCGCTGACGCCGCCCTCTACCGCGCCAAGGAAGAAGGCCGCAACCGCACTGTGGTGGGCTGAAATCTCTTCCAGTAAGGCGACTCAGGCCGTCTGCGTGGCCACACCGGCCGATTCAAAACTTGCCATCTCGCGCAGCACGGCACAGGCCGACTGCAGCAGCGGCCAGGCCAGCGCCGCGCCCGAGCCCTCGCCCAGGCGCAAGCCCAGGTCCAGCAGAGGCTCGGCCTGCATCTGCTCCAGCATCAAGCTATGGCCCCGTTCGCCCGAGCGATGGGCAAACACGCAGCGCTGCAGCACCTGCGGCGCGATGCGGCTGGCCACCAGCACGGCCGCGCTGGTGATGAAGCCGTCCACCACAATCACGCGCCGCTCGGCCGCTGCCTGCAGCACGGCGCCCACCAACGTAGCCACCTCGTAGCCGCCCAAGGCGGCCAGAGCATCCAGCGGACTGGTGGCGCCCACATTGGCGTCCAGCGCCTGCTGCAGCACCGCGCGCTTGCGTTCGATGCCTGCGGCATCCAGCCCGGTGCCCGCGCCCGTCACCTCGGCCAGCGGCAACCCTGCCAGGCGCGCCAGCAGCAGCGATGCCACTGAGGTGTTGGCAATGCCCATCTCGCCCAGCAGCAAGGCGTTACCCGGCAGCCCACGCACCACCTCCACCCCGTTGGCCAACGCCTGGGCGCATTGCTCGGCGCTCATGGCCGGGCCGACGGAGGCATCCTGCGTGCCGGCTGCCACCTTGCGCAGCAACAGGCGCGGCTGACCGGGTGCTGCTTCACGCGCAGCAATGGGCTTGGCCACGCCGCAGTCCACCACCGTGAGGCCCAGGCCGTGCTGGCGCGCCAGCACGCTGACTGCCGCGCCACCCGCCAGAAAGTTTTCCACCATTTGCCAGGTCACATCGCTGGGGAAGGCCGACACCCCCCGCGCGGCCAGGCCATGGTCGCCCGCGCACACCAGCATCTGGGGGGCATGCAGCACGGGGGATTCGGTGCCCAGGATCACGCCCAGGCGCAGCGCCAGGCGCTCCAGCAGGCCCAGCGAGCCCAGGGGCTTGGTCTTGTGGTCAATGACGTGCTGCAGGCGGCTGGCCAACGCGGCATCATGCAAGTCAGCAACGGATGGAAGTACGAAAGGTGAGGTCATGGTGATGGAGAACACAAAGAACGCCGTGCACAAAGCGGCACAGCAGGGTTCTTAAAAAGAGGCGCAGGCCTATGCGCCCGGCAGGCCGGACTACCCGGCGGCGCTGTCGGCCTGGCTGGCACAGGCCTTGGGCTTGGGCCCCGGCCGCGAGGTGGCCGATGTGGGTGCGGGTACTGGCAAGTTCACCGCACTGCTTGCGACCACCGGGGCCACGGTGGTGGGGGTGGAGCCCGTGGACGCCATGCGCGCCAAGATCGATGCACTGCAACTGCCCACGGTGCGCGCCATGGCGGGCACGGCTCAGGCCATTCCGCTGTCGGCAGCCACGCTGGATGCCGTGGTCTGTGCGCAGGCCTTCCACTGGTTTGCCACCCGCGACGCCCTGGACGAATTCCACCGCGTGCTGCGCCCGGGCGGCAAGCTCGGCCTGGTATGGAACGTTCGCGATGAGTCGGTGGACTGGGTGGCCGAGCTCACCACCATCATCACGCCCTACGAGGGCGATGCCCCGCGCTTCTACAAGGGCGACTGGCGCAAGCCCTTTCCGCACCCCGGCTTCAGCCCATTGGTCGAGACCCGGCTGACCCATGAGCATGTGGGGCCACCCCAGCAGGTCATCGTGGACCGCTTCATGTCGATCAGCTTCATCGCGGCACTGCCCGACGCCGAGCGCGCCGCAGTGCGCGCGCAGATCGAGGCATTGATACAGCGGCACCCGGCGCTGCGCGGGCAAGACACCGTGCGCTTTCCGTACACCACCCTCGCGTGCCATTGCGAACGACTGTGAGGCGTTGAGACGCACGGTGGCCGGGTCCCTACCGCGCCACCAGCGCATCCAGCACGCCCGGTGTGAAGCTGCTGCCCAGGAAGCCTGCAAGGCCGTCAAACACGCTGTCCAGCGTGGGCACCTGCGCGCCAAACAGCGCGTGCAGCACCGCAGCGTCCTCGAACAGGCCGTGCAGGTACACGCCCAGCACATTGCCCGCCGGGTTCTGCCATGCGATGCCGGGGATGACCTCGCGCGCCACATCGCCCTTGGCAGCCATGGCCGGGTGCTGGGCCGTCTGGCCGTGGTGGATTTCGTAGCCGGTGGCGGCCACACCGGCCAACGCGGCCCAGGCGCCCTGCATGGCGCCAAACTGTGCCTGCGTGCATTGCACGGTCTTGGCAACCTCAAAGGTGGTGACCAGCGGCAGCAGGCCCAGGCCCGGGGCATTGCCATCGATACCTGCGGTGTCGATCAGCGCCTCGCCCAGCATCTGCAAGCCGCCACACACGCCCAGCACCGTGCCGCCCTGCCCCGCGTGCTGGGCAATGGCCTGGTCCAGCCCTTGTGCGCGCAGCCAGGCCAGGTCAGCCGCGGTGGACTTGGAGCCGGGCAGCACCACCCAGTCGCTGGCCTTCAAGCCTGCCAGATCGGCCGGGCTGCGCGCCCACAGCAGGCGCACGCCGGGCACGTTCTTGAGCGGCTGGAACTCGTCCAGGTTGCTGATGCGCGGGTAGGCCACCACGGCCACCGTGGTGTGCACAGCGCCCGCGGACAAGGTGCGGTCGTCAAACACGCCGTCTTCTTCGGGCAGGCCGTGGCGCCACTGCATGGGGATGGTGGCCACGGTGGGCACGCCCGTGAGGTCTTGCAGCATCTGCGGCGCAGGCGCCAGCAGGCTGGCATCGCCGCGAAACTTGTTGAGCACGAAGCCACGGATCAGCGCACGTTCCTCCTCGGGCAGCAGCGCCCAGGTACCGTACAGGTGGGCAAACGCGCCGCCCCGGTCGATGTCGGTCACCAGCAGGCAGCGTGCATTGGCATGGCGGGCCACACGCATGTTGACGATGTCGCTGGCGTGCAGGTTGATCTCGGCGGGCGAGCCTGCGCCCTCGATCACGACCACATCGTTTTCGACGCGCAATGCATCGAGTGCTGCGGCGATCTGCGGCCACACCTTTTCGCTGCGGCCGCGCCAGGGCATGGCCGTGAGCTCGGCACTCACCTGCCCCATCAACACCACCTGGCTGTGCGTGTCGGCCTCGGGCTTGAGCAGCAGCGGGTTCATGCGCACCTCTGGCTCGGCACGGGCCGCGAGGGCCTGGAAATACTGCGCGCTGCCGATTTCCCCCATCACACCCGCAGGGCCCGACACCACACGTGCGTTGTTGCTCATGTTCTGCGCCTTGAACGGAGCAACCTTCAGACCCTGGTTACTGTAGTAGCGGCACAGCGCCGTGGTGAGCCAGCTTTTACCGGCACCGCTGGTGGTGCCCAGCACCATCACGCAGCGGGCCAGTGGGGAAGAGGTGGTGGAAGTCACGGCAATGGGCGGACCATGCGGTCCATGATGTGTTCAAGTGCGGCGGCCGCATCGGTGCAGCGGCCGGTGTGCACGGGCGAGGTCTGGATGATGGCGCTGCGTTTGGCGGTGAGCCAGTGAAAGCGCTGGCGGTACGGCAGGCGGGCAATGGGGCCACAGGCTTCGTCGCCCGCACAGATGGCCACGATGGCGGCCAGATGGCGGCGCACGGTGTCGATGTCGGCCCGCGGGTCCATGGCCAGCAGGCGATCCTCATCGATGGCAATGGCCGCCTGCAAAAAGCCGGTGCGCTGACAAGACAGGATCACGCCCGCGTTGATGAATTCCTCGCGCTCCACGCGCGGCACCACGCGCACGATGGCGTAGTCGTACACCTCAGGCGTGTGCATCGACGGCCTCCTTCAACGCATTCACCCAGATGGCACGCCCGGCCAGGCGGGCGCAAAAGTAGTCCACATAGGCCTGGCGGTGGGTGGCGGCGGCGGTCAGCAGACCTTCTTCGTGGTCGGCACCAGCCAGCAACAAGAACTCGTCGGGCACCTCGGCCAGGATGCCGGCCACTACCTCGGGCGTGAGGCGTGCGGCCAGCTCCTCATCCACCTGCGCGAGCAGCGTGGCACGGGCCAGCAGCACATGGTCGGCAATCGGTGCAAAGGGTTTCGCGGGCTGCACCACCGTGCCGTTCCACGCGTGGTGAAAGGTCAGCGCGGCGCCATGGTCGATTAGCCAGGGCTGGCGGTGCCACATCAGCAGATTGGTGTTGCGCGCAGTGCGGTCCACATTGCCCACCAGCGCGTCGAACCACACGAGGCGGGAGGCGAAGTCATCGGACACCACATCCACCGCCGGGTCGAAGTTGAGCGCACCCGACAGGTAATCCAGCCCCACGTTCAGGCCACCGCTAGCGCGCACCAGGTCCTGGATCTCGGGGTCGGGCTCGGTCTGCGCCAAGGCAGGGTCGAGCTGGGCCAGCACGATCTCGGGCACGGGCAGGCCCAGCGCACGGGCGATGCCGCCGGCGATCATCTCGGCCAGCAGTGCGCGCACGCCCTGCCCTGCGCCGCGGAACTTGAGCACGTAGGTACCCAGGTCGTCGCCTTCGACGATGGCAGGCATGGAGCCACCTTCACGCAGCGGCGTGACGTAGCGATTGACGGTGATGGTTCTCACAAGGTCTCCCTCGATCCGATGGAATGCGGGATGGTACGGCCCGCAGGGCCCAAGACGGCCTGCCATGCGGCCCGCAGCGCATCTTGCGCGGCGGGCGCAAGCACCCCCAGGCGCACGGTGCCAGGCAGGCCGAACGATGTGGCGTCGCGCAGCTTGATGCCACGGGGGCGGAGCGCCACCAGGTCGCTCTGCAACGTCGTGGTGGCGGGCTGCGCGCAGAAGTAGTTGGCGAGGCTGCCCGCGTGCATGGCCCAGCCCAGGTCGGTGCACAAGGCCAGCTGGCGTGCCTTCCAGCCGCTCAGCGTGCGCAGGCTGTGCACCAGCCATTGCTGCACGCTGGCTTGCATCCACGCCTGCAGCAGGGCCACGCCATGGGCACCCACGGGCCAGGATGGCGCCAGGGCTGTGAGCGCACGCGCCTGCTCCTCGCAGTCCGATGGAGCAATCGCATAGGCGGCGCGCACGCCGGTGAGCCCCAGGGCCTTGTTAGGGGTCCAGAGCTGCCAGCAGGCCGAGGGCGTGCGCCGCGACGGCGCGCCCGTCCATGTGCCCTCTGGGTCCAGCCGAAGGGGGACATACGCGCAGTCGAGCACACGCCAGGCAGCGTCCGCGTCCCCCTGCCGCCAGGCGTGCAAAGCTGGATCTGTCAGGCCCAAAGGACTAGAGGGCTCGCAAGCCCACTGCAAACCTGCAGCCGACCGATCGCCCCTCAGCACCTCCAGCCCACGCACCTGCGCGGCCTGGGCGTAGTCGCCATAGCTGTGAGGTGGCACGACCACCTTCACGGAGCCCTGCTGCGCGGCCAGCGCGGTGATGCGGTGGATGAACTCGCTGGCACTGGCCGCCAGCACGATGCGGCCGGGGTCTACGTCGTGGAAGGCGCCCAGGGCCTCGCGCAGCGCCGTGTAGGCCGGGTCGGGGTAACGCGTCGCGTCGGCCGCCTGGACGGCGTGCAGCGCCTCGGGACATGGCCCGCAGGCATTGCTGTTGGTCGAGAAATCAAACAGAGGGACGCCCGCAGCGTCGGGGCCGCCATGCACAGGTGCGGAGGAACAACGGGGAGACGTCATGTGTGCGCCCAGGCAACCACCACCAACACCAAAAGCTGCAAGGCCGCCACCACCGGCACCATGGCCAGCACCACCTGCGTGCCCAGACGCGCAGCGCGCCGCGTATCCAGCGGCCCCGCCCTGCAGCCCTTGCTGTGCAGCGTGTACACACCGGGCTTGGCCAGGCGCACATTCAACGCCAGCGCCATGGCCGCCATGGGCCAGCCGCTGTTGGGGGATGGCGTCTTGCGCGCCTGGCGGGCCAGGGCAGAAAACGGCAGGCCCTTGGCCACCACGGCCAGCAACAAGGCGGTGATGCGCGCAGGCACCCACGACAGCACATCGTCCGCCCGCGCCGCCCACTTGCCCGCCCATTGCCAGTAGCGCCCGCTGCGCATGCCGGGGTAGCCCCACATGGCATCGGCCGTATTTGCAAAGCGGTACAGCGCAGCGCCGGGCAGGCCCAGCAGCGCAAACCAGAACAGCGGCGCCACCACCGAGTCGTTGAGGTTCTCGGCCAGCGACTCGATGGCCGACTCGCGCACCTGCACGGCGGTGAGTGCGCTCACGTCCCGGCTCACCAAGCGCGCCAGTTGCGCGCGCCCGGCGGGCAGTGACTGGCCCAGCGCTACCTCCACCGCCAGCACCTCGTCGTGCAGCATGCGCCAGGCCAGCAGGGGCTTGAGCAAAAACGCCAGCATCACCACAGCCAGCCAGGCCAGCAGCATCAAGGCCGCATGCTGCAGCCACCAGGAAACTATCAAAACAATAGCAGTCAGGGCAATCCACACTAGCGCCCCCAGCCAAAAACGCCGAAAGTCCCGTGCCACAGGCTGTAGCGGGGCCACCCACTCGCCCCCCCGGTGCAAGGCCGAGCCCATCCACACCACCGGATGCCAGCGCGCTGGCGGCTCACCCAGCCACCAGTCGATGGCCAGCGCCAGCAGCGGCACGCCCAGGCCCACAGCCGCAGCAGGCCAGGCCCAGGTGGGCATCAGCAGGAAAAGCCAGGGGGTGGACACGAGGGCCAGGCCCTAGTCTTCAATGCCGCGCTGCGCGGGAATGCCCGCCTTGAACGCGTGCTTGACCATCTGCATCTCGGTCACGGTGTCGGCCAGCTCGATGATCTCGGGCGGGCAACGGCGGCCCGTGAGGCACACGTGCACGTCCTTGGGGCGATCGCGCAAGGTCTGCAGCACGCCGTCGAGCGGCAGCCAGCCGTAGATCAGCGGGTAGGTGATCTCGTCCAGCACCACCAGAAAATGCTCACCCGACAGGATGGCCGCACGCGCCTTTTCCCAGCCGTCGCGCGCCAGCTGGGCCGAGTGCTCCAGGTCTTTGCTCTTCCAGCTGAAGCCGTCGCCCAGGCCCTCGATGGGCAGGCCGATCTGCTCGAACATGCGGTGCTCACCAAAGCGCGCGGTGGGCACCTTCATGAACTGGAAAATCTTCACGGCCTTGCCCCGGCCATGGGCGCGCAGCGCCAAGCCAAAGGCAGCCGTGCTTTTGCCCTTGCCGTCGCCGGTGTTGACGATGATGAGGCCCCGGCGTTCGCCCTCGGGCTTTTCGTAGCGTTTTTCGGTGGGGGCGGCTTCGATCTGCATAGGTTGTCTTTCAATCAGAGGTCATTGCTCTGCCGGGGTGCGGCGGGGCAGCAAACGGGGCAAGGCCAGCCACTGGCCCTCCACCGGGTGGATGGCAATGCGGTCGTCAAATACCTGCTCCAGCGCGCGGTGGGTGGCAGCGTCTTGCGCAGACCCATGGTGGCGCAGGCGGCCACCAGCAAGAATGGCCACCTCATCGGCTTGCAGCGCGAACGAGACCTCATGCAGCACGCTGACCACCGTCTTGCCTTGCGCGACCAGTTCGCGCACCAGCAGCAGCCAGTCGGACTGGTGGGGCGGGTCCAGGTTGGCCAGAGGCTCGTCCATCAACAGCACCTGGGCCTGCACGGCCAGCGCGCGGGCCAGCAGCACGCGCTGGCGCTCGCCGCCGGAGAGTTGCGAGAGTGCGCGGTGGCGCCAGTCCCAGGCCTGCGTGGCGCGCAGGGCTTGCTCCACAGCGGCGTGGTCGGCCTCGCTGGGGGGCGACAGCCAGGGCTGGTGCGGCAGGCGGCCCAGCATGGCCACGTCGTACACCAGCAGGTCATCGGCGGCCACCTCGTTCTGGCCCAGCCACGACAGGGCCCGTGCCCAGTCGCTGCGGTGCCAGGCGGCCAGCGGGCGGCCCAGCAACTGCACGTTGCCCGTGCAAGGCAGCAGGCCCGCCAGGGCCCGCAGCAGCGTGGACTTGCCCGCGCCGTTGGGGCCGACGATGCTGGTCCACCGGCCCGCCGCCAGGTGCAGCGTGATGCCGTGCAATATGGGGTGTTTTCCGATGCTGGCGCTTATTGAATCAGCGCTGACAGCTATGTTTTCAGGAGCATTGCGCATTTACAGCACGCCTCCTGGTCCGGTGCGCCGGTGCATCAGCCACAGCAGGTAGCCGCCACCCAGCACCGCGGTGAGCACGCCCACGGGCAGCTCTTGCGGCGCGATGAGCCCCCGCGCCAGCAGGTCTGCACCGGCCAGCAGCACCCCGCCCATCAGGCTGGCCAGCCCCATCAGCCGGCCGTGCGGCACCTTGACCACGGCGCGCACCAGGTGGGGCGCGGCCAGGCCTACAAAAGCAATCAGCCCCGTCTGCGCCACGGCCGTGCCGGTGGCCAAGGCCAGCACCGCCACCAGGGCGGCGCGCAGCGGTGCCAGCGGCAGCCCCAGGCTGTGGGCCGTGGCCTCGCCCAGCGCCAGGCCATCCAGCACGCGCGACAGCGCCCAGGCGGCCACCACGCACAGCAGCCACACCCCGGCCATCAACAGGCACGAGGTCCAGCCCACAAAGCCGGTGGAGCCCAGCAGAAACGCCTGCATGGCCTGCAGGGAATCGGGTGACAGCAGTAGGATGAGCGAGGTGAACGCGCCCAGCACCACGCCCACGATGACCCCGGCCAGCAGCAGGCGCAGCGTGTGCTGCACGCCGCGCGCCAGCGCGAGCGTGAGCAGCACCGCCAGCACCGCCCCGGCAAACGCCGCGCCGGTCAGGCCCAGACGCACCAGCCAGTGGCCCGAAAACACCATGGCCACGGCCGCGCCCTTGGCGCTGCCCACCATGCCCGCAGCGCCGCCCATCATCGCCAGGGCAGTAGCCACGCCCAGAGAGGCGCCCGAGGCGCTGCCCAGCAGGTACGGGTCGGCCAGCGGGTTGCGGAACAGGCCCTGCGCCACGGCACCGGCCAACCCCAGCAGCGCACCGGCGCACCACGCGCCCAGCGTGCGTGGCAGCCGGATCTCCCACACGATCTGCCAGGCCATGTCCCGTGCGGCGTGTTCGGCGGGGTCGGTGCCGTGATCCCACAGCGCGGGCCACAGGTTCTCCAGCCCCACGCTGCCCACGCCGGTGCCCAGCGGCACCAGCAGCGCGCTGGCCAGCAGCAGCAGGCCCGCCAGCCAGCGACCGCGCTGCACCACCGATCCCATCATGGGCGCACCGCCGCAGGCGCCTTGGCACCGGGCGCGGCCTTGCTGGCGAGGCAGCGGGCCATGATGCGCGCGCCTTCAGCCATGCGCGGACCGGGCCGCACCAGCACATCGGCGTCTTCGGGCGGGAACACGCACAGCCTCTGCTCGCGCAGCGCCCGCAGGCTGCTCCAGCCCGGCCGCTCGGTCAGGCCCTCCACGCTGCGCGCGCCCACCATGATCAGATCGGGGTCGGCACGCACCACAAACTCGGGGTTGAGCTTGGGAAACGGCCCGAGCGACGCGGGCAGGATGTTGCGCGCGCCCAGCCGGGTCAGCGTCTCGCCAATGAACGACGAGGCCCCCGCCCCGTACGGCCCCCGGTTCACCTCGAAGTACACGCGCATGCCCCGTGCCGCTGGCGGCACGGACTGCGCGGCGGCCTCGACCGCTGCGTCGATATGGCGCCACACGCGCTGGGCATCGGGCACGGCCAGCACCTGGCCCAGCTTGCCCATCACGCGCTGCACGTCGGCGTGGGTCTTGGGCGCCAGCGCCACCACGGCCAGACCCAGCTGCTCCAGCCGGGCAGAGGCGCGGGACGATGTGGCCATCAGCACCACGTCGGGCCGCAGGGCCACGATGGCCTCGATGTTGGGGTCCAGCCCGCCGCCCACTTGCGGCAAGCGGGTGACGGACTCGGGCCAGTTGGAATAGCGGTCCACGCCCACCAGGCGGTGGCATTGGTCCAGCGCGCAGATCGTTTCGGTGAGCGAAGGTAGCAGGCTCACGATGCGCTGTGGCGGGCGCGGCAGCGTGAAC
>Ga0066255_1001708_pt1 | contig 17420 bp, 13 predicted proteins | sample ThiBiot_750_biof_FD_71148 | JGI IMG/M metagenome (GOLD analysis project Ga0066255, IMG submission 71148) | Wastewater bioreactor microbial communities from Cape Town, South Africa - Thiocy_expt_750_biof (version 2) | ecosystem: Engineered > Bioreactor > Thiocyanate-remediating >... | reverse complement strand
GCCCAGCGCATCGTCAACGACGAGGTGCCCGAGGGCCTGCGCGGCAAGCGCGTGCTGTCGCTGGACATGGGCGCGCTGATCGCCGGCGCCAAGTTCCGCGGCGAGTTCGAGGAGCGGCTCAAGGGCGTGCTCAACGACCTGGCCAAGAACGAGGGCCAGATCATCCTGTTCATCGACGAACTGCACACCATGGTCGGCGCCGGCAAGGCCGACGGCGCGATGGACGCGGGCAACATGCTCAAGCCGGCGCTGGCGCGCGGCGAGCTGCACTGCATCGGCGCGACCACGCTGGACGAATACCGCCAGTACATCGAGAAGGACGCCGCGCTGGAGCGCCGCTTCCAGAAGGTGTTCGTCGGCGAGCCCTCGGTGGAGGACACCATCGCCATCCTGCGCGGGCTCAAGGAAAAGTACGCCGTGCACCACGGCGTGGAGATCACCGACCCGGCCATCGTCGCCGCGGCCACGCTGTCCAACCGTTACATCACCGACCGCCAGCTGCCGGACAAGGCCATCGACCTGATGGACGAGGCCGCCTCGCGCATCCGCATGGAGATCGACTCCAAGCCCGAGGAACTGGACCGCCTCGAGCGCCGCCTGATCCAGCTCAAGATCCAGCGCGAAATGCTGAAGAAGGAGAAGGACGAGGCGTCGCAGAAGCGCCTGGCCGACCTGGAGGCGGACATCGACGGGCTGGAGCGCGAGTTCTCCGACCTCAACGAGATCTGGAAGTCGGAGAAGGCCGCGCTGCAGGGCACGACCCGGATCAAGGAACAGATCGAGCAGGCCCGGCTGGAGCTGGAGGCGGCGCAGCGCCGCCAGGATTTCGCGCGCATGAGCGAGATCCAGTACGGCCTGCTGCCCAACCTGGAAAAGCAGCTGGCGGCGGCGCAGGAAGTCGAGCGCAAGGATTTCAAGCTGGTGCAGGACCGGGTGACCGACGAGGAGATCGCCGAGGTGGTCGCGCGCTGGACCGGCATCCCGGTCAGCAAGATGCTCGAAGGCGAGCGCGACAAGCTGCTGCGCATGGAGCAGGTGCTGCACACCCGCGTAGTCGGCCAGGAAGAGGCGATCCGCGTGGTGTCCGATGCGGTGCGCCGTTCGCGTGCCGGCCTGTCCGACCCGAACCGTCCCAGCGGCTCGTTCCTGTTCCTGGGCCCCACCGGCGTGGGCAAGACCGAGCTGACCAAGGCGCTGGCCGATTTCCTGTTCGATTCGTCCGACGCGATGGTGCGCATCGACATGAGCGAGTTCATGGAGAAGCACAGCGTGGCGCGCCTGATCGGTGCGCCCCCCGGCTACGTCGGCTACGAGGAAGGCGGCTATCTCACCGAGGCGGTGCGCCGCCGCCCGTACAGCGTGATCCTGCTGGACGAGGTGGAGAAGGCGCACCCGGATGTGTTCAACATCCTGCTGCAGGTGCTCGACGACGGCCGCCTGACCGACGGCCAGGGCCGCACCGTGGACTTCCGCAACACCGTCATCGTGATGACCAGCAACCTCGGCTCGCACCAGATCCAGGAGATGAGCGGCGACGACTCGCCGGAGGCCTACATCCAGATGAAGGCGGCGGTGATGGGCGTGGTGCAGGCGCATTTCCGCCCGGAGTTCATCAACCGGCTGGACGACATCGTGGTGTTCCACCCGCTGGACAAGCAGCAGATCAAGCAGATCGCGCGGATCCAGATGCGCGGGCTGGAGAAGCGGCTGGGCGAGCGCGGGCTGAAGCTGGAGGTGGCCGATTCGGCGTTCGACCTGCTGGGCAACGTCGGCTTCGACCCGGTGTATGGCGCCCGCCCGCTCAAGCGCGCGATCCAGCAGCAGCTCGAAAACCCGCTGGCGTCGAGGATCCTCGGCGGCGAGTTCGCCAGCGGCGACACCATCCACGTCGAGGCCGCTGGCGGCCAGCTGCGTTTCGCCAAGGGCTGATCGCGCCTGGCGGACACCCCGCGTACGCGGGGTGTCCGCTCATGCCTGCGGGTTATCGGCTGATCACCACGGATCAGCGGTAACCGTTGCAACCAGCGGCCATGGCCGGCATCGGCTCGGCTATGGTCATGGGCCACACCCGCATCGAGCCTGTGATGTCCACGCCGAACTGGAAGCCCGAAACCATCGCCGTGCACGGCGGCTACCGTCCCGACCCGACCACCCGCGCGGTGGCGGTGCCGATCTACCAGACCGTGGCCTATGCCTTCGACGACACCCAGCACGGCGCCGAGCTGTTCGACCTGAAGGTCCAGGGCAACATCTACACCCGCATCATGAACCCCACCACCGACGTGCTGGAGCAGCGCATCGCCGCGCTCGAAGGTGGCGTCGGCGCACTGGCACTGGCGTCCGGGCAGGCGGCCATCACCTACGCGATCCAGACCATCGCCGAGGCCGGCGACAACATCCTGGCCTCCAGCGCGCTGTATGGCGGTACCTACAACCTGTTCGCGCACACGCTGCCGCAGTTCGGCATCCAGACCCGCTTCGCCGACTACCGCGATCCGCAGGCGTTCGCGGCGCTGATCGATGCCCGCACCAAGGCGGTGTTCGTCGAGTCCATCGGCAACCCGCGCGGCAACATCACCGACATCGAGGCCATCGCCGCGATCGCGCACGCGCACGGCGTGCCGGTGATCGTCGACAACACCGTGGCCACGCCCTACCTGTTGCGCCCGTTCGACTTCGGCGCCGACATCGTGGTGCATTCGCTGACCAAGTACCTGGGCGGGCATGGCACCAGCCTGGGCGGGGCGATCGTCGATTCAGGGCGCTTCCCCTGGGCCGAACACAGCCAGCGCTTCCCGCGGCTCAATACGCCGGACGTGAGTTACCACGGGGTGGTCTACACCGAGGCGCTGGGGCCGGCAGCCTATATCGGCCGCGCACGCGTGGTGCCGCTGCGCAACACCGGCGCGGCGATCTCGCCGTTCAACGCCTTCCAGATCCTGCAGGGCATCGAGACCCTGGCGCTGCGCATGGACCGGATCAACAGCAACACGCTGGCGGTCGCGTCCTTCCTGCAGCGGCACCCGAAGGTGGCGTGGGTGAACTACGCGGCGCTGCCCGACCACCCCGAGCATGCGCTGGTGCGCAAGTACCTGCGCGGGCATGGCTCTGGGGTGCTGACCTTCGGCCTGCCCGGCGGCCGCGAGGCGGGGGCGCGCTTCCTCGACGCGCTGCAGCTGTTCACCCGGCTGGTCAACCTGGGCGATGCCAAGTCGCTGGCCACGCACCCGGCCTCCACTACCCATCGCCAGCTCGATGCGGCCGAGCTGGAAAAGGCCGGGGTGACGCTGGACACGGTGCGCCTGTCGGTCGGCATCGAACATATCGACGACCTGCTGGCCGACCTGGAGCAGGCGCTGGCGCAGGCCTGAGCGCGCGAGTTCAACCGGTCCCCGCGCTCCCCGGGCGCGGGTGGCGCGCAGGCGGCCTTACCAGGCGATGGTGAAGCGCTGGCGCAGGTGCCGCGGCTGCTCCAGCTCGTCGACCAGGGCCACGGCCAGGTCGGCCGGGCTGATGGTGCCGGGGCCGTCGGCGGCCATCAGCGGCGTGTCGCTGCCGGTGCGGTAGCGGCCGGTGCGCTCGGTCGGGCCGCCGTCGTGGAAGGCCACCGGCGGGCTGAGGAAGGTCCAGTCCAGGGTCGATTCGCCCTTCAGGTCTTCCAGCGCGTCGCGCGCGGCGCGGGCACCGTCATGGAACGCCGGCGGGAACGCCGGTGTATCCACCAGTTGCACGCCGTCGGCGGTGTACAGGCCGCCGGCGCCGCCCACCACCAGGTAACGCTTCACCCCGGCGGCGCGGGTGCCGGCGACGATCGCCCGCGAGCCCTGCATGAAGTCGTGGTAGATGTCCGGGTTGCGCCAGCCGGCGTTGTAGGCGCTGAGCACCGCGTCGTTGCCGGCCACCGCGGCCTGTACTTGTGCGGCATCGCTCACGTCGGCACGGACCACGCGCAGGCGTTCGCGCGCGGCGAGCTTCTCAGGGTGGCGGGCCAGCGCGGTGACCTCGTGGCCACGCGACAGCAGTTCTTCGAGCAGGGCGCGGCCGACGAAGCCGGTGGCACCGATCAGGGCGACTTTCATGGCGATTCCTCGTGTGGATGGCAGGCCCACAGTGTCCTCCCGGCATGGTGGCGGCGGCAGTCCCCCGGCGCCACAATCACCTTGAAGCCACGCTTCACGATGGCGCGGCGGCAGGAGGAGCGATGGAGAATCTCAGGCGCATGGCGCTGTTCGCGCAGGTGGTCCAGCACGGCTCCATGAGCGCCGCGGCGCGGGCGCTGGGCATGAGTACCTCGGCGATCAGCCAGCAGGTGCGCGCGCTCGAGCAGGAGGCCGGCGTCGCGCTGCTGCACCGTTCGACCCGGCAGCTGTCGCTGACCGACGTCGGCAGCCGCTACTACGCGGCCTGCGCGCGCCTGCTGGATGCCGCCGGCGAGGCCGCGGCCGAGCTGTCGGCGGCCCGCCACGCGCCCAGCGGCGAACTGCGCCTGTCCGCACCGCTGGGCATGGCCGACCATGTCGGGCCGGCACTGGGGGCGTGGCTGCGTGAGAACCCGCAACTGCGCCTGCACCTGCATTTCGAGGATGGCTGGACCGACCTGGTGCAGGCCCGGATCGACCTGGCGCTGCGCTTCGGCCAGTTGCCCGACAGCGACTGGATGGCGCAGCGCCTGGGGACCCTGCAACGCTGGCCCTGCGCCGCGCCGGACTGGTTGCGGCGGCATGGCCCGCCGGCCGATCCGTTGCAGGTGCCGGCCGGTGAATGGCTGGGCTTGGCGCAGGTTCCGGGGCTGGCGTGGCGGCACCGCGCCTCGGGGCAGGCGCGGCGGGTGCCGGCGCATCCGCGCCTGGTCAGCCACAACCAGCCGGCAGTGCGCCAGCTGTGCGTGTCGGGACTGGGCGTGGCGGTACTGACCTGCCTGGACGTCATGCCGCTGCTGGCCGATGGCCGGCTGGTCCGGCTGCTGCCCGAATGGGACGTTCCGGCGCTGCCGGTGTGGGCGGTGACGCCGCACCGGCAGACCCAGCCGGCCAAGGTGCGCCAGGCGATCGAGCTGCTCGGCCGCTACCTGGCGGGCATACCCGGCGTTGGCGACAGCGGGGCCTGAGCGGCCCCGGCATCGCGGCCCGCTCAGCCGGCGGCGGCGCCTGCCCGCAGCGCGCGGTACGGCGGCGTGGCCATGACCATTTCCGCCAGCGAGTGCGCCAGTTCGCGCTCGGCCAGCACCGTGCCGTCGGCACCGTGCTCGAGCAGGTGCTTGACCTCGGCATCGCTGTGCGCGCGCGCCAGCAGGGTCAGGTTGGGGTTGATCGCGCGCAGCTTGGCCAGCGCTTCGCCGGCTTCCAGCGGCTGCGGGATGGCGAGGATGGCGATGCTGGCGCGTTCGGGATGGGCTTCGGCCAGCACCAGGTCGGCGGCGGCGCTGCCGCGGATGCCGGGGATGCCGGCGGCGTGCGCGCGCTCGACATGGTCGCGGTTGTCGTCGATCACCAGCACCGGCACGCCGCGGTCGCGCAGCACCTGCGCCAGGGTGCTGCCGACCCGGCCGTAGCCGATGACGATGGCGTGGTCGTGCAGGTCCAGCGACGGCCCGGGCGGGATGTCCGGCGCTTCCGGCACCGGCAGGGTTTCCTTGTGCCGCGCCTGCCAGCGGTCGAGCAGGCCGAACACCAGCGGGTTGAGCATGATCGACACCAGCGCGCCGGCCAGCACCAGCGACTGCCCGGTAGCGGGCAGGATCTTCAGCGCCACGCCGAGCCCGGCGATGATGAAGGCGAACTCGCCGATCTGCGCCAGCGACGCGGAAATGGTCAGCGCCGTGGCCTTGGAATGGCCGAAGGCGCGCACGATGAAGAACGCCGCGGCCGACTTGCCGAACATGATGATCGCCACCGTGGCCAGCACCTGCCACGGGTGCTCGACCACGATCATCGGGTCGAACAGCATGCCCACCGAGACGAAGAACAGCACCGCGAACGCATCGCGCAGCGGCAGCGAATCGTGCGCCGCCTTGTGGCTCAGCTCCGACTCGTTGAGCATCATGCCGGCGAAGAACGCGCCCAGCGCGAACGACACCCCGAACAGCGCGGCCGCGCCGAACGCCACGCCCAGGGCGATGGCCAGCACCGCCAGGGTGAACAGTTCGCGCGAACCGGTGCCGGCGATGCGCTCCAGGATCCACGGGATCACCCGGCGCCCGACCAGCAGCATCACCGCCACGAACAGGCCCAGCTGCACGAAGGTCCAGCCGATCGACGCCAGCACGCTGCCGAGGCTGTGGCTGCGGCCCTGGGCCTCCGGGCCGAACACGCCGGCGATCACCGGCATCATCACCAGCGCCAGTACGCAGGCCAGGTCCTCGACGATCAGCCAGCCGACCGCGATCTTGCCGCGGGTGGTCTCCAGCAGGCGGCGTTCCTCCATCGCCCGCAGCAGCACCACGGTCGAGGCGGTGGCCAGCGAGAAACCGAAGATCACCCCGTGCAGCGGCGGCCAGCCCATCAGCGTGGCCACCCCCCAGCCCAGCACCGTGGCCACCGCGATCTGGCCGATGGCCCCGGGAATGGCGATGGCCTTCACCGCCATCAGGTCCTTGAGCGAGAAATGCAGGCCGACGCCGAACATCAGCAGCATCACGCCGATCTCGGCCAACTGGTTGGCCAGCGCCTGGTCGGCGACGAAGCCCGGCGTGAACGGCCCGACCACCACCCCCGCGACCAGATAGCCCACCAGCGGCGACAGCCGCAGCCGGTTGGCCAGGGCGCCAAGCACGAAGGCCAGGCCCAGGCCGATGGCGATCATGTTGATCAGGGCGGTGTCATGGTGCATCGGAACTCGCAGGGGTGGGGGATGTGACGATTCTACGGGCGCGCCCGCCGCAGACAAGGAAACACCGCACCGGATGCGGACGCGGCGCACGCAAAAAGCAATGCCCCGGTTTCCCGGGGCATTGCGCGGCACATCCGGCGCGTCAGGCGCCGCTTACCACTTGTAGCCGATGCGGCCGTAGACATAGGCACCGTTGAAACCGGCCGGCGCATAGTTGCTGTAGGGCATCTGGCCCCAGGCGTTGACGCTGGTGAACGCGGGGTTGACCTTGTCCGGGTGCGAATCGAGCACGTTGTCCGCACCCACGGTCAGCGTCCACTGCGCGCTCGGCTTGAAGCTGGCCGACACGTCCAGCACCCACTGCGGGTCGTAGCTCTGGTCGAACGCCGGGTTGGTCTGGCGCACGGTGAACCGGCCGTAGCGGGTGGCGTTCAGGCCCAGCACCCAGCGCTCCAGGGTCCAGGTGCCGCCGACGATGGCCTTGTCGCGCGGGAAGGCGTTTTCCAGGCGGCCAATCTCGTCGCGCGCCACCAGCGGCGTGGTCAGGCCCAGGCTGGTCAGCACGCCCGGCGACGGCGCCAGCCGCTTCACATCGGTCTTGTTGTAGCTGTAGCTGGCGGTCAGGTCCAGGGCGCTGGCGGCCAGCGGGATGTTGTAGCTGCCGACCACGTCCACGCCGCGGGTGCGGGTGTTGGCGGCGTTGTTGAAGTAGCGGAAGGCGGTGACGTTGTTGATCCCCAGCGAGGTCAGCAGCGCGTTGGTCGCCGGATTGGTGTTGATGGTGGACGACAGCAGGATGCGGTCGTCGATGTCGATCTGGAACGCATCGACGGTCAGGTACAGGCGCTCGACCGGCTGCAGCACCAGGCCCAGGCTGTAGGAGGTGGAGGTTTCCGCCTGCAGCGGCCTGGAACCCAGCGCCTGCGCCACGATGCTGGTCGCGGGGAAGGTGCCCGACTCGACGAACACGCCGTTGGAGTAGTTGCTGGTGATGACCTGGTAGCTCTGCTGGGCCAGCGACGGCGCGCGGAAGCCGTTGGAGACGGTGGCGCGCAGCGCCACCGTGTCGGTGAACGCATAGCGGGCCGAGAGCTTGCCCGAGGTCTTGCTGCCGAAGTCCGAGTAGTCCTCGTAGCGCACGGTGGCGCCGGTCGACAGCTTGTCGGTCAGGTCGGCCTCGAGGCCGGCATAGAGGGCGTAGTTGTGGCGGTCGGCGTGCACCGCGTTGATCGGGGTGAAGCCGCCGAAGCCCTGCGCGCCGCTGCCGAAATAGGAGTTCGGCTCGCCCGGCGACTGGTTCCACTTCTCCTGGCGGTACTCGGCGCCGAAGGACAGCGTCACCGGGTAGGCCAGGCCCCAGTCCAGCGCCTGCGAGAAATCGGCATTGACGATGTTGTGGGTGTACTCCAGCGCGCCGTCGCGGAAGCGGGTGGGGCTGTTGGCGCCCAGCGCGTAGTTCATGGTGTTGCGGGTGGCGAAGTCGATGCGGCTGTAGCCGTAGTTGTAGCTCACGTCCCAGTTGAAGCCGCCTTCGGTGCTGCCCTTCAGGCCGGCGACCAGCGAACGGTCCTTCAGGTACTGGTTGATCTCCGGCACGAAACCGTCGGGGTAGAGCAGCTTGGTCGCGGCGTTGTGGTTGCGCGAACGGTAGAACGCGAACGAGGTGATGTCGCGGTTGCTGGCGATGGCGGTGGCGTAGCCATGCAGGGTGTCGCTGAAATCGAAGCCGGCATTGGCCGACACGGCGCGGGTATCGACTTCCGGGTCGCCGACCACGAACGCCTTCACGCCCACGCCCGGGTAGTTGCCGGTGTTCGGCGTCGGGTTGCCCGGCAGGCCGTAGGCGTTGAACGGGCCGGCGCGGTTGGTGCGGTCCTGGTGCGAGAGCTGGCCGGCGAAATGCACCGTGCCGCGGCCATCGGCGAAGCTGACGCCGGTATCGCCGGAGAGCTGGTACTGCCTGCCGTCACCGGCCGAATACTGGCCCAGGTCCAGCGCCAGGCAGCCGCCCTTGCCGGCGCCCTTGAGCACGATGTTGACCACGCCGGCGATGGCGTCCGAGCCGTACTGGGCCGAGGCACCGTCGCGCAGCACTTCCACGCGTTCGATCGCGGCCACCGGGATGGTGTTCAGGTCCACGGCCGAGGAGCCGCGGCCCATGCTGCCGTTGACGTTGAGCTGGCCGGACAGGTGCCGGCGCTTGCCGTTGATCAGGATCAGCACCTGGTCCGGCGACAGCCCGCGCAGCTGCGCCGGGCGCACGCCGCTGGTGCCGTCGGTCAGCGCCGGGCGCGGGAAGTTGAGCGAGGGCAGGGCGCGCGACAGCGCGGTGGCCAGCTCGGTCGAGCCGGTGGCCTGCAGGACCTCGGGGGTGATGATGTCGATGGGCGACTGCGATTCGGCCACGGTGCGGTCGGCCACGCGGGTACCGGTGACGATCACGGTGTCGAGCGTCTGGGCGCCGGACTGGGCGAAGGCAGGGGCAACCGGGAGGCCGAGGGCGATGGCGACGGCAACGGCGAGCGTACTGGACTTGCGGTTCATCTGTTTGCAGCTCCGGTATGAATGAGCGGCACCGGCGGCGACGGGATGTCCGTCACGAGGGGGCGTACGGTGCGTCATCATGGATTAATGGAATTTTTACGCGGTGTCAAATGCCGTTTGGCCCGCCTATGTCGTTGCTGCTGAAAGCATTTCGACCGAAAAGACGTGGCACCCGGCGGGGTTCGGGGGAGGGCATCCCGGCACGAAACCGATGCGAGGGAAGCGTCAGTCAAGTATTCGTTAACGCTAGAATCGCGTCGCAGGAATGTTGCTCAGGTGTACATTCCTTTTCGTTATAACGGACCCCCTCATGATTTCCCTTCGTAATTTCGCCCTGCGCCGGGGCGAGCGCCTGCTGTTGTCCAACGTCGACCTCACCCTGCATGCCGGCTACCGCGTGGGCGTGGTCGGGCGCAACGGCGCCGGCAAGTCCAGCCTGTTCGCCGCCGTGCGCGGCGAACTGGAAGCCGACAAGGGGGATGTGTCGCTGCCGGGCAGGATCCGCATCGCCGACGTGGCCCAGGAAACCCCGGCGCTGCCCGACCGCGCCATCGATTTCGTGCTGGGCGGCGACGACGTCGTGGCCGCGGTGCTGGCCGAGGAAGCCGCCGCGACCGCGCGCGAGGACTGGGAAGCCGTCGCCGACGCGCACCAGAAGATGGCCGAACTGGGCGCCTATGACGCCGAGGCGCGGGCCGGCAAGCTGCTGCATGGCCTGGGCTTCCCGGCCGAGACCCACGGCCGCCCGGTGGCCGCGTTCTCCGGTGGCTGGCGTGCGCGCCTGAACCTGGCGCGCGCGCTGATGATGCCCAGCGACCTGCTGCTGCTCGACGAACCGACCAACCACCTCGACCTGGACGCGGTGTACTGGCTTGAACAGTGGCTGCTCAAATACCCGGGCACGCTGCTGCTGATCTCGCACGACCGCGAGTTCCTGGACAACGTCGCCACCCACACCCTGCACCTGCACGGCGGCACCGCGCGGCTGTACACCGGCGGCTATACCGACTTCGAGCGCCAGCGTGCCGAACACCTGCGCCAGCAGCAGATCGCGCACGAGAAGGAGCAGGCCGAACGCGCCCACCTGCAGAGCTTCATCGACCGCTTCAAGGCGCAGGCCAGCAAGGCCACCCAGGCGCAGAGCCGCATGAAGCGCCTGGCCAAGATGACCGGCACCGAGGCGGTGCGCGCCGAGCGCGAGTTCCGCATCGAGTTCTCCGAGCCGGCCAAGCTGCCGTTCTCGCTGATCCGCCTGAACCACGTCGAGGCCGGCTATGGCCAGGACGCGGTGATCCTGAAGGACGTCGGCTTCGGCCTGGAGGCCGGCCAGCGCGTGGGCCTGCTCGGCCCGAACGGCGCCGGCAAGACCACCCTGGTCAAGACCCTGGTGGGCGACCTGCCGCCGCTGGCCGGCGAGCGCAGCGCGCACCCGGACATGAAGATCGGGTATTTCGCCCAGCACACGGTGGAGTCGCTGCGCGAGGGCGCCACGCCGATGGACCACTTCCGCGAGATCGACCCGGACGGCGTCAACCAGAATTTCCGCGACTTCCTCGGCAAGTGGAACTTCCCCGGCGACCGCGCGTTCGAGCCGGTGGACGGCTTCTCCGGCGGCGAGCGCGCGCGCCTGGCGCTGGCGCTGATCGCCTGGCAGCAGCCCAACGTGCTGCTGCTCGACGAACCGACCAACCACCTCGATCTTGAAATGCGCGAGGCGCTGGCCGAGGCCCTGAGCGTGTTCGAGGGCGCCATCGTCATGGTGTCGCACGACCGCCACCTGATCGGCCTGGTCTGCGACACCTTCTGGCGCGTGGCCGACGGCGTGGTCGAGCCGTTCGCCGGCGACCTCGACGAGTACGCCGCGTGGCTGCGCACCCGCGCCAGCGCGCAGGGCGCGCGCAGCAAGGCCGACCGCGCCGACAAGGGCGCAAAGCCGGCCGAACCGGCGCCTGCGCCGGTGGCCGCGCAGTCGGCGCCGGCGAAGAAGCCGGTCAACCCGCACAAGCTGGAAGCAGCCGAGAAGAAGGTCGAGCAGCTGGGCGTGGCGCTGGCCGATATCGACCGCCAGCTGGCCGATCCGGCCAACTACGCCGATGCGGCAAAGATGACCCGGCTCGGCGGCGAGCGCGACGTGCTCGCGCAGCAGCTGGAGCAGGCCGAAGCGGCGTGGATGGAGCTGCTCGACTAGGGCGTGCCGCGTGGGCGCGGGCCGGCGGCTACGCCTGGCCCTGCGCCTGCAGCCACAGGCGGAAACGCCTGAGCGGCTCGCGTTCGGCGCGCGAGCGCAGCCGGGTGAGCCAGTAGCGTCCCAGCACCAGGGTCTGCGCGAAGGGCTGCAGCAGGCGGCCGTCGGCCAGGTCCTGCTCGAACATGCGCAGCGGCAGCAGCGCCACCCCGGCGCCTGCGGCGGCGGCGCTGGCCAGTGCCAGCGAGGAGTCGAACACCGGGCCGCGTGGCTCCACCCCGGCCACCCCGGCCGCCTGCAGCCAGCGCGGCCATTCGTCGTTGCGGTAGGAGCGCAGCAGCGGCACCGCGGCCAGGTCGCGGGGCTGCCGCAGGCGTCGCGCCAGCAATGGCGCGCATACCGGCGCGAACGGCGCGTCGACGATCGGCGTGCAGTCCTGGCCCTGCCAGTCGCCTTCGCCGAAGCGGATCGCCAGGTCCAGGCCCTCACCGGCCAGGTCGATGCGGTTGTTGTGGGTCTGCAGGCGCAGCTCGATATCCGGATGCGCGGCCTCGAAATCGCCCAGCCGCGGCAGCAGCCAGCCGGTGGCGAAGGTCCCGACCACGCCCACCGTCAGCACCTCGCGGAAGCGGCCGCCGGCGAAGCGGTCCAGGGCGATGGCGATACGGTCGAAGGCCTCGGTGAGTACCGGGTGCAGCGCCGCGCCTTCGTCGGTGAGCGCCACCCCGCGCGGCAGGCGATGGAACAGCGTGACCTGCAGGCGCTCTTCCAGGCTGCGGATCTGGTGGCTCAGCGCGGCCTGGCTGACGCACAGCTCCAGCGCCGCGCGGGTGAAATTGAGGTGGCGTGCGGCGGCCTCGAAGGCGCGCAGGGCGTTGAGCGGAAGCTGGGGGCGGATCATGCCTGAGCCATAACGACCGGTGATGGGTGGTCGCATTATTCCCGGTCTGGGTACGGAAATCGGGGCTTTTACCCTTGTTTATCTAATGGCTTCCGCTGGTTTTTCGCGCTGGTCGAGCGCGGTCGCCGCTTCCGATAATCGCGCTCATCCACACCCACGGAGCGCGCCAGCATGATCGACCGCCGCCAGTTTCTCGCCCTCGGCGGTGCCGCGTGTGCCGGCATTGCCGCCGTACCCCTGCTGGCCCGCGCCGTGCCCGCGCCTGCGGCCGGTTTTGCCGCACTGGAGGCCGAAAGCGGGGGGCGCCTGGGCGTGTGCCTGTGGCATCCGGCCAGCGGCGCGCGTTTCGGCCAGCGCATGGACGAACGTTTCCCGATGTGCAGCACCTTCAAGTTCCTGCTGGCGGCCGCGGTCCTGGAGCGGGCCGGGCGCGGCGCGCTGTCGCTGGACCAGCGGGTCCCGGTGCGGGCGGCGGACCTGCTCGCCCATTCGCCGGTGAGCGCGCGCCATGTCGGCAAGGACCTGGGCGTGCGCGACCTGTGCCGGGCGACCCTGACCACCAGCGACAACGCCGCGGCCAACCTGCTGCTGCCGCTGGTCGGCGGGCCGGCCGGGCTCACCGCCTTCCTGCGCGCGCAGGGCGATGCGGTCACCCTGGCGGCGCGCTACGAGCCGGACGCCAACCGCTTCGCGGCGGACGATCCGCGCGACACCACCAGCCCGGCGGCGATGGCCGGCAACCTGCAGCGCTTCGTGCTTGGCGATGCGCTGGCGCTGGCCGCGCGCCGGCAACTGGCCGACTGGCTGATCGACAACGAGACCGGCGACGCGCGGCTGCGCGCGGGGCTGCCGCCGGGCTGGCGGGTGGGCGACAAGACCGGCAGCAACGGCCGCGACACCAGCAACGACATCGCCGTGCTGTGGCCGCGGCGCGGCGGTACGCCGTGGGTGCTGGCTGCTTTCCTGCAGGGGTACGCGCTGGACGACGCGGGCCGCGATGGCATCCTGCGCCGGGTCGGCGAACGGGCGGCCGCGCACCTGGGCTGAGCCGCGGCGGTGCGTCGGCGGCAGCGGCACGTGTACCCTGTGCGCCAGTTGGGGAAAGGAAACCGGGCGCATGAGCCGCGAGCTGGTCTACCTGTTGTTGATCTTCGCGCTGCTGGTGATTCCGCGCGCACTGCAGCGCTTCTGCGTACCGGCGCCGCTGACCTGCCTGGTGTTCGGCATCGGCGTGATGCTGTGGCTGGGCGATGGCGCGCACGACCCGGTGGTGGGGCTGCTGGCCACGCTGGGCATTTCCTCGTTGTTCCTGTTCGCCGGCCTCGAGGTGGACCTGAAGGACCTGCGGCGCGGCATGTGGCCATTGCTGGTGCACCTGCTGATCCGCAGCCTGACCCTGGCCGGCGTGGCCTGGCTGGGGTGGCGCTACGGCGGCCTGCAGTGGCAGGCGGCGGGCCTGCTGGCGCTGGCGCTGCTGACCCCGTCGACCGGCTTCATCATGGATTCGCTCGCGCGCCTGGGTCTGGACGAGGCGGAACGGTTCTGGGTGAGCAGCAAGGCCATCGCCGGCGAACTGCTGGCGCTGGCGGCGCTGTTCGTGGTGCTGCAGGCCGGCGATCCCGCGCACATGGCGTTGTCCAGCCTGGTGCTGCTGGCGATGATGGTGGGCCTGCCGCTGCTGTTCGTCGGCCTCGGCCGCTGGGTGGCGCCGCATGCGCCGGGCTCGGAGTTCTCGCTGCTGGTGATGGTCGGCCTGCTCGCGGCCTACATCACCTATTCGCTGGGCGTGTACTACCTGGTGGGCGCCTTCATCGCCGGGCTGGTCGCGCGCCTGCTGCAGCAGCGCATGCCGCTGCTGGCCTCGCACGAGAACCTGCACGCGCTGCGCCTGTTCGCCTCGTTCTTCGTTCCGTTCTATTTCTTCAACGCCGGCACCAAGGTGCCCGGCGACGCGCTCAGCTTCGAGGCGCTGGGGCTGGGCGTGGTGATCACCCTGGTGGTGCTGCCGCTGCGCATCGCGGTGGTCTGGCTGCAGCGGCGGGTGCTGTTCGGCGAGAGTTTCATGTCCAGCCTGCGGGTGTCGCTGGCGCTGTCGCCGACCCTGATCTTCACCCTGGTGCTGGCCGGCATCATGCGCGAACGCTTCGACGCCCCGGCGGTGCTGTACGGCGCGCTGCTGCTGTATGCGGCGTTGAACACGCTGCTGCCGTCGCTGGTGCTGCGCGCGCCGCTGAGCGTGGATCCGCTGGGCAAGGACGCCGCGCACGACGTGGCGGTGGCCGAGCAGGCGCCGGTGCCGCCACGCAGCGCCGAACCGGCGGTGATCGATGCCGCCCGGCCGCCTTCCGGCTAGGCCGCGCGCTGCGGCTATGATCCGCTCCCGGGAGCCGCCGCACCATGGGCGGCATGTCGACCGGGGCGGGTGAGTGGATAGCGACAACTGGCAGCGCGTGCGTGAACTTTTCGATGCGGTCTGCGACCTGCATCCCTCGCAGTGGCGGACCGAACTGGCGCGCATAAGCGCCGACCCGGCGGTGGTCGCCGAAACCCTGGAACTGCTGCAGGCGCAGACCGTGGACCTGTCCCGCGCACAGTCGCCGCTGCGCGGCCTGCGTGCGGCCGGCGCGCAGGTCGAGCAGGGCGAAGGCGAGCGGCTGGGGCCGTGGCGGTTGTGCGAGCGCCTGGCCAGCGGCGGCATGGGCGTGGTGTTCCGCGCCGAGCGCGCCGACGGCCTGTACGCGCAGGAGGTGGCGGTCAAGGTCCTGCATGCCGCGGCGGCCGCGGAATACACGATTCTTGCCCTTGCGGACATTGGTGTTCACGCTCTCGACCTTGACGTCGAAGAGACGCTCAACCGCGAGCTTGATTTCGGTCTTCGTGGCTTCCTTGCGGACCTTGAAGACCACCTTGTTCTGCTCCGACGCCATCGTCGCCTTTTCGGTGATCACCGGCGAGACGATTACGTCATAGTGACGAGCATCGGCGAAACGGGCTGCCTGGCTCATTTGAATCGCGCCTCCAGCGCCTCGATCGCCGCCTTGGTCAGCACGAGCTTCTCACGGCGGAAAATGTCGTAGACGTTGATGCCCTGCACGGGCAGCACGTCGATGTTCGGGATGTTGCGGGCCGCCAGGCAGAAGTTCTGCTGCGGCTCGACGCCATCGATGATCAGAGCGGAGTTGAGGCCGGCCTTGGCGAAGGAAGCGGCAAGCGCCTTGGTCTTCGCTTCAGTGATATCGGCCGACTGCCACACCACCAGGCCGCCGTCGCGCATCTTCTGCGACAGAGCATGGCGCAGCGCCAGGGCACGCACCTTTTTGGGCAGATCGTGCGCATGGCTGCGAACGACCGGACCGAAAGCGCGACCACCGCCACGGAACTGCGGCACGCGCATCGAGCCGTGACGAGCGCCGCCCGTGCCCTTCTGCTTGTACATCTTCTTGGTCGTGCGGTTGATGTCCGCGCGATTCTTCACCGCATGCGTGCCGGCGCGACGCGCCGCCAGCTGGTAGCGGATCATGCGCGCGATCAGATCGGCACGCGGCTCGAGACCGAAGATCTCGTCGTTGAGTTCGATCGAGCCCGACTGAGCGCCGTCGATGGACAGAATGTCGATTTTCACGGCTCAGCCCTCCTTCTTTTCTTCACTGGGGGCTGCTGCTTCCGGCAGTTTGAACTTGCCCGGCTGCGGCGCATCCTTCGGCAGCGGCTTCTTCACCGCGTCGCGCACATAGATGTAGCCGCCGGCATGGCCCGGAACGGCGCCTTCCACGAGCACGAGGCCGCGGGCGACGTCCGTCTGGACAACACGCAGGTTCTGCGTCGTGACGCGCTCGGCACCGAGGTGACCGGCCATCTTCTTCTGCTTGAAGGTCTTGCCCGGATCCTGGCGCTGACCGGTCGAACCGTGCGAGCGGTGCGAGACGGACACGCCGTGGGTGGCGCGCAGACCGCCGAAGTTCCAACGCTTCATCGGACCGGCGAAGCCCTTACCGATCGTCGTGCCGCTGACGTCCACATACTGGCCGGCAACGAAATGATCGGCGGTGATCTCCGCACCGACCGGGATCAGCTGATCTTCCGGCACGCGGAATTCGGCGAGCTTCATCTTCGGCTCGACCTGCGCGCGCGCGAAACGCTCACGCTCCGCCTTCGGAACGTTCTTCACCTTCGCACGGCCGAAACCGAGCTGCACGGCGGTATAGCCGTTCTGATCCTTGGTCCGATGCGCAACGACCTGGCAGCCGTCGAGCTTGAGAACCGTGACCGGCACATGTTCGCCTGCGTCTGTGAAGACGCGGGTCATGCCGACCTTCTGTGCAATGACACCTGAACGCATTGTTCTCGTCCTTAAGGGCACATTTCTTGAAGAGGTGCCCGGTTCAACCTTAGAGCTTGATCTCGACGTCCACACCGGCCGCGAGATCGAGTTTCATCAAAGCATCGACCGTCTGCGGCGTCGGATCGACAATGTCGAGGACGCGCTTGTGGGTACGAATTTCAAACTGTTCGCGCGACTTCTTGTCGACGTGCGGCGAACGGTTCACCGTGAACTTCTCGATCTGCGTCGGCAGCGGAATCGGGCCGCGCACCTGCGCGCCGGTCCGCTTCGCCGTCGAGACGATTTCTTTCGTCGACGTATCGAGGATCCGGTGGTCAAACGCCTTGAGGCGTATGCGGATATTCTGGCCGTTCATCTTCTCATTCCCTTGCAGCCGTCGGTCTCGGCGCTTCTCTCAAAACAACCGGGACATAGGCCCCCGGAACTCCCCGCGGCGCCTTGCGACGCCGCGGCGAAAACCTTTTGTTACTCGACGATGGATGCGACGACGCCGGCGCCGACGGTGCGGCCGCCTTCACGGATGGCGAAGCGCAGCTTCTCTTCCATCGCGATCGGAACGATCAGCGCCACGTCCATGGACACGTTGTCGCCGGGCATCACCATCTCGGTGCCTTCCGGCA
>Ga0066255_1000903_pt3 | contig 17839 bp, 18 predicted proteins | sample ThiBiot_750_biof_FD_71148 | JGI IMG/M metagenome (GOLD analysis project Ga0066255, IMG submission 71148) | Wastewater bioreactor microbial communities from Cape Town, South Africa - Thiocy_expt_750_biof (version 2) | ecosystem: Engineered > Bioreactor > Thiocyanate-remediating >... | reverse complement strand
AGCCCTGCAGGACCAGCCGGCCGAACCCCCGACCGAGATGGCTGATCACCATGGTCGGATAGGGCGCGAAACCGCCGCTGTCCTCCTCTTCGGCCAGCTTCTCGTATTCGCGGGCGTAGACATGGCGGCGATCGCGGACGAAGTCCGCACTCGCCAGCCGTAGCGTCACCAGTCGTACCAGCAAGGCTTCCCGGCTGACACAGTAACGCTGGGCAAGAGCCGCGATCTCGGCATCGCCCCAAGTGCTGGCTGTCGTCTTGCCAGCGGCAAGCTGTTCACGCCGCAGATTGATGGCCGCCATCAGGGGCATGCTTGATCTGCCGGCCTACCCGATGGTGCATAGTCCCCTTTTCCTCTGTCGCTGCTGGCTGATCGCCGGCTGGAGCCGACCCTCATAGCCTTACAGCCGGGAAGGACCCGTCGGCCTCATCGTCCTCGGAGTGACGAGGGTGTGGTTGCCAGACACCTCGTCTTCGAGCCTGGGCGGGCTAGGTCATGGTTGTCCCACCACAGATGCTTCCGTAATCGGGGCGGGCAACAGAGGCGATGAGGAACACATCTGGTGCTGCGGTGTCGGGCGTATGCACAAGGGCGTGCTTAGAACCCTCGCACAGACCGAGCACTACATGCTCACAGTCCTTAAGCGCATCATCGTTCAAAGACAAGAACATAGTTCGACTCAGAGTTCTCATCAGCGTTGTGACCATCACACTCGACGACAAGGAACCTGGCAACCATCCCCCCCGGCGACTAGTCTCCAGCTAGTGGAGAAACGGGCGGGGTATCATACGGCTACCCCGCCGGCAGTCCGATCATTTGGCGTGTACTGCGGCACATTCGAGGTTCGCCAGGTGCCCCTCACCCTGAAAGGACGCGGAACCATCAATATCGTGAAAGCCACGGAACGTGGGGCTGTGCTGGGGAGGACCCTGAAAGTCGTGCCTTTCAGGGTGCGAGGCGAGGACTTCGCTCTTTTGTCTCGAAGTCATCGGGACATAGCGCCGATTGCGCAACCAAGCGGCCTGAAAACCGGGGCCGTTTCAGGCCTCTGCCAGTGCACGATGCCCGATAACGTCGACCCATCCGAGACATATCCGCACTTGTGCAACCAAACAGGGTGAAAGCCGGCCGGGGGCCGAGTTCACCGGCAGTCGCGGGCTCGACGTATGATGGGGCGCTTTCGAGCACCCGCAGAGGCCCGGAAACTGGGAAACTCGACGTATGATCGGGATCATACGCCACAATCCGGCCAAAGCCCCGGAACTCCGCACATCGGGCGTATGATCGGGTCTGCGCGGACCGAACGACAAAAAGCGCGGATCGACGACCTCACAGTCGGCGGCCACGGGGGCAGGGGCGGCCCCCCGGGGCCGGTGGACTGTCGCGCGGGGGGGTGATGCGACCCAGAGCCAGTAGCCGCCCGTGTGGCCTCACTGCCGCCGGAGCAGCCAGGCCTCTACTCCTGGTTCGAGAGTCGTCGCAGGGATCGCCGGAATCGTCCCAGCCACCGTTGGGTGCTGCCATCGAGGACATTGTCATCCGCGCCGATCCACCACCAGATCGCTTCGTACTGAATGACAAGCTCATCGAGGTCGCTCGGCTGCTCTCGAGAGATGGCATCGGCGATCTTGAGAGCATCCTCGATTGCCTACGACCACGCGCCGTGCCGAGTCGCCGCAAGGGCCGGCTCGACCTCATCGCCTAAGGTCTGGTATCTGCGCCAAGCGCGTCCGGCCCGCGCCCGGTGGCGCTTGAGTTCCAGACCCAGGCGCAGCAAGGCGCTGCCCTTGTGTGTCGGTCGGCTCAACTCTCCACTCGCCATTTGTCGCTCCGACGCAGTTTCGGTGCGATACACAAGGACGAGTTGCTCCTCACAGTCTAGCTCGTCTCGACAGTGCAGGGAACAAGTTGGACGGATCGGGCGGCGAGGCAGGAGGCCATCGAAAGCACGAGCTAGAACAATACTCGTCTCAGTCGATCGCTTAGCCGAAGTGCCGGTGGCCGTTCCATCCGACACTTCAATCCGTTGGGTCCTCCGCCGGCGAGAGATTATGAGGGTCGGCTCCAGCCGCAAGACGGAAGCAGCTGGACACGTGCACATGGGTTCGCATCATACTGCCGGACGCCAATAGTGAGTCAGTTTGGCCAGGTTGCGGCTATTGCCGCGCTGCGAACTGGGTGCGAACAGTGTTCGCACCTTTTGGGGGGAAGGTGCGAACGCCGACTAGGGGCTTTACCGAGCAAATGCACCACCGGTTAAGGGCGAGCCGGTACTTTTGGGGGTGGATCGGACAGAACGGAGGGCGGCATGGGTGCAGATGTGACGGGCGTTAGCCGCCGCGCCTACGCCAAGTCGCGCGGCATCTCCGAGGCCGTGGTCCGCAAGTACCTCTCCCAGGGCAAGCTCAGCGACGCTCTTCTGCCAGATGGGACATTGGATGTCGAAAAAGCCGATCAGCTCCTCGCCGCCTCCATCACACGAGATCGTGCGCAGCCGGTCGAGTTGAGGACGGCAAAAGCTCGACATCTGCGGGCAAAAGTCCGCCGCGTTGGCGATGCAGTGCGGGACCTTGAGAGAAGTCTGGTCCACGCCGACCGTGTTGGGCCGATTGCCAGTGTGGTGGGCATCATCGTCGCCAACGCTCTGCGTCCGATCGCCGAGCGCATGGCGCCGATCATAGCCGGGATGAACGGGAAGGATGCGCACCTGGCGCTTCGCAACGCCGTGTCTGACGCGCTGGAGATCATCTCGTCCACGATAGTGGCCGGCGTGGATGGTGCAAAGGGGGGCGAAGAGAGAGAACTAGAGCTCGATGAGCTGAGCGAGCCTCAGCTCCTTGCAGTGCAGGCCAATCTGCAGGCCGACAAGCTTGAACTCGAGCGCGCCCTGGCGAAGGGGATCCTCTGTCAGGTTGCCGATGTGGTTGAGGCGCATGAGGAGCAGATGGTCGTCTCCAAAACTCTCGTGTTGGCAATGCCCGGCCGGGTGGCGCCGCACGCGGAGAGCGAGACCGCCGAGCAGCTAAAGGTACGGATCACCGAGGAGATCAAAGACGCCCTTGCGGCCGGTCCGCCTGTGGAGGTGCGTGATGAGAACCAACTCGCTGGCCCCTTTGCGGAGCTGGCCGGCCAAGAGGTTTTGCGGCGAGCGCTCATCGAGAGCAGCCGGGCCATCAACCGGCCGCCGCCACGCATGTCCGTCCCTGACTGGGCCGACGCCTACCGCTCCCTCTCGACGTCGGCTGGCGCTGTAGGCGGTCCATGGCAGACGCACCGCGTGGAGGTCGCGCGCGGGCCCATGATGGCTGTGACCGAGCCGGACGTCGAGACGATTACCATCATGTGCTGCACCCAGACGATGAAGACCTCGGTTCTGGAGAATACGCTCGGATACTTCGCTCATCTCGACCCGGCACCTATGCTGGTTCTGCAGCCCAAGGACGAGATGGCCGACGCCTTCTCAAAGGAGCGTATCGCCCCGATGATCGCGAGCAGCCCCGCGCTGCGCGCCATCATGGGAGACCGTCGTACGCGGACTGGCGCCGACACGTTGCGCTTCAAGAAGTTCCCGGGTGGGTTTTTGGCGATGGCTTCGGCGGGCTCACCGTCCAACCTCGCCATGCGCGCCATTCGCATCGTGCTCCTCGACGAAATCGACAAGTACGAGACGAGCAAGGAAGGCGATCCGGTCGCGCTGGCCGAGGAGCGCACCGCGACCTTCACGACCAATCGGCTCAGCATCCGCGCCTGCTCCCCGACCTGGGAGGAGACCAGCCGCATCTACAAGTCCTACATGGAAGGCGACCAGCGTAAGCCCTTCGTTAATTGCCCACACTGCGGGCACGCGCAGGTCCTCGACTTCTTCGCCCACGTGGGCTGGAACAAGAACGAGGATGGCAGTCACCGGCCGGAGACCGGGCACATCCACTGCGAAGCCTGCGGTGCCGAGTGGTCAGAGGCTGAGCGTCTCAAGATCGTCTCGACCAAGCACGCGATCCAGCACCGCCAGACCAAAGTCTTTCACTGCTGCGGCTCCCGCCAGGATCCGCTGATCGAGCGTCGGTGGGAGTGGGACGACGAGCACCAGGTCGGATACGCCATCTGCAAGGAGTGCGGTCGCCGGGGGGTTCCGAACCGGCACGCGAGTTTTTGGGCATCCAAGCTCTACTCGCCGTTCATCAGCGTGGCTGGGCTGGTGGAGAAGTGGCTGAGTGCCCAAGGCGATCAGGACACTAAGCAGACCTTCTACAACACGCAGCTGGGGGTCCCGTTCAAGGCGGAGACACACCGGGCCATCGATGCGCACTCCCTCGCGGCGCGGGCGGAGCCTTACGATGGCACCAAGGAGCTTCCCGAGGGCGTTGTGGTGCTGACGGCGGGCGTTGACGTGCAATCGATGGGCGCCACGGGGCAGGGGCGCCTCGAGGTTGAGGTCGTCGGATGGGGTCTAGGGGAAGAATCGTGGTCCATCGCAATCGCGGCGTTCGAGGGTGACCCGGCTTCGCCTCAGGTCTGGAGCCAGCTCGATCAGCTCCTCATGGCACCTTACAAGCACCCGCTCGGCTTCAACCTCTACCTCGCTGGAGCGTGCATCGACTCGGGCGGCCACAACGCCCAGGACGTCTACCGCTTCGTGAGGGAGCGCAGCGGAGGCAATATCTGGGCCATCAAAGGCACCAATGCCGACCGGGGCGTGAACTGGTCACCCATCTGGCCGGACGCGACCCAGGAGCGTCCTAAGCAACGCTACCGCACCGGGTACCGTCCGACCATTGTCGGCGTCAACGCGGCCAAGTGGGCGGTGCACCAGCAACTGCTCGTCGATGAGCCCGGCCCGGGCTACTGTCACTTCCCCACTGGCAGGCCTGATAACTGGTACCATCAGCTGACCAGCGAGGAGCTGCTGATTGAGCGAAAGGACGGCGTCGAGCAGCGCCGCTGGAAGCTCAGGAAGAGCATGCTGAACGAGGCCCTCGACTGCCGCGTCTACGCATATGCGGCCCTCAACGGGCTCTACCAAGTTCACCAGCTCAACTTGGAAAAGCAGGCAGCAAGTCTGTTCCGAAATGCGGCTGAGCTCGCCCGGCAGCAGTATGGGACGGCAGAAGTCAGAGTTGAGCCGCGTCGCCGGACCATTAGACATTCCCTAGACTAGCCCGATGCCGCGTGCGCCCCGACGGGTGCTGGCGGGCCAGACGCGGTGGTGGCACATGGGCGTCACGTGAGAGAGAAGACGCTAGGCAATCGTTCTAATCCGGCTAGAATGGAACTTAGTCGACTTCCGGCGAGTACCATTTCAAATGGGCCGGGCCTTCCGCGGGTGGAGATAGAGGGTGGCTCCAGCGGCAGGTAGGCAGCACCTAATGGAGAAAACCTGCTTGCTTCTTTCGGTCCTAGCGGCCGGCATCGGAGGGGGTACCCGAAGAGTTTACCAAACAGGCAGTGGTGCGTAAAAGGACCATTGATAGGCAGCTGCCGACTCATCAACGCCCCTTCTCTCCGAGACTTCCGGACGTTGCGCCGGCTTGCGCAAGTAGTGCTCGCGAACATTGGGGCAAACCCCAGCTTTGGATTTGGCGAAGTCGAGGAGAATTCTGCCATGGGGGAAGAAACGGCGGCACCGTACGGAACGCCTCAGCCGTCGGGCCTAAAATGGGGCTCGGCAGCGGCGCGACCATAGGCGCGCGAAGTTAGCGTTCTTGACCGGGTCAACCGGCTGCGTCGGCTGTGCGCCGTAGGTGGGCACTCAAGGTGCCCGTAGAACCGCCACGACCTACTCGAACTCGTAGCCGTACTTGGCGATTATCGCCTTACCCTCGTCGCTCTGAAGGAACTCGAGAAAGGCCATGGCCGCAGGGTTAGCTTCGCCGGTCTTCAGGAGAACGGCGTCTTGAAGGATCGGGGAGTAGTTGTCGCGTGGCACACGCCATAGCTGAAGCGCCGGCTTATCGATAACCTGACTCAAGGCGACGAACCCGAGCTCTGCGCTGCCACTGTCGACAAAATGAAGCGCCTGGGAGATGTTCTCGCCGACCACTTGTTTCGGTGCAATGACATCCGTCAGCCCCAGCTTCTCAATGGTCTCCACTGCCGCGGCTCCATAGGGGGCGGTCTTGGGGTCCGCGATCGCAATGTGCTGGAAGTCACCACCCGCTAGCACCGCAGCACCGTCGGTCAGGTCGATAGAGGGGCTGTAGAGAACTACTTTGCCGACTGCGTAGGTGAAGACGGAACCTTTAACGCCAAGACCGTCGGTAACCGCTTGTGTGGGACGCTTGCTGTCGGCTGCGAGGAAAACCTCAAACGGAGCAGCCTGACTAATCTGATTGTATAGGGCTCCAGTCGCACCAAAACTAAACACTACGTCGTCGCCAGTCCTTGCCTTGAAGGCGGCGCCGAGTTCTTCCGCCGGTTTGACAAAGTTGGCAGCGACCGCTGCGCTGACCGTTGCTGCATGGACTGATGACGAAGCCAGAAGCGCAATAACGAAGCCGCCTAGAAGGGCCGAGAGGCGCATATCATGGCTCGATATGTTTGGTTGAACATATTAAGGCTGCCATAACGCCCACTGGCGGGCAAGGCGCTTTTTCATCGGTTTAAGGCAGCCCTTACAGTGGCAACGTTTTCTTTGATGGCCGCAGCCGCCTTTTCCTGCATCGAACGGTAGCTGGCCAAGACCATCTGCCCATGGTTGGTCAGCACGGCGCCGCCTTTGGTTTTGCCGCCACGTGACGAGGAAACCAGAGCGGAACCGAAGCCCGTATTGAGCGCTCGGACGATCTCCCAGGCCCGCTTGTAGCTCATCCCCATTTTCTGACTCGCGGCCGCAATTGAACCAGTGGAGGCTATCAGTTCAAGTAGATCAGCGCGGCCTGGGCCGAGGTACAATTGATCGTCAAAGATGACCCGAAGGCTGATATGGAATTTGTTATCGTCGGTCGGGCTCATGCTGCACCCCACTAGTGTTGGGGGATAAGGCCATGAACGTTAGCGCTAGGACAAGTCAAAGGTTCGGACTGTGAAGTTTGATGGGTGCAACGATGGCGGCCGTGCGGTCGAGGATAGACCATCAGCGTATCCAAACGGACAAGTCAGAGACTCAATGAGTCGGCCGTTGTAATAACGTTCCATTGATGTCAGCGGAATTTACTTGGCCAGACTGCCGGTAGCCATTCTGCCGGATACTTCAATGCTCTGGGTCCTCTGGCGGCGGGAGATAAATGATGGTCGGCTCCCGCCGCGCATAGGCACCCCGTGGGGGGATCTACCTCTGCCTCTTGGCGGAGTGGGCGACAGGCAAGCTAAGCCGCCGCACGTCGACTGATTAGGGGCGCGGCGGTAGAGGCCTTGGAGTAGAGGAGGAAAAACTGGAAGCCGCAAAGGCCGAGCATTGGGGGAGTCTGTGACTGCCCCGAGAGGGAACATGCGAAGTGAGCAGAAATCATCGATGCTTGCGCGGCTTAAGTCGACCGCGGGTGGCTTTGGAGTAAGGGGCATCTTTGCCCTACTCGTCATCTAGAACGACGTGTTGCGTCAGCTTTTTCTGTCGGATTGGCCGAAGCTTCGCGGCAGTTGCGTTGGGACGCGGCGTCATCGTCATCGGACTTAGCGGCCATCGGCGGTGCCACCTTAGATGATAAACTAAACAGTCACCGCAATGCCATCTGAGGCAGCCGAACGGTCACTCCGGCTGCTTTCATCTCGACTTATCGGCCGCAGCAAGCGGTGTGTCCGTCACCTTAAACTTGAGGAGACGACCATGCCGAAGATCAAAGTGAGTGGCCATACGCTACAACTCATCCAGGAGCAGACGCAGGTAGGCTTCAACTTCGCCTATACGGCGACCCTACGGGGCGACGGATTTTGGGATGTCCCCGTGGACGACGAAATCGCGATGAAGATCGCAGCAGCCCGACTGCCCGCTGAGACGGACGATGATGTGGTATCGCGGCTGGTGAGGGCGGCGATCGCCAAAAGGCCTGACTGACCGAAGCCTGCGGCGCTCGACCGTCTGGCACGCGATGCAATGCACATCCCTCGCGTATTGGCGTACCGGCGAATGCGGTGTACTATCCCAGTCAGAACCCGAGAGGCGGCCGACATCAGCTCGCGGCCAGTGATCCTGTTCTCGGGGTGCGCTCCTTCATAATCGTAAGGAAAACCGTGTCGCCAGTTGGCGATGCGAACCTATCGATGCGGGGGGTCCCGATGACCGATCGAAAGATGCTTATCGTCGAGGACGAAGCGATCGTCGCGCTTGACCTTGAGCTCCACTTCGAACTGGCGGGCTTTGTCCCGACGGTGGCAACAAGTGTTCAACAGGCGCTGGCAACGTTGGCGTCCATGCCAGTCGACTTCGCGCTTCTCGACTATCACGTGGGTGGCGAGGATACCGCGCCGGTTGCAGTGGCTCTCAAAGAACTCAGGATTCCCTTCGCGGTGTGTTCCGGCTCGCAGATCGCAGACCTTGGAGAGGCCTTCGCGGGCGTTGAAAATATTGGCAAGCCGTTCAGCTCAGAAGCTCTCGACGAAACGGTCAAGCGTTTGCTGAGTTGAGAGCCATCGTGGCGATAGCGGAGGCATGATGACAACCGTTCGAGCGGCCGGTATCGCGGCCATTGTTGTGATCGCTTTGATAGGAGTGCGGAAGCTCGACGCCAGCTGGCTCGACATATCGATTGTGGCTGTAATGGCGGCTGCCGCAATCGTCGTCTGTTTGCGACTGACGAGCACCGGGAGCAACAGGTGATGCTAGCGCACGAGCCTTTCAGGGAGCCACGGCATGGTGCAACTGCGGCTCACCGTAGTCGCGTCCGAACATCGGAGCTGACGATGGAACAAGTTTTGTATCGGATACTCGAAGTCGTCCTGGGTGTCGGCCTCGGCGCTGCTCTCCTCGGCGCCATTGGACCACGTTCTTTGGATGGCGATGACGTTCAGCCCACTCCAGCATGCGCGACCACCCGAGACCGCCTCCTTTGAGGCCGTCTCGCCTAACAAGCTGACCTGTAGCGGCCCTGCGCGGACGATTGAGCCTTGAGCTAGACTTCCTCCGCAACTCACCCCGTTGTCGGTCTTGTACTCGGAGACGTCGCATGAGGCGAGACAGCGAGATAGATACTAGCGCCCTTGCACGGGAACTATCTCGCCTGCGTCGTCGCGCGGCCCGTCAGAAGCGCAATGTCAGCTCGAACCTAGAAAAGTGGCAAGATTGGTCCGCAACCATGGATGAGATTGCCACCCTTACCCTGCGCTTCGTTGCCCGTCCCGCTGATGACCTCGGGGGCTTGGCCGCCAAGTTCGACGCCATACTCTGGCTGATCGGGGTCAACGAGAGCCTTCTCGACAGCGGTGACCTGCGACGCTTACGCCGGTTCGGTCGAGACCTTTCCACCCTTGCGGGGGACCAGTCACAAGCATCGTCGGGCAAGGCATACCGCACTCGTTAGCCTAGAAACTCGCGGCCATAACAAAGCTGTTGGACTGTCCGTGCGTAGCAAGCATGTGTTGCGTTCACCGCCCGGGCCACTCCGGGCCCTTGTCGGTAACGCCGGGCAATCCCGCTCTGGCCGTTTGACAAGGAGTTCACCATGGCCAAGACGCCGACTAAATCCACCGTACCGCGCATCGTCCGCGGAAAGGCCGCCAAGACCCGCAAAGCCGCCCCAACGCCGGCAAAGCAGACCAGCAAGCAGGACCAGGTCCTCGCTCTCCTCCGCCGCCAGAACGGTGCCTCGATCGACGAGATCGTCGCGGCCACCGATTGGCAGCCTCACAGTGTTCGTGGGTTCCTCAGCGGCGCGGTCAAGAAGCGGCTCGGGATCGACGTCGTTAGCGAGAAGGGCGAAGACGGTGTCCGCCGCTATCATGTCGCGGCACTGAAGTCGTGAGCGCGCTTGTGATCTTCAGGTGGCGTCCAAGAGGCCGCCACTTCTCTATCTCCAAGCGCATCTGGGCTTCGACATAGTCCAACGTTGAAAGCATCGGTAGGTGTTTCTTGTGCCCGTGAAGTTTGCAACGCTCTAAAACCCGCGGGAGATGTCCCGCGGGTGCTCTTTCTTTACGTTGCGGTCGAGGTTTGTGGCGACTAGCGGCGACTTCCACGTCGCTCTGAGACAATAGGCTGTCTCCGGAAGTTCGGAGTTCTAGTCCTCTGCAGGAGCCTCTTCACACGATGGTAGTTTGGAGCCGTGTCGCACTATCTAGGCGACAGAACGGAACCCACATCGGGTGAGCCCCTCTGATGTCTTAGCTGCTGTGATGCCGGGGACCTCAATGCTCGTGCCTGTGGTGGAGGTCGGGGTAGTGCGGATGCTTATGCCCCAGTGGTTCGTGACGGTGCCAGTGTGAATGAGGCTCGGCCACCGGGCCATCATGCGTGTGCTGATGATGTTCGTCGTGGACATGCGCATGCTCGTGCTCCAGCGGCTCATGCACATGCTCATGTTCGTGCCGTTCCTGAAGATGGAGCCAGAGACCAACGGCCATGAGGACGCCGGCAGCACCGAGTTGCCAAGTAATCTGATCGCGGAAGATTGCGATGCCGAGCAGCGCGCCGATGAAGGGCGCAAGGGAGAAGTAAGCTCCGGTACGAGCCGTCCCGAGATGGCGCAGGGCGAGCATGAACATCACGAGGCTCGCGCCCACGCCCATCAAGCCTACGGCGGCGCTCGCCAGCGCGGGCAGCACCGGAGGCAGGGCTGCGCCGAGGATCAGCGCGAGCACCAGATTGGTCGTGCCCGCCACCAGCCCCTTGATCATTGCGATCTGCACGGGATCGGCCGAGGAAAGTTTTCGCGTGAGGTTGTTGTCGATGCCCCAGCTGAGGCAGGCCGCCGCGATGAGAAGGCTGCCGCTATCAAGTTCCAACCCGCGCCCTGTCCACGAGAGGACGATCGCGCCGATGAGGATAGACAGGGCGCCGAGAAGCAGCTTGCGATCGACGTTCTCGCGGAAAACGAGCCATGCAATCATCATCGTCGCGAGGCCCTCGAGGTTGAGCATCAGCGAGCCCGACGACGCTGTGGTGAGGGACAACCCGAGCATCAGAAGCAGTGGGCCAAGCATGCCGCCAAAGAGGATCACGGCCCCAAGCCAGGGCAGATCGGCGCGCCGCAGCGGAGCCTCAGGATTCTCAAGGCCAAAGAACCGCCGTGCGATATGGACGGCTGCCAGTCCAACGCCAGCTCCGAGATAGAGGATGCCCGCCAGAGCCCACGGATCGACGGTTCCCAGCAGGACTTTGGACAACGGGGCGGACGCGCCAAATAGCACGGCGGAGCCAAGGGCGAGGGGAACGCCGGGCCAAAGATGTGAGCGAGTCATGGCGCCACGTGGGTTGTGAACTGGGTCCAATTCATGGAGCGGTAAATGCTAGATCGTTGCGTGCTGATCGGCTTGCGACAAATGGCAGGCGGCCAAGCCACCGTGCGTCGCGGGATTGAGCACAGGCTCTTCGTTTCGGCAACGCTCAAAGACGAGAGGGCACCGCGTGTTGAAGCGGCAGCCCGCGGGTGGGTTGCTGGGGCTGGGCGGATCGCCGGCGAGGATTACGCGCTCGCGCGTGGTCTCGATACGCGGGTCCGGCGAAGGCACGGCGCTCAGCAGGGCCTGCGAATACGGATGGGCTGCATCATCGAACACACGTTCCGTCGCGCCGCTTTCGACAATACGGCCGAGATACATCACTGACACGGACGAGCAGATTTCACGCACTACCGCCAAGTCGTGGGCGATCATGACGATGGTGAGGCCGAGCTTGGCCTGCAGGTCAGCAAACAGAGCAACGATCTGTGCCCGGATCGATACGTCGAGCGCGCTCAACGGCTCGTCGCAAATGAGAATCGAGGGATCGAGCGCGAGGGCGCGGGCAATCCCGACCCGCTGGCGCTGTCCGCCCGACAATGACCTCGGCAGGCGTCCTAGCGCCGTCCTGGGCAGCCCAACGAGATCGAGCAAGGCCTCTACACGTTTGCGCCGATCAGGCACGCCATGGATGATCAGCGGCTCTTCGAGTGACTGCTCGATGGTCTGCCGGCGGCTCAGCGAACCCAGGGGGTCCTGGAACACGAACTGCATCTTGCGCGCGAGACCCTTGCGGTCCGCACGACGCCAGTTCGACAGCGACCGGCCGGCAATCGAAATCTCGCCTTCGGTAGCGCTCTGCAGCCCGACGATGGTGCGGGCGAGCGTGGTCTTGCCGCAGCCGGACTCGCCGACAATGCCGTGAAAGGTCCCAGCCGGGATCGCAAGGTCCACCCCGTCGACAGCTTTCACGAAGCGGCCGGGGGCGATCCTGAAGTGGACTTTGACGCCCGAAGTCTGGATGGCAGGAAAATCAGGCATCGGCCATCTCGCGAAGCGCGCGCAACTGCGGGGGGCAGGCGACGCGCTGCACGACCGCGCGACCACGCACCTGATCGAGGGGCGGCCTATGCGTGCGACAACGCGGCTCTACCTTCGGGCACCGTTCGGCGAAGCGGCATCCGGGGACGAGCATCGACTGATCCGGAGGCACACCGGGGATGCCTTGCCGAGGCTCGCCGATCGACTTGCGCAGGTCGGGCACGGAGTCGAGGAGGCCGATCGTGTAGGGGTGGATCGGCGCGGTCAACACCTCGAATGCCGGGCCTTCCTCGGCGATGCGGCCGGCATAAAGGACGATGACGCGGTCCGCGACTCTAGATACGACGCCGATGTCGTGCGTGATGAGGAGGACGGCGATGCCGTCCTCGCGCTGCAGCTGACGGATCAGTTCAAGAATTTGCGCTTGCACAGTCGCATCCAGCGCCGTTGTGGGCTCGTCGGCGATCAGCACCTTTGGTTTGCCGGCGAGAGCGAGCGCGATCATCACGCGCTGCAGCATGCCGCCGGACATTTCGTGGGGATAGCGGAAGTAGCGATCGTCCGGGTCGGGGATACCAGTGCGCTTGAGCAGATCGAGCGCGGCCTGACGCGCCTCTCGGCCAGTCGCGCCGGTTAGCCGCCTTGCCTGTGCGGCAAGCTGCGGGCCGACCCGCTTCATGGGATTGAGCGCGCTAATAGGGTCCTGAAAGACGACGCCGAAACTCCGGCCACGAAGTTCCGACAGACGGCGCGGACCGAGAGTCAGCAGGTCTTGACCTCCGCTCTGGGCCCTGCCGCGGATATCGACCGTGACGCCCTCAGGGAGCAGCCCGAGCGGACCGAGCGTCATAACGGTCTTGCCCGAACCGCTCTCGCCGACGATGGCGACGGTTTCGCCCGGATGGATCGCGAACGACACGCCATCGACGGCCCGCACCGAGACATTGCCGGCGTAGAGGTCGATCACCAGATCGCCAACCTCGTAGATGGGTCCCGACGCGGTGCTCACGGTCGTGCCTCGACCTGGGCGCGCGCAGCTTCTTCCTTGGCGCGGTCACGCCGGCGGCGGCTGAGCGTAAGGCCGCGAGCCGGACGTGGAACCTTGCTGAGCGCGAAAGCCTCCCCGAGAAGATTGAAGCTCACCACGACGAGGGTCAGCGCCAGCCCCGGCAAGATCACCAGCGCGGGGTTGTCTTCGAGATAGCCCATCCCGTCGACCAGCATCTGGCCCCATTCCGGGGTCGGCGGCTCTACACCAAGACCGAGGAAGCTCAGAGTCGCGATAGCCAGCACGAGAGCGCCCGCATCGGCGCTGGCGTAAACGACGACCAGGGCGAGAACGCTGGGAAGGATGTGCCGGCTGAAAATGTGCAAGTGGTTCGCACCCATGATGCGCGCGGCCTCGATGTATGGCTGGCGCAGTTCCGCGACCACCACAGCGCGGCTCATGCGCGCGTAGTTTGCCCACCAGGCGAGGGTGAGCGCCACGATCATCGACCAGTAGCCCGGCCCCATGATGCCGATAAGCGCCAGCGCGATCACGAGGCTGGGCAGTGCGAGAAAGATATCGATCGCGCTAATCATCACGACTTCGAAGCGGCCCCCGATATAGCCCGCAAGTGAGCCGACGACTACGCCCAGCATCAGCGCCGCCAGCAGCACAATGGACATTGCCGTCAGCGATACCCGCGCACCTCCAATGATGCGGCTCAAGAGGTCGCGGCCGAGATAATCGGTGCCCAACCAATGCGCCCAGGACGGACCCTGCAGTATCGACATGTAGTCTTGTGCGGCTGGATCGTAGGGTGTGAGCCACGGTGCGAGAACGGCGACGGCTACAAATAGCAGCACCGGTGCGACGATGTGCCAAGGCCACGTCCGCAGCGATTTCAGCAGCTCGGTCATGCGCCCGCGGCTTTGCGGATGCGTGGGTCGATCAACATGCAGACAATGTCTACCACGAGGTTCGTGACCACGAAGAACACCACAAACAGCAGGAGGATCGCCTGCATCGAGATGAAATCGCGGAAGCGAATGACTTCGATGAAGAAGGCGCCAATGCCACGAAGCGCAAACACCGTCTCGACAACCATCGACGCCACCATCATCAGGGCAAATTGTGCGCCGAACGTGGTGAGGAACGGGACCGCTATGGTCGGCAACGCTTCCTGCAGAATAACGCCACTTCGGGTCAGGCCCTTGGCAAAGCCCGTCGTCGCATAGGGACGCGACATCGCGTCCTGGAGGTTGACGCGTACGACACGGCTCAAGATGCTCGCAGGCAAGACCGATGAGGTCGCCCAGGGCAATATCCATGAGAGCGGTCCGCTGCCGCCGAAAGAGGGAAGCCAGTTCAGCGTTACCGCGAAGGTGATCACCAGCACTGCGGCGACAAAGAAGTTCGGGGTAGACGCACCCACCAGCGAGATTGTCCTCAGGACATTGTCAACGGGTCCGCCATTGCTGATCGCTCCGGCGATCCCGAGGCCGAGCGACAGCGCAAACGCAATCAGACCGCCGCCAAATAGAAGCAAGGCGGTCACAGGCACCCGTTCGGCGAACTCTACCGACAGCGGTTTGCCGCTGCGTAGCGAAATGCCAAAATCCCCTCGCACGGCATCACCCAGCCAGCGCAGGTAGCGTACCGGGAGCGGATCGTTGAGACCCAAATCCGCGGCGATCCTGGCGATCAGCTCGGCCGATGCATTCGGACCGGCCATGCGTTCAGCGATGAGGGCGGCGACATTGCCGGGCGCCGCCGCGACAAGTGCAAATGTGAGCACCGAGGCGGCGATAACGAGCAGCGCCGCAATCGCCGCTCGTTTCAGCACCAGGATCGACATCGCCGTCCAGTCCGCCTTAGCCGTTGAGCTCGATGCCCTCGAATGGCATATCGTAGTCCGTGGGCGGAAGCACGAAGGTCTTCACGTTGCTGCCGTATGCCCACAGGCGCTGCGCCGCAACCAGCGGGCATAGTGCCCGGTTGGCGTCGAGCCAGTCAAAGATCGCCTGCATCGCCGCTTCCCGCTCTGGACCGTCGGGCGCCGCGAGCGCAGCCATCACTATGGGATCGAGTTCGGGGCTGGCGTAGATTTTGCCGTCGGGCCCACTGTCCACGTTGGAAAGGAACATGTTGCCGAGCGTGCCATGCGGATCGTAGGGCGCGCCATAGGTCGTGAAGAAAGTGAGATCGTAGTCGAAGGCCGGACGGCGCTCATGCATTGTTGCGTTGTCGACAGACGAGATTTCGGCCTTGATGCCTGTCTCCGCGAGCATTGCCTGGATCATCTCCGCAATGCGGCGGGAGCCAGGCAAGGACTCTTCCGACACAAGGAAGCTAAGCGTCAGTGGAGCGCCGTTCTTGGTCCAGCTGCCGCCAGCTTCCTCCCATCCCCCTGCGGTGAGCGCGGCCTTGGCGGCGGCGACATCGCGGGTTGGGACGGGGAGTGGCTTACCAGACAGCGGAATTGTGGGCGGAAAGAGGTTGGCGATAGGGTCGGCGAACCCTTCAAAGAGCACCTTTGCCATCGCCGCTCGATCGATGCTGGCGTAGACCGCCTCACGAACAGCCTTGTCGGCAACCACTGCATCGGCGCGCGGCGAGAAACCGAGCAACATCGTGGTTGTGCCGGTGTCGGCGAAGATCTTGGCGCCACCCTCACTTTCAAGCGCACGTGCGCGGCGCGGCGAGAGCGGGGATACCCAGTCACCGCCGATGATGTCGAGGTCGCCGGCCCGCAGGCCGTTGGCGCGTGCCAGCTCATCGGGCACGACCAGGAGCTCGATGCGCTCGAAGGGTGGCTTGGCGCCCCAATAGGCGTCATTGCGGACGAGCACCGTGTGGCTGTTGTCGTTTTCGGTGATCACCCACGGGCCGGTGCCGACTGGCGCGGACTGGTTGCCGTCGGCGTCCACTGCCTTGGGGGAGAGGAAGCGCACCGGGCGGACGATTGTGAACTCGAGCAGAGCCGCGGGCACGGCCTGCTTGAGCTTGATCGTCAGGCCCGTCGCCCCGTCGGTCGAGATCGACTCCATGGCGTCCGACACGCCGATCCACGAGAAATCGGACTTACCCATCCAGCGCTCGAGGTTCCACTTGGCAGCTTCCGCATTGAACGGCGTCCCGTCGCTGAAAGTCACGCCTTCGCGGAGCTTGAACCTCAGGGTCAGGCCGTCGTCGGAAACGTTCCAGCTCTCGGCCAGAGCCGGCTCGAGCTTGCCGCCCGCGCCGTAACGGATGAGAGGGTCGAACACAAGCGTATAGGTATTGAGACCGGAAATGTTCTGCAGCAGGTCAATGTTTCCTGCTTCGACCAGAATTGCGATCTTGAGAGTGAGATGCCCGGCACCCAACACCTGGAACGGAATCCCAGCAGCGGCCAGGGCGCTCGCCGTCGCGAGCATGAAACTACGTCGGCTAAATTCGGTCATTGTGTACTCCCCGGGAGACGGAACCTGGGGGGAGGTTAACATCGCGACACTATTTGTCTAGACGAAATGCTGCGTTTCGAGTCCTGTGTAGAGGATCCCCGACTTTGGGTGGATATGAGGGTGGCATGTTCAACCTTGTTCGCTTCGAGTCGCTTAGGCCGCGACCCTGGAGGAACGGTGGCGGCGTAACGCGGGAGGTTCTGAGTCTCCCTCATAACGCCCCGATGGAGTCGTTCGCGCTCAGGTTCAGCATTGCGGACATTATCCGGCCCGGACCCTTCTCGCCATTCCCCGGTGTAGATCGGACTCTGGTGGTTATCGATGGTGAGGCAGTGAACATCGCGATCGGCTGCGAGCCACCAAAACGTCTCGGGCGGCTGGAGCCATTGAGCTTTCGCGGTGAAGACGAGGCATGGGCCGAACCGGTCTCGGGGGACACTCGCGATTTCAACGTGATGAGCCGGCGAGGCGCCTTTAGCCACGAGGTCACCATGGTGACACCGCACGAGCCCCTTGCATCAAACGGTGCGGAGGTCTGGGCATTTCTCGCCCTTGTCCAGACTGAGCTCGCGATCGCGGCCGACAAAATCGAACTCGAGCGTCTCGATCTCATCTGGGGAGAGACCATGGACATCGCCCTGGTAACCTCTCGGGCCGGCCTACTCATTCGAGCCTACCCGCAACTCACTTGACATATATGTCTAGACATAATTGACTGCTAGCCTGCGCGAGGATCGCATGGGTCTGACGGTTCTTGAAAATTGCCGGGTCGCCACGATGGCCTTTGGAAAGCCCGCCTACGGTCTGATCGATGACGCCACGATCATGCTAGCCGACGATCGAATACAGTGGGTTGGTCACCGCACCGACCTGCCGCAGCCTCCCGCAACCACAGCACGAATCGATCTGGGGGGAGGCCTTGTTACGCCCGCGCTGATTGATTGCCATACTCACCTCGTGTTCGGCGGCGATCGGGCAGACGAGTTTGAACGCAGGCTTCACGGCGCGACGTATGCAGAGATTGCCCGGACTGGCGGCGGCATCATGTCGAGCGTTCGGGCGA
>Ga0066255_1001676_pt1 | contig 17901 bp, 21 predicted proteins | sample ThiBiot_750_biof_FD_71148 | JGI IMG/M metagenome (GOLD analysis project Ga0066255, IMG submission 71148) | Wastewater bioreactor microbial communities from Cape Town, South Africa - Thiocy_expt_750_biof (version 2) | ecosystem: Engineered > Bioreactor > Thiocyanate-remediating >... | reverse complement strand
CCGCGCATCCGCGAGCGGCTCCTCGCGCTGGCCGGCATCGGCAGCGACGCGTTCCGCCGCGCGGCGCTGACGCAGGCCGATCTCGCGCTCGCCCGCGCCGAGCTCTCGCTCGACCTTCCGGCCGACCGCGACCGGCTGGCGAGCCTCGATGCGCAGCGGCGCCGGGCCGAACTGGTCGAAGAAGGGGATGACGGCCGATGACCCCGTTTTCCGCCATCCGCGAGCGTGCCGAACAGCGCAAGGGCGGCGCGGCGGCGCTCGCGGCGCTGCTGCCAAATGTTCCGGGCAACGACGCGCTCGCCGCGCTTCCCAATGACCGAGTCCTCGCGATGATGGCGAAGCGCGTCTTCAGCGCCGGCTTCGTCTGGAGCGTCATCGAGGCGAAATCGCCGGGCTTCGAGGCGGCCTTTCTAGGTTTCGATCCGGGCGCGCTGATGTTCGAGCCGGACGACTATTGGGACGGGCTGGAGCGCGATGCGCGCATCGTCCGCAACGGCGCCGAAAGCCTGAATCTCCTCGCCGCGCATCACGTCGGGACGTGGCGCGCGGCGCGCGACGCCCGGAAGGAAGCGCAGCGTCACGCCGTCGTCGAGCCTCTTCTCGACCACCTTGGCCGTGAGGTCGGCGAGCGTCTGCAGTTCGGACGCCGCCGGCACGACGATCACTTCAAATTCGCCGGTGAGGCGGGCAATGGGCGTGACGGCGTCGAGAGTGACCGGCGATTTGTTGGTGAGAATGGCGCCGACCATGACGTAGCCGCCCACCATCAGGCGGTCCGGGTTGCCGTTGGCTTCCTGCGCGAACTGGGCGAGGCCGATGGTGCCGCCGGCGCCCGGGACGTTGACGACTTGCACATTGCCCGACACGCCCTCGGCGGTCATGGCCTCCTGGAGGGAGCGCGCGGTCTGGTCCCAGCCGCCGCCGGGGGCGGCGGGAGCCATGATGGTGTAGTCGGCCGCCATGGCGGCGAAGGGCAGGGCAATGGCACCGGCGAGTATACTCGCGGCGATGACGTGCTTCATATGATCCTCCTCTGGCAGCCGGAATGGCTGCGCGTGGCGGGAGTTCCCCGGGGCCCCAATGGCCGAGATGTCGCCGAGTCCTCCCAGACTCCCAGGTCGTCCGGTCTTGGCCGGACTCACCCTTGCTGCGATGTGACCACAGGAAGCTGTCGCGAACCTGACGCTGGTTTTCGCCTAGCGACTTTCCAGCGGCTGCAGTCTCAACGCGTCGTTCCAACGCTTGATGAGGCGGGCGCGTTTCACCTGGTCGAGATAAACCATGAGGCCGGGGCTGACCGGGACGGGGCGGAGCTGGTTGCCAAGGGCGGCCTGCATGGCGTTGGCGGTGTTGTCGCCATCGACATCGGGGTTGAGCGCGGCGATCTGCAGCTTTTCGGCCATGATTGTCTGACCCTCGGCCGACATGAAGAAATCGAGCAGCAGGCGGCCGAGATCGGGGTTCTCGGAGGCCTTGGGGACGAGGCCGATGCGCGAGGTGACGATGGTGAAATCGCGCGGCAGGACGATGCCCAGATCGGGGTTCCGCGAGGCCGCCTCGGCGGCGTAAGAGCCCAGAATGTTGTAGCCGAAGACGAACTGGCCGCTGGCCACCCGCTCGACGATGGCCGAGGTGGTGGAATAGAGCTTCACGCCGGCCGCACCCATGGCGCCCACCAGCGTCCACAGGTCCGCATATTGCTCCTGGTCGCGCGAGAAGAACATGAAGCCCACGCCCGAGCGCTCGATGTCGTAGGTGCCGATGCGGCCGAAGATGGAGTCGGTATTGGCCTCGAGATAGTCGAGCAGCTCGCCGCGCGTGGCGGGCACGGCACGGTCGGCAAAGGCCGGCTTGTTGTAGATGAAGACGGCAGGTTCGTAGGTGAGGGCGTAGGCGGTGTCGCGCCAATTGGCCCAGCGCGGCCAGCTTGCCGAGAGCGAGACGCGGCTCGGCTGGGCATAGCCGTCATTGGCGAGCTTCATCTGCAAATCCATCGAGGACGAGAAGGCGAAGTCGGCGGTGGGGAGCCCGGCGTCGGTTTCGCGCACGATGCGATCGTAGATGTCGGCGGTCTGCATCTCCTCGTAGTGAACGGCGAAGCCGGGGTGGTGTGCCTGGAACGCCTCGATCATGGGGGTGGCCAATGGCGTGTCGAGCGACGAATAGACGCGCACGATGGGCGCGATCCCATTGCCGTCGGGCGGGGGAAAGACCAGCGTTTCGGCCGCGGCGGGGCCGGCGAGGAATGCAAAGAGGGCGAGAAGCCGGAACATCCGCCCAGCATGGCCTGCCCGAACGGGAGCGACAAGGCCATAGGCAGGCGGAGCGGCGCTGGGTAGCATCGGCGCGGGAGGATTGATGCGCATACTTGTGGCCGAGGACAACACGACGCTGGCCGACGGGCTTGCCGCGGTGCTGCGCGCGGCGGGCTATGCCGTGGACGTGGTCGGCGACGGGGTGTCGGCGGATGCAGTGATTTCGACCACCGATTTCGACCTCGTGGTGCTCGACCTCAATCTGCCGGAAATGGACGGGCTCGATGTGCTGCGCGCGATGCGGGCGCGACGGAGCAATTCAGCGGTGCTGATCCTGACGGCACGCGGCGCGATGGACGAGCGGATCAAGGGGCTGGACCTCGGGGCCGACGACTACATGACCAAGCCGTTCGACGTGGCTGAGCTCGAGGCGCGGGTGCGCGTGCTGCTGCGGCGGCGGGCGGGGCTGCACGCGGCGGAAGTGTCGTTCGGCGATGTGACGCTCGATACGGTTAGCCGCACGGTGTCGGCGCGCGGCGCAACGCTCGACGTGCCGGCGCGCGAACTGAAGCTGCTCGAAACGCTGATGCTCAAGGCGGGCAAGGTGGTGGCCAAGCAGGCGATCATCGAGTCGCTGGCCGACTTCGACGACGACCTCAGCGCCAATGCGGTGGAGCAGTATGTGTCGCGACTGCGCAAGCGCCTGGCGCCGTACGAGCTGACGGTGAAGACGGCGCGCGGCCTCGGCTACTATCTCGACAAGGCAGCGCCGTGACGCAGAGCTATTCGCTGCGGCGCCGGCTCGTGCTCGGCCTTCTCGCAGCGCTGCTGGCGATCGCAGCGCTGGCGGTGGCCGATAGCTGGCGCGAAGCGCAGCAGACGGCGACGCGCGTGTCGGACCGCGTGCTGGCGGGATCGATCCTTGCCATCGCCGAGCGCGTGATCGTGACCGAGGACGGCACGCTCGAAGTTGACGTGCCCTATGTGGCGCTCGAAATGCTGACCTCGTCGGCGCAGGATCGCGTGTTCTACCGCGTCGACGGGTCGGACGGGTTCATCACGGGCTACCAGCAATTGCCGGTGGTGCCGGGGGCGGGCACGGAGATCGTCTACGAAGACCTGGTGTTTCGCGGCGATGCGATCAGGCTCGGCTCGCTGCAGCGCGCGGCGTCGTCGGGGGTGAGCGCCATCCCCTTCACGGTGACGGTGGCGGAGACGACGATTGCACGCAGCCAGCTCGCGCAGTCGCTGCTGGTGCAGGCCTCGGTGCGGCTGGCGATCCTGATCCTCGCGGCGGCGGTGATCGTGTGGTTCGCCGTGAGCCTGTCGCTGGCGCCGCTCTACCGGCTGCGCAACGCCATCGCGCTGCGCAGTCCCGACGATCTGAGCCCGATCCGGCAGGACGTGCCGCGCGAGGTGGAAGGGCTGGTCGAGACGATCAACTCGTTCATGACGCGGCTGGACTCGGCGCTGGGCGCGCTGCGGCATTTCACCGGCAATGCCAGCCATCAATTGCGCACGCCGATGGCCATCATGCGCACGCAACTGGCGCTGGCGCAGCGGGCCAAGACCGAGGACGAGCGGCGCGCGGCGATCGCGGCGGCGGACAATGCGGTGGAGCATGCCGAGCGCGTGCTGGCGCAATTGCTGCTGCTGGCGCGCATCGACGAGGCCGCATCGGACGCGCTCCGGCTCGACACGATCGACCTGGCCGCGCTGGCCAAGACGCAGACGGCCGAACTGGTGCCGCGGGCGAGCGCGGCGGGCATCGACCTGGGCTATGAGGGCGCCGAGAGCGCGATGATGCGCGGCCGCGCGATGCTGCTGGGCGAGCTGCTGCGCAACCTGATCGAGAACGCCATCGCCTATGCCGGCAGTGGCGCGGAGGCCACCGTCGGCGTCGACAGGGATGCGGCCGGCGTGCGGCTCACGGTGGCCGACACCGGGCCCGGCGTCGCAGCGGCGAAGCTGCCGCATCTGCGCCAGCGCTTTGCGCGCGAGCGGGCGGACAAGCCGGGCGCGGGGCTGGGTCTGGCGATCGTCGAGGAGATCGCGGCGCTGTTCGGCGGCACGACAGACGTCACCTCGGATGCGGGGCGGGGGTTTCGTGTGACGATCCTGCTGCCGGCCTCCTGACGCAGCCGTCCATTCCCTCACCCTCCCCGGTGCCCTAGAGTGCGTGGGGACTGCCTCTCGAAGGGAGATGGAAGGCATGCGTGTGTTCCTCGCGACGCTGGGCACCGAGACCAACACCTTCGCATCGTTTCCGACGGGGCTGGACGATTTCCGCCGCGGCTTCTGGACCGAGGCGGGCATCGAGTCGGTGCCCACGACCCCGTGGTCGGCACCGGCCAAGGTGTTCCGCGCGCGGGCGCTGGCGGCGGGCTGGGAGGTGGTCGAGAGCCTCCACACCTTCGCCGAGCCGGCGGGCCGCACCACGCGCAGTGCCTATGAGCACATGCGCGACCGCATCCTCGACGATGCAGCCAAGGCGGGGCCGCTCGACGCGGTGCTGATGTTCCTCCATGGCGCGATGGTGGCGGACGGCTATGACGATTGCGAGGCCGACTTCGTGACGCGGCTGCGCGCGGTGGTGGGCGAGAGAACCCGCATCGGACTTGAGCTCGACCTGCACGCGCATATCGACGAAAGCCTGCTCGCGGTGAGCGATATCATCGTGTTCTACAAGTCCTATCCGCATATCGACTATTCGGAGCGTGCCGAGGATCTGTTCGCGCTGATGGCGCGAACGCTGGCGGGCGAGATCGAGCCGGTGATGGCGCTGTTCGACTGCCGCACGATGGGACTGTTCCCCACGACACGGAACGGGCCGATGGTGCAGTTCACCGCCGACATGCTCGCGGCGGAGGGCAAGGGCGGCATCCTGTCGCTGTCGCTGAACCACGGCTTTCCGTGGGCGGACGTGCCCAATGCGGGCGCCAAGATGCTCGCCGTGGCGGACCGCGATGTCAGCGTCGCGCAGCGGGCGGCCGACGCGTTCGGGCGCCGGTTCTACGGGATGCGCGCCGAGGCGACGCTGCCCTTCGTGCCGTTCGCGGAGGCCATCGCGCGGGCGCTGGAGCCGGGCGACGGCAAGCCGATCCTCCTCGCGGACACGTCGGACCAGACGGGCGGCGGCGCGCCGGGCGACACGACCTACATGGTCAGGGCGTTCATCGAGGCGGGCATTCGCGACGCGGTGTATGGGCCGCTCTGGGATCCGCTGGCGGTGGGCATCTGCATGGCGCTGGGGGTCGGGGCCAAGGTCCGGCTGCGCATCGGCGGCAAGTTCGAGCCGCATTCGGGGCCATCGCTCGATGTCGATGCCGACGTGCTGTTCCTCAAGCGCGATGCCTATCAGGACCAGCTCACCGACGAGCGCGTGCCGATGGGCGACGTGGCGGTGATCCGGGCGGCGGGGATCGAGATCCTGCTCAATACGCGGCGCGTGGGCGTGTTCTCGCCGACGCTGTTCACGCATCACGGGATCGCACTGGGGGACAAGCGCGTGATCGGGCTCAAGAACCTCTACAAGCACCGCGACGTGTTTGCGCCGCTGGTGCGCGAGCAGGTGTTCGTGGCGACGCCGGGTGCGTGTCCGCCAGACTGGACGTCGATCCCGTTCAAGCGCATTCCGCGGCCGATGTGGCCGCTGGACGCCGACCCGCTTGAGTGACGCCGGCCGCGCTCATTGCCGGGCGCGCAGTACCGCCGCATAGAGCGAGCCGGCGCGGGCGCCGGAGCGGCAATAACCGAAGATCGGACGGGGCAGTGTGTCGAGGGCCTCTTCCATGCGGATCAGGGCGCCTTCGGTGAGCTGGCCGGAAAGCGGAATGTGCACCGCCTCGAGCCCCGCCCGTGCGGCCGCCTGGGCGATGAGGCCGAAGGCCGGCTGGCCCGTTTCTTCCTGGTCGGGGCGGGCGCACAGGATGCTCCTGAAGCCGGCGGCCTTAACTTTGTCGATATCGGCCGGCTGGACCTGGCCGCCGACGGCAAAGTCCGCGTCGATGCGCCGGAAGGAAAGTTCATCCGAGCGGGTGAAGGGCCACATGGAACTGTCCTGCTGTGAGGGAGGGATGACGGGTTACGACCGGCGGCGGGTGCGGATACCGAAAGCGGCGTAGAGCGGACAGAAGCCGATAACCGCGGTGACCGCCAGCACGGCACCCACCACGATCGCGCCCCACCACAGGACAGGATTGGCGAAGAGCGGTAGATTGAAGAACGGCAGGGCGATGAGAATCGCGGCGGCGAGCAGGCGGACGATGCGATCGGGAGTGCCGACATTGAGCATGGCGATGTCCTCGCGGAGGAAGGTTCTGTTGATATTAATATTCGAATATTCTAATATGTCAACATGAGTATGACCGAGCTGGAGCCGCGCGCCGACGAAGCGGCCGAACTGCTGACCGCGATGGCCAATCCCAAGCGGCTGCTGATCCTGTGCCATCTGCTGGAGCAGGAGCGCAGCGTCGCCGAACTGTCAGGGCTGGTGGACCTCGCGCAGTCGCCGCTGTCGCAGCATCTCGCCAAGCTGCGGGCGCTGAAGCTGGTGGCGACGCGGCGCGAGGGCCAGTCGGTGTTCTACCGGGTGGCCTCGCCCGAAGTGACGCAGGTGCTCGAGACGCTCTACGGCATCTACTGCGCGCCGCAAAAGAAGAAGCGGGCCCGCTAGCCCGCTTCGCCGGTCGGCCGCCCCTCGGCGGTCACTCGAACCAGGTGGTGCCGGGGTACTGGTGTTGCCGGGCGACGTCCTCGTTCAGTTCGAGGCCGATGCCGGGGCGGTCGTTGAGCCTGATGCGACCGTTCTCGATGATCTCGCCGCCGTCGGTGATGGTCTTCCAGTAGTCGCGGTTGAACCAGTGGAATTCGAGGACGAGGAAGTTGGGCACGGTGGCGCAGACATGGGCGGAGGCCATGGTGCCGATGGGCGAAGAGACGTTGTGGGGCGCGAAGGGGATCGAATAGAGGTCGGCCATCTCGGCGATCTTGCGGCATTCGCTGAGGCCGCCGCATTTCGGGATGTCCGGCATGATGATGTCGACCGCCTGCGTTTCGAGCAGCTTGCGGAAGCCGTGGCGCAAATAGAGGTTCTCGCCGGCGCAGATGGGGGTCGAGGTCGAGCGGGTGATCTCGGCCATCACGTCGATGTTCTCGGGCGGCACGGGCTCTTCGAGCCACAGCAGCTTCAGATGTTCGAGGTCGCGCGCGAGGCGGATGGCGCTGTGCTTGTCGAGGCGGGTGTGGAGGTCGGTGGCGACATCGACGTCGTTGCCGGCGGCCTTCACCACCATCTCGGCCAGTGTCACCATGCGATCATGCTCCCACTTGTTGGGAGTCATGTTGAACTTGTCCTTTTCGTACCAGCCGGTCTCGCTGCCGGTGTGGCCATAGGCGCGGATGTCGAGGTCGACTTTGAGCGCGGTGAAGCCGGCTTCGAGGACTTCGTCGACCACGGCCTGCACCTCGGCCATGTTCATGCCGGGAGAGACCTCGCAATCGGCATAGACGCGAATGTCGTCGCGGAACTTGCCGCCCATCAGCTCATAGATGGGGACGTTGAGCGCCTTGCCCTTCAAGTCCCATAGCGCGATCTCGATGCCGGTGAGGGCGGTGATCAGGGCGCCGGCGAAGCCGCCCTCGAACACGAGGCTGCGGCGCGTTTCCTCGAAGATGGCGTCGATGGCGAAGGGATCGCGGCCGATCAGCCGCTCCTCGAGCTCCTTGATGATGGCGATCGACTGGTGGCCGCCATGGACGCATTCGCCAAGCCCGGTGATGCCGGCGTCGGTCGTGATCTTGACCCACAAATGCATGCAGTGGCCGGTGCTGGCGGCCGTCTTAACCGACGTGATCTTCATTGGTCCCTCTGGTCGTGGGCAGCGTCTCCCGCACTGCGCCGTCAGCCGACGGTAACGTGAGGTACGTAACTCTGTCGAGGGGGTTACGCTACACGATGAGGAAGTCCCCAATGTCGAGGACGGCCGGCTTGTTAGTGAGGGTCGCGATCTTGATGGCCGCGCCGTCGCCGCTGCCGTCGGCGTCGTAGAGCAGGGCGCCGGTCTTGGTGTTGTAGATCAGGCGGTCGTCGAGCTCCTTTGCCTTGGTGGCGTTGGCCCTGGCGACCAGCTCGCCGGCCTCGAGCGTCGGGCCGATGGCGGCGAAGACGGCGTCGTCGAGCGCGATCTTGTCCTGGCCGTGCCGGAAGTCGGTGATCTTGTCGGCGCTGGACTTCCTTGGCGCGAGGTTGAACAGGAACTGGTCGAGGCCACTACCCCCGCTCAGGCTGTCCGCGCCGGCCCCGCCACTCAGCGTGTCGTCGCCCCTGCCGCCCTTGAGCGTGTCATTGCCGGAATTGCCCGAGAGCATGTTGCCCAGCCCATCGCCCGTCAACTTGTCGCCCCGCTTGCTGCCGAGCACGGATTCGATGCCCTTGAGCTTGTCGTCGCTGACTCCGCCGACCTTGGCGGTGGCAAATTTGTCGCCCTTGAGCGAGAGCACGACGCCCTTGCTCTTGTCGGTGAAGTCGGCGGTGTCGTGCCCGGCGCCGCCGTCCAGATCGTCCCGTCCGGCGCCGCCTCGCAGGGTGTCGGCGCCGTCGCCGCCGAGGAGGTAATCGCGGCCGCGGCCGCCCAGCAGGAGGTCGTCGCCGCCATTGCCGAACATCACCCGGCCACCACCCGGACCGGCGACCATCGTGTCCGCTGCTTCGCTGCCGTAGAAGTCGCCGACCTCCCAGGCAGCCGTGCCGAAGAGCCGGCTGTGGAGCGCGTACACGGTCGGGTCGTAAGCCGCGAGCTCGGCGCGGGTGTTGATGGAATTGTGGATCCCGTTGGGAGGGCTCACATCGGGATTGTCGTTGAAATAGGCCTGCGCGGTCTCGGCGAAATACTCAAAGAAGGTGTCGTCGGCGTAGGTGTTGGCCCACAGGCCCTGCTGCAGCGCGCTGCTGTAGGCAGCCTTGAATTGATTGTGCAGCGCCGGATTACCCGCCTTGAGCCCAATGCCCTCGATGGCGTGCAGCCATTCGTGCAGACCGATCGATTCCGAGTGGCCATACGGATCGCCGGGGTGGCCCGGAATGAGGTTTTCCTCGCCGCTGGACGAGGTGGGGGCGCCGATGACGCCGCCGAGGCCCCGATAGTGACTCCACGATGGGCCCAGGTCGGCGTAGTCGGGCAGGTCGGTGATCGGCGTGCCGTGGGGAATGACGGCGAAGCGCGCGCCGTATTGCACCAGCTTGTCGATGATCTTCTGGTCGAGCCCGGCGAGCGAGTTGAACACGATCTCGGCCGCCCGGTAGACGGCTTCATCGGACACGTCGTCGTTGCCCAGCACGTAGATGCCGCGAAAGACGAATGCCTTGGTGTAGTAACCTTTGCCGTAGGAAGCAGGAGGCGTGACGAGGGACATGGTGGCTCCGGGTTACACGATGAGGAAGTCGCCCGCGTCGAGCAGCGGCTTGGTGCTCAGCGTGGCGAAATGGATGGCGTCGTGGCCGCCCTTGCTGCCGTCCTGGTCGAAATAGAGCTTGCCGTTCTTGGTGTTGTAGATGATGCGATCGTCGCGGTCGTGCGCCTTGGTGGCGCCCGCCTTGGCGTAGAACTCGCCCACATCGAGGACCGCGCCGATCTTCTTGAAGTATTTGTCGTCAAGCATGAGCAGGTCGACGTCGTGGGTGAAGTCCCTGATGGTGTCGACATTGGTGGCCACCAGCCTGGTGTTGAACACGAAGGCATCGCTGCCGGCGCCACCATAGAGCTGGTCCTTGCCTTCGCCGCCGATCAGGGTGTCGTTGCCGCCGGCGCCCTTGATGGTGTCGTTGCCCTGCCGGCCGTCGATCCGGTCCTCTTCCTCCGTGGCACCGAGGCCCTTGATGGTCTTGATCGTGTCGATCCTGTTGGCCTTGCTGTTGCCCTTGATGGAGGTGGCGGTGTCGCCGCCGATGGCGATGGTCACCAGGGCGGTGGCGGTGAGGCCCTTGGCGTCGGTGATGAGGTAATTGAAGACATCCGAGGCGGTCTGGCCGGGGCGGATGGCCTGTGTGTCGGGGTCGGCATTGTCGAGCGTGTAGGTGTAGGCGCCGTCAGCGGCGATCACCAGGGTGCCGAACGTGCCCTTGATGCCCGCGCCGCCGGCTGCCGCGAAGGAGCCGCCGGCCGCCACAGTACCGGTGCGCACGCCATTGACGGTCATGACGTCGCCGAAATCGCTGTCGGCATCGGTGTCGTTGACGAGCACATTGCCGGCGGCGAACAGGTCGTTGTCCTCGACCACCGGATCGGCGGTGTTGGTGTCGTTGTTCGCGAGGGGGGCAGCGTTGAGCGCGCCCTCCATGCTCCGCACCCTCCCATCGCCGGAGAAGCGTATCCTCTCGATGTCCTTAACGGTATCGGTTCCGTCGCGGCCGGCCACGCGGTCGATGACCGAGTACTGGCCTCCGGACTGGGCGACGATGTCGTAGTCGATCCACCGGCCGGAATAGACGGCGATGTCGACGCCGTCGCCGCCATCAAGCGTGTCGTTGCCGCTCCCGCCATCGAGCGTGTCGTGGCCGCCATTGCCAATGAGCCTGTCGTCGCCCGCATCGCCAAAAAGCTGGTCGTCGCCACCGACCACGGAGGCGAGGGCCGTCGTCTCCACGTCACCGAAGATGGTGTCGGCGCCGTCACCTCCTCGGATAGTGTCGTTGCCGCCGTAGAGGCTACCGTCAGTCACACTCTTTGCGTCGCCATAGAGGGTCTCCGCGCCCCCCGCGCCAACGATGCTGTCATGGCCGCCCGTCACGCCGCCCTCGTCCACGGTTATCACGTCGCCATAGACCGACGTGCCGCTGGCGGCGGTGAGGACGTCGTTGCCGCCCGTGAATTGGGCACGGCGGACGATGGGAACGTCGCCAACCAGGTCGCCGCCCGTCGCGGTCATCGTGTCATTGCCGCCGGTCATCGTGTCATTGCCGCTCACCGACAGAAAGTCGCCGACGGCGTACGTCGAGGTTGACCCGGTGAAAGTGTCGGCCGCGCCCGCCAAACCCTGGCGCCCGTCGCCCGCGAAGATACTGACCGGACTGGAGGTGGACGGGAGGTTGATCGTGTCCGCCCCCCTGAGGGCGAACGACCACAGGAGGTCGGTCTCCTGGCTGTCGTCGAGCGCTCCTCCCACGAGGGGGTCACTCGCGTCCCTGAGGTTGAAGTTGAGGCCGCTCACCCGAACGTCGACCACGCCATCATTGCCGACATCGACTTCGAAGCCGGTGACGGTGCCGCCGATAGGGTAGAGGCCGTGCTGGAAGCCGGTGCCGGTGAGTTTGACGCTGACCGGCGTTGCGGCCGACGTGACCCAGGACCAGTACGTCGATGTGCCGCTGCTGACCCCTGAATAGTTCAGGAGGATTGCACCCAGATCGAACGACGGGGCGGGGCTGGTTGCAAAACTGACGGTGGCCATAGATGATTTTCCCGGCGCCGCAGTGAAAGAGTGACTATCGCGGCAGTCCTGTCAATAAGCTCACGCGCCAGCCAAGCCGCCATCAGGCGATCACCCCATTTTTGGGGCATGCACGGCCAAGGATGGCGGGCTTGAGGGGCGCGGCGGGCTCGGCTATCAGCGCTGCGGACGGAGCGACGCGCATGACCACCAAACCCTATGTGATCGACCAGTTGATCTCGGCCAAGGCGATCGCGGCGCGGGTCGAGGCGCTGGCGCGGGAGATTTCGGACTACTACCGGGGCACCGACAAGCTGGTCGTAGTGGGGCTGCTGCGCGGCTCGTTCGTGTTCATCGCCGATCTGGTGCGGGAGCTGGACCTGCCGGTCGAGGTCGATTTCATCGAGGTGTCGAGCTACGGCAATTCGACCGAGTCGAGCCGCGAAGTGCGGATCATGAAGGATCTGCGCGGCGAGATCGAAGGGCGCGACGTGCTGCTGGTCGAGGATATCGTCGACACCGGCTACACGCTCAAGCATGTGCTCGAGATCCTGGGGACGCGGCATCCGCGGCGCATCGAAGTGTGCGCGCTGCTCGACAAGCCGTCGCGGCGCGAAGTCGATGTCAAGGCGCGCTGGATCGGGTTTGAGATTCCGGACACGTTCGTTGTCGGCTACGGCATCGACTATGCGCAGCGCAACCGCAACCTGCCGCATATCGGCGCGGTGCGCTTCACCTGAAAGAACCTCGTTCTATCTGAGCGGACGGCGAAGCGGTGCGCTGCCGGCGAGCAGGCGCAGCAGCTCGACCTGCCGGCTGGTGCCGGTCTTGTGGAACACCGCGGCGAGCTGGTTGCGGATGGTCTGCACCGAAAGCCCGAACTCGGCCGCGACGCGGTCGAGCGGCAGGCCGGAGGCGAGGGCGCGGGCAACGCGCGCCTCGGCGGGCGTGAGATCGAACAGGCCGGCGAGCAGTTCCTGCGTCGGGGCCTCGGGAGCGGCGACGTCGGTAACCAGCATCAGGCTGCGGGCCGCGGCGAAGATATCGTGCGCGGCGCCGGTGAGCGGCAGGATATGGACGATCAGCGCCGACTGGCCCTCGCTGGCGGGGAGGGGGATGGAGCGCACCGTGCCGGCGCGCGTCTCCTCGATGGCCTGGGTGAGCAGGCCGTCGGCCGCCCGATGCTCGAGCGCGATACGGTCGCCGCCGCGTGTGACCACGCGGTCGTCGAGCGCTTCGCCCAGCGCATTCATCGCCACGACGCGGCCCCGGCCGCTGAGCGCGATTGCGGGCAGGCCGAGCAACTGCATGGCGTCGGTCATGTCGCTGGCAGCGCGCAGGCCGAGGCGCGACGCCATCAGTGAGGCGCGGGCGAGGTGCGGGCGATACCGGTCGATGGCTTCGAGCGAGGCGCGGTCGAACGGCGCCTCGCCCGTAGCCCGCGCGACGTCGACGAGCAGCAGGTCGCCGCTGGGACTGAGGATCAGCGTGCCGGCGGTCCATTGCAGGCCGTACGGATGGAGGAAGCGGTTGTAGATCTCGTCGCGGGCGAGCTCCTGGGCCGACTGGACCTCGAGATCGGAGAGGAAGCCGGGATACTGGCGGTCGAGCGCGCGGAGCGGGCGCACATTCTCGATGCCGGCGCCGTTGCGCAGGTAGTCGTCATAGCCGTCGCGATAGAGGCGCGAGGAGGTGTGACCGGCGGGCTCACGCCCGCGATAGGCGACGAGCGCGCCGGCCTGCGCTCCGCCCACTGCCGCCAGTCGTTCAAGCACATCCGGCCAGTATTCGGGAATTGCCGCCGCCTCATAGATGCGATCGAGCAAGTCCTCGTCCAGTGTCATTCAGTCTTCCCCCAGGCTCCACAATGGGAGGTCTGCGGGGCAGGCGTCAACGCCAAACGTTGGCTCAGATGAGAACGACGCTCTCCTGCTCGTTGGGATCGGTGCGGGCGATGAGGGCGCGGGCCACCTTGTCGGTGGGGTTGAACGGCTGGTGCGGCACGCCGGCGGGGATGTAGACGAAATCGCCCTCGTTTACGACGTCGAGAAACTCGAGATTGGGGCCGTGATGGAAGGACGTCGAGCCTTCGAGCATGAAGATCGCGGTCTCGTGCGCCTCGTGATAATGCGGCCTGGCCTTGCCGCCCGGCGGCATGACGAGAAGGTGCATGCAGATGCCTTCCGAGGCCGCCGACTCGGCGGAAACGCCGGTGAAATAGTCCAGTCCCTGCTTGCCGTGGAAGGCTTCGCCACCACGGATGACCTTGCATTGCTTCATGTTTTCCTCCCGCTGCCCGATTGGCGGGCGCTTCGTGCGAAGTGCCGCAATCGCGGGCAATCGGGATCACAATCGACGTGAGGAATCAACGCCTTGGAACCAGCCCGGCGCGGGGAAGTTGGTCCGGTGAGCCGTAGCGTCCGGCCGTTTGTTCCAACTCAAGCGGAGGATTGATCCCATGGGAAACCAGCACGATCAGCACAAGAACGAGAACAACCAGAAGCCCGATGACATGAACCGCCAGAATCAGCAGGGCGGTGCGGGCAACCAGCAGGGTGGCACTGGCGGCGGCCAGCAGTTCGACAAGGACCGCAAGCAGCAGGGTGGCCAGCAGGGCCGCCAGATCGACGACAACCAGGACGATCTGGGCCGCGACGTGAATAGCCCGGACAAGGCCGGCAACGACATCAACAAACAGATGTAAGCCAGCCTGGCTGTCTTGAACTTCTCCCGGCCGGTGGCGGAAGCTGCCGGCCGGGGTTCGCGTGAGAAGGAGAGCGGGATTTGCCGCTAGATCTGCACGATGTGCTGCCCCTGTGGGAGCGCAAACTCGCGCACCCCCTGCACCAGCCCAAACTCGAGGGCGCGGCCCGGCGAGATATGGACTTCGCTGTGGCGGCGCGCCGCGAGAACATCTTCAGGGATGGACGAGTACTGACGCAGGATATTGTCAGTGCGATCATCGTCGGCCAGCGCCGCATCAAGCGCTGACTGCAGCCGCCGGGCACTCATGGACTCCGCGCTCATGGTGGTGGGATGGACCATGAACATGGCGTGGCGCGAGCAGTAGCGCTCGTGCGCCGCGAGGAACACCGAGACGGCGATGGAGCCGACGCTGCCGGTATTGTAGATCACCAGATGCAGCGGCAGGGCGCGGATGTGGTTGTGAAGGTAGATGCCATCGGCCACGTAGCCGCCATTTGACGAAAAGCTCAGATGCACGGTGCCGACGCCGCCATTGACCGCGGCGTTGAGCGCGCCGGCGATGCGACCGACGCCGTCCGGCTCGATCATGCCGGTGAAGCCGAACCAGGCGACCCCGCGACCGGCCTCATTCATCCAGCCGCTCCGTTGTCATGGTGACGGCGAGGTTCACCGGGGCCTCGTCACCATCGCGGATGAGGATGCCGAGGTCGGTGGCTCCGTCGATCACGAGGCTTTCGCGCGTCATGTCGGCCAGGGCCCGGCGCGCTTCGAGGATGGCGGCGTCCATGTCGGGAAAGTCGAGCCCGACTTCGTCGCGATGGACGCCCTGCCTGTCGTGAACGTCGAAATAATAGCGCGGCATTCTAGCGTGGCTCCCGAACGAGGTGCAGGTAACGGTCGTCGAAGGAGGCCCGGCGCTTGAGGCTCTCCCAATCGAGAATGCGGACGGTCTGGTTCTGCCAGGTGAACAGGTCTTCGGAGCGCAGCTGCTGCAGGCTGCGATTGACGTGGACGGCGGAGAGGCCGAGGGCCTCGCCCAGCGCCGTCTGGGTCAGCGGCAGGGTGAATGATTGGTCGGGGGCGATGAGGCCGGTGATGCCGAGCCGGACATAGAGCTCGCAGATGAGATGGGCGATCTGCTCGGGCGCGGTGCGGGCCGCGGCGCTCAACCATTCGCGGTGGATCGAGGCATCGATCAGGGTCATCAGCCAGAGCAGGCGCGTCAGGTGCGGGTGGGTCTCGGTCAGGGACCGCAGCCGTGCGTGGGGGAAGCGCATGACACTGCAGGCCGAGAGGGCACCGACCGAGTGGTCCATCTCGCGCAGCAGCAGGCTGTGGAGGTCGACGAAGTCGCCGGGGACGTGGATGGCGGTGATCTGGCGCGAGCCGTCGGGCGCGTCGCGATAACGCGAGGAGAAGCCGTCGAGAACCAACATCGAAGTGTCCGGCCGGTCGCCCTCGCGCACGAGGTCTCCGCCGGCCGGGACGCTGACCATATCGGACGCGCAGGCGATCAGCGCCACCTTTTCCGCGGCGGTCACAACGTCGCGGACTTCGAGCTTCCGAAAGAAGGTGGCAAGGATTGTCTCATCCGCCATTCGCAAAGAACTCCAATGGCTTGCCACGGGAACGCACGGGGACGAACGGCGTTCCTGCGGCCGACTAACATTGGTTATTTGAGCCCTCCCCGGCGCGTGAGACACGCAAGCAATGAACGATTCAGAAGACGGCGCCGGGCGCAACCGGCGAGAGACTCCGGCAGCGGTCATGCACGGCCGGGCCGCGCGACAATTGGTGGCTCCGGTGCAGGAGAAGCTCGGCCTGTGGCAGGCTGAGACGATCAAGCTCGAAGCGATGGCGCAGCGTGTCAGGGCCGCGGGCCGGAGCGATCCGGCGATCGCGGAGGCGGCGCGCACGCTGCTGGGCGTCGTCGCCATGCAGTCGCAGATGTTCGAGGCCGCGGCGGCCGAGGCGATCCCGATGGTGCGCGAGCACACGCGGGTGATCGACGCGCGTAAGGTGCTGGCGATGCTCACGGCGCGGCTCGAGGCGCTGCTGGGCGAACTGGGCGACAAAGCGCGTTGACAATGGCGCGTCCGGGGCAGAGGGAGGGGCATCCTTCCCGACTGCCCGATGACAGAGCCACCCATTCTCGCTGAACCAAGGCCGACCGGCGCCGGGCGCTGGCCGCGCTCCGTGCAGTGGCCGGTGCTGCTCGTCGGCTCGGTCGCGCTGGTCGTGCCGCTCGAGCTTGCGGGCTTCCCCGCGGCGCTGCTGCTCGGCCCGATGATCGCGGCGATCGTACTGGGCGTCGGCGACGCGCGCATGCGCGTGGCACGGCCGCTGTTCATCCTGGCGCAGGCGGTGATCGGGCTGATGATGGCCAAGGCGCTGCCGCCGGCGGTGTTTGTCGAGCTGGTCGAGGACTGGCCGATCTATGCGCTGGGCATCGGTTCGGTGGTGGTCGTCGCGGCGGGGCTGGGCATCCTCCTCGCGCGGCTCAAGGTGCTGCCGGGAACCACGGCGATCTGGGGCTCGGCGCCCGGCGCCGCGGCCACCATCGTGATCATGGCCGATGCGTTCGGAGCGGATGCGCGGCTCGTCGCGTTCATGACCTATCTGCGCGTTGCGCTGGTGGCGCTCGCGGCCTCGCTGGTGGCGCGCCTCGCGGTGCCCGGCGGCGCGCCGCTGCCCGCGATCGACTGGTTTCCGCCGGTCGAGCCGGTTGCCTTCGCGCAGACGGTCGCGCTCATCGTCGTCGCCATGGTGGTGGCGACGCTGCTGCGGATGCCGGTGGGTGCGATCTTCTTCACGATGATCCTCGGCGTGCTCCTGCAGAACCTTGCCGGCCTTCGCATCGAGCTGCCGCCGGTGCTGCTCGCCACGGCGTTCACGCTCATCGGCTGGAGCATCGGGCTGCGGTTCACGCGCGATATCCTGCTGCATGAGGTATGGGGCTATGGCCCGGCGGTGGCGACCCACACCCTGGAAACCCATATCTACCGCCTGCGCAAAAAGATCGAGGAAGACCCGGCCAAGGCCCGGATTCTGCTGACGGAAGCCGGCGGCTATCGCCTGAGCGCCTGACGCCTCTGCGCCTGACACCTCTGCGCCTGATACCTCTGTGCCTGGCACCTGAGCACCTGGCCTGTCCCATGACGGCCCCACATTCGGCATTTGTTTAACGCGCGTTAACCAGTTGGCGCCAGATTGGGGCGCATGGGAAAAGGCCGCCCCGTCATCGACCGCGGACCCGCCCGTGGCGCCGATGCGCCGCGCCGGCGCGCGGGCGCAGCCCAGGCCGCGCCGCCGCCGCCGCCTCCGCCACCGCCGAAGCGCCGCGCCACCTGGCCCTATGTGCTGGTGATGCTGGGCGCCTGGGGCCTGATCTTCGGCGGGCTGTTCTTCTCGCACTTCCTGACGCTCTATATCACCCCCACCTTCTATGTCAGCATGGCGCGGATGGAAGCAGCCCTGCGGCGCCGGCGCGCCCGTTTCGCCTGAGCGGTTCAGA
>Ga0066255_1001417_pt2 | contig 17920 bp, 12 predicted proteins | sample ThiBiot_750_biof_FD_71148 | JGI IMG/M metagenome (GOLD analysis project Ga0066255, IMG submission 71148) | Wastewater bioreactor microbial communities from Cape Town, South Africa - Thiocy_expt_750_biof (version 2) | ecosystem: Engineered > Bioreactor > Thiocyanate-remediating >... | reverse complement strand
CCAGGAATGTGGATGTTCAAGTCGCGGGGTTCTTCCTTGCGTGCTATTGTTGGCAGTGAGCCGAGGTATTGGGCAATCAGCGGGCTTATTTTTTCCACGTCGAAACTTCCCACCAGCGTGAAGGTGAAATCGCTGGCGTCTGCGAAGCGATCCTTGTAGATTTGATAGGAACGCTCAAGGTCTATTTGGTCGATCATTTCGGCTGACATGGCGGCACGGCGGATGTTGTGGTTGCCCAGCACGGCTGCAATGGTGTCTGCAAAGACGGTTGACGGGTTGCTTTTTCCATTTATGATGGCCACTTTTGCTTTTTCCAATTCCGACTTGAAGGTTTCGACATCCTTGCGGGGTTGTTCGAAGTCTAGCTGGATCATCTGGAAGGCGGTTTCAAGATCGGCGATGGAAGACATTCCGCTGAATCCTTCGTTTCGCTCGCCGATGTATGGGCTCACCGACACCCGTTTGCCTGTCAGGTATTTTTGGAGTTCGCTTAGCGTGAAGTCGCCAAGCCCGCTGTTATAGACGAACTCGGAGGCTGCGGTGGCCGACATGTAGTCGCTGTCAGGGTAGAGCGACGTGCCGCCGGGACTAAATGCGTTGATGAATATCTCGTCGTTCTTGAAGTTGGTGGGTTTGAGATACACCTTCACCCCGTTCGACAAGGTGAGCTCGGTCAGGTTGAGGGCTTCGTCTTTGCTTTGCTTCACGATGGTTCCTCCTGTCGGTTTCTCCTTTATCAGGCTTGTCTTGTTCTCCTTGTCGGAGATTGCTGAAATTTCCGTTTTCTGCACGTCGCGCATCCAGCCCAATATGTCCGTTTCGGAAGGTAGCAGTGCCTTGTCCTTTGTGGGAGCTAGCACGAGTATGTCCCTGTTCGTGTCGAGCATATAGCGGGAAACGCAATCTTTCAGGTCGCGGGCCGTAATGCCAGCCATCTGTTGTTTGCTGAGCGAAACTTCGTATTGGATTCCTGAAATGGCTTCGTTTTCCAAGAAGTTGCGGGTGTATTCGCCGACATAGTCAGCCGAATTTGTTTTGTCCTGCTCGCCCAATGCGTATTCGTAGTTTTTGAGGATGGACGTTTTGGCACGTGCAATTTCAGCATTGGTGAATCCGTATTTCTTCAGCCGTTCGATCTCTGGCCAGTGGCGTTCATCGATGGGGTCTCGAGCGGTCGCGGCGCGTTCTCGGTCGCGTCGGAGTACACGTTGCCGCTCGGCTCGCTCGAAGGCTTCCTCGACGAGCGCGAGATGCCTATCAGGCAGTGGTTCACGGGCGTGCAGCAGAAGGGAAAGGTCCGCTACTTCGCTGCACCGACGTCGGGCGCGATCCCGCTCGAGCTCAATGTCCACAACATCGCCAAGCCTGCGTCGATCGAACGCCCCGGCTACTACACGGTCACGGCCGACGGATTGCGCGTCGCGACCTCCGAAGAGAGCGCGCGTGACTTCCCACCATCCGCCGACGGCGACGATGCGGAGCCCACGCCGAACAACCCGGGATCCACGCCGGACGCTTCGTCGCCCAGCCCGCCCGCGCCGCCGGCCGACACGGATCCGTCGTGCGGTGGAGATGGGCAGGTCCAGTGCAACAACACGCGCTGCGATGACGGCACGCGATGGGACACGACCACGCAAAAGTGCGTGGCATGCGGAGCAAACGGACAGACGTACTGCTTCGACAGTCCGAACAACAGCAGCGGCAACTGGAAGTGCGATGACGGCACGCGATGGGACGCGACCACGCAAAAGTGCGTGACGTGCGGAGCAAGCGGACAGACCTATTGCGTCGACAGCCCGAACAACATCAGCGGCAACCGCATCTGCAACCCCGGGCTCCGCTACGACTCGAGCACGGGCAGCTGCATCCAGTAGAGCGCGCTCGATCGCGTCAAAGCCGACGCCCGCAGGGGCGGCTATGCGCCCGGGCAGAGCCCGGGTGAGGAGCCGCTCATCCGGTCGCGGTCGTGCGCGCGTTGTAGCGCGCGAGGAGCGAGGTGAGCTCTCGCTCGCTGACGAAGACATCGTCGACCTCGTCGCTCTCGAGGAGCATCTCATAGAGGGCGCCCGCGTCCTGCATCGGGAGCTCGGCACCGAGCGCGCCGCCGCCCGTGGCGAGCGCGATGTGCTCCTCACGCACGAGCCATGCGAGGAAGGCCCTTCCGTCGTCGTCGCCCTGCTTCCGTCGCGTCGCCTCGACCTCCACCTCGTAGTCGGCCAGATACGCGACAGCCGCTTCGCGATGCGCTGCCGGACTCGCTTCGATGTCGCGTCCGAGGTCCGCATCGAACAAGGTGCACTTGAGTGATGCGGCGAGGGCGTGGAATGCCCAGGTGAGCAACGCAGCACTCGGCCCATGGGCCCTTCCCGTCACGCGCAGGCCTTGCCCGGCGAAGTCGAGCAGGAACGCGGCGGAGGCGGCGTCACTCGGCGAAAGCCCGAGCGTGAGCCGTAGCTCTTGCCCGTGCATCGTGCCTCGAGGCTCGGTGGCGCCCGCATGGACCTTCGCGCGCAGCGCAAGCACCTGCGTGAACTTCGCAGGAAGGAGGAGGCCGCTCGCGGTCGTCTGCTTGAGGGTGAGGTCGTTCGACATGGGCTCGCAGGGAGGAACGCGTTCTTTACATCAAGCTGGCGAACGACGCGATGAGAGCGAGGTCCGTCCCGGAGCCGCGGACCGGTCACGCGACCGCGGCGAGGGCCGGCTGCATGAAACGCCCCTCGAGCGCATCGAGGAGCGCGAGCGCGCGATTCGCCGGGGGGATCCCGGCGACGTCTTCGAGCTCGCGCCCCGGTTCGCGCCCAAGCGCCGACCGTAGATCCGCGAGCGCCTCTGCCCGGGCGCTCGCAACCGTCATGCGGTCTTCGACCGAGAGCTGAGGCTCCAGCCAGGCCGCGACGTCCCATGCAAGACCGGCGTGGCGGGTCTCGTCCTCCGCGATACCCCGCATCATCGCTGCGATCGACGAATCGCTCGCGGCCAGGGCCTGGTGGTGAGCGACCAGCGCGCCGTACGTCTCGCGCACGCAGCCCTCGACGGCGTTCTCGAGCGCGATCTCGAGCATCGTCCGCCTCGCGACCGGCTCGATCACGGGAGCCACCGGATGTCCGCCGCGTCGCCTTGCAGCCTTCGCGGTCATCCTCGCATGCCTGATCTCGTCGTCACGACTCGCGAGGGCGCTCTCGACCAGCGCGTGCGGCGCTCCGAGCATGGACAGCTCGCTCGCCAATCGCTCGAACGCGACGACACTCGCGGCCTCGAGGTGGGCAGCATCGGTGAAGAAGCGACCGACAGGGTCGATGCACTCCTCACGAGCGCGCGCACGCGTCGACGCGAGCCCTTCGGGTCTCCGTCCGATGGCGCAGTTCGGGTCCCCCTCCTGCACGAGCTTCGTCTGCGTGACGGTCACCTCTCCCGTGCCGGTCACGTCGAGCATGTGCTCCTCGATCTTGGCTCCCTCACCGCAGGCGTGTCCCGATTGCACACGGAGCAACCATCCGGTCGGTGTCCGCTTCGCGTTGGCGCTGCCGTCGCAGACGAAGCGATACTCGCCCGTAGCCGTGGCGAGGAACGCGGCGTCCTTGCCGTTCTCGACCACCTTCACGAAGTCACGGAGGGCGTCGATCGATGTGACAATCCCGATCGCGTCCTGCGCCGTCCACACCAGGTAGCGATGGCGCGGCGGCTCCATGCCGTAGGAGAACGCCCGCCAGCCCGCAGCGGAGCGCAGCGCGGCAAGGTCCTGCTTACACTTCGTCGTTCGCGGGCCGAACGCGCAAGGAGTTCCTTGGCTCGCAACCACGACAGGGCTGCTGCTGCCATCGAGCTCGTACTCGTCGCGCAGCTCCATGTAGTCGACCGCGCCATCCGCGGGGGCGCTGCCGTCGGAGCGCGTGACGCCCTCGAGAAGCCGGTGCTCCTGGCCCGTGCACACGTCGACATCGCGATCGAAGCCCCCGGACGAGCGGCTCGCCCCTGAAGTCCCCTGCGCCCCTGACATCCCGTTCGGGGCTTCGGAGCCGCTCCCCGTCGGCGACGTGCTCGCCCCCTCCACGCTCCCGAGCGGAGCAGCGCTCCCTCCGCACCCAGCCGCAATGGCAGCACCGGCGATCGCTGGCAGGAGAGCCGCAAGACGAATCTGATGGCGCATGGCGCGTCCGCACGTGCAACGCGTGTTCCCAGCGGAGGTTCGCGAAGAATACAGCTCAGCTCGCGAGACCTCTGCCGCGCATCGGCTCGCTGACGAGGTAGATCGCGAGCTGGAGAACGGTGGCCCGTGAGAAAACGGCGGTCTAACGAGCCCGCGGTTGGATCGCGTGGCGCTGGGAGAGAGACAGCTCCGCCCAGTCTTCGGCCGGGTAGACGATGTCCCGATCGTCGGCGTCGACGCGGACCGCCACCGTCGCCCCGTCCACGATCCTGGCGAGCCCGAGCTCGAAGACGTACCAGCGCGCCGTCACCGCGCGACCGTCCACGAGGAGCTCGAGAATGACCTCGGGGCCATGGCGCCCGCCGTATCGGAGCGCACCCGAGCTTTGCTTCGTCGAGAGCACGGTCGCCGACGCTCGGCGAGCGCGGGAGAGTCGCGCCTTCCTCTCGCGTTCCATCGCTTCGCCTCGCCGCGCCGCGTAGACGACGAACGCGACCAACGCGACCAACGCGGCGATCGTCCAAACGGGTCCCGAGAGTGACATCTTCCCTTCTCCTCCTTCCTCCCGGCGCACGGTGCTGCGGGCGCGCGGGCAGGACGAGGTTCGCACCGCACGCCGCATGCCACGACGCCCTAGCTGAAATGCCCGAGCAAATCAGTTCCGGCGTGCGGCTCGCACCGGCTCGGGGGCGTGCGTGCACGGGTCCGCGCCGTGCGCGCACGCCCGGCGCATCGAGGGCCCGCTCGAACGAGTCGCCGTGCGCTCGCCGTCTCATCCAAGAGCAGGCTTCACTGTTCCGACTTGTCAGTCGACCGCCCTGACGCCGTGATCGCGCGCTTGCACGCCCGGGTGGTGGGACGACGACGGGCTGCTCTTCGCCGCCATCGTGAGCACGCCAACCGAACACAGTGCGAGAAAGCAGATGATGAACGCAAGCCGACGGCCCGAGCGGTCGGGAATGGCTTGTAGGAGCACGTCAGGGCTCGTGTGACCGAGCACGTCGAGACTCGTGTGACCGAGCACCGGGCGGACGGATGGGTCCGGCGCCGATGGCTGCATCGGCGCCTCGGACGGCCTCGGTGCATCGAAGACCGCGAGCACGTTCCGACTCGATTCGCTCCGCCCGGGTGCAGGTCGGAGACCGCTCCCCGAATCGCTCGCATCCTCGAGGTCGAGGCAGACCTCGGCGCTGACGAGCGCGGAGCGGAGGGATGGCTCGGGCGCCGGTGGCTGCATCGGCGCGTCGGACGGCCTCGGTGCATCGGTGACCGCGGGCACGCTCCGACTCGGTTCGGTCCGCTCGGGAATCCGTGCCTCGGACGGCCTCGGCGCATCGGTGACCGCGGGCACGTTCCGACTCGGTTCGGTCCGCTCGGGAATCGGTGCCTCGGACGGCCTCGGCGCATCGGTGACCGCGGGCACGTTCCGACTCGATTCGGTCCGCTCGGGAATCGGTGCCTCGGACGGCCTCGGTGCATCGGTGACCGCGGGCACGCTCCGACTAGATTCGGTCCGCTCGGGAATCGGCGGCCCCGGCGCTTCGGTCCGCTCGGGAGCGGCTCGTAGACCGCTCGCCGAATCGCTCGCATCCTCGAGGTGGCCGCTATCGAGCACGGCGATGGGCTTCCGAAGCACCACCGAGGGCGCCAGTGAAGGCCTCTTCGCGGCGACCATCGCGATCACCTGGCGACGCTCGGAATCCGGAATCCTCGTCGTAGGGAGCTCGTCGGGAGATCCCTTTCCGTCGCGCATCGCGATCACCTGACGACGCGCGGCGCTCGGAATCCTCGTGGTGGGGAGTTCTTCCAGAATTGCATCGTCAGGATGGCGAACGATCTTGCTCATGGCGATCCCTTCAGCGCCCGTGGTCGAACGCAGGTTTGGAGCGACGGTCGTTGTCGACGAGTGCCGCGCGAGGCCGGACGCCACCTTGGAGCTCACGCATCCCTGCGTCAGTAGCTGCCCGGACGGTGCGAACTGGCGATGCGGAGTGCGCTGGGCGCGGTGGCCACGTTGGAGCCGCTCACAGAGCCTCCAGCGTGGGGTCGATTGCGACCACGGCGCGGGGCTGCAAGAGCACTGCCGTACGCTCGATGGAATGCGCCTCGGGTCGTAGCACTCGACGACGACCGGCCATCGAAGGCGCGCTGCAGCGTCGGGGCGAGCTGAACGCATCCCAAGCGCGCCCCACAGTCGGTAGAGCGTGCGTGGCCGAATTGGACAACCGGGGTGAGCTGTCTCGCACTGCGACCTCGCGAGCAGCTACTCCGTCACGCGGGCGTTTGTCGCCGACCTCGCATGCGTCCTGGCTCGTCACGCGTCGAGAAGACTGTAGGCACATGGAGCGTAGAGAGGGGCTCCGCGGTCGATGTCGAACGAGCCGAGCGAGAGTGTTTCGCGTGTCCTCGCGTGCCCCGCAGCCACGGCAATCCTCGCCATGAACGCCGTCGCGTGGATCACACCCGCCTCGGTCCTCCCGAGCTCCGTTCAGCAGACGACGTCCGCTCGGCAGCGCGATGCTCGAGGCCGCTTCCTCGCGAGCCCTCGGCGCCCAGCCGGCGCGCACACGACAGGGCGGCTCGTCCCCCACGGCCGGATGACGAGCGCGCGTCTGCGCAGAGAACGCGTCAGCGCGAGAAGGCTACAGAGAGCACGGTGTACGCATCGAACCTTCGAAAGAGAACGGCACATCGCCGGCCGCATTGACTCGCGGAGGCAGGCCCGATGCTCTGCGACCATGGCCCAAGTCGTCTCGCGAGCTGTTCGCGCACTGGTCACTTCGACGTTCAGCGCCGGATTGATCGCGGCGCGTGGCTCGGAATCCAGCTCGTGGTTCAGCGACCTCGACCCCTTCACCGAGACGCCGCCGCCCTAGAGCCTTCGTAACCACGCATTGCGCTCGAGGGGCTCGGCCTCGTCGCTCCCCAAGGTCCACTCGACCTCGCCATTTCTCAATTGCAGCAGATCGTCCGTTCGTCTTCGAAGGAGATCGTGCCAATCGGCGTCGACGGGGTTGCCGGCGTGCAGCCCCCCGTCACCTTCGACTTGTAGGCCTTCAGCTTGGTGATGCTCCCGTTCGCGGCGCATGCGCTCGTGATCGTGATGGCGGCGCTGCCCTGGCAGACGGGGTGAGTCCACAGCTCGAGCTCGACGTCACATGGGGTAGAGTCGCAAGAACAGCCCGTACACGCTCGCTGGTCCTTCACGAACGTGCCGCTAAGCCGCTGCTTGGTGAACGCCGCCGCCGGGCACTTGTTTGCCCCCGCTTTCGCCACACATCTCGCGAAGCCCGTTGCCTTCGGCAAGCACCGTTGCGCTCCAGGACAGCCAGCAGCGGCGCTCTGTGGTGGCGTGCACGTACGCCCATCCGTCGGGTCGCTCTTCGTCGGCGTATCCTTCGCGCTGCACGTTCCATTGCCCGACGTGGCCATCGTGAAGCCACTCGGAAGATCCCAGCTCTTGCCAGTGCAGCTCGCATTGACCTGCAGAGCATCCGTCGAAGGAGTGACCATGCAGGTCAGCTCCGTCCCCTTCGTCAGTGTGATCGTCGCACCGCAGTCGCTACCGCAGTTGCACGCGCACGTGATCGTCCCATCGCCTTGAAGGACGCTCACATCCGTAGACCCGGTGTAGCCCTCGGGGCAACTCGGCCTCGCGTCGTCTGCGAGCACCATCGGAGCCCACCCGTCCGGCGCTGGCTCCACGCATTCGAAACCATCCGTGCATGCCGGGTCCGCGCAGTCGACGCTGCCATTGCAGTCGTTGTCGATGCCGTCGTCGCAGACCTCGACGCCAGTCGGCTCGCAGGTGGGCTCGATGACTGCTGCGTCACTGCCCGCTGCGCCGTCTCCCCCTCCGCCCAGGTCAGCGTCGCCGTCACTCCCTGCGATGAGCGCATCCGGGTCGATGACGAATCCGCACGCCGCAACCAGCCCCGCCGCGCCGATGAACGCAGCAACCAACCCGCACACCTTCATCGCCTTCATTGAGCCCCGCTCGTCATTGCGGTCGAACGGGCATCCGCATCGACCTTGGGGTGCAGGAGGAAGAGGACCGTACCGACGCCCGCTCCGACGAGGCCGACGACCAGCGAGATATCGGCGAGCGTCACCGTCGTCGCGACCGAATCACGCTCCGAGATCGAGCAACGTTGCCCGCATGACGCTGCGTAGCCGTCGTAGTCGAGGCGCGCTTTCATAGCGAAGACCGAGAACGACAGCAGACCAGCGGCCCCGATCCCCCAAGCCGTCCAGCTCGACGTAGGAATGACCGTACGCGCCGACCGTTCCGATGCTGGTGAAGGGATTGGCGGCCGCGACCGTGGAGGAACCTGCTCCGCGACGAGCTTGCCGACGATGACACGGTCCTTCTCCCCTTGCGCCGCGATGATCTCCGTCTCGAACGGCTTGCTCGCCGGGCGCGTGATCCGAATGCGATATTTTCCCGGGTCGACCTCGACAGCACGACCGTCGAGATCGAGCGTTCGATCGTCGAGAAGGACGCTGGCGTCGGCTATGTCCCGACCGCTGTCGTCGACGACACGGATGACGAGCGTCGGGATCTTCTTCCCGACATCGCTCAGCCAGTCACCACAATAGGTTGGTATGGGAGCGGGACATTCGCTCTGCGCGCACTTCTGGAAATGCGCACGCGCCTCCAAGAGGTGACCTTGGTCACGCACCACCTGCCCGTCGGACGCCGCGGCCATGCAGTCCTTGTCGGCTGCGTGCGCGACGTTTATCGATGCGAGACCGAACGCGATGACGGCGATGCCGATCGTCGACAGGCGAAGCCAAGGACACGACCTCATCGGCACACCTCCGTGAATTTCGTATGACCTGCGCTATCCACCGACGGAACGATGCGGCACTTGCGGGATGGGGATGCCGCAGCAGCCCCCGTCGAATCCGGCCTCGTGCCCGACGATGTCGGCGCCGTCCGGATGCCGCGGCGCGGCAGCGCCGGCGGTTCGTCCGCTCCCATCGCCACCGGCGCGGACGATGCCGCGGTCGCCGTCGTCACCGCGACGCTCGTGCCGGATGGTGCAGGTGAGGACGCCGATGACGTGACCGTCGCCGCCATCGATGTCGAGGCGCCGGGCGAGAAGGGGGCCGGCGAAGGCTTCGTCGCGGTCATCGCGAAAAGGACGCCCGCGAGTACTAGTGCGAAGAGGATCGTGAGTGTCGGGAACAGGCTGCGTGCTCGAGGAGGCAGATCGGCTCCCGTCCAGTAGGACGGATTGGATGATGGCTCGCGCGAAGCGCCTTCTCGACCATCGTCGCTCCTTCCGGTCAGGGTCTCCGCTTCGCCAGCGATGTTCTCGTCACCGACCTGCGGCGGCGCGGGAGGCCCGAGGCCGACGGCCGTGCCGGTCGGCCCGCCCATCGCACGCTGCAGAGCCGCGAGGGACTTCTCGCGCATCTCGAGCAGATGCGGACGTTCCGCTCGAAGCCAATCACCGATCTCCGCCGCATGTGCGACATCCGTCGCCTTGCGCAGAGCAGTTCCCATATCCCTCGCGCTGACGAAGCGGTCCGCTGGCGCTCGCTCGACAGCGCGCATGACGACCGCGTCGAGCTCGTGCGGCACGTCGACGGAGAGCTCGCTTGGAGCCGCGATCGCAAGGTCGAGCACGGCTCGCATGTTCTCCGCCATCGAGTCGAAGTCGATCAGGCGTCGTCCTGTGATCGTCTCCCAGAGCACGACGCCAGCGGCGTAGATGTCCGTTTGCGCGGTGAGCGGCGTTCCGAGCAACTGCTCCGGCGCCATGTACGAGATCTTTCCCTTCACCGATCCGTCGCCGGTCGAGTGCACTCGCCCCGCGGCCCTCGAGATCCCGAAGTCGGCGATCTTCGCCACTCCCTGAAAGCTCACGAGGACGTTCTGCGGGGAGACATCACGGTGGATGATGTCGAGCGCCTCGCCATTCTCATCGGTTGCCTCGTGTGCGGCGTGAAGCCCATCGAGCATTGCGGCGATGATCCCGACCCCGATCCTGAGGGGCACCGGGTTCTGATCGGCCAGCCGCCGGAGGATCTGACTCAACGAAGCGCCATGGACGTACTCCATGACAAGATAGAGCTCGTCCAGCTCTTCGAGGACGTCGAGCGTCATGACGATGTTCGCGTGCGTGAGCGCCGAGGTGACGCGCGCCTCGTCCTGGAAGAGCGTCATGAACTCGGGGTCACGCCCGTACTGGGCGTGAAGGCGCTTCATCGCAACCGTCTTGCCGAAGCCGCCTCTGCCAAGCATCCGCCCGAGATGGACGGAAGCCATCCCCCCCGACGCAATCTCGGGCCCCAAGACGTAGCGACCGACGCGCCGTCCCTGCATCACTTCATCCGGATGCTATCAGCGCAATAGCGACTGGCCACAGACGCAACGAATGCTTCTTTGCATGTCGCTCAATCGATCTAGACGCAGAGACAGGAGCAAGCACGAACTGTCGCCGCACCGGAGGTTCAATCGCCGCAGTCGTACTTCCCGTCGCAGACCAGGGAGCGTCGAAGCCGCGCCCGAGACCGAGGCGGAGCCTTCATGGAGCGCGGCGCTCGAACTTGGGGCTCGCGCCCAACCACCCGCAGTGGCGCCTTCGGCGCGAGTCGAATTCCGAAGCATGGGTGATCGAACCCGCCGAAGAAGCGCACGTCATGCACCAGATGCGAACGCGCGACTGGAGCAACGAAGGCCATGCGGGCACCTCCCGTCGAACGATTCGCGCTGTTCGAAAGCGGGACCACTCTGCTGCCTTCACGATTGATTCAATTGGCAACGTTGCCGAGCTACTCGCATTGAGATGCATCCCAACACCGCCACCAGAGACAGGGGCCGATCGCTCGGGCGCCCTTCCATCTCTGCGATTGTCAGATCTCATTGGGAGCTTTGCGCGTCCCTGCTCGTGATCCGCGGGCTTGACTCGACTGCACACCTCGGATGTCCTTTCGCCTTCCACTGCAGCGAGGGGATGGACGCGCACCATGACGACTCAGGAAGCCGACTGCTTTCGCTCCGAATCCGCGCATCTGGAGCTCAGAGACGCGCTTCGACAACCAGTATCCGAGCTTCTCGGGGTGAACGCCGCGGCCCAAGCGGCGCTGAACGCGCTGGGAATTCACACGGTCTTCGATCTTGGGACCGCGTGGATGTTCGCGAACGCTCGCGCCGCCGCGGAAGCTGGAAAGACCGGGAGGATGACCTCTCGCTTCGGGATCATACCGGCCGACCTGCTGAAGTCATCCGCTTCCTGGTCATCACTCGACGACATCGGGGGGCTGTCCCTCGACGCTTTGCGCGGCATGACGAACCCCGTCGCAACCCAGCTCCAAGACGCGCTGGATGTGAAGACGATCCGGGAGTTCGCCCTCTGGCCACCGCACCTCGTTGCCAGCCGGCTGGTTCAGAACGCGGCCGGCTCCACCATCGACGATCACCAGAATCCGGAGGCCGAGGCTCTCCGCCCGCGCTTCGGCGAGTATCCGACCGAGCGGGTCTACTACTCGACTTTGATGATGCTGCAGATGCATCAGGACGGACAGCGTGAAGCGCTTGCCGGACCGATTTCGCTGAAACCAGCCGTCAAGAACAAGGCCGGTTTCAATCAAGTGGCGATTGGCGCACAGCTCACCTTCTCCCAGTCGTGGTACGCACAAGGCATAACCCTCGGCCACATGCTTCATTCGCTGGCCCTTGCACCGGGTGAGGCCACGCGAATCGCGGTCATCGACTGGTCCCGCCGGACACACGCAAGTGCGACGGAGGCCATCACCGAGAGCGAACAGCTCGACAACTCCACCCAGCACGCACGCGCTCTCAGCGAAGTGCAGAACGCAGTCGCGAACGAGTTTCAGAAGGGAGGATCATCCAGTCAGAGCAGCTCGACCTCCTCCAGCAGCTCCTTCGCTGCGACGGCGGGCACCGGCTTCGTGCCAAGCCTTTGGGCGGATGTCGAAGCGTCTGGCGGCGGCCAGACGGCCAGCACGGAGGCGCAGGCGTCGAGCCAATCCTGGTCGCTAGGAAAGCGTTCGGTGAACGCGAGCATGACCCAGACGGTCAACTTCCGCACCGAACAGCACGCCACGTCCGTTCGCAACCGCCGAGCATCGGCAGTGAGGGAGGTCTCGCAGTCCGAGCACGAGCAGGTCAGCACGAGAGTCGTCGCCAACTACAACCACATGCACGCGCTGACGGTGCAGTACTACGAAGTCGTGCAGGTCTACCGGGTGGTCGCGCAGCTTCATCAGGCGGAGCGATGCCTGTTCATTCCCCTCGAGCTCTTCACGTTCGACGGGCCCGACGCACTGGACACGGTCGAACGGTTTCGCGGCGCACTGATTGCGGGCGCGTTGACGCGGCGGGCACGATCCCTCTTCAGCGACGATGCCACCACTGTCGCGATCCGACCGGCGGTCGACGTCAAGCTCCCATCCCAACGCCTCGACGTCCGGCTTCTGTCGACGAGCAGGGCGGTTCAGATGGCACGGCTGGATGAGGCGCTCACGCCGGAGCTCAAGACGCTCGCAGGGACGCGTGAGAACGGGGCAAGCTCGTTGCAGAGCGCGGTGCTCACCCACCGCGTCTGGGACAAGAGCGAGATCGCCTTGACGTCCCGCATCGTCGCCCGTCCCATCGTTCGCACCGATTCGGACGCGCTGTATTTTCCGGACGATGCCGAGGTCGTCGGACTCGTATTCGATAACCTGAACGTGAAGTCGGTCCGAATCGACAGGACGGGGACAGAGACTCCGGACAACACCTTCACCGTTCCAACCAACAGTGGGCGACTGGATCTCCCGTCCGGGATCCCGCTCATCGACATCGAAGCGATCTTCGCGGCCAAGGCGGACGATGCGCCTCGATCGGGAAAAGTCACCCTGCAGCTCTCCTATATGGGCCGGCGCTTCAACACGCCGATGATTCCGGTGGAGCTCTCGTCTGGCATGAACATGCAGAAGGTGGCCACACTGGAGAGCGACTCCGCGGACCGCCGCAAGGAGATGCTGGCCCACCTCAAGGCGAACCATGTGCACTACAGCCAGGCTATCTTCCGAGCCCTCGATACGCCGACGATCGTGATGCTGCTGTCGCAGTTCGACTGGAATGGCAAGGCGCTCTCGGAGCAGGTCGAGCCGAAGCCCCTATCCGTCGTGGGTAACTACCTCGTTCTGCGCGCCCCAGTGGAGAACGACGAATCCTCGGGAGTGACTGAGCACAAGAGAGAGCTTTCGTGGGAGAAACTGCTCGAGACGCGTGGCATCGAGTTCGGGGAGGCGAACTCGCGACTGATCCCCCTTCCAACGGCTGGAGTCTTTGCCGAAGCGGTGCTCGGACGGTCGAACTCGGCTGAGAAGCTGGACATCACCCGCTTCTGGAACTGGCAGGATTCGCCCATTCCCTTGCAGCCGACGGAGATCGCCCCCGTCGCGACCGGGTCTCGCGGCCAAGCAGAGGATCTGAAGCCCGGACAACTTGGACAGCCCGTCCTCAACATCGTCAATCCTACCAGCCTCCCCGATCCGGCGGGGTTGACGGCGGTGCTCAACGCGGTGTCCAACGGCAACATGTTCAGGGACATGAGCGGGCTTGCCGGAACGCAGGGGCTGGTGCAGGCAGGCATGTCCGGGACCCTCCAGGCAGCAACGGAGGCGGGCCAGCTTGCGAGCGAGAACATGCGGACATCGGCGCAGAAGTCTGTCGCCATGGCGCAAGTAGCCGCCGACATCATCAAGTCCGTCATGGGCGCGAAGGGCGGCGGCGGCTCCGTTCAGGGGATCTCCGGCGACGGCGCGCGCATCAACCATGGGCGGGATCTCGACGCGCGCGGAGTGTCGGCTCGAAACGGTGGAGGCGCGGCGGGTACCTCACCCGGTCAAGCCGGGGGCCAAGCGGGTGGATCCGGTTCGGTGGGCGAAGCAGCGACCAACGGGTACGGGGCTCCCGGCGCGATGACCGGGGGCGATGGCAGCGGCGCGGGTGGCTCGGGGTTCTCGCGCGAGATTGCCTGGGGAGATCAGGCGGCCTTGAACTACTCACCGGACGCGCTGGGTGCGGTGGCGGCGGACTACCGGCCCACAGATGTCCCGGAGCTGGTCCAGGCTGGCTTCTTCGACAAGGACCATTTGCAGCCCAGGTCCCCCAAGGAGGTGGCGGAATGGTACGGCCGTTTGGCCGATCTCGTTTCCGGGAGTATTACGAACTCACTCGCGTCCCGCATGCTCAAGCACTGGCTGGGGGCCACCGGCACGAAGTTCACGTTCGACGCTAGTGAGGTCAGCAACGAAGCCTTCGTCATCGAACACCTGCGCGATGAGGTGCGCCGCGTCTTTCTGTCCGAGAAGAAGACGAGCAAGGGCGCCGTGGCCGGCATCGTCCCGCGCATCCAGGGAAAGCCTGGGTTCCCGAAGTGGGACGGCAGCTCGACCGTGCCCATGCACTACGAAGGAGATTCAGTTTCTTTGCCAATGACCGTTCACGCAATGGCGCTCATTGGCAAAGCCAAGCCTCACGACATCGATCTGTTCATGTCGCTGCACAGCTTCGGCATCCGAACGAACGTGGTCGCTTCTCTTTCCCCCAAAGGTGGCGCCAAGTTCAAGGTGAACTTCGATTCATGGGAGTCGCAGGCGTTCGACCGGTATGACTGGGATACGAAGAAGAGCCTGACGGTGCCCAACCCGGACTTCAACAACCCGAAGGGCTTGCCGAATCCCATTGCTCCGGGCGAGGAGAAGCTCGTCGTGTTCCACACCAACGCCAGGCGAGTTGAACAGGCGGGCCTGGCTGCCCCGTACGACGTGGCCTCCACCCTCTGGAAGCCCACCGACGTGGCGATCGTGGGCCCCGCCACGGTGAAAGCATGACCACGCGGCGGCGCTCAGCCGCCCGCTCCGCAGCTCGGTGGGTCGATCGAGCCGCGCGGGAGCGCGGATATACGCTTTTCGAGCTCTGCGAGTAGGCGCTCGGCGTCCAGTCCGGGCACCTGACCGAAGGGAAGGACTGTCACCCAAATCGAATAGGGTGGCGACTTGCCACGCACCTCGTGAAAGCCGGGCTCACGCGAGAAGGATCGGAACGGCGTGCAGGTGAGGGCAAAAAACTCGACCAGCGTGCCCTCGTACTCCTTGGGCCTCTCCGAGTTGGAAATCTGAAAGCTCGTCTCCCACATCCGGGACGGGCTCGAGGGACCACCGATGTTCCAGGGCCCGACTGATAGACGTAGCCCTGGGGCGGCGGCAGCCACTGCATCGCGCACGATCGGGGCCAGCTCCTCCGGCTCGTGTACGCGATCGCGCGGCGAACGACTCGCAGGCTGCAGCATCGGACTCGATTGACCTTCGACGTCCGGAGGTGGAGTCGTGACAGGAGCGGGAGCGACTACCGCAGGAGCCGTGGGATGGACATCCGTTCGGCAGCCCGCGAGGGCAAGGACTGCGAGCGCTAGCCCGCTCAATCGATTCCGTTCGAAGTGCACCACGAGAGGCTACAGCACTCTCCATTTCGCCGACACCAAGGAGGTGTTGGCGATTTCGTCGAGAAAACGCCGCGCCGTCTCTGGCCTGCGGGCCGGCTGACGACGGCTGCGGCGCTGATGGCGGTCAGGTTTCCCCTATCGACGCGCTCGGGAAGACTCTCCGCGGCTCTCACTCGATGAGCTTCCATCGGCTACGCACGCGTTCACGAAGAGCAGCACCAGACCAACGAGCAAGGCCTTGGGCGGACTACCGATCGTCCCCATGCGTGAAACGATGACACGCACTCGCCGGCGCACCGATGGAGCTCCGAGCACGGAGCGCTCCTCATCGCGCCGTCGTGCTCGTGCCATACCGGTCTCGACAGTTGCGACCTCGTCGGAGGCAATCCCGTCCCGTCGAGCAGCGTGAGCGACCTCCAATGCGAAGGCAAGGAAGTGAGTGACTGCCGCGGGGGCTGCTCCTTTCCCTCGCGCGACGACACGCCATAGAGCTCGCCGGCTCGGCTTCCGCAGACGTGAGAGCATGCAGCATGGCCCCGGACTGTGCCCGGGCCGAGCGCATGGGCACACGCCCAGATCGCTAAGTCATCGAAGGAAGTCACGTCAGCGTCCCGGCTGGCGTGGCGCGGTCTCTGCTCCTCCTTCACGTGGAGGTTGCAACCGTGAAGACTTTCTCGAACGTCGCTTTCGTCCTCGCCGCCGTCGGTCTTGCCGCATGCTCCTCGTCGTCGTCGCCGCGCTCGGGGACGGACCCGATCGAGATCGACATCGTCAGCTCGGAGCAGCAGCGGGACATGAGCCCGCAGCTGTCGGACGCCGAGCAAGCGACGCTCACGGCAGGCCAGGCCAACTTCGCGGTCGACATCTACCATGCCGTCCGCTCGCAGCCCGAGAGCGCCGACCAGAACATCTTCCTCTCGCCCCACAGCGTGTCGACCGCGCTCGCCATGACCTACGCCGGCGCGCGTGGAGATACCGCCACCGAAATGAAGACAGCGCTTCGTGTCGGTCTACCGGATGACCGCATCCACACGGCATTCGACTATCTCGATCTCGCGCTCGCGAATCGCGGCAAGAACGCCGAGGGGCAGGACGGCAAGCCGTTCCGCCTCATCGTCACCAACTCGCTCTGGGGTCAGAAGGGCCCGTCGTTCGAGACGCCTTTCCTCGACACCCTCGCCGTCAACTACGGCGCGGGCCTCAACATCGTCGACTTCTTTGCCCAGACCGAGAGGTCGCGCACCACGATCAACGGCTGGGTCGAGGAGAGGACCGAGAAGCGCATCAAGGACATCCTGCCCAAAGGCGCGGTCGACGATAGAACGCGGCTCGTCCTGGTAAACGCCGTCTACTTCAACGCGGCGTGGGCCGCGAAGTTCGAGCCGAGTAAGACCGCTCCAGCTCCCTTCACGAAGGCTGACGGCAGCGTCGTGCAGGTGTCGATGATGAACCGCCCGGCGTCCCGACGCTATGCGAAGGGCGACGGATACGAGGCCATCGAGATGGCCTACGACCACGGGCGGTCGTCCCGCTACGCACACCTATACGAGGACGTCGAGATGGCCCTCGACAACAGTGAGCTTGCGATGCTCGTCATCCTGCCCACGGCCGGGACATTCGCGAACTTCGAGTCGTCGCTCACCGGCGGCAAGCTGCTCGACATCCTCGCGGGCCTCGAGACGAAACCGGTAAACCTCTCCTTCCCGAAGCTGAGGCTCGACGTCGCCTTCGGCCTGAAGGAGCCGCTGAAGTCGCTCGGAATGAACCAAGCCTTCAGCGAGGAGGCCGCGGACTTCAGCGGGATGAGCACGACGGAGCGGCTCTCGGTGGCAAACGTCCTCCACAAGACGTTCCTCGAGGTCGACGAGAGCGGCTCCGAAGCCGCCGCGGCGACGGGCGTGTTCAACGTCGCCCAATCGGGGTCCGCACCGATCGAGATGAAGGTCGACCGCCCGTTCATCACGGCGATCGTCGACCGTCCGACGAAGACGCTCCTCTTCCTCGGACGCATCCTCGAACCGAAGCTCTGATTCGTCGCGAGCCGCGCGTCGCGGCGGCGTGGTTCGTCGTCCACACGCGACGACACGCCGCCGGCCGGCGTTGGCAGGGCCCTGGGTGCCCGGCCGCGCGCGTGGCACATGCGAGCATCGATAGGTCATTGATTGAGGCGCCCCAAGCGTGTCGGCCGGCCTGGCTCGGTCTCTGCTTGGTGGTTGCCCGTGAAGATCCTCTCGAACGTCGCTGTCGTCCTCGCCGCCGTCGGTCTCGCCGCATGCTCGTCGTCGTCGTCGTCGTCGTCGTCGTC
>Ga0066255_1000434_pt3 | contig 18102 bp, 19 predicted proteins | sample ThiBiot_750_biof_FD_71148 | JGI IMG/M metagenome (GOLD analysis project Ga0066255, IMG submission 71148) | Wastewater bioreactor microbial communities from Cape Town, South Africa - Thiocy_expt_750_biof (version 2) | ecosystem: Engineered > Bioreactor > Thiocyanate-remediating >... | reverse complement strand
ACGATGAAGACGAATCCTACGGATAATAAGTGGTCAGATTATGGGGAACCGGTCATGGCCTCTTTTGGGTCGATGCCTATGCCCAGAGATACGAAACCCTGAGCACATTCAACACTTGCAACCTCGCTCAGATCGATGGAAAGATCTATGCCATCCAAAACCTGGCGCACCTCAGTTCTTTCGAGGGCAAGCTTCTGATGATCGACAAGCAGAAGGGAAAGTGGCGATTAGAAACCGTTACCGAGTTCAAGCAACCTTTTTGGATGTTCATCCAAGACGGAAAGCGATTCATCACTCTCAACGAAAAGGCCGTCTATTCGCTAAATCTCAAGGGCCAGGTCCGCGAACTCTATCGATTTATGGAGGACACAAGGATTGGCAACATGCTCGTCCTCTCCAATCATGAAATCTGGCTAGGTTGCGACCGCTCCCTCCTCCACCTAACTCCGCAAAGAGACGACGCTTACCAAGCGCAATGGTATATCCCAGAGAATCCCAAAATCCGATAGGGCCATTCAACCACCATGCCGTTCGTCACGCCAATCAATACGTTGGCCAGCCTTCCAACCTTCAGTGATTCCTCTTCCAACGGATTCGCGAGCCGGGAAGAGACATTTTCTCGAAATGCTCCCGCGTTCTTTCGTAGCTTCACCGTTGCTCGATTACATATAGAGGCGGTGTTGCCTATGGCCTGGACCGCTCACAGAAAAAGCCGAACAAATCTAACAGCAAAGAACAAAAGCACCAGTTTCTAATAAAACTTGCTGAATACTTTATTCAACTACACAAAGAGTTCGGTTCCCTTGCCTAACAATAATCAGCAGGGGTGGGAGGGCGGGCAACAGCAGTTCTATAGGTGCTTGCTACATTTAATGAGCTTCACTTCCAAGTCATCCGCCCGTCATTACGCGCAATATCGCTGGCTAGGGTTTCCGTGGTAAAAAACTTGCCGTTAAGCCAGTCAGTCAGTCGCTCGATTTTGGCCTTTTCCATGCCGCTTTTCAACCGAACCATCCGTTCCCTTAGATTTGGGGGGCCAAAGCGGTTAATGAGGATCGGTAACGCCCACATATCGCTCGTCCAGGAGCCGTCGGGATTTAAGCGAACCTTAATGGCAAAAGTGCCATCTCCTGGCTTAAGACCGTCGTAATCTTTAACCGAATTACTGATCCGCAAGGAGTAACTCCGGCTGCCTTTGAAAAGGGGCGGAGCCCCTAGAACTTGGACACTGGTTGGATGAAAATCACGACCGACCTCGTTCATGAGATCTGTAAATTGCTCCGCACTCAATGCCAGATCATCTCGCTCCCTGACTGAGGCATGGTTATACAAGCCTGCCCAGTCACGATATTGGAGTAGGGTCGCAACCTCCCGAGCGGTTCGATCAGAACTTGGGGCCCGAGCTTGGACGACCATCCAAATCCCGACACCCAAGACTCCTAGCAGTAAAACAAGAACTAAGTATTTGGCACGCATTCGTTATTGGAGCAGTGAGCGTTCTCATCCGGCCCCTGAAGAACCGTGTCAATTACGTACGGGCAACCAGCACCGGAACAGGGATACTTCAAACAGTCGGCAATACAGCAGCCTTGATGAGCAAAGCCATTGTTATTATTTTGGACTTTCATTGTGTAGCAACAAGCAAAGGTCTGCGTCCACATCTGATCTTTCGAGCAGCCGCTCGGGCAATGGGAGATGGTGCCGTAGTCACAATAATAGCTAATAGGGGTCGGATCGATTGGATCAATACCACCGCCTCCATCTGCATGGACTTGCTGAACACTCAACATAACGGTGAGCGCGGCAATGGCAGTCACAACGTTTAAAGTGCCAAGAATATTGAATTTCATGGGTGCTCCTTATTATTGAAGTTGGCTGGTGAAGTAGTAGCTCCGCGTAGCGGAAATACGATGTTTCCAAGCCGATCCGGCCAAAGTTAGGTCAATGACGAAACGCCCCGTTGCCAAGGCGTCCAGCGACGACTCACGCGGCAAATAAAACATTTCATCGTGGATATTGCAACGAATTAAGGGAGCCTTCTGGCCGAGCTGTTTGCCTCGCTCGATCTGCTGAGCCCAAAGCTTGTTGTCGATCGGGTCTTTTTCATCACCGCGCATTGACAATAAAAATTGGTACGAGCTGATAAAGCGACTACTCCTGCTTGACGGAATGTCCGGGCAAAAGAGTATCGTTCGGCTCTTGATATACGGATCAAGCACCTTGACATCGGCAAATGGCTTAAGCGGAATACTATCATAGCCTGGGCACTCTTCAGCCACTTGGTAATCAGAGGCGTACATAGACACAGCCGTATACAGTTGGTGAAGCTGGTTGGCACAAACGCCCTGCCTGGCTTGCTCCCGACTCGGCGTGAAGGCAATAAAGATCAGACCAGCCAAAATAGCCACAATTAAAGCCACGATACAGACTTCGATTAACGTGAAGGCTCGTTTAAGGTACATCCACAATCCTTTTTGGTCTTATCCGCCACTTTGAACGGATTGTTGTAGTTACTGTGAAGTCCAAAGCCGCTGAGGCTCGAATCCATGCTTGGCAAGTCTGATCGTAGGGCGCAGGCCCAAGTCAGTACAGCCAGCCAAAGCAGGACATGAGCCGCAAGGACGCGAAGCAATCTTGTACGCTTGGTCTGGCTTGCCAAATCCACTTGAGTTCTATAGACAGTAGACTTCATCCTAATGCCTTCTCCATCATTATCTTAGCGCAGAAAGACAATACCGTTGCTAATTTTTATGATTTTCGTATTCAGTACAAAGTCGGCTGCTTCGTCCAGTCCTTGTCTTTATCCCACCCGAACTGCTTCACCCGCGGACGTCGCTCGCGTAATCGCGCCGACTCCATCCCCAAGTAGTAACCCGCCGAAAGCGGATTCTTACCGACGCACTCCAACCGGACCGTGTACGTCCCCGGCGCCAGCCAGGCGTCCAGCAGGTGGAACTCTCGGTTCTCGACGTCCTTGGAATAGAAGTCCATCGGACCGCCCAATTTGACGCCGTTCAAGTAAGCCTGGTACTTGCCGAAGTCGTAAGAAGTGGTCATGTTCAGCACCAGCCGCAGCGGCTCTTTTTCCTTGACGGTAATCGGAACCTCCATCCAAGCTTCTCCCGGCGTTTCCGCCGTCAAGGCTGGTGGCATGTACAACATCTGCGGCCCGTCATAAAGGTCCAGTTGTTGGGTCTGAGTCTTTCCAGATCCATGTTTTTCTCCGTCACGTGGGTAGGCGATCACCCGCTCGATGGAGGGAAGAGTTCGGTTTGCCGGCGCTCGCTCGGTGAACGTGGAGGGCCCCGTTTGATACCAAAACGCAACGCTCGAATAGTCGTCCTCGCGCTCGTTCCAACTGTTCGTCTTTTGCTGCGGGTTCTCATCGGGAGACATCCAGCCGAAATGCTCCATGGTAACCTTGATCCCTTTCTCAAAGACAATGGGATCGTTGATATGCCACCGATAAGCGCTGGTGTGGCCGCCGATAATTCCCCACTGGTCGAAGTAAGGCGTGCCGAAGTAGGGGGTCAACGTTTTTTGCAAGCCCCACGCTGAAAGGAAGTAGTCCTCCGTGCCTGTCCCCCAGATCGACGGATGCACTTCACCATCGATATAGATCTTCTCGTCCCCTTCGCCAAACCACTGAGGGCTTCGAGTCCGCACGGAGAGCACCGTCCCCACGTAATGCCCCTTCCCCTTGGTCTCTAAGATCGTGTAATCCTTCCCGTGCTGGACCGGATACTCCTGGCGGTACTGCGCATAGAAGTAAGGCGTATCCTTGGCAATCGACTTCTTCTTGATCCAGTCGATGTTGTAGTACAGCAGGTTGATCGCCTTCTCGCTCTGGTTGACGATCTCCATCTTCACCGACTTCCGAAACGGCATCTGCCAGAAACAGTTGTAGGAATCGGCGTCCTCCACAATCACCGGCAAGCTGATCACCGTACTGCGCTTCCCGAAGGCGTTCGCAAAGAAGTCGCCCACCGGCGCTTCCACCGCGGGCTTTGGATTGCCGTCCCAGTAGATGCGGAGCAGCATTTCTTGGTGATTCGCCGAGCCCTTCGGCGCCCAGTTTTGGATTTCCGGTCCTAAGAACGTCAGCCAGATATGGGTAATCACCCCCGGCCCCTGCTCATCCATTAGCACATGCGTCTGCCCCGGCTGGACTCGGAAGTTGTCAAAGTTGCTCTTCTCCTCCAGGTCCCCTTTGGGAAACGCCTTGGAGTCGTACTTCCCATCCTTCCCTTCCCGAAACGTGCTAGAAACCCGCCGACTCTGCCCGTCGATCGGCTTCGCCAAGCTCCCCAACATCCCCTCTTGGGCAAACGCCCCCGTCACCAACAACACTAAAAAAGAGACAAACGCCGTCCTCACTTAGCCATTCTAGCCAATCTGCAATTCAGTTGAATCTTCCCCTAATCAACCTCCATACTTTCTGAATCCATGACCTCCCTGATTCTCGCCGGTCTCCTTCTCCAACCCAAGCTCACGCTTAACGAGCGGTCCATCCGCTTGGGCACCTTGCTAGAGGAGATAGGCAAACTGTCAGGAGAACGGCTGGAGTGCGCCCCTGCCCTTGCCCAGGAGCCCATCGCCATCCGCATCAACGGCGTGGCTCTGGATCAGTTGAGAGACAAGCTCGCCCAGGTCATGGCGGCGAGCTGGGTTCAAAGGAACGGGACGAAGATCCTAGAACGCCCTCCCAAAGACCAGCAAGAAGCCGTCAAAGTAGATCAACAGGCCACCGCCCTCCGATACCAAGAAGCCATCGAGAATCAGAAGCGGATTGAGGTCGAACAGAAATCGGTCGACGACGAGGCGCGCAACGCCATATCCCGATTTCAGAAGATGTCCGCTGGCGAGTTACGACCGGACTTGCGCGGACATATCGACCTTCAACTACCGGTCGATCTTCTCCTGCGCCGGATCGCCATTCGCCTTGGACCGGAAGGTATCGCCCAACTCCCCAACTACCGAATCACGGCATTTAGTGACGACCCCAATAAAATGGAGCGATCCTTCCCCGCCTCCTGCCAAGCGGACCTGAAGGCATACCAAGTCGCCCAGAAGTCACTTATGGACTTGGTGGATACCAAATGGAAGTCGCCCGATCCAGACTATCAGGCTTGGTGGGACGATCTAGTCTCCCGCGTCCAAAACCGAGAACCGCACGCCAAGTTCGTGCTCTCCGCCCTCCCACGCCCCACCGCGACGTACCTGTTGCTAACCGAATACTCTTCTTCAGGAGCCCGGCGAGAGGTGGCAACCCTGAATCTACCGGCCAGCCCCTCTGTCTATCCCGTCACCTTCGTCCTCCCCTTCAACAAGGTCCCCGTCAATCCCGCGCACTTGGGGCTGATCTCCATGTTCAGTGGAGGTTCCCCCGTCCAGACTCCCAAGTTCCGCACCCCCGACACAAATGAACCCATGGCCGAAGCACCCTATGACACCCTGAACGGCATGCCAGCGAGTCAGAACCTCTTGGCAAGGCTTCCCGATGAGGCGGTGGTTGCGGCGGCCCAATCCGCTGAGCAAGGCAACTTCGATACCCAGAAGTTCTGGACCGCCATGGGACGAGATCAAGGCGCGCGCATCAGCCGAGACGATCAATGGCTCACCGTCCAACCCCGAAACACCCTCGCCTGGGAACGTTCTCGCCTCAACCGCCCCGCGCTGCAAAAACTCCTGAACAACCCGATCGAACTCAGAGCCCTCTGCAAGTTCAACGCCGCGTGTCCTGAAGGAGCCCCCGAAGGCGCTCTCTTCAAAGCCTATGTTCAGGCTATGCCCAAAGACGGGCTCGAAGCGCCCGCCATTGAGCTAAGCACCCCCCAACTCTGTTTCCTGGGAGATCTGACGGACGGAGATTGGCTCCGCCTGATCAAAGGTCAAACCGTCAACGTGGGCGGACTTGCTCCCGTTCAGCGCGATCGATTCTTCACGTGGGCTTGCATGGGCGTGTCCAACATGTTCGATTACATCGGCGGTGGCATGCTCTTCCCCGCTGACCCGAATGAGAAGCTCTCCGATCAAGCGCTCTACGGGCCGGAAGCGCTCCGGGACGGCATCAATCAGGACGTCATTCTTCGGCTAGACATCAGCAAGACCTATGCTCTGAAGGAGCAGCAGGACACCTGGAAATCCATCGTGATTCCCTTCCCCAGAATCCTGGAGATGGTGCAAAACAGCCGGCAGAATCCCGACGATCCTATTGCCAACATCCTGCCCGGCAAGTACCGTCTCGCCGAACAACCCACCTACCGTTTTCTCGCCCAACTCCGCCCCGGGGTGCTCCTGCGCCGAGTCGTAGGCGACCAACCCGTCCTCCTACCCCCATCCACCCCCGTCCCCTTCACCCAGTTGCCCAAGGAGTTTCTGGACGAAGTGAAAAAGGCCCTTACCGCTGGCGGCTAGGGGTTCTGCCCACCCGGCAGAACCCCTAAAAACCCATTAAGAGACGACGGACTCCGTCTCTTCCGTCTCCACGACCGCCGTATCGGTCGCCGTCACCGCCTGGCCGATCACGAAGATCACCCGGAGGCTGGTCTTTGGTGGTGGTGAAGTAGCCGTTATTGGTCGGACACAGGGTTTGGCCTCGGAAGTAGTCGTTCTCCAGATAGACCGCATTGCCGTAGTGAACGATGTTGTCCACGCTGGTGTCCAATTTATGGACCCGCCACCCGTTGGAGCTGAGCCCGCCCACATAGTAGTAAGCCCAGTGCAGCACCGAAGAAACATAGAGATACTTGTAATTCCCCAGGCTGGGATCGGTCGACTCGATCCAGACGTTTTGGCCACTGAGCAGCGGCGCTTCGCTTTGGGTGATTCTGAGTAGTTGCGTCGCCGGTGTGGAACCGGCGGTCGGATAGTATTCGACTCCTCAATGCACCTTGGAAACGTACGTGGTGCCTCCCTCGATCGAGAGGGTCACCAAGTCTTTGGACATCACCGGCTTTTGCGGCGCTGGATTGGGCAGGGCAAACGTCTCTTGGTAGATCAGCGTGCTGGTCGGATTGACCGGCGTGGTGCGATACCAAGACGGGAACGAGTAGTACGACACCGAGACCGGAGAGGTGGGGCTGGGGCGATTGGCGAAGTCAATCAACGCGTAGCTATGTGGATAATAGCCGTCCTGCTGAGGCGTTAACTGATACTTGGTCGGGTCCAGGTAGGGCACCTGCGGATAGTTGACCTTGTACGGATCATCGCTCAATCGCTCTTCAAACGCGCTGGCTCCCACCAGTCGCCCCTTGGTGAGTCCAAAGAGATCGTTCTTGTAAAGGACCAGGTTGTGCTCATGCCCCCACATCCATCCAGCAACCTTGGTTCGGAGGAACGGTTGGAACGGATCAAGCAGGTAGGGGTTCATGTACGGCAGTTCTCACGAAGATTCCTCCTGAACCTCGTCGTCACCCCCCGGATGCTCTTCGCGAAGCTCAATGGCTTATAGTATCAAAATAATTTACTTAAGAGAAGTACCCATTGCAGGGTCTCGGGCATGTCTCAGCCCGAGGCCCTACGGTTCACGAGGAACTTACGGTCTCTTGCTGATTGGTTACCACTACCGCCGATTCCGATTCAACAATCCCTTTGTGAACCACGAATGTGACGGCTGGCGTGACTTTTGTGGTCGTTAGGTATCCATCACCGGTTGGGCAAATGAACTGCCCAGGATAGTATTGACTTTCAAACATCACCGCGTCTCCGTATCGAATCACGTCGTCAACCGAGAGATCCAGCTTGGTGATGGTAAAGGATTCGGCCGAGAATCCGCCCGACTCCCAGTACAGCCAATGGGTCGTCGGCACGTAGAGGTAGTTGTAGTAGCCCAGTGACGTATCCGTCGACAAGATCCAAACGGTATCTCCACTCTTGACGATGTCATTTCTGGTGATGTCTTGAAGCTTAAGCACGGCCGGAGACGTCCCCACGGTTGGGTAATTCTCGGCAATCCCTTTATAAGCCGTAGAGATATAGTTCAAGCCACCTTCGATGGAGAGCATGATGGGAGCCTTTGAAACCACCGGCTCTTGCGGGGTGGGGACAGGCTTGGAGAACGTCTCTTGATAGATCAGGCTGGGCGTTGGATTGGGCGGAGCGGTGGGATACCAAGACGGGAACTGGTAGTAACTCACCTGCACCGGGTCGGTCGGGTTCTTCCTCACTGAAAAGTCGATCAAGCCATAGCTGTGAGGGTAGTAGCCGTTCTTCTGGAGCGGCAACTGATACTTGCTCGGATCCAGGTAAGGCACATCCGGATAGATGACCTTGTAGGGATCGTCTTCCTTCATCTCTTCATAGGCGCTAGCCCCCAAGAGGCGTCCCTTGGCTAAACCAAATAGGTTGTTCTGGTAGAGCACAAAGTTATGCTCGTGTCCCCAAATCCACGCCGCGACGCGATCTTTGAAATAGGGCTGAAACGTATTGAGCAAATAGGGATTCACATTGGGCAACTCACTGAAATCTGAGGTACTGCCATTGATTTTGGCGTTGGCCGAATAGACCTGGTGGTGGGAAAGCAGGATCGTCGCTCCCTGAAAATTCTCCAACTTGTCCCGGTGCCAGAGAATCTCCGAAGAGACCAACTGCGGTCCGGCATAAAGAGGATTGAACTGGTTGGCCGGGTTGGAATCATTGAATCCCGTATCCATGCCCAGGAATTGCCAACCGTTATCTTCCGTCCGGAGACAGAAATAACTGGCTTTCTGTGAGGCTGTCGGTATTCCCAGATTCAGCAACGGCAGCATGGTGAAGAACCCATAGCCCAGTGCGTAGTAGTCGTGATTTCCCGGTAGGGTGAACACCGGCACGCCGCTACCGGTCCCAAACACCTCATAGAAGATCTCCGAGAAGTAGGCACTGCACTCGGTGGGAGTTCCAGAATAATAGATGTCCCCCACGTGGATGATGGCGGCCAGGTTGGGAGTATCGACCATCGCCTGCAACAGCGCCTTAGCGTCGGACATCCCGGTGCCCCAGTCGCCAATGATCCCAACCACACCATTGTTGGGAATGGTCCATTCGATCACCCCATAGTTCAGATTGAACTTCCCTTGAATGGTCCAGTCGTTGTAAAGGAATCTGCCGCCGGTGGCAGCGTAATAGTAGAGATACGTCTTTTCGCAGCTTGCGAAGTTGGGATCTTTATTGCTAAACGGCCAGTAGGAATCCCTCAGCTTCTGTTCATCCTCGAACCTTCCTTCTAGCCGGGCGTTACAGATGTCAAAGAGCAAGCTAGACATCGCCGTCAAGGCTTCGTCCGCGTCCACCCCATCCGCCGCCAGCGCCGAGAGACCTTCCCGTTGGTCGGTTTTGGTCAGCCTTGTTTGGACGAATCGGCTAGTTGCCTGCACCCAGGGGTGCCCGAGGATTTCTTCTCTTCTTGAAGGCGCTGCCCCGGCTTCCTTCATGATCTTCGCCGCGGTTTCTGCCACGGCCGACTGCCACAGCGAAAGTCGCTGGTCGTGTACACGGACTAAACTCACAATGAACCCTCCTGACCTCGCCGCCCCCCGGATTTTCTTCGCGAAGTCCTTCGTTAAATAGTATCAATATAACTACAATAACTGAGGTTAAATTTCATCTTTTGATCAACCAAATGAGCAACGACGCTACCCCTAACCAAACCAAGACAACGAACGCCGCCCCCCACTTACTCGCTTCCCGCCGCCCCATCTCCTTCGCCTTTTCGCGACACTCCGTCAAGACCGTCTCCGGCGTCAGTCTGACCACCAGCGCAACTCCCAACGGGACCAAGATCAAGTCGTCCAGCAGACCCAAGACCGGAATGAAGTCGGGAATGAGGTCAATGGGACTCAACGCGTAAGCCAGAACCAACCCACCCAGCGCCTTCGCATACCAAGGCGTCCGCGAATCCCGCATCGCCAAGACCAAAGCGGTCACCTCTTGCTTGAGGGCTTTGGCTTTTTCTCGGAGGTTCATCTCACGGTTCCCCCAATATTCTTGAGCACCGACCATCAAGCAATTCCAAATCCTTCCTACTCGATCGACCTACGACTCTGATCCAAGCTCTTAAGCCGATCTTCCAAATCGATTACCACATCCGGCTCCGATGCAAGTTCCTTTTCCTTCAGCTCCCTACGGACGACCTCAAACGCTTGATATTCCTGGTGAGCATGTAGCTCCGAAACGTGAGCCGACACCCGCCCTGCATCCCCCAACGTTGCCAACCCGTTGAGATTCAGAATTCCGTCGAGCCTCCCCAACCACTCCTCCATCCTTATGCTCAGTCGGCGCTTGGCTTGCAATTCGGCAAAGTCCAAAAACTGAGCGACCAAAAGGTTGAGCGTTTCGATCTCATCCGCCCGCAAGTAGTTCTTTGCAATCGTTACGTCTTTCTTCCTCACGACGTCTCCGCTGAAAGAAGTCAGTCCCATATTCGGCGCCTTGGCGTTAGCCCGCTTTTTAACAATCTCCGCCGCAGTTAGCCCTGTCACTGCAAAGTGGAGCTTGTTTTGAACCATCGCAAAGAACTTCTGAGACTCCGCCGCCCCGCTCACATGATCGACGCTGAGAGCGCAAATCTCGCGGATGCGCTTGTAAAGCAGCTTCTCCGAGCTTCGAATATCACGGATCCGCTCAAGCAGCTCATCGAAGTAATCCCCGACCGTCGCTTGTTCTTTTAGCTTCTGGTCATCCAGAACAAAGCCCTTGATGAGATACTCACGAAGCCGCTGAGTCGCCCAAATCCGGAACTGTGTCCCGACGTGAGACCTCACGCGATAGCCAACCGAGATAATCACGTCCAGGTTGTAGTGCAAGACACGGTACGACTTACCATCGCTTGCAGTTGTCAAGTATTCCTTGACAACTGATCCCTCGCTTAGCTCCCCTTCCTCAAAAACGTTCTTGATGTGGAGGCTGATGTTCTGCTTACTCGTTTGGAACAGCTCGACCATCTGAGCCTGCGAAAGCCAAACCGATTCGTCCTCGACCCGAACCAAGATTCGAGGCGATCCTGGCGAAGATTCGTAGAGCAGAAACCCGGACTCACTCACAGACAAAAGTCTACCGCTTTCAATGACCCAGATAACCTGCGTAACTTCAGAGCAAGTTTCATTTCCTTTCGCCTAGTTCCCTCCGAACCTGTGGCGAGGGATGATCCCCGAACCGCTCTCCAATCCTGTTCCAGCCGCTCCCGCAAAGCGCCGCCAGGGTATTCCAAAGCTAAGACCTGGCGCGCATATTCTCAAAAGGAATCCTCAACGCCCTCAGGAACGGAGAAATGTGATCCAGCAACTCGCCGAGTTACAAAGCCTCCAAGTACTTGCCCACGCTCAAAAAGGGCCAGCACGAGGGCAACAACGGCTCCACATAGCCCGCCAGACCCTTCGCTTCAACGGACTCAGATCCACACCGTGCGGACCAGGCGTTTCGGCGATGCACGATGCTCCCTCCAAGCCGCTTGAACACCGAATGGAGAAAAGACATCTCTTAATAATCTGGCCACAACATCATTTTGTGAGGAACCGAACGATGTCCGGATCTGGGTGATCGAAGAACCTCCCCATCGCCCATTTCAGGTCCGTTTCAGCATCTGCCTTCAGCGCCGCCACGGGGTCAGCCTCATCGGCAATGCGAACGGCATAGTTCACCAACTCCCGTTCCATCTCCCTCCGCCGAGCCCGAAGTTTCAAGGCGTGGAGGGCGGTTGCTCGCATATAAGGCGAAAGGTGACTCAAAAGATCTTCGCGTTCGTCGCTGGCTAGTCGCAGTACGGTCAAGCGAATCTGAGCCGCTTCGATCTCAACGGCCCGCAAGTAATGAACGATGCAACGCATCTCAGATGAAAGCGAACCCGCCGTCAATCGCAGACTCATCGCATTCGCCAGGCGATCAGCAATCCAGCGAATCTTGAACATCCGCCATCGGCCCCCTCAACCACGAGAACACCGCGTTACTCTCATGATCGAAGAACCGCCCCATCATCCAACGCTGGTCCGCTTCGGCATCCGCTTTCAAGGTCTCGGAGGGACGATCCGTGCTCAGAACACGCCGGGCATAGGCTACGAGTTCAGGTTCCATGGCCAAACGCCGCTCGGTCTCTCCAAACTCATTCAAGATCCAAGCCCTGGTGTAAGGTCCGAGGTGATTCAGCATGTCTTCTCTGGCCGCGTGATCCACTCGACCGTAGATCGCCGCGTATCGAAATGTGCCGAAGTAGACGACCGGCACATGCTTCTTGAGTTCGATGACCTCAGGTGATCGTGAACCAGCGGTCACACTTCTCTTAACGCGGTTCCGAATCGCAATGCGCGCGATTTTGTACGGAGCGGTAAGCAGAGCCCATCCAAAGCTCAGCCACTTCACGCCAAAAGCTCCTCCGCCACCACGCCCTCTACATCCGTCAACCGGAAGTCCCGCCCCTGGAACCGGTAGGTCAGGCGCGTGTGGTCAATGCCGAGGCAGTGCAGGATCGTCGCTTGCAAGTCGTGAACGTGGATCGGCGATTCCACGGTGGTCAGACCGAACTCGTCTGTCTTCCCCACTACCGCGCCGCGTTTCATCCCGCCGCCCGCCACCCAAATGGTGAAGGCGGTGCGCAGGTGATCTCGTCCCGCGTCTTCCTTGGTCGGTTTGACTTGCGCCATTGGCTGACGCCCAAACTCCCCGCCCCAAATCACCAGCGTGTCGTCCAGCATCCCTCGCTGTTTCAGGTCCTTGATCAGCGCCGCCGAGCCTTGATCCACCTCTTTGCACCGCTGCGGCAACCCGGACATCAAGTTCTGATCGCCCCCGCCGTGATGATCCCATCCGCCGTGATCGATCTGCACAAACCGAACGCCTCGCTCCACCAGTCGACGCGCCAAAAGGCAGTTATTCGAAAAAGAAGACTTGCCCGGCTCCGTACCGTACATCTCCTGAATGTGCTTGGGCTCCTTGGAGATATCCATGGTGTCCGGCACACTCGTTTGCATCTTGTACGCCATCTCGTACGCCTCGATTCGGGTGGCGATTTCCGGGTCGCCCAGATCGGCCAAGGACCCGTGATTGATCTCCTTGATCGGCTCCAGCGTCTTGCGCCGCAACTCCGGGTCCATTCCGGGCGGATTGTTCAAGTACAAAACCGGCTCTCCGGAAGAGCGGAACGGCACGCCTTGGTAAACGCTGGGCAAGAACCCACTGCCCCAGCAGGTCGTCCCGCATCGGCCCGATTTCCCAGAGGTCAGAACGATGAATCCCGGCAAGTCCTCGCACACGGAGCCCAATCCATAGGTCACCCAGGACCCCATCGTCGGCCGCCCCACCCGGGGCGAGCCGGTGCTGAGCAAAAGCTGCGCGGGAACGTGGTTGATCTCGTTGGTGTGCATGGACCGAATGAACGTCACGTCATCCACAATCTCGGTCAAATTCGGCATCAATTCGGAGATCGTCATCCCCGATTGGCCGTACTGCTTGAACGACCAAGGTGAGGCGAACATGGTCATGGAGTCCTTGTTCGTAAACGGCCCCAACCGCAACCCCTCCACCGCCGAATCCGGAATTCGCTGCCCATCCAGCTTCTGCAATTCCGGCTTGAAATCGAACAGATCCGGCTGAGACGGCGCCCCCGTCATGTTCAAAAAGATCACACTCTTGGCCCGAGGTTTGAAGTGCGGCTTCTTCGGCGCAAACGGATCCTTCCGGTCCTCCACCCCCAGCGCCTGGTCGTTCAGCAGCATCGCCAACCCCACCGTCCCAATCACCGCCGCCCCAGACCGCGCCAGAAAGTACCGCCGCGTCAGCTCCTTCAATTCGTCCAGTGGATCCATGCTCAGTCATCAGTATAAGGACAATTTATTGCGAACGGAATGGCGCGGCCTTGACGTTAGTCAACCTTACTTCGTGATGTAACGAAGTCCAGCCCTATTCGTCAGTTCGAAAGAGGGTAGCTGGGATGAGACACATAGGCATTGGATTAGGATTGGGATTGACTCTGTGCCTAGCCAACGCCCAAACCGGGCCGGACAAAGCGGAGATCTACCGGTGGTTTGACCAACTCAACATCAAAGCTATCACCGACGCCCCCATTGTCCAGGTCACGACCTATTTCCTGGACCAAGCGGGAAAACTGAGAGAACAGATTAGGTTCCCCGCCTTCCTTCTCAACCAAGATCGCGACGGCTTCACATGCCTCTCTCTCAATCTGAGCCAATTCAGATATTCGTCTCGCCGTCCATCTCAAGCGGGACAACTTGCCGCTAGGTTCAGGCGAGTCGATTTAACCCATTGGCCAGCCTTAGACGTACGAGACCGATTCGTCCTGGACTACCGGTATGTCATGGTTTCGTCCTTTGTGATGGCCCGGGCGCTGGAAGCCAGAGGACTGTCTGCCTCTGCCCGTCCCTACTTCCAGAGTGCTTTTCAACTCTCCGATCCTGGGAGCGAAGACATCCTCCCTCAGTCTTTCCAGTCGCTTCAGGAGCAAGTCGAGTCTGCTCTCTTTGATAACGCCACCGCTCCCATCTCATCCCCAGACGGTTCTCTCCAAGAATCTCAGAAGTGCTTGGAGAAGTTCCGAATCCAATTTCCAAACTCCAAACGCACCGCGACGGTCAACGAAATGATTCAGACGTTGGATCGGATGCGAAAAGAGGCCGCCCATCACCGTGCCCCCGGTCGCCGAGCCAGCCCCGCCGAACGCATTGCGGAGTTGATTTACCAACTCCGATTCGAATCCAACCCCCAGAACTACTTCATCGCGTCCTCCTCACCGGATTCGCCAAGCCTTCAATTGATCAATCTCGATCTCCAAGCCATCCCCGCCCTTTCAGATGCACTTCTCGATAACTCGTTTACAAAGCAACGCAGCTTTGCCTTCAATGATCGATCCCAGATCATTCGTGTAGGGGACCTTGCTTGGGAATTGATCCAGCAGATCTCGGGCTATAGCATCAAGGCCGAATACTCGCAAGATTGGGGGGAGAGGCAGGCAAGCCGAAAAGCCGCCGTCATGGCGTGGCAACAAGCGGTCCAGGAAAAGGGGCTCGCTATGATCCTGGTAGAGGGAGTGGAGCGCGGAGATGTGGACTCGCCCGCTCAACTCAACGCCCTCCTCATCCGTTACCCCTCCCTCGCCGAGAGAGCGATCTTCAAAGGCATCAAAAACGCCCAGGAACTCTGGATTCGCGCGCGACTTATCTCCGGCCTCTCCCGAGTGGACACCACCTCTGCTCGCGATGGCCTCCGGAACTACATGGCCAATCAAGATGACCTAGATTGTCAGATCGCCGCGATTCGTGCGGTCATGCAGTTTGACAATCCCGCGGCTCAAACCAGCCTGATAAAAGTCGTAAAGAACCTTCCGGACAAGGTCGGTTCAGGTACCTGGTCTACCCTCGAGGACTGCTTGATGGCGGGTAAAGATCCAGACGTTGCTTCTGCCCTCGCGGAGTCCTTCCCTCGCTGCTCGCCGGAAGTGAAGTGGGACGTGGTCAGAACGCTTTTTCAAAGATCAGGTTCAAAATACGCTTACATCAAACCTGAGCCCGAGCCGACCGCAGACCACATCGTCGCCTTTAACCGAGAGCTTCGCTCCATCATCGCCCTTGCCCTCACCGACCAAAACCGAATGATCGGCTGGGGAATGAATAACGGAAAAATCGCCCTCTACGACCCCAGCCTGGGCGATGTTGCCGCCGCCGCTTTGGTGACCCAGTACCCCGAGGAGTTCCCCTTCGACTTTCCTCAAACCACTGTCGGGACCGAGAATCGCCGTCTGAGTTGTCTGAACGTCATTCGAAAGGAGCGCGGGGAATCTCCTCTGCCTCTTCTCGCTTCCCCATCCGCACCGCCCGTCTCCGCCCAGGCCGTCGCCCCCCTCGTGCGGGAGTACCTTAACTACTCCACAGAATCGGGACGTGAACTCGTTCGCGAAAAGCTCCTCGCCCTCGGCCCCGGCGCCGCTCCCCACATCGCCGCGGAATGGGCCCATCGAGCCTCTACAGATCCCCAACGGCAGGTCCTCCAAGAACTGGAATCCACCGTCGCCAACCTCGTCGGAGAGGTCCACATCGAAGGACAGACGCCCGCCGGGTTCGAGCGCTCCGTCCAAGCCTTCCTCGCCCTCAAAGGCAAACCCCTGACCGCCGAAGCCTGGAGCGCCGCCCTCCTGGCCAACGCCCTCAAATCCCCCACCGCCTACTCATTCGAAGCCACTGCCGAACGCTTCCAGGGCGGCAACGGCTTTACCATCATCCTCAAATTCATCCCCCCCGAAAACGCCCAACCCGGCTACTACACCTACCGAATCCGAACCCTCACCCGTTCAAATGCCCTGGCCAATTCGTCAGGAGGCGGCAGCCGAGATTCTGCCATGCTGCCGTTCCACAATCGCGACTACACCTTCAACACCAAAGAAGCCCTGCTGGCCCCATCGGCAGACACCGTCACCATCACCGCTTCCCTCACCTATGGGCCCAAGGTCGAAAACAAGTAGCTCGCTCTTCTATGTCAGCCCACTAATCCAAGGAAAACGACCGCCAATCTCCACCGCTCAGACAAGTCAGCCCCCAGATCCCCAGCACCGCCCAAATCGCGAGGAGCCGAAGGGCCGGGATGGCGCGGAGGATATGGTGACCGGCGACCGACGCTCGGCCGCCGTGCCAGGCGAGGTTGAGGGACCAGGTAGCGAGGACAACCACGAAGACCGACCGGAAACTGCCCCACGGGCCGCCGAGGGCGAGGACCGTCGTGGCTCCGCCCATCGCCACCAGGTACCCCATGAGGCCAACGGTGGTCAGGCTGGTGACGCCGGAGTTCACCGCGTGGCCCATCCACCATTGCCGAAGCAGCAACGCCAGGTAGCAAATCGGCATTGCCATCTCGTAAGGCATCCCGCGTTCGAAGAGTTCTTGGCTCTGGCCAAAGAGCGTCAGCAAAGGCAAAAGCAGCGCCGGTCCGGCGATCCAGTGCCAATCTTTCACCCGAGGCGAAACCACCCACAGCACGGCGTACAGCGCCAGCACCGGCTGAAACGCCCAGCCCTTGTCATCACTTTCACCAAAGACCGCGAGACCGGCCCCGAGCAAGGCGGCACAACCAATGGGCCAAGCCTCACCTAGGTTCCAGCTTTCTGGGAGGGCCGACTGAATCCGCGCGATTCCCCAAAGCAAAAGACAAGCCACCAACGCGCAAACAGCGGTGGAAAGCACAAAGGTCGACTCCATGCTCGTCCGGGCCAGATCCTCTCTGAAATAACGCCGGGATTCATTTTGATACTCACTTGGACCGGCGCCGGGCGCCGAATCTTGAATGCGCTCTGCCGCCATCCCCAATTCCGACCCACCAGATTTTTCGACCAAACGCCGATTGACCACCCGAAAATCGGAGGTTCGAGGAAGTTTGTTGTAGCCCCGGGCCCCTCCCACCGGGAGATTGGTATCTGCATATTCAAACGCCCAACCCCGGTACCCATGAATCTTCTCTCCTTCCGACTCTAGCCACGAGCTAACGTCTTCGTTCAACTCATCGAATTCCTCGGCTGCCGCCGCCTTCTTCAGCCCTTCCTTCGTCCCAGCCGCGTCGCCCGATTCATTGGCAGCAATCGCCCCCACCAGGTACCAGTAGCCGTTCTTGCCGTCCACTTGTATCCCGCGCTGAGCCAAACGAGACAGCCGAGTCAACGTCTCGGGGTTTGTCTTTTCTCCTTGCTGTGCGACTTCGGTCAGATTCACCTGCGCGGCCAGCGCCAGCTGAGCAAGTTCCGGCTTCCCTTCCATCGCCAAGTCGAACAGCGCCTGTCCCTTATCGTTTCGAGACGACCACACCACCGCCAACATATCCCAATCTGGTTCCCCGTAAATCTTCAACTGGGGAGGACTGGGGCCATAGAGAAAGGCGCCCCCGTTCTCCTCGCTCCGCCACTCTCCCGAGAGAACCGACCAAACATTCTTCATGGGCCAGAAGATATCGAGCCCCGGCGCCAGAGCCAAGAACGCGAGCAGGAAAAGGCCCACACCACCAAAAATCCAACGCCAAGCTCTCATCCCATTCGCTCCAAAACAAGCCACGCCATGCGCGGATCAAGGGTTGCGCCCACGCCAGCAACCACCACAAACAAGGCCCACTTTGAAAACGCATTCATCCGCAATCAAAACA
>Ga0066255_1001581_pt2 | contig 18459 bp, 17 predicted proteins | sample ThiBiot_750_biof_FD_71148 | JGI IMG/M metagenome (GOLD analysis project Ga0066255, IMG submission 71148) | Wastewater bioreactor microbial communities from Cape Town, South Africa - Thiocy_expt_750_biof (version 2) | ecosystem: Engineered > Bioreactor > Thiocyanate-remediating >... | reverse complement strand
CGAAAAGGCCACGCATGGCGCAGGCCTGGTCACTCCCCAAAAACGTCCGGCGCCACCCCCGCCGTTTCGCGCAGCACGTCGATGAAGGCCTGCGCCGAGGGCGTGGGCGGCTCACCCAGGCGGGGGATGAGGCCATAGCTGGGCATGCGGTCCGGCAGCTCTACGGGGATGCGCGAGAGCAGGCCCCGGTCCACGTATTTCTGGATCAGCGCGGCAGGCTGCAGCGACATCATGTGGGTGGTGTTCATCAGCTCCAGCGCAAACAAGAAGGACGGCGTCTCCACCACCCCCGCCGTGAGCGCCAGGCCCGCGCCGCCAAACAGGTCGTCGGACACCTTGCGCACGGCCGTGGAGGCGGGGTACAGAATCCACGGCCAGTGCGCCAGCTCGGTGAGCGACAGGTCGGTGGCGCCGCGCAGCGGGTGGTGCTGCCCGCCCACCACATGCAGCGGCTCGGCCGACAGGTGCTCGTAGTGGAACTGGCTGCGCTGGTCCTCGGTGGTGAAGCGGCCGATCATCAGATCGATCTTGCGTTCGGCCAACCAGGCGATGAGCTGGTCGCTGCTCTGCTCCAGAATCTTGATGACCAAGAGAGGCCGCAGGCGCTGGATCTCGACCACCGACGCCACCAGCACATGCGCGGCCGAGCCCGTGATGGCGCCCACCGTCACATGGCCGTGGCCGCCCTGCTTCAACGCATTGAATTCATCGACAAACTTGCGCTGCCCATCGAGCGCCGCACTGGCGTAGCGCAGCGTGAAAAGCCCCAGCTCGTTGGGCCGCATGCCGCGCGAGAGGCGGTCGAAAAGGCGCGCCTCCAGGATCTCCTCGATGTCCATCAGGATCTTGGTGGCCGCAGGCTGCGTGACGTGCATCTGCTCGGCCGTGAGCCGCAGATTGCGCGTGCGGCCCAGGATGTCCAGAAACTGCAAATGCCGAAAGCGCAGCCGCGCGCAGGCCTGCGCCAAAGACAAGGGTTTACCCGGAAATTCGTCTGGACTCATAAGCGTTTGGAATGGATTATCGCAAAACATTCAGTGGACCGGCCGGGGCGCGAAACCTAACCTTGTCTCTGCGTCGATAACGGCTGGCCCCAAAAAGCCGCAGGCGCCAAAGGCCTCGCCAACGGGGTCAGCCATTCCAACGGAGACAAGACACCATGCAATTCACTTCCCTCGCCAAATCCTTGGCACTCGGCGCCACGCTACTGGCGGCCCTCGCCGCACCCGTCGCCGCGCAAGTCAAGGAACACACCTTCAAGGTCGGCATCGGCCTGAGCGACGACCACCCGCAGGCCCAGGCCGTGCGGCACTTTGCCGAGCGCCTGCAGGCCAAGAGCGGCGGCAAGATGAACGCCAAGCTGTTTGCCAGCGGCGCTTTGGGCAATGACGTGAGCATGACCTCGGCCCTGCGCGGCGGCACGCTGGAGATGACGATTCCGGATTCGTCCACGCTGATGTCGCTGATCAAGCCCTTTGGCGTGCTGAACCTGCCGCTCACCTTCAACAACGAGGCAGAAGCCGATGCGGTGCTGGACGGCCCCGTCGGCCAGAAACTGCTGGCCATGCTGCCCGACAAGGGCCTGATCGGCCTGGGCTTCTGGGAGAACGGCTTTCGCCACGTGACCAACTCGCGCCGCCCCATCAATACGGCCGACGACTTGGCGGGCCTGAAGCTGCGCGTGATCCAGAGCCCCTTGTTCCTCGACACATTCAACGCGCTGGGCACCAACGCCACGCCCATGCCCTTCACCGAGCTGTACACCGCCATGGAACAAAAGGCCGTGGACGGCCAGGAGAACCCGCCCGCCACCATCCTGGCCAGCAAGTTCTATGAGGTGCAAAAGCACCTGGTGCTGTCGCGCCACATGTACAGCGCCTGGGTGCTGCTCATCTCCAAGAAGACCTGGGACAGCCTCTCGGCCGACGAGAAGAAGATCGTGCAGGAGGCCGCGCGCGAGGCCACGGTGTTCGAGCGCAAGACCATCCGCGCCTTCAGCGAAACCGCCCTGGGCGAGCTGAAGAAGACCGGCATGCAGATCACCGAGCTGCCCGCCGCCGAGCAGGCCAAGCTGCGCACCAAGCTGCAGCCCGTGCTGGCCAAGTACGGCAAGGAGTTTGGCGAAGAGACCACCAGCGAGCTGATGGGCGAGCTGGCCAAGGCGCGGGGCGGCAAGTAACTTGCACGATTCCCGGGGCGCAGCGTACCGCTGCGCCCAGCCCTTCTTTTGCGACGCCCCGACCCCATGACAAAAACACCCCGCCGCCGCTTCCGCTCCCGCGAATGGTTTGCCGCGCCCGAGCGCTCGGACATGACCGCGCTGTACCTGGAGCGGTTCATGAACTACGGGCTGACGCCCGAAGAGTTGCGCTCGGGCCGGCCCATCATCGGCATCGCGCAGACGGGCAGTGACCTTTCGCCCTGCAACCGCATCCACCTGGACCTGGCGCGCCGCGTGCGCGACGGCATCCGCGATGCGGGCGGCATCCCGATGGAGTTCCCAGTCCATCCCATCTTTGAAAACTGCCGCCGCCCCACGGCCGCACTGGACCGCAACCTGGCCTACCTGGGCCTGGTGGAGATCCTGTACGGCTACCCCATCGATGCGGTGGTGCTGACCACGGGCTGCGACAAGACCACGCCCGCGGGCGTCATGGCGGCGTCCACCGTGGACATCCCGGCCATCGTGCTCTCGGGCGGGCCGATGCTGGACGGCTGGCACGAGGGTCAGCTGGTGGGCTCGGGCACCGTGATCTGGCGCAGCCGCCGCCAGCTCGCGGCGGGCGAAATCGACGAGGAAGAATTCTTGCAGCGCGCCTGCAACAGCGCCCCCTCCGCCGGGCACTGCAACACCATGGGCACGGCCTCGACCATGAACGCGGTGGCCGAGGCGCTGGGCTTGTCATTGCCCGGCTGTGCGGCCATCCCGGCACCGTACCGCGAGCGCGGGCAGATGGCGTACGAAACCGGGCGGCGCATTGTGGAGATGGCGTACGAAGACCTGCGCCCCTCGCGCATCCTGACGCGCGAGAGTTTCTTGAACGCGCTGTCGGTAGTGAGCGTGGCGGGCGGCAGCAGCAACGCGCAGGTGCACATCATGGCCATGGCGCGCCACGCGGGCGTGCAGCTCGATGCACAGGACTGGACCGACCACGCCTACGACCTGCCGCTGCTGCTGAACATGCAGCCTGCGGGGCAGTTCTTGGGCGAGCGCTTCTTCCGTGCCGGTGCCGAGCCCGCCCTGATGTGGGAGCTGCAGCAGGCGGGCAAGCTGCACGCTGACTGCGCCAGCGTGACGGGCAAGACGGTGGGCGAAAACCTGCAAGGCCGCGAGACCCATGACCGCGAGGTGATCCGCCCGTTCAGCAACCCGCTGATGCAGAAGGCCGGCTTCATGGTGCTCAGCGGCAACCTGTTCGACTTCGGGATCATGAAGACCTCGGTCATCTCCGAAGCCTTCCGCCAGCGCTACCTGAGCCGGCCGGGGCAGGAGGGCATCTTTGAAGCCCGCGCCGTGGTGTTCGAGGGCGCGGACGACTACCACGCGCGCATCAACGACCCGGCGCTCGACATCGACGAAGGCTGCATCCTGGTCATGCGCGGCGCGGGGCCCATCGGCTGGCCGGGCTCGGCCGAAGTGGTGAACATGCAGCCGCCTGACGCGCTGATCCGGCGCGGCATCAACACGTTGCCCACACTGGGCGACGGGCGCCAGTCGGGCACGGCAGACAGCCCGTCCATCCTCAACGCATCGCCCGAGAGCGCGGTGGGCGGAGGGCTGAGTTGGCTGCAAAGTGGCGACACGGTCCGCATCGATCTCAACACCGGCCGCTGCGATGCGCTGGTCGCCCCCGAAGAGATAGCGCGCCGCAAGCGTGAGCTGCCCGCCCCGCCCGTGCCTGCGAGCCAATCGCCCTGGGAGGCGCTGTACCGCGAGAAAACGGGGCAGCTGGCGGATGGCGCGACGCTGGACTTTGCGCTGGAATTTCAGCGCATTTCCGAAAAGACGCCACGCCACAACCACTGACAACGACCAGGTGAGGCACTCGCGCTCACCCGGTTTTTTTCAAAAGGACTCTCCATGAACAACATGACGGCAGCAGCAGTTGCCGAACGGGCCCGTGCGCCCCAGGCCGCATTGCAAGTGCTCCCCGACGACGGCCTGCAAGGCACGCTGGTCGGCCGTGTGTGGGCGCCCAGTGGTGCCGTTCCCGGCCCCGCGGTAGTGGCACTGCGGCCGGAAGGTGTTTTTGACCTCAGCGCGCACTACCCCACCATGAGCGCGCTGCTCGACACCCTGGCACCTGCCGAGGCAGCGCGCACCGCCACCGGCCAGTACCTGTGCAGTGTGGACGACCTGGTGGCGAACAGCCAACCCGGCGCACGCGACGCCACCCGCCCCTGGCTGCTGGCCCCGTGCGATTTGCAGGTGGTGAAGGCTGCGGGCGTGACCTTTGCAGCCAGCCTGATCGAGCGCGTGATCGAAGAACAGGCGCGCGGCGATGCCACCCGCGCACAAGGCCTGCGCGCCCAGGTTATCGGCCTCATCGGCCAGAACCTGGCGGACATCCGCCCCGGCTCGCCCGAGGCGATGCGACTGAAGGCGCTGCTGCAGGACAAAGGCCTGTGGTCGCAGTACCTGGAGGTGGGCATCGGCCCCGACGCCGAGGTGTTCACCAAGGCGCCGGTGCTGGCGTCGGTGGGCTGTGGCGATGACATCGGCATCCGCTCCGATTCGGCCTGGAACAACCCCGAGCCCGAGGTGGTGCTGGCGGTGAACAGCCGGGGCCAGATCGTGGGCGCCACGCTGGGCAACGACGTGAACCTGCGCGACATCGAGGGCCGCAGCGCCCTGCTGCTGGGCAAGGCCAAGGACAACAACGCATCGTGCGCGCTGGGCCCGTTCATCCGCTTGTTCGACGCAAGCTTCGGGCTGGAACAGGTGCGCAAGGAGACGGTACACCTGCGCGTGGAGGGCGCGGACGGCTTTGAGCTGCGCGGCATCAACACCATGGCCAGCATCAGCCGCGACCCTACCGATCTGGTGGCGCAGACGCTGGCCGCGCACCAGTACCCGGACGGGTTCATGCTGTTCATGGGCACGCTGTTCGCCCCCATCGAAGACCGCGACCAGCCGGGTGGCGGCTTCACCCACCACCTGGGCGACCTGGTGTCCATCCAGAGCGCGTGGCTGGGCGGCCTGCACAACCGCGTGGCACACAGCGAGGCCGCGCCGCCCTGGCGCTTTGGCCTGCGCGCCTTCATGGCCAATCTGGCGCAGCGCGGGCTGCTGCAGGGCACGGCGCTCTGAGGCGCAAAAGGAAAACAGGAGACACCCATGCTGAATGCCTTCATCGACCGATGCTGCCGCTGGATCAACCTGCTCATCGCCCTGGCGCTGGCCGTGATGGTGGCCATGGTGTTCGGCAATGTCGTGCTGCGCTATGCGTTCAACTCCGGCATTGCCATCAGCGAGGAGGTCTCGCGCTGGCTGTTTGTGTGGATCACCTTCCTGGGCGCCATCGTGGCGGTGCGCGAGCGGGGTCACCTGGGCACGGACTTTCTGCTGGCGCGTCTGCCGCCGCTGGGCCAGCGCATCTGCCTGGCCCTGAGCTACGCGCTGATGATCTGGTGCACCTGGCTGCTGTTCAGCGGCGCACTGGCGCAGGCGCGCATCAACTGGGATGTGGATGCTCCGGTCACGGGGGCATCCATGGCCATCTTCTATGCGTCGGGCGTAGTGTTTGCCGTGGCGGCAGGCCTGCTGCTGGCGCTGGACCTGTGGCGCATCGTGTCGGGGCAGATGCCGGACAGCGAGCTGGTGCAGATCTCCGAGTCCGAAGAACTGGCCGCCGTGGGCAGCCAGCTGCCCCACGCAGCCCCTGCGCCCACGGCCTCACGCCAGTGAGCCCCACACCGCAATGACCTGGAGCGCTCTTCCATGACTGTCTTTATCTTCCTCGGCTCCCTGCTGGCCGCCATGGCCATTGGTGTGCCGATTGCCTACGCGCTGCTGGTGTCCGACGTCGCCCTCATGTGGCACCTGGACCTGTTCGACGCGCAGATCCTCGCGCAGAACGTGATCAACGGCGCCGACAGCTTTCCGCTGCTGGCGGTGCCCTTCTTCATGCTGGCGGGCGAGATCATGAACGTGGGCGGGCTGTCGCAGCGCATCGTCAAGCTTGCTCTCACGCTCGTGGGGCACAAGCGCGGCGGGCTGGGCTTTGTCGCCATCCTGGCCGCCTGCATGCTGGCGGCGCTGTCGGGCTCGGCGGTGGCTGACACGGCGGCGCTGGCGGCCCTGCTGCTGCCCATGATGGTGAAGGCGGGGCACGACAAGGCGCGCGCGGGCGGGCTCATTGCCTCGGCCGGCATCATCGCGCCGGTCATCCCGCCTTCCATCGGCTTTGTGGTGTTTGGCGTGGCTGCCAACGTGTCGATCAGCAAGCTGTTCCTGGCGGGTATCGTGCCGGGGCTGCTGATGGGGCTGGCCATTGCAGTCACCTGGTACTGGGTCTCGCAGCGCGAAAACGTCACGCCGCCACCCAAGGCCTCCACGGCCGAGAAGCTGCAGGCGCTCAAGGAATCGACCTGGGCGCTGTTCCTGCCCGTCATCGTGATTGTGGGCTTGAAGATGGGCGTGTTCACGCCCACCGAGGCGGCGGCGGTGGCTGCGGTTTACGCCCTGTTCGTGGCCACGCTGGTCTACCGCGAGCTGCACTGGCGCCAGCTAACCGACGTGTTCATCAGCGCCGCCAAGACCACGGCCGTGATCATGTTCCTGGTGGCCGCCGCCATGGTCAGCGCCTGGCTCATCACCGTGGCCGACATCCCACGCCAGCTGGTGAGCCTGCTCAAGCCGCTGATGGAGCACCCCACGCTGCTGCTCATCGCCATCATGGTGCTGGTGATGGCCGTGGGCACCGCCATGGACATGACGCCCACCATCCTCATCCTGACGCCCGTGCTGATGCCGGTGGTGAAGGCTGCGGGCATCGACCCAGTCTACTTTGGCGTGCTGTTCATCATCAACAACGCCATCGGGCTCATCACCCCGCCCGTGGGCACGGTGCTGAACGTGGTGGCAGGCGTGGGCAAGATGCGCATGGACGACGTGACGCGGGGCGTGATCCCGTTCATGGTGGCGCAGTTTGCGGTGCTGTTCTTGATGGTGCTGTTTCCGTCGCTCGTGCTGGTGCCGATGCGGTGGTTTACGGGATGAATCTACAGGTTTGAAGCAAAAAATGCCGCAAGCGCCAGTGGATATTGCGCTTGCAGCTATCAAATCAGGAGTTAATCACTCCTAAACGCTGTTCAGTTCGCCACTGTGAACCGCTTTTGCACATGGCGCGGCGTTTCCAGTTCGTCCACCATCGCCACGGCCAGGTCGGCCACGCTGATGCTGCCGGGCTTGTCGCCGTTCATCAGCGGGGCCTCGTCGCCCAGTCGGTACTGGCCGGTGCGCTCGCCGGGCTGCAGCAGGATGGGGGGCGAGAGGAAGGTCCAGTCCAGCGTGTTTTCGGTGCGGATCCAGTTCAGCGCCTCGCGCGCGGCCAGGGCGCCCTGCTTCCATTCGACGGGGAACTGGGGGGTATCCACCAGCTGCACGCCGGGCGCCACAAACAGGCTGCCTGCGCCGCCTACCACCAGCAGTCGGCGCACACCGGCGGCCTTGGTGCCGTCGATGATGGCGCGCGTGCCCTTGAGGAACTGGTCGTGGATGTCAGGCACCGTCCAGCCGGGGTTGTAGGCGCTGACCACCGCGTCGTGGCCAGCGACCGCCTTGGCCACCTGGGCAGCGTCCTGCGCGTCGGCGGCGACCACGGTCAGGCCTTCCCGGGGGGTGAGCTTGGCCGGGTTGCGGGCCAGCACGGTCACGCGGTGACCGCGTTGCAGCAGTTCGTTCAGCACGGCCGAGCCGACAAAGCCGGTGGCACCAATCTGGGCGATGTTCATACGGTGTCCTTGGGGTCAAAGTTGCGATGCAGTGAGAATAGAAACTTGTCAAAGCACGCGGTAGAGGGCTAAAACAGCCTTTTCTTTGAAGCCCTGCTTCACAATCAACTCCACACACCCCCGCCGCCCCTGATGGAAGACCTCAAACGCATGGCCGTGTTTGCCGCTGTGGTGCAACACGGCTCGATGAGCGGCGCCGCGCGCGCCCTGGGCATGAGCACCTCGGCGGTGAGCCAGCAGGTGCGCAAGCTCGAAAGCGATGGCGGCGTGACGCTGCTGCACCGCTCCACACGCAAGCTGGCGCTGACCGAGGCAGGCCAGCGGTACCACGCGCGCTGCGCTGCCATGTGGGCGGCGGCGGAGCAGGCGCGGGCCGAGCTGGCGGCCTCGCGCGATGCGCCGAGCGGCGAGTTGCGGATGTCAGCCACCGTAGGTTTTGCGCGGCACATTGCGCCCGCCCTGGGAGAACTGCTGGCCGCGCACCCGGCGCTGCGCCTGCGGCTGCTGGTGGACGACTCCACCATCGACCTCATCAACGCCCGCATCGATCTGGCGGTGCGCTACGGGCGCCTGGCCGATTCGACCTGGGCCGCACGGCGCCTGGGGGGCATGCGTTGGTACCTGTGCGCATCGCCCGAATGGGTGGCCGCACATGGCATGCCCCAGCACCCGGACGCGCTGCTGTCCCACAGCTGGCTGGGCTTCGCGCGCGAGGGGGGTGGGCTGCTCATCGACCTGCGCAGCCCCACCGGCGAGCCGCGCGCGCTGCGGGTGGAGCCGCGCATTGCCAGCAACAACCAGCTCTCGATCCAGCAGATGTGCGAAGCCGGGCTGGGGTTGGCGCTGGTGGGCAGCATGGATTCGCACGATGCGCTGCAGGCCGGGCGGCTGGTGCGGCTGCTGCCGGAGTGGTCGTTTGGCACGCTGGATATCTGGGCCGTCACGCCCCAGCGCGATGCCCAGCCCGCAAAGGTGCGCCAGGCGATTGCAGCGCTGCACGCCTACCTGAAGCAGGTGCCGGGCATTTCGGACTGAGGCCCGGCGATACTGTGAAACCCTGCCGGCCCACTACTGCGCGGAAGCCCCACGGCAACGCAACGCCCCCGGGGCAGACCTTGCACAGGGGCTGATATCTTGACCAGACCGTTGCGGAGACATCCATGATTCTTGAAGTTGCCCACCTCACTGTCCGCACCGGTCAGAACAGCGCGTTTGAGCAGGCTTTTGCCCAGGCGCAGCGCATCATTGCGTCCATGCCCGGCTATTTGTCCCATGAGCTGGGCCATTGCATGGAGCGACCGCAGGACTATGTGCTGATGGTGCGCTGGGCCACCCTGACCGACCACGAGGTGGGGTTCCGCCAGTCCGCCCAGTACCAGGAATGGAAGCGGCTGCTGCACCATTTTTACGATCCGTTCCCCACGGTTGTGCACTTTGAGCCCGTCACGCCGGACAGGGTGTGACGGCGCCGCCACGCACGGATGCTGCAGCGCACTATTCGGGTATTGCCTGAAGATTTAGCGCACTGCGCATGCCGTTTGGGTCCTAGAATTTGTAAAAGCGCGTATCTTCGTATCTTCATTACCGCGCGAAGGATCCAACATGAAAGCCATCCAGCAGGACATCGACGAGCGGACCAACCTCACCAGCACCAACAAGTTCGAGCTGTTGCTGTTCCGCCTGGGCATCGACAGCGCCTTGGGCAAGTCCGAGCTGTTCGGCATCAACGTCTTCAAGATCCGCGAGATCGTGGCCATGCCCAGCATCACGCCGATCGCTGGCACTACGGCCCATTCGCTGGGGGTGGTCAACCTGCGCGGACAGGTGATTCCGGTGCTGGACCTGCCCTCCATCGTCGGCTGCAAGCCCCAGACGGGCCTGAACATCATGCTGGTGACCGAATACGCGCGCACCACCCAGGCGTTTGCAGTCGAGTCGGTGGAAGACATCGTGCGCCTGGACTGGAAGCAGGTACTGTCGGCAGAAACCAGCGGCGCGGCCGGCAAGCTGGTGACCAGCATCGCCCGCCTGGATGGCAACACCGACGAGTCCCGCCTGGCCCAGGTGCTGGACGTGGAGGCCATCCTGCAGATGATCTCGCCTTCTGACGGTCATGAGGTCACCGAGGAAAAGGTGGGCGCCAAGCTCAAACTCAAGCCCGGCTGCATCATCCTGGCGGCCGATGACTCGTTCGTCGCCCGCTCGCTCATCGAGCAGGAACTCAAGGTGCTCAACGCACCCTACGAAATGGTCAAGTCCGGCAAAGAGGCCTGGGACCGGCTCAACGCCATCGCCAAGAGCGCCGAGGCCGAAGGCAAGACCGTGCTCGACCGCGTGGCCATGGTGCTGACCGACCTGGAAATGCCCGAGATGGATGGCTTCACGCTGACGCGCAACATCAAGCAGGACGCCCGCTTTCACGGCCTGCCGGTGGTCATCCACTCCTCGCTGTCGGGCTCGGCCAACGAAGACCATGTGCGCAGCGTCGGGGCTGATGGCTACGTGGCCAAGTTCGTGGCGGAAGACCTGGCAGAAACCATCCGCCGCGTGCTCCCCAAGTAAACCGGCGGCCCATCCCGCCATCACGACGGCCCTGCGGGGCCGCCGTGTTTTGAAGGATGCCACACCGCGTCCAGTCAGCTCGTAGCGCCGATTGAATATGCCTCGGTAGCTATCATTTTTGTTGGTACCTATTGGCAGGGCGCGCCTGCCTTCACGGGTTGTTACAGCCTTTCTCTGCACCTGTGCTTACGGCGGGTCAACCAAACGCCCGTCCCACGCGCTAAAGTGGTTGGCACCCCTGTGCCAGGCTCCTGAAATTTGTAACGTTCCACCGGAGCGCTTTTCATGGGCTTTACGGACGGGGCGGAACGCGCCATTCCGGCCGGAGTCTGAACACCATGACCTACACCATCACACGCATCCTTTCGGCCACGGTTCTGGGGGCCCTGGTGACAGGGTGCGCCACCGTGCCCGGCGACCCGTACTACGACGCTCCACGCTACCCTGTGTACGAGCAGCCCGGCTATATCTACAGCGCGCCGCAGCCGGTGTACCAGGCTCCGCCCGTGTACCGCGCGCCCGGCGTGATCTATTCGGCCCCACCGCCCGCTGTGTACTACGGCGGACGTGACCGCGACGACAACCGCTGGGACAACGACCGCAATCGCGGGGACTGGCGCGAAAGGGAACGTGAGCGTGACCGCGCCGAACGCGACCGGGCCGCCCGCGAACGTGAGCGGCGCGACCAGCAAGCGCGCGAAGCCGACCGCCGCGCCCGTGAGCAAGACCAAGCCCGCCGCGAGCAGGCCGAACGGGACCGCCGCGCCGCCGAAGACCGCCGTAACCGCGAGAATCGCCCCGGCCGTCTGGCGCCTGACAGCTACACCCCGAGCCCGTACGACTGGCGCTCTCGCCAGCAGTCCAACAGCCAGGAAAAGCCTTGACGGCCTGTCGCTGACCCCGCTGTCCCAGTCACCTTTTTTCATCACCATGAAGCCACGCAAACACATCCTCGTCACCGGTCTGTGCGCGGTCTTCATGGGTGCTTGGGCTCCCTTGGGAGCCCAGGCGCAAGTGATACGCTGCACCGATGCCGCCACGGGCAAGGTCACCTACACCGACGGCAAGTGCGCCAGCGGCGCCACCGAGCGCGAGGTGGAGGCCCGCAAGACCCCACAAGAGATCCAGCAGGAGCGCGAAGAAGCTGCCGAAGCGCTGGCCCGCAAACAGCAGCGACTGCAGGCCGAAGCAACGGCTGCAGAGGCCGAATCCCGGCGCAACACACCGCGTGACAACGTGGCCCCGGCCAAGACGATCGACTATGCGCGCTCTCCGGAGTGCGCTCGCTCGCGGCGGAACCTGGATGTGGTGCTGAGCAGCGCCACGGGTGGTGGCTACGAACAAAACCTGCGGGTGGAGGCGGCGCAACGACAGGTCGACCTGGACTGCTTGGGCCCCCAGGGCTATGCAGAGGTGGAGAAATCCCGTCCCCGGTCCAACACCACGGCACCCGTGGTGGTCGTTCCCCCACCGTACTACCCGGTGCAGCCTGCGCCCGTGCAGCCGCCGCCGCCCACACCCGCCCCCAAAAAATTCACGCAGTGCAACGTGTTCCGCTGCTACGACGCTCAGGGCAACAGCTACCCCCGCTGATTGGGCGCCCGTTGCAGGCGGATTGAGCAACCTTCGAAGTTATTGCGCGGCTGCTCAGACCCGTAGCCCTTCGGCTACGCTGGGGTAACGCAACCGCAGCCCCAACTCGCGCAGCATGCGCTGATTGTCCAGCCGGCGCGATTCGCTCATGAAGCTCAACAGCATCAGCGACAGCTGCTCCTGCGCCGTGCTGCGTGGCACACGCGGGGGGCGCGGCAGACCATACAGGTCCGCTGCCAGGTCAAAGTAGTCGCCCATCTTCATGTGGGTGGAGTCACTCACGTTGTAGGCGCGCTGCGGCCGGCCCTTCCACACCGCCGCCATGCAGGCGCGGGCCAGATCATCGGCATGGATGTGGTTGGTGAACACATCGTCCTCGGCCACCAGCACGGGTGTGCCCCGGCGCAAACGCGCCTCCGGGGTGCCCCCCTCCCGGTCAGGCGCATAGATGCCCGGAATGCGCAGCACCGTGGCCCGCACGCCGGCACGGCCCAGGTGGCGCACGGCGCGTTCGGCGTTCACACGGCGCTGGGCGCGCGGTGTGCCAGGGGCCACGGCCCGCGTCTCTGGCACCAGGGCGCCCTGGCAGTCGCCATACACGCCGCTGGTGGACGCATACGCCAGTGACACGGGCAGGCTGCGCAGCCGTAGCGCCCGGGTCAGCGCCACGGTGCGCGGGTCGCGCCACCAGGCATCGCCCCCTGCGCCCTCGCCCGGCGGTGGCGCCAGATGCAGCACGCGCGTGGCCAGGCCAGACAGCCTGCGCAACGTCCCCGCATCATCTAAGTTGCCCACCAGCGGGCGGGCGCCCTGCGCACGCAGCCCCGCCACCCGCCCTGCGCTGGAGGTCAGCGCCAGCACCTGCATGCGGCCAGCCCCAGGGCCCGTCTGCAAATTGCGCAGCACCCGTTGACCTACATCACCACAGCCCACGATCAGCAGGCGTTCGCGGCGAAAGCGGGCTGGCAGGGCGCCGAGGGGGTTTTGGTTTGAAGGCAAAATCGGGACCGTCCGTTGACTACAAGAGCCCCCGAGGATACCCACTCCATGACCAGTGCTGAGTCCGTTTTCCAGATCACCGTGCAGCCCAGTGGCCGCGCTTTCAGTGCCAATGCGGGCGAAGCCATCCTGGCCGCCGCCATCCGCAGCGGCGTGGGCCTGCCTTATGGCTGCAAGGACGGCGCCTGCGGCTCGTGCAAGTGCAAAAAAATCAGCGGCACCGTGCAGCACGGCACCCACCAGTCCAAGGCCCTCTCGGCCGACGAAGAAGCCGCTGGCCTGGTGCTGACCTGCTGCGCGCAGCCGCTGTCCGACGTGGTGCTCGAATCACGCCAGGTCACCGACGAAAGTGCCTACCCCATCAAAAAGATGCCCGTGCGCGTGGCCTCGCTCGAAAAGAAGTCGCACGACGTGATGCAGGTGCGCCTGCAGCTGCCTGCGGCAGACACCTTCCGCTACCACGCGGGCCAGTACATTGAATTCATCCTGCGCGACGGTGCGCGCAGGGCCTACTCGATGGCCAACGCGCCGCACACCCAGGCCGAGGCGCCGGGCGTGGAACTGCACATCCGCCACATGCCAGGCGGCAAGTTCACCGACCATGTATTCGGCGCGATGAAAGAGAAGGAAATCCTGCGTGTCGAGGGCCCGTTCGGCAGCTTCTTCCTGCGCGAAGACTCAGACAAGCCCATCGTGTTGCTGGCGTCCGGCACCGGCTTTGCCCCCATCAAGGCACTGATCGAGCACCTGCAGTTCAAGGGCATCAGCCGCCCCACCGTGTTGTACTGGGGCGGCCGTCGCCCGGGCGACCTGTATCTGGACGACTGGGTGCAGGCCCGAGTGGCAGAGCTACCGTGGCTGCGCTACGTTCCGGTCATTTCCAATGCGCTGCCCGAGGACGGCTGGACGGGTCGCACCGGCTTTGTGCACCAGGCGGTGCTGGATGATTTTGCAGACCTCTCGGGCCACCAGGTCTATGCGTGCGGCGCCCCCATCGTGGTCGAATCCGCCCGCGATGCCTACAGCGCCCAACGCGGCCTGCCGCCCGAGGAATTCTTTGCCGACGCCTTCACCTCGGAAGCCGACAAGCACGGCGGCTGACCTGGTCACCCCACGGCACCAGCCACCCCACTGACCGTGCGCCCAGCGCCCGCCCAGCCCACCCCGCAGGGCGCGCCGCAGCGCTGGCCCCAGGCCCGGCGCGCAGGCTTCATTGCCACGCTGCTGTGCCTGGCAGCGCTGCTGGTGTGGGGCGCAGGCGAATGGGCCGAGCAAAGCGAACGCGATGCCCAGTGGGACAACCTGCGCCGCCTGGGCGAGGTACAAGCCCTGGCGCTGCGTGGCGTGGCCACGCGGTACAACTACCTGCCCTTCACGGCCGCGCAGCACCCGCTGGTGCGGCAGCTACTGCAGCGGCCCGCATCACAGGCCGTGCGGGACGCCGCCAACGCCTACCTGCAGGCGGTGAACCAGCACGCGGGCTCTGACATGTTGTACGTGATGGACCCGCAGGGCCTCACGCTCGCGTCCAGCAACTGGGATACCCCCAACAGCTTTGTGCACCAGAACTACGGCAACCGCCCATACTTTCGCGATGCCCTCGCGGGCCAGACAGGCCGCTTTTATGGCGTGGGCAAAACCACGGGCGAGCCCGGCCTGTTTGTCTCCGCCCCGGTGGTCGAGGCGGGCCGGGTGATCGGCGTGGTAGCGGTCAAGGTGCGCATGGAGCCCATCTCCGACCCCTGGGCCCAGCTGCGTGACCCGGTGTTCGTGACGGACGAGCAGGGCATTGTGTTTCTGGGCTCCGTGCCCGGCTGGCTCTACCGCACCAGCCGCCCCTTGCCCGCGCCGCTGGTACAGCAGTTGCAGCACAACGAACAGTACGGCACGGGCTGGGCCCCGCGCGCCGTGCCCTGGACCCTCCGCCCCCAGGACGACTCGCCCGGCGCCGAATTGCGCCTGGATGGCCCTAGTGGCAAGCGATATCTGGCCTTTGAGGAAAAGCTGCCCGATCTGGGTTGGACCCTCACCGTCACCGCCGACAGCCGCGTGGTGGCCTTGGCACGGCAGCAGGCCTGGGCGCTGGCCACGCTGGCCTCGGGACTGCTGGTGCTGGGCGCGCTCTACTGGCAACTGCGCGAGCGGCGGCTGGCAGAGACCCGACTGGTCCGCATCGAACTGGAGCAGCGCGTGCAGGAACGCACCCACGCGCTACAGCAAGCCCAGGCGTTCCGCCAGTCCATGGAAGACTCACTGCTGGTGGGCATGCGCGCGCGCGACCTCGAAGGCCGCATCGTCTACGTCAACGCCGCCATGTGCGACATGGTGGGCTACCGGGCCGACGAACTCATCGGCCAGCTGCCGCCCTACCCCTACTGGCACCCCGACGACCTCGACCGGCACTGGAACGACAGCGACACCGTGCTGGCCGGCAACGCGTTTCCCCAAGGGCGGGAGAACCGCCTGCGGCACCGCGACGGGTCGGACGTTTACACCATGTTCTACACCACGCGCCTCATCGACGGCAGCGGCCAGCACATCGGCTGGATGAGTTCGGTGGTCAACATCACCGCGCAAAAGCGGGCCGAGGAACAGCAGCAGCAACGCGAGACCCAGCTGCAGCGGGTGCAGCGCGTGATCACGGTGGGCGAGATGGCCTCCACCCTGGCGCACGAACTGAACCAGCCGCTCGCGGCCCTGGTCAACTACGCGGCGGCGGCACGCGCACTGGCCGCCCAGGGCAAGACCGGGCCACTGAACGACAGCCTCGAAGCCCTGTCGGCCCAGGCGCTCCGGGCAGCCGACATCGTGGGCCGCATCCGCCGCTGGGTGCGCCAGCACCCTGAAAGCCGCGAGCCCTGCGACCTGTCGGCCATCGTGGAGCAGTCGCTGGAGCTGCTGCTGCGCGCCGAGGCCCGCCGCCAGGGGATTGCGGTGCGCGTCGAGCCGGCCGCAGCCCCTTTGCAGGTGCATGCCGACCGCGTGCTGCTCGAACAGGTGGTGATCAACCTGGGCCTGAACGCCCTGCAGGCCATGCAGACGCACCAGCCCCCGCCCGAAGGGCACGAACTGCGGCTGCGTTTGGCCGCTGACCCGGGCCACGCGCTGGTGCAGGTGCTCGACCGGGGCCCGGGCCTGCCGCCCGGCATCGCAGAGCGCCTGTTCGAGCCTTTTTTCACCACCCGTTCCGACGGTCTCGGCCTGGGCCTCAACATCTGCCGCTCCATCATCGAAAGCATGGGCGGCCAGCTGCAGGCCCGCAACCGCGAGGGCGGCGGCGCTGTTTTCGAAATCCGCCTGCCGCTCGCCAACGTCTCTGAGAACACATGAGAATGCCGCCGCACCATGACCTACGACACCCTCCCCACCGCCGCCGAGCCGCCCGATGACACCGTGGTCTACATCGTGGACGACGACGAAGGCGTGCGCCAATCGCTGGCGGCCCTGCTGTTGGCACGCGGGTACACGGTGCACACTTTTGGCGGCGGCGAGTCCTTCCTGGCAGAGGCAGCGCTGGACCACCCCGGCTGCGTGCTGCTAGACCTGCGCATGGAGGGCCTGAGCGGGCTGCAGGTGTTCCACGAACTCGGCCAGCGCCACAGCGTGCTCAAGACCGTGTTCCTGTCGGCCCATGGCGAGCTATCCTCCGCCGTCGCAGCCGTCAAGCAAGGGGCGGTGGACTGGCTCGAAAAGCCCTGCAACGAAGCCACCTTGCTGGCCGCTGTGGAGAAAGCCTCCACGCTGTCGCAAGCGCAGACACGACAGGCGCAACGGCAGCAGCAACTGCGCGAGCGCTGGAACGCCCTGAGCCCACGCCAGCAAGAGGTGGCCCAACTGCTGGGCACCGGCCTCAGCAGCAAGGAAGTGGCCCGCGCACTGGCGCAGCGTGACCCGGAGCGCCCCATTGACCCACGCACCGTGGACACGCACCGGTCCGCCATCTTCCTGAAGCTGGACATCCGCTCATCGCACGAACTGGGCATGCTGGTGGAAGACCTGGGCGTGGCCCTCAGCGCGCCTCGTACGGCATAAACCTCCCCGCCTGACCATCACCCCCTCAGGGCTTCATAAGCTTTCTTACGATTTTTTTGCACAATGGCACCCATGAACCGCAGAAACATCCTCCTCGCCAGCGCCGTTGCCGCCGCAACGGTGTTTTCTCCCTCCATCGCTTCAGCGCAGGACACGGGCCAGCCCATCCGCCTGATCGTGCCGTATGCCCCCGGCGGTCCCATCGACGTGACGGCGCGCGCGCTGGCCGAGCGCGTGCGCGATTCGCTGGGCACGGTGATCATCGACAACAAGGGCGGTGCAGGCGGCAACATTGGCGCCGACGCCATTGCCAAAGCCGCACCCGATGGCCTGACCATCGGCATCGCCGCCACCGCCACCCATGCGGTCAACCCCTGGCTGTATGCGCGCATGCCGTATGACGCGGGCAAGGACTTTGCAGGCATCACGCAGATGGTGCGTGTGCCCAACGTGCTGGTCATGAACGCCGCCAAGGCCGAGCAACTCAAGATCCACACCGTGGCCGACCTGATCGCCTACGCCAAGGCCAACCCCGCCAAGCTCAACTACGGCAGCGGCGGCAACGGCAGCGCGGGCCACCTGGCCGGTGAAATGTTCAAACAGCGCGCTGGCATCTATGCCCTGCACATCCCCTACCGGGGCGCCAACCCGGCCCAGCTCGCGCTGCTGGCGGGCGACGTGGACGTCAACATCGATAACCTGGCCGCCGCTGCACCCAATATCCGCGCGGGCAAGCTGAAGGCCCTGGCCGTGACCTCGCTCGACGCCTCGGCCTCGCTGCCGGGCGTGCCGCCCCTGTCTGCCACGTTCAAGGGCTTCTCCATCGATACCTGGTGGGGCCTGGTGGCACCCGCCGCTACGCCCAAGCCCGTCATCGACAAGCTCGGCAAGGCCATCAATGCCGCCTTGGCGCAACCCGAGGCCAAGAAGAAGTTCGCCGAGATGGGGCTTACCGTCGTTGGCAGCACGCCCGAGCAGGCGACGCTGTTCGTGAACAGCGAGATCCGGCGCTGGAGCGCAGTCATCAAACAGGCCGGCATCAAGCCGGAGTGACCATGCCCATCAAACCTCTGCAAGGCGTGCGGGTGCTCGACCTGACCAACGTGCTCGCCGGCCCCTTCTGCTGCCATCAGCTGGCCCACATGGGCGCCGACGTCATCAAGGTCGAGCAGCGGCTGGGCGGCGACCTGGCGCGCCAGCTGGGCGCCGACGTGGAGCTCAACCGCCGCAACATGGGCGTGTCCTTCCTCGCGCAGAACCCCGGCAAGCGCTCCATCACGCTCGATCTCAAGAAGGAGAGCGCCAAGGCCGTGTTCC
>Ga0066255_1001615_pt1 | contig 18675 bp, 21 predicted proteins | sample ThiBiot_750_biof_FD_71148 | JGI IMG/M metagenome (GOLD analysis project Ga0066255, IMG submission 71148) | Wastewater bioreactor microbial communities from Cape Town, South Africa - Thiocy_expt_750_biof (version 2) | ecosystem: Engineered > Bioreactor > Thiocyanate-remediating >... | reverse complement strand
ATATCACCGACGAGATCGCCCGGCCTGCGGCCGGCAAAGAAATCGTCGAGATTGTCGAGTGCGCGGAATCCCATGGCGTTGCGCGTTTCCAGTGTCGCGCTGCCCAGATGGGGCAGTAGAAAGGCGTTGGAAAGCTCGCGGTAGCGCGGGTTTATCCGGGGCTCGTTATTGAAGACGTCAAGCCCCGCTGCCGCGACATGGCCCGGACGCAGGGCCGCGATCAGCGCCTCGTCATCGACGATGCGCCGGCGCGCGCAGTTCACCAGCAGCGCGGAGGGCTTCATCGCCGCGAAGGCCGCCGCGGGCCAGTAGGTCGCGAAGAAGAAGATCAGATAGAGCCCCGGTGGCCCCCAGTGCTTTTCCTGTCCCTCGGCGACCTTGCCGAGCATGTCCTGCCCGACACTCTCGGCGAAGAAGCTGCCGCCGGTCTTGATCATGATCGCGACGAACCAGGGCAGCACGACAATCAGGCAGAGCAGCAGACCCGGGCCGAAGCGCAGCGGCCGGAGCCAGCGGAAGGAGCGCTGGCTTGCGCTCAGCACGAGGATCGCGAGCCCCCAGACCATCGGCACGATCGGCCCCTTGATCAGGAGACCGATCGCGGTGGCGACCCAGAAAACCAGCCAGTTGCGCCGGCTCGGCACGAAGGCGAGCGACCGCGTCCAGTCCAGCCAGGTCCGGGCGAGCGCGCCCATGCTCGCGACCGCACAGGCCGCAAGCACGGCATCGGTCTTGGCGATGCGCGCCTCGACGCCGAGCAGCACCGCCGTCGCCATCAGTGCCCCGCCCAGAAGCGCGAGCGGCGGCGAGAGGAAGGCGAGCAGCGCCCAATAGGTCAGCAGCACGGTCGCGGTCGCGCCGATCAGCGAGGGGATGCGATAGAGCCAGATCTGCGTGCGCGCCTCCGGCACGCCGAGCGCCGCTCCGGCTTTCACCGCGGCCGCCTGCAGCCAGTAGATGCCGACCGGCTTCTTGTGCCGCGCCTCGTCCTGGAAGCGGATGTCGATGAAGTCGCCGGTCTCCAGCATCTGCTTGCTGGCCTGGGCGAAGCGCGGCTCATCGCGGTCGATGGGTTGGAGCGTGCTGAACCCCGGCAGGAATGCGGCGAGCGAAAGGAGCAGGAGAAAGGCGCAGGCCCGCGCGTGGCTGGCCGAGACGAAGGCACTGAGCCGGTCGATCGCTGGCGTGAGCGAAAACATCATCCATCCTCGCGACGCCGTGCCGCGCTTGTCATGGGAACGAGAAGCCGAAGAGCCGCTCCCGATGCAGCGCCTTTCGGGCACGATCAAGGCGAGGCCGGGCCGGCAACGGCTCCCAGGCGGAGGGTTGCATCCTGAAGCGATGGCGAGCCCGGCAGGATTCGAACCTGCGACCAGCAGCTTAGAAGGCTGCTGCTCTATCCAACTGAGCTACGGGCCCGAAAGCGGGTGTTGCGTCGCCTGCCGACTCAGTGCGTCCACTGGCCGAGGCGGGAAAACTTGAAATTGTCCGAATAGGAGATCGAGCGGCGCTTGGGATCGTGCGGCTGCTCGACGCGGTAGGGGATGCCGTTGCGCGTCGCATAGGCGACCGCCTCGGCCTCGCTGTCGAACCAGAGCTTGACTTGGCTCTTCATGTCGGAGGACGAGGTCCAGCCCATCAGCGGCTCGATCTGGCGCGGGGCCTCCGGCTCGTATTCGAGCAGCCAGCGCTCGGTCTTGGCTGTGCCGGACTGCATGGCCGTGCGGGCGGGGCGATAGATGCGTGCGGTCATGGAAGCGCTCTGCCGTCACCAAATCTCATGCGGCCCGAAACCCGGTCCGCGGCTGCCGTTTCCAGTGGTCGGGGCACCAGGATTCGAACCTGGGACCCTCTGCTCCCAAAGCAGATGCGCTACCGGGCTGCGCTATACCCCGACGGCACTCGAAACGATGCGGTTCGCTATCATGCCATGACCTCGAACCGCAAGCCAAAGCCGCGTTCGGACCCGACAGGCCGGCATGGCCCTCAGTGCTTGAACAGCTTGTGCTCCACCCTGTCGCCGGGCTTGATCCCGAGCTGCCTGCTGACGCCGCCATTGATCTCCAGAACCGACAGCACCGGCTCTCCGGACGGGATGGTCCGGGTCGAGAGCGGCTCGGTGTTTTCCGCGATGCGTGCGATCGTCCCGTCGGCGCGGATGAACAGCATGTCGAGCGGAATATAGGTGTTCTGCATCCACATCGCCACCGGCTCGCTCGCGCCGAAATCGAACAGCATTCCGCGGTCCGGCGGCAGATAGTTGCGATACATCAATCCCTTAGCCCGCTGGTCCGGGGTGCGCATCACCTCGACATGGAAGGCGTGGCGGGCGCTGCCGCTGACGATCGTCAGCGCTTCCAGCCCGGCCGCCTCGCCGGCGGCCGGCTGGGCCTGCGCCCGGGCACCGGCGGGAGCGAGCGCTACCAGCAGAAGCGCAATGGCGGCAAAGACTGTCCGAACGGCGTGCATCGCTTCTCGACTCCATGACGATCACCATCGCCCGACGCCGATCTAGGAGGGGCCGATGGCAAATCTTCGGCAGAAAGCAGCCTTCCATCCCATCAGGTCAAGATTTCCGTCACGATCATTCGCTCCTATGACGCTTCGACGCCGGCCGTGGCTTTCTTTCGCCATCCGGTTGCGGCAGGTTCGGCCGGGATCGAACAGGAGATTTTCATGACCGCTGCGCGCCTTCGCTGGCCAACGCAACTGGGGAGCACGGCTCTCGCGGCTGTATTCGTGGCATTGTCCGCCCCCGCCTGGGCCGCCGACTTCCAGGTCGACAACGTCAAGCTCGACCTCGGGCAGCTCGTCATCAGCATCCCGCGGGTGGCGGTGAAGGGCTCGAACCTCGACAAGGACGCCTTTCTCGCGCTCTTCGCCAAGGGCGCTAACGAGCCGCCCGCCGTGCGAATCGCGAAGCTGACGGCTTCCGAGATCAGCGCGCCCGAACTGACGATGGAACAGGCGTTCGGCGACCAGAAGCAGACCACGACCTACCGCGATATCCGCTTCACCGACATCCGCGGCGGCAAGATCGGCCACGGCGAATCGGCCAGTGCGAGCATCGAGGCCAAGGGCGGCGCCACCGGCTCGATGACGGGCACGCTGAAGCGCACCGCCTTCGACGGGCTCGACCTCAAGCAATCCGCGCGCGTCCTCACCGAGAAGGCGGCTCCCGGGGTCGAAGAGCCCTATGTGCCGGTGATCGCCAGCTTCGAGCAGGACGGCTACGATCTCGACCTCGGCCAGGCCGGCAGCATGTCGATCGGCCGGACGACGGCACGGGGCTTCGCCGCGAAGCTCGGGCCGGAGCCGCTTCTCGACCTGCTTCAGACGGTCGGAAAGGCCTCCGAGGAGCTCGAGAAGGAGGCGGACGACAAGACGCCGGGTGCCAGCGGCGGGAAGAGCGACCTGCAGAAGCGCTTCGCGTTCTCGATGCTGACGCTGTTCGACATGGTCGATTACGGCAGCGGAGAGGCGCGCGATTTCAAGGCGACCATCCGCCCGCCCGCAGCGGACGGGGCCAAGGAGAAGGACGCCGTCTCCTGGGCGATCGACCGCATCGCCTTCGGCGAGGATGCGCCCGACAAGTCCGGCTTCGCGATCCAGGGCATGTCCTTCGCCAGCGGCGCGGGCACGGGCCGGGTCGATTCGCTCAGCTACTCCGGCTTTTCCTTCGCGAAGTCGCTGCGCGAATTGCGCAGTGCGCTTGCCGGCCCCGACCAGGATCTCGAGCAGATCGACTACCGCCGCTTCATTCCCAAATTGGGAACGATGCGCCTGACCGGCCTCTCGGTCGATGCGCCGCCGATCATCCCAGGCAAGCCCCCGATCAAGATCGCGCTAGGCACCTTCGAGCTCAAGGGCGGCGAGCCGCTGAACGGCATCCCGACGAGCCTGGGCCTCACCATCGACAAGCTCGTCACGCCGGTCGTCGACACCGGTGACAACCCGGCGCTGAAGGACATGCTGGCCATGGGGATCGACAGGCTCGACCTCTCGGCGAAGCTGGACCTCGCCTGGGAGGCGGCCAAGAACGAGATCGCGATCCGCACGCTTTCTCTCGGCAGCGCCGGCCTGGTGCAGCTCGACGCGAAGGGCACCCTCGGCAACGTCACGCAGGACCTGTTCTCGAGCGACCTCGCCCTCGCCCACGTCGCGGCGCTCGGCGCCACTGCACGCAACCTGCAGGTCAAGCTCCAGAATTTCGGCCTCGTCGAGAAATTGATCGAGAACCAGGCGCGCAAGACCAAGCGCAAGGTCGAGGAGGTGCGCCAGCAGTTCACCATGGTCGCCAGCGTGGGGCTCGCCGCCATGCTCGGCCCGTCCGATGCCGCCAAGACGCTCGCCTCGGCGGCATCGCGCTTCGTCGCCAAGCCCGGCACGCTGACCATCGACGCGTCGTCGAAGTCGCCGAGCGGCCTCGGTCTCGCCGATGTGCTGACCATCACCCAGCCGACCGAGATCTTCGACAAGATCGACGTCAAGGCTGATGCCCGGTGACCCCCCGCCCCTTGACGCCGAAAGAGAGCCGGCTCGCGTGACAGGCGCGCGCCCGGACGACACGATCGCCGCGCTCCTGCCGGAGGATCGCGACTGGCGGCCTTCCGGGCTGCAGGCCTGGTGGGCGGGCCTGCCGCAGGCTGCGCGCAGCCTGCTGCGCAAGCGGCTGAACCGCGAGAACCAGACCCGGCTGCACCTGGCGCATCTGGTCGCCCGGAGGCCCGGACAGCTCGCCATCGGCGCCTATACCTACGGACGACCGAAGATTCGCTTTCCCGAAAGCGGGGCGAAGCTGGTGATCGGTCGCTACGGCTCGATTGCCGACGGCGTCGAGATTCTGCTCGGCGGCAACCACCGGCTCGACTGGGTGACGAGCTATCCCTTTCCGGCGATGCCCCGGCTCTGGCCGGCCGCCGCCGACATCCCCGGCAGCGACGCAACCCGGGGCGACGTCGTCATCGGGCACGACGTCTGGCTCGGCTCGCAATGCATGATCCTGTCCGGCGTGACCATCGGCCATGGCGCGGCGGTCGCCGCGCGCGCCGTGGTGACACGCGACGTGCCGCCCTATGCGATCGTCGCCGGCAATCCTGCCCGCGTGGTGCGCCTGCGCTTCGACGAGGCGACGATCGCCGCGCTCCTGGCGACGCGCTGGTGGGACCTGCCGAAACCGCAGATCGACGCGCTGCTGCCGCTCCTGCTCGGCAGCCGCATCGACGACTTCGTCGCCGCTGCGAGATCGGCGTAGTCCGTCTCGCTGTCGCCGCCGATCAAGGCAGCGCCGTCAACCCCTCGCGCGCCAGTGCCGTCTCGCCGCGTCCCCACGCAAGAGCGCCGGCGGCGGAGCCGGCATGGGCGAACATTTTCTCGCGCCTGAGAATGAGCCCGTAGCCGAGCGCCTTGGCGAGATTTTCCAGCGTCCGGACCGGGCTTGGCTGCGGCAATCCGTACTTCCGGGCGACATAGCGCTCCGACCAGGCGAGGTGCCAGCGCGTCTTGAACCGCCGCTGTGGCGAGGGCGTGCTCGATCGTCCACGTCCATGCCCGGCCTCGGCCTCGTGGACGTGGACGAGCGCCTGACCGGCATCGCGCATGCGCCGGCACAGATCGTCGTCCTCGTAGAACAGGAAGATCGCCGGATCGAACCCGCCCAGCGCCAGAAAGAGCTCCCGTCGGATCAGCAGGCAGGCGCCCGAAAGGAAAGGCAGGCAGGCATCGCCCTCCGGTGCCGCCATCGTGCGGGAGCGGTTGAGATGCGACGGCGAGAGCAGCGAGCGCGGCTGCAGGAACAGGCGGCCCGAGGGTTCGACGATGCGCGGCGCCAACATGCCGGCGTCGGGATAGCGCCCGGCCGCTTCCAGCAGCGCCGCCGCGGCGCCCGGCCTCAGCTCCAGATCGGGATTGACGACGAGCACATAGGGCGTCGCGGCCGCCGCAATGCCGATATTGTTGCCGCGGCCGTAGCCTTCATTGCGGGCATTGGCGATGACGCGCGCGCCTCGCTGCGCGGCGACGACGCGGCTATCGTCGCCGCTGGCATTGTCGACGACGATCGTCGGCACGCCCTCGCCCGCCAGCGCGGCGAGGCAGGCGGGCAGCACCTCGGCGCTGTCGTGGCTGACGACGATGGCGGTGATCGCGTTGGCGGGCATCGCGGCCTTCTGGCCACGCGAACCGGCCGGAGGCAAGCGAATTCAGCGCCGCGACAGCGCCGCGAGCTCGCCCTGCACGCGCTCGCGCTCGGCGCTTCCGCAGGCATGCGGCGCCTTGTAGGACTTCACGGCGTAGCCGGCATTCGCGGCCAGGAAGCTGGCGCGTTCCTGTCTTCCGAACCGCGCGATGATGCGGCCGCGATCGACGCGCAGCCCGCAATCATAGCCGCGCGAGACGGTCGCGGCGGCATAGTCGACAGAACCGGGAACGGGGCCGGCCGTCGTGCATGCGGCCAGCCCGAGCAGGGCCGCGCAGCCCAGAAGCGGTTTCGCAACCATGGCCTTGGCGCCGCCGTGTCAGAGTTCGTCGAATTGCCCGGCCCTGATCCGGCCCATGCGCTGCTTCAGCGCCGCGCGCTCCTCCGCCGTGCAGGCCTGCGGCTGGGCGGCCTGGTTGACCATCTCCGCCTCGGAGACCGAGACATAGGCCGAGCGCGCCGCGGCGATCTGATCGGGGCCGGCGCCACGTTCCCTTTCCGCCGCTAGGAAGCGCGCGAGCGTCGAGCGCTGCGGGGCGCCGGCGCGGCAGGCACTTGCCCGCGAGATCGTCGTCGCCAGCGCGGACGCCCGGCTGGCACTGCTCTCGTTGCCGGCAGCGACACAGGCTGGCAGCGGCAGCGCAAGTAGGACGGCGAGCGGAAGGACCCGCCCGGCAGGCAGCGAAGCCATGGCCGTCAGCCGTTCTTCTCGGGCAGGTTGACGCGCAGATGCGCCTCGCGCAGCTGCTTCGGCGTCGCCTCGGCCGGTGCCCCCATCAGCAGGTCGACAGCCTGCTGGTTCATCGGGAACAGCGCGACCTCGCGCAGGTTCGTCGCACGCGCCAGCAGCATGATGATGCGGTCCACGCCGGCCGCCATGCCGCCATGCGGCGGGGCGCCGTACTGGAAGGCGCGATACATGCCGCCGAAGCGCTCGATCACCGTCTCCTCGCCATAGCCGGCGATCTCGAAGGCCTTCACCATCGCCTCGGGGCGGTGGTTGCGGATGCCGCCGGAGGCGAGCTCGAAGCCGTTGCAGGCGATGTCGTACTGGAACGCCTTGAGCGAGAGCGGGTCTTCCTCGTTGAGCGCCTTCAGGCCGCCCTGCGGCATGGAGAAGGGATTGTGCGAGAAATCGACCTTCTTTTCGTCCTCGTTGTACTCGAACATCGGAAAATCGACGATCCAGGCGAAGGCGAAGACGTTCTCGTCGATCAGGTTGAGCTCCTGGCCGACCTTGTTCCGGGCGCTGCCGGCGAACTTGTAGAACTTGTCCGGATCGCCCGCGACGAAGAAACAGGCATCGCCGCCATTCAGCCCCATCTGCTTGATGATCGCGGCAACGCGCTCAGGCCCGATGTTGTTGGCGATCGGACCCTGACCCTCGCCGTCCTCCTTGACCATCAGGTAGCCGAGGCCGGGCTGGCCTTCGCCCTGCGCCCAGGAGTTCATCCGGTCGCAGAAGGCGCGCGAACCGCCGCCCGGCGCGGGTATTGCCCAGACACGGTTCTTCTCGCCTTCGAGGATGCGCGCGAAGACCTTGAAGCCCGAGCCGCGGAAATGCTCGGACACGTCCTGCATCTCGATCGGGTTGCGCAGGTCCGGCTTGTCGGAAATGCTCGGACACGTCCTGCATCTCGATCGGGTTGCGCAGGTCCGGCTTGTCGGAGCCGTATTTGGCGATCGCCTCGGCATAGGGGATACGCGGCCAGTTCTTCTGGACGCTGCGGCCCTCGGCGAATTCCTCGAACACGCCGGTGATGACCGGCTCCATCGTCGCGAACACGTCCTCCTGCTCGACGAAGCTCATCTCGACGTCGAGCTGGTAGAACTCGCCCGGCAGGCGGTCGGCGCGCGGGTCCTCGTCGCGGAAGCAGGGCGCGATCTGGAAGTAGCGATCGAAGCCCGCCATCATCAGCAGCTGCTTGTACTGCTGCGGCGCCTGCGGCAGCGCGTAGAACTTGCCGGGATGCAGGCGGCTCGGCACCAGGAAGTCGCGCGCGCCTTCCGGCGAAGAGGCCGTCAGGATCGGCGTCTGGAACTCGGAGAAGCCCTGCTCCTTCATGCGGCGGCGCATCGAGTCGATGACCTTGGTGCGCAGCATGATGTTGTTGTGCAGCTTCTCGCGGCGCAGGTCGAGGAAGCGGTACTTGAGGCGCGTATCCTCGGGATATTCGAGATCGCCGAAGACTGGCAGCGGCAACTCGGCCGAGGGGCCGAGCACTTCGATGCCGGTCGCGAACACTTCCACGGCGCCGGTCGGCAGGTTGGCGTTCTCGGTGCCCTCCAGCCGCGCTTTGACCTTGCCGTCGATGCGCACGACCCATTCCGAGCGCAGCGTCTCGGCGTCCGCGAAGGCCGGCGAATCCGGGTCCACCACCACCTGCGTCATGCCGTAATGGTCGCGCAGGTCGATGAAGAGAACGCCCCCGTGGTCGCGGATGCGATGGCACCAGCCGGAAAGCCGGACCTGCGAGCCGATGTCGCTGTCGCGGAGCGCGCCGCAGGTGTGGGAACGGTAGCGATGCAGGGTCACGGGGTCGGTCTTTCGGAAATGCGTCGAAGGCCGGCGAAAGCCGGCGGCAGCTTGCGGCTAACCACACGCGCGGGCGCGAAATGTCAAGAACGCCCGCGACATCCGGACCGCCTGCTGCTAGCTCTGAACGGCGGCTACGGACAGCGTCCTGGGGAAAGGTTACGGAATGGCAGCGTCGATCCGGAAACCGCTCGCGGTCGTCGCCCTGGCCGCATTGCTCGCGGCTGTCGGCGGCACAGGTTCCGCGCAGGAGCCGGGCAGCGCCTACCGGGCAGGCCTGAATATCGCCCGCCAGCGCGACTACCCGAATCCACACTGCTTCGCGCAGATATTCGCCCGCCACGCACGCCCGCATCAGGACGCCCGGCGCGGTCACTGGGTGGCGACCGCCAGCCGCGCCTATCAGGGCGAGTTGTGGAGCCGCTGCGGGATCAGCCGATAGCATCGACGGACTCGACGCCGGCCCGTTTCCTCCGCTAAGCCCATTCCATGCATCTGATCTCCACCACCGCCGAGCTCGCCGCCGCCTGCGAACGCCTCGCGACCCACCCCTTCGTCACGGTCGACACGGAGTTCCTGCGGGAGACCACCTATTATCCCAAACTCTGCCTGATCCAGCTCGCCTCGCCGGAAGAGGCCGTGCTGGTGGACCCGCTGGCGCCCGAGCTCGATCTCGCCCCCTTCTTCGGGCTGATGGTCGACGACAGGGTGGTCAAGGTCTTCCACGCCGCCCGGCAGGACATCGAGATCGTCTGGCTGCTCGGCCGCGTGCTGCCGACGCCCCTCTTCGACACGCAGGTCGCCGCGATGGTCTGCGGCTACGGCGACTCGGTCGGCTACGAGCAGCTCGCCAACGACCTCGCCAAGGCGCGCATCGACAAGTCCTCGCGCTTCACCGACTGGTCGCGCCGCCCATTGACGGAGGCGCAGCTCGCCTATGCTGAGTCCGACGTCACCCATCTGCGCGAGATCTACCTGGCGCTGAAGGCCGATCTCGACGCATCCGGGCGCGAAGCCTGGGTCGCCGAGGAGATGGCGGTGCTGAGCTCGCCCGCGACCTATGAGGTCAAGCCGGAAAACGCCTGGCAGCGCCTCAAGGGCCGCGTCCGCAAAGCGCGCGAACTGCCGATCCTGATGGAAGTCGCCGCCTGGCGCGAGCGCGAGGCGCAGACCCGCGACGTGCCGCGCCAGCGCGTCCTCAAGGACGATGCCCTGATGGACATCGTCCAGCGCGGTCCCCGCTCGGTCGAGGCGCTTGCCGAGCTGCGCTCGGTGCCCAACGGCTTCGAACGCTCGCGCAGCGGCGGCGAGGTGCTGGCCGCGATCGAGCGCGCCGCCGCGATCGACCCCAAGACCCTGCCCCGGCTGGAGCGCGAACGCGGCCGCCCGACCAACGCCGCCGTGCTCGACCTGCTCAAGGTGCTGCTCAAGGCGGTGGCGGATGCCGAGCGGGTAGCGCCCAAGATCATCGCCACCGGCGACGATCTCGAAGCGATCGCCTCCGACGAGTTGTCGGAAGTTCCGGCGCTGAAGGGCTGGCGCCGTGAGGTCTTCGGCGAGAAGGCGCTGGCACTGAAGAACGGCCGGCTCGCCCTGCGCATCGAGCGCGGGCGCGTCGTCGTCGCCTGACGTTTGTCTCGCGGCCGGCAGAAGTAATTCGATCCAACGGGCTCCAGCGAACGTATTCGGATTACCGAAACCAGACCGGCCATGACGACCGACCTGGATCATTCGGGTTTTGCGGTAGATTTCCTGCCGCAAATTCTGGAGATCATCCCATGAAACGCACAGTGAATGTGGCGCTCGGCGCCGCAATGAGCCTGCTTGTGCTCGGCACGAACGCTTCTCTCGCTCCGGCCTTCGCGCAAGAGCCCGTCACGGTCGGCGGCGCGCCGATGTTTCCCAGCAAGAACATCATCGAGAATGCCGTCAATTCCAAGGACCACACCACGCTCGTCGCCGCAGTGAAGGCCGCCGGCCTCGTCGACACCCTGATGGGTCCCGGGCCGTTCACCGTCTTCGCGCCCACCAATGCCGCCTTCGGGAAGCTGCCGGCGGGAACCGTGGACATGCTGCTGAAGCCCGACCAGAAGCCTAAGCTGACCGCGGTTCTGACCTACCACGTCGTTCCGGGCAATCTCACCAGCGCCCAGTTGATGGCCGATGCCAAGGCCGGTGGCAGTAAGGCGATGCTGAAAACCGTTCAGGGCGAGACGCTGAAGGTCGCGATGGCCGGCGGCAAGCTGGAGATCATCGACGCCAAGGGCGGCAAGTCGATGGTGACGATCCCGGACGTGAAGCAGAGCAACGGCGTCATCCATGTCGTCGATACGGTGCTGATGCCGAAATAGTCGGGCCGGTCCGGCCCGGGCAGCCCTTCGCTTGTCGAAGGAGCCATCTCCCGCCGCCGGCCTGCGTTATGATCGGGCTTTCGACGCCGGACGCGCAGTGTCGGACCGCCTCGCAGAATCTGAATCGGGCCCGGAGGAAATCCCGCCAAGCCCCTGGCCCGATTCACACTTCAGCCCAGGAATCATCCGCCATAGCTCTTCACCAGCGAGCCGGCGACGAGGCCCCAGCCATCGACCAGAACGAAGAAGATCAGCTTGAACGGCAGCGCCACCGTCACCGGCGGTAGCATCATCATGCCTACGGACATCAGGATCGAGGCCACCACCAGGTCGATGATCAGGAACGGCACGAACAGCAGGAAGCCGATCTCGAAGGCCCGTCTGAGCTCTGAGATCATGAAGGCCGGGACCAGCACCTCGATGCCGGTATCCTGCGGCGTTTGCGGCCTTGGCCCCTGCGACATGTCGAGGAAGAGCTGCAGGTCCTTCTCGCGGACGTTCTTCAGCATGAAGGTCTTGAAGGGCACGATGCCGCGGTTATAGGCCTCCTGCGGCTGGATCTGCCCTGCCAATAGCGGCTGCACGGCATTGGTGTAGGCTTCGCGCAAGGTCGGCGCCATGACGAAGCCCGTGAGGAACAGGGACAGCCCGATGATCACCGCATTCGGCGGCGCCGTCTGCGTGCCGAGCGCCGAGCGCAGCAGCGACAGCACCACGACGATGCGCGTGAAGGACGTCACCATCACGAGGATCGACGGCGCCAGCGACAGCACGGTGATGACGGCGACGAGCTGAAGCGCCCGCTCCGCCACGCCGCCTCCCTGCCCCAGATCGAGCGACAGCGTCTGCGGCAGCGCCGGCGTCGCCGCGAGCAGGCCAAGCAGCAGCACGGCTCCCGCCAGGGAGCGGCCGAGCCTTCGCCGTCTTGCCGTCAGGAGATGGAACGTCACGCGCGCTTGCCGCTGCCGCCCGACTCAACCGATCGGGCGAGACGAAGCTAGCGGGCGCGACGCCTCAGGCAACTGCGGCGGATCGGCCCGCCACGCGATCGGCGACATTCCTGTTGATGGCGCGGCCGACCCCGGCCGCCGCCTCAGGATTTCGAAGCGGGATTCCGGCCGAGCAGACGGGCGAACTCGGCCTCGATCGCATCAACGGAGAACGGATCGATCTCCTTGGCCGGTTCGGGCTTCTTCTCCGGCTCCGGCGCGGCAGCCTTCGGCTCCTCGGACGCTTCCGGCACCTTCGCGGCAGGCGGCTCTTCCTTGGCGACCGGCTTGGCTTCAACCGCCTTCGGTTCCGCCGGCTTGGCCGCGACACGTGCCGGCTTCAGCCCAAGCGCCGCTTCGAGCTCGGCCTCCATATCCGCCATGCTCGCGCCCGCCTGCGACGGCGCAGGGGCTGCTGGCTGCTCCGCAGGCCTGGCGGCGGCTTCCGCTGCCGCCGGTTCCGGGGCGGGCGTCACCGTCTCCGCAGGCCGCGGCGCTTCGGCGGGCTTCGGCGCCTCGACCGGCTTGGCCTGGGCGGGCGGCTTCGACGGCTCGAAGGCCTTGGGCAGCTCCACGGGCCCCTTGAGCGGCTCCGCCGGCTTGGGCGAGCGGACGACCGGCTCCACGCGCTCAACCGGCTCGGGAGCGGCGGCGACGGCAGGCTTGACCGGCGCGGCGGCCGGCTCGACCGGCGGCTCCACCGCGACGTTCGCGGGGCGCACTGCCGAGAACGGGCGCTTCAGCGCCGCCTCGAGCTGCTTCGTCATGTCGTCGAGCTCGTCCGCGCTCACCGCCGGAGCCGGCGCATGCTCGCGCGGGAAGCTCGGCGCCGGGCCGGTCGTGACCGGAGCCGCGGGGCTCGGGGCCGCGGCGGACAGCACCGGCGCGACGGCCGGACCCGCTGCGGCGGCGCGTCCGGCAGCCTCGATGGCCTCGAGGCCGAGCGCCGCTGCGACACCGGCGCTCGCTGCAGCAGCGGCCTCGGCATGGGTCTGCTGCGCCTGACGGGTCGGCAGATGGGGCAGGATTTCCGGCGCCGGCCCACCGCGGCGGGCATCTTCGCCGCCTCGCAGCGCGGGCTCGCTCGGCGGAACCAGTGTTTCGAAGGGCGGCAACGGCCGATCGCCCGCCGCCGCTTCACTGTAGACGGGAGCGGCCGCGCGCGAGCCGCTGCGCAGGATGTTGGTCTCGACGACGACATCGGAAGAGCCGCCGACCATGATCAGATGCTCGACATTGTCGCGGCGGATCAGCACGAGCTGGCGCTGGCGGTCGAGATCGTAGGTATCGACGATTCCCAGGCGCGGCTGGCGCCGCCGCCCGCCGGCCTGGCCGTGCATCCTGAGGCGCCCTCCTGTGATCCGCCGCATGAACAGTCCGAACAGCGCCAGAAGCACCAGACTGACCACGATGGCGACGATCACCTTCTGCGCGGTCGTGAGTTCCAATCCGAACAAGCTCTGCAAGGTCTGCCTCTTCTGCGACGGCCGCCCCCGGGCGGCAGAAGTTCCGCTCAAGGTTCAACACCTTGGCTATAGCATAACGCTTTCCTTAACGGGAAACATGGTGAACGTGTGGTTAATCCGATCTCCGAAAGACGGGGCCTTTAACGCCCTGTTAACCATGCGCCCGGCAAGATTTGCCCAGTGAACCGGCGCGCGATCGCGCCTTCGCGGAGCGGATTTCATGGCGAACGACGGCTCGATCGGCGGCGGCCTGATGCAGGCGCTGAAACTGCGCATGCACTATCAGCAGTCGCGCCAGAAGGTCCTCGCCGAGAACGTCGCCAATGCGGACAGCCCCGGCTTCCGGCCGGTCGACCTCAAGCCGCCGAGCTTCGACAGGGAACGCGGCGTCGCCCTCGCCCGCACCAGCGCCGGCCATATGAGCCTGACCGGCGGGAATGGCGGCTTCGACAACACCGGCGCGCCACGCTTCGAGACGACCCCGAACGGCAATGCCGTCAACCTCGAGGACGAGATGCTGAAGGTGGCGCAGAACCAGTCGGACTATCAGCTCGCCGCCTCGCTCTACAGCAAGGGGCTGGCGCTGATGCGGATCGCCATCGGCAAGAGCGGCTGACGCAGGGAGCGCGATCATGGACCTGATCAAGAGCATCGCCGTGGCGGCATCCGGCCTGCGCAGCCAGTCCGGCCGCATGCGGGTCATCGCCGAAAACATCGCCAATGCCGATTCGGGGCCGGAGCGGGCCGGCGCCGATCCCTATCGCCGCAAGGTCGTCAGCTTCCAGCGCCATCTCGACCGCGATCTCGACGCTCAGCTCGTTGCGCTCGGCAAGGTCCAGCGCGATCCCAGTGCCTTCAAGACCAAGCACGAGCCCGGGTCGAGATGGTCGACATGCGCGAGGCCCAGCGCAGCTACGAGGCCAACCTCAACCTGATCTCCTCCACCCGGCGGATGATTCAGCGCACCATCGACATCCTGCGCGCCTGAACGGCCGCCAGCTCCAGAAGGAGACCGACACATGGCCACACCGGGTTTCGCGGCGGGAGCCTATGCCTCGATCAAGGGGCTCGGCGCCGGCAATCTGATGAAGAAGCCGCTGGCGGCAGGCGGCGCGGAGGCCGGCGGGCCCGATTTCTCCGCCCTGCTCGGCAAGGCGCTCGACGCCACCGCCGAAGCCGGCCACAAGGCCGATGTGCAGACCGCGAGCGTCGCGACCGGCCGCGCCGACGTGGTCGACGTAGTGACGGCCGTCGCCGAGAGCGAGACCGCGATCCAGACCCTGGTCGCGGTGCGCGACAAGGTCATCGCGGCCTATGAGGAAATCATGCGGATGCCGGTCTGACGGCGAGCGAACTCATGACCTCCGGAGCCATTCTCGACATCGCCCGTGACGGCATCGTCACCTTCCTCAAGGTCGGCGGCCCGCTGATGGCCATCGCGCTCGCCGTCGGCCTGATCGTCTCGCTGGTGCAGGCCCTGACCCAGATTCAGGAACAGACGCTGGTCTTCGTTCCGAAGATTCTCGCGGTCTTCGCCGCACTGCTGCTGCTTCTCCCGTTCATGGGAGACGCGCTGGCGGGTTATATGGGGCGGGTCGCCGTCCGAATCGCCACGGGCGGATGAGCCTGCCGCGGCTGCACCCCGCCCTTCTCTGCGGTGCCGGCCCGCGGTCTCAGATCTGGCGCGAAGGTGCCCGCGGCACGATGCAGATCGCGATTCTGCCCCAGATCGGCGCCTTGTTCGTGCTCGTCTTCGCGCGGGTCGGCACGCTGGTCATGCTGATGCCCGGCATCGGCGAGCGCTTCATCTTCTCCCGCGCCCGGCTGTCCCTCGCCTTCTTCATCGCGCTGGTGATCCTGCCGGTGGCGCGCCCGTCGCTGCAGATTCCCGAAAGCCTGCCGGCACTGTGCACCCTGCTGATCGGCGAATTGCTGATCGGGCTGATGATCGGCGTCTGCGCCCGGCTGGTCATGGCGGCGCTGCAGACGGCGGGCACCATCGTCGCCCAGTCGATGGGGCTCGGCTTCGCCATGACCGTCGACCCGACTGCCGGCAACCAGAACCCCTCGATCGGCAACTTCCTGACCATGCTCGGCATTACGCTGGTGCTGGCCAGCGACCTTCACCACATCGCCATCGCCGCGATCCATGAGAGCTACCGCCTGCTGCCGCCCGGCGGCGCGCCCGACCTGACCGACGTGCTGACGCTCGCCATCCGCTCCACCGCGCAGGGTTTTTCGCTCGCGGTGCAGATCTCCGCACCCTTCATCGTCTTCGGGCTGCTCTTCAACCTGGGTCTGGGCGTGCTGGCCCGGATGATGCCGCAGCTCCAGGTCTTCTTCCTCGCCGTGCCCGCCTCGATCTTCGGCGGCATGCTGGTGCTACTCGTCGTCATCGGCGTGATGATGAGCGTCTTCATGAACGGGCTCGGCGTCTTCCTGCGCCAGTTCACGGGAGGCTGAGCCGGCAATGGCGGACGAAGCCGACAATGAGGATCGGACAGAGGACCCGACCCAGCGAAAGCTGGACGAGGCCACCGAGAAGGGCGACGTCCCCAAATCGCAGGAGATCGGCACCTTCTTCGTGCTCTGCGGCTTCACCCTGGCGCTTCTGGTCGCGGCCGGCTGGTCTGCGCGCGACGCCATGCTTTCGCTGCGCGCCTTCCTGATGAACGCCCACCAGATCCCCTCCGACGGGGCCGCCTTCATGCAGGTGACGGAGCGCGGCATCCTGACGGGGTTCATGGCGCTCGGCATGCCCTTCGCCTTCATCCTGTGCGCAGGGCTGGCTGGGACGCTGCTGCAGCACAAGCCGCTCTGGACCTTCGAGCCGCTGATGCCGAAATTCGACCGGATCAACCCGATGTCCGGCTTCAAGCGGCTGCTCGGCAAGGAGGCCTGGGTCAATTTCGCCAAGGGCCTCGCCAAGACGACCCTGATCGGCGTCGTGGTCTGGTACACGCTCTGGGGCCAGCACGACCGGCTCGAGGCCTTTGCCGAGATGGACGTGGCGGCGCTGATGCCGGCGACGCTCTCGCTCGCCATCAAGCTGATGGGCGCGGTGCTCGCGCTGTTTGCGGTGATCGCCATCGGCGACTTCGGCTGGCAGCGCTACAGCTGGTACCAGCGCCAGAAGATGACGAAGCAGGAGATCAAGGAGGAATTCAAGAACTCCGAAGGCAATCCCGAGATCAAGGCCAAGCTGCGCCAGATCCGCACCCAGCGCGTGCGCAAGCGGATGATGGCCGCGGTGCCGAAGGCCACCGTCATCATCACCAACCCGACCCACTTCGCCGTCGCGCTGCAATACGAGCCCGGCATGCCCGCCCCGCTCTGCCTCGCCAAGGGCGTCGATACAGTCGCGCTGAAGATCCGCGAGGTCGCCGGCGAGCACCGCGTGCCGATCGTCGAGAACCCGCCGCTCGCCCGCGCCCTTTATGCAACGGTGGACATCGACGAAGAAATTCCTGTCGAACACTATCAGGCGGTTGCCGAAGTCATCGGTTACGTCTTGCGCCTGAAGGGTCGCCGCGCCTAACTCGGCGGCGGATGCGCATGAACGGAAGCCGCCAGCCTGCCGCCTGCCCGGCGGAGCTGGCAGCAAGGAAACGGATTCGACCGCAATGAGCGGAAGCACGGCCACCAGCACGATCGATCGCTCGGACAAGCCGGGCCATATCGGCGTGATCCTGCTCGTCGCCGGCCTGCTCGTCGGTGCTGCCGTGGCGCTCGGCTTCATCGCCAACGAATGGGCGCAACCGCTGATCCTCGGCCTGCTCGCAATCCTCTCCGTCGTCGGCGTCTTCGGCCTCTTCGCCTACGCGATCGGCCTCATCCAGTTCGCCGGGCGAGCCGCCCGCAACGACCTGACCAAGACGGTGGTCGACAGTGCCGATGACGGCATCGTCGTCACCGAGGGCGAGAATGACATCGTCTACGCCAACGAGGCCTATCTCAAGCTCGCCGGCGCGACCGGCCCCAACGACCTCAAGCCGGTCGGCCGCCTGCTGACCGGCCGCGCCGACGTCTCCGAGGCGATCTACAGGCTCGCCGCCGCCGCGCGCGAAAACCGCCGGCTGGTCGAGGAGGTCCGGCTGGAGCCGGCCCTGAACGGACGCGGCGAGGTCGGCTGGTATCGCGTTCGCGTGGCGCCGGTGCGCCGCGAGGCCTCGACGGCGACGCTCTGGACGGTTTCCGACGTCACACCGGAGCGCGAGCGGCAGGAGAACGCCTTCCAGGAGCTCCAGCACGCCATCGACTATCTCGACCACGCCCCCGCCGGCTTCGTCTCGATCGACGCCGATGGCGAGGTCTCCTATCTCAATGCCACGCTGTCGAGCTGGCTCGATTTCGACCTTGCCCGCTTCGGCTCCGGCGGGCTGCATCTCGACGACATCTGCACGCCCGCTGCCGCCGCCCTGATTCAGGCGATCCGCGGCCAGCCCGGCGATGTCCGTGTCGAGGTGCTCGACGTCGATCTGAAGCGCCGCAACGGCTCGCCTCTGCCGGTGCGGTTGCATCACCAGGTCGCCTTCGGCCAGGACGGGCGCGCCGGCCCCTCGCGCACTCTCGTCCTCAATCGCGCAGCCGGGGAAGCCGGGGCCGACACCGGCAGCGACGCGGAAGTGCGCTTCGCGCGCTTCTTCCATTCCACCCCGATGGCGATCGCCACCATCGACAAGGCCGGCACGATCCTGCGCTCCAACGCGGCCTTCGCCCGGCTCGTCCCTCCCGGCGTGCAGGTCGCCACCATCCACGATCTCGTGGCGCCGGGCTCGGGCCTGGACAAGGCCGTCGCCGAGACGATGGAAGGCCATTCCGGCGCGAGCCCGCTCGATGTGACGCTGAACGGCGAGGACGGGCGCTCCGCCCGGCTCTACCTCTCCCCCGTCGCCGCGGGTGAGGACGGCGACGGCGAGCGCGCCATCGTCTACGCGCTGGAGACCACGGCCGAGCGCAAGCTGCGCGACAACATGGACCAGGCCGGCAAGATGCAGGCCGTCGGCCAGCTCGCCGGCGGCATCGCGCACGACTTCAACAACGTGCTGCAGGTCATCATCAACGCCTCCGAGTTTCTGCTGGCGAGCCACCGGCCGACCGATCCGTCCTTCCCGGACATCATGCAGATCAAGCAGAA
>Ga0066255_1001577_pt1 | contig 19098 bp, 15 predicted proteins | sample ThiBiot_750_biof_FD_71148 | JGI IMG/M metagenome (GOLD analysis project Ga0066255, IMG submission 71148) | Wastewater bioreactor microbial communities from Cape Town, South Africa - Thiocy_expt_750_biof (version 2) | ecosystem: Engineered > Bioreactor > Thiocyanate-remediating >... | reverse complement strand
CCCAGTGGGCGGGCGCCTTCGCCGATGACCAGACGCTGACGGCGGCGATGCTCGACCGGCTGCTGCATCACGCCCACATCGTGCAGATCACCGGCGAGAGCTATCGCCTCAAGGACAAGCGCAAGGCCGGCCAGGCGGCAAGGAGGGCTACGACGGCGCGATAGCCGGCGCCGCGCCGCTGTGCCGCTACGGGCTACGCCCTGCGCGGCACAGCGGCACACCATTGACCGGGGAGGGTCAGTTTTACTTCGGCGATCCATGGCCAAAGCGGGTCAGATTTACTTCGGCGTTGACACACCGGCACCGGCCACGCCCGGAGGAGCGACTCCAGCTGCCGGGCGAACCGCAGCCCGTTGACGGAGATGGGCAGGCCGCTGTTGTAGTGCAGGTAGACCGGCGAGCACGGCAGATCGCGCGCCAGTGCCGCTCCGTGATCGTGGCCGTTTCGCAGCCACTGCAGGTCGTTCATGCACAGGCCGTGCGCGAGCACCACGACGTGCGGCCGAGCGTCCGGAAAGCGTCCGGCGAGCGCTTCGCGTTCCAGGACCAGGGGACGGCCGCCGTGGCGCAAGCGCATGCGGACGGCGAGCGGATTGCGGCTTGCAGCCAGGTAATCGCCCAGCACTCCGTTCAGCGCGGCGATCGCGGCGCAACGTGCGGCGCTCGACGGCATGTCGGCGGCCATCCGCGAGGCCAGCGCGCCAAGCACGGCGTCGAGGCCCGCGCCGACCCCGCGGGTGATGCCGCGCACGCTCCCGTAGACCATGCCGGTCATGCCGCGGGTCCGTTCGGCGCCGGATCCCCCGGCCAGACCGGGGATGCGCGCGATCCGGGCGTGCATGGCCTCGACCAGCGAGGTCAGGTCGGTGCTGGCCCGGATCACCAGGCGCGTGATGCCCTGGAGGTCGCGCGGTTGCAAATGCCGGGCGGCGGCGTTCACGCGAGCGTGCCTTCGAGCGCGTCGGGCTCGCTGGGCAGGGGCGGCGGGCTCGCGCCGGGCGTGCGCTCGCGCAGCGGCGCGGCGGCTGCGCGAGCGATCGAGGCGCGCAGCCACTCGTGCCCAGGGCGGCTGGCGCGCCGGCGCAGCCACAGCGCCTCGACGTCCACCCGCGGCAGCTCCATCGGCAAGGGGCGCACCGCAACCTTGTTGGTGGTGCCGGTCGATGCCAGGAAATGTCGCGGCAGGACGGTCAGCAGGTCGGAGTTCGCCACCACGATGCCGGCGGTGAAGAACTGGTTGACTGTCAGCACGATGCGCCGCGAGCGTCCCATCGCCGCCAGGGTCTCGTCGATGTTGCCATAGGGTCGTCCCGATACGCTCACCAGCAGGTGGTGGGCTGCGCAGTAGGCATCGAGGGTGAGCTCCTGCGCGGCGAGCGGGTGGTCGCGCCGCATCACGCAGGCGTAGTGGCTGCTGTACAGGCGTCGATGGCCGAATTCGGGCGTGGCATCGGGGTCCATCTCCTCGATGGACACTGCCGAGATCGCATTCGGCAGGTGGCCCACGGCGATGACGATGTCCTGCGTGGCCAGGAGGTGGCGTGGATCGCGCGTGGTCAGTGGCAGCACGCGCAGCGTGACCCCCGGCGCCTCGCGCTCGATGATGGCCACCAGCGGCGGGATCAGCAGCGAAGCGGTGGCATCGGCCATGGCCAGGTTGAAGGTCACCTGGGCCTCGGCCGGCACGAAGGACGACGGCGTGAAGGCCGCGCGCAGCCGCGCGAGGGCCTCGCGCACCGAGGGCCACAGCGAGAGCGCCGTGGGGGTCGGTTCGACCCCGTAGCCGGAGCGCACCACCAGCTCGTCGCCCAGCGCCTCGCGCAGCCGTTTCAGGGCGTTGCTGACGGCGGGCTGCGTCATGGCCAGGTTGGCGGCGGCCCGGGTGATGTTGCGCTCGGCCATAATCTCGTCGAAGACGCGCAGCAAGTTGAGGTCGAGGGTGCGAAAATTCATCGGGATTACCCGGTGTAACCATGTTATTTATGAATTGTACTCATGGCCAACATAAATTTGCAAAATATCTTGGGGTCCCGATAATAGAGGCATCGCAACAGGACATTGCAAGGAGTCGAACATGAGCACCCTCGCCACCACTCACGGAAGCCTCGGACGGGCGGGTCGTGCGGGGAAGGCGACTGCCCGCGACGTACTCGGTTCCCTCGTGGCGCGACTCGTCGCGAGCGTTCGACAGTACCGGCAGGACCGGCTCTACGAGCAGCTGATGCGCGACGACCCGCGCGTCTTCGCCGACTTCCAGGCCGCGGCAGCGCGCGCCGATTCGCGCTGAGGCGCGAACGATCACGGGCGTAGGCCTCGCCTGCGCCCACCGGTGTCTCCTCCTCCACTGAACAAGTGGATTCGGCCCGCGGCCTCCGCGGGCCTTTTTTTTGTGTGCAACAATGCATCGTCCGGAAATTCCACGTAGAAACGACGATGAACACCGACACGATCGATCCGGCGGCCGTCCTGGAGGGATCGCGCATCGCCCTGGCGCGCGCCGTGACCCTGATCGAGAACGACCGGCCGGGAGCGGCTGACCTGCATGCGGCGCTGGCGGCTCGCCGCGGGCACGCGCACGTGGTCGGCATCACCGGCGCGCCGGGAGCCGGCAAATCCACGCTGATCAGCGCGCTGCTGCGTGAGCTGCGCGCGCGCGCGCGGCGGGTGGCGGTGCTCGCGGTCGATCCTTCCAGCCCGATCAGCGGCGGCGCGCTGCTCGGCGACCGCGTGCGCATGAGCGAGGCGGGCGCGGACGAGGACGTATTCATCCGCTCGGTGTCTTCGCGCGGCCACCTCGGCGGCCTGTCGCGCACGGCCGGGCGGATCATCGACGTGTTCGATGCGGCCGGTTTCAACGTGGTGATCGTCGAAACGGTCGGCACCGGCCAGTCCGAGGTCGAGATCAGCCGCTTCGCCGATACCAACGTCGTGGTATGCCCGCCGGGGCTGGGCGACGAAGTGCAGGCGATCAAGGCCGGTATCCTGGAGATCGCCGACGTTCTCGTCGTGAACAAGGCTGATCTGCCGTCCGCAGCGCGCACCGTCCGCGACCTGAAGATCGCTCCTGGCCTGCGCCATCACGTCGGCTGGAAGGTGCCGGTGCTGAGCACTGTCGCCACCGAGGGGGAAGGCATCGCGGCGCTGGTCGATGCGCTGGACGCGCATGTGCAGGTGGGCGGGATCGGCCGGCGCCTGCGCGGCGCCGGCGTTCCCGCGCAGCCGGTGGAGAGTGAATCGTTCCCCCGGGGCTCCGGTAGTGCGGCCGGGCGCGGCGAGAGTGCGGTGTCCGGGCAGCGCGATGGTGCTACGCCCGGGCAGGGCGAGGGGGGCGCCCCGGCCACCGACGACGAGCTGTTCGAGCACCTGCAGCGCTGGCGTGCCGCCGGCAAGGGCGTGGCCCTGGCCACGGTGGTGCGCACCTGGGGATCGTCGCCGCGAGCGGAAGGCAGCCATCTGGCGGTGGAGGAGGGCGGGTCTTTCGTCGGTTCGGTATCGGGCGGTTGCGTCGAGGGAGCGGTGATCGCCGAGGCGCTCACGGTGATCGCGCAAGGCGCGCCGAAGCTGCTCGAGTTCGGCGTGAGCGACCAGCAGGCCTGGGACGTCGGGCTGGCGTGCGGAGGCAAGGTACAGGTCTACGTGGAGCGCATCGCGTGAAGGCGCAACTGTTCGAGCGGGTGCTCGCCGACCGGGCCGCCAAGCGCCCGGTGGCGCTGGTCACGCGGCTGGCCGATGGGCTGCAGGCGCTGGTCTACCATGACGACGTGTCGGGCGAGCTGGCGCTCACTCCCGAGCAGATCGACGAAACGCGCCAGCGCCTGCGCGGCAACCGGAGCGGGTCGCTGGGCCAGCACGACGAGACGCTGTTCGTGCGCTGCCACGCAACGCCGCCGCGCATGATCGTGGTCGGCGCGGTGCACATCGCCCAGGCGCTGGCACCGATGGCGGCAATGGTGGGCTACGAGGTGACGGTGATCGATCCGCGCCGCGCCTTCGCCACCCGGGAGCGTCTGCCGGGGGTCAGCATGGTTTCGCTGTGGCCCGACGAGGCGATCGCGCAGGTCGGCATCGATGCCGAGACCGCCGTCGTCACGCTGTCGCACGATCCGAAGCTCGACGACCCGGCGCTGGTCGCCGCGCTGCGCAGCCCGGCCTTCTATATCGGCGCGCTCGGCAGCACGCGCACGCATGCCAAGCGCGTCGAGCGGCTCACGGCGGCCGGGCTGGGCGATGCGCTCGGACGCATCCATGCACCGATCGGGCTCGACCTGGGCGGGCGCGCTCCGGTGGAGATCGCGGTATCCATCCTCGCGCAGGTAATCCAGGCGCGCTACACGCGCAAGGTCATGGCAGCGGTTCGCGGACCTGGCGCGGCAGGCTTGGCGCGGCCAGCATGCCCGCGTACAGGGCGAAGTAGATCGCGAACGGCGCCAGCCACAGCAGCGCGGCCAGCGCCACGAGGCCGCTGCCCGGCGCGTACACGTTGGCGGCCAGCCGTGCGAGCGCGGCGAGGAACATCAGCGCGAAGCCGATCCGTATCGCCCGCGGTGCGACCGGCGTGCGGCCGGTGTGGCGCAGCACCACGCGCGTCATGAGGGCGAGCATCATCATGCCGAGGCTGCCGACCGTGAAGGCATGGACCCAGGCCGGCTCCGGCACGAGCCCGCCCAGCCCGGCGGCCGCCTTCAAGGCGAAGGCGAGCAGCAGCCAGGCGAAACCCAGGTGCATGCCGGACACCAGCGACACGTCGGGGGCGCGCCATCCCTTCCAGCGCGCCACGCGCCATGCGTGCACCAGGGCGCAGGCGAGCGCCGCCGCGCCGGTCCAGCGCGCGGGCGCGCCGGACAGGTCGAGCCAGGCCAGCACGACCACCACGGCCACTGCCGCGACATCGAGCGCCATGACGAAGGGCGCCTGGTCGCCTCGCCCGGCCTGGCGCAGCGCGTTGCCGGTGAACACCGGCGTGAGCACGCCGCCCTTGAGCACGTAGATCACGATGAGCCCGTAGATCCCGGCGCGCAGGCCGGCCGTGGCCAGATGCTCGTCGGCGGCGAGCATGCCGAGATGCCAGGCGAGATTGGCTCCGAAGAGCGCGAGCAGGATCGGCAGCAGCAGCAGGTACAGGCGGTTCGAGGCTCGCAGCAGCGAGGGGGCCACTACGACGAATACCGCCGGAAAGAAAGCCACGTCGATCACCGCGCGCCAGGGCGCGGCAAGCCAGCCGCCGGCCCAGATGGCGAGGCGTCCTGCCAGCCAGACCGCCACCAGCAGGGCGAGCGGGGTGCCGCGCACTTCGGGCGTATGCGCCCAGCTCGGCAGTGCGGTCAGCACGATGCCGACGACGATCGCGGCAGCGAAACCGAACAGCATCTCGTGGCCGTGCCACTGGCGCAGCGAGACATCGGCGAGGGGCGTGTGCCAGAGGCCGAGCCAGGCGCCTATCGAGACGGCCATCACCGCCAGGCCGTAGGGAACGCCGAGCAGGTAGAACGGCCGGAAGGCGCTGCTCAGCAACGGTGCGAGACGCTCGCGCAGGCGATTCAATGCCGTCGGCTCCCGCCGGTAGCTTTCATGTCGCGATACCTCCGGGCCGGGGTACTAATCCAGGCGCTCACGGGCAGCCGATTTCCCGGTTTCACTGGACTAGACGACCTCGGCCGGCGAAGCGGCGTTCGAGCGCGCGGCGATGCGCGCGCGCATCGCTTCCAGCCACTGCGCCTCCTGCCGGCCGGCCGCCTCGGCGTTGCGCTGCCTGATCACGCCATAGCCGCGGATGCTCTCGGGCAGGCGCGCGATCTGCACGGCGAGCGCCAGGGTGTCGGGGCCGAGGTCGGCGAGCAGCGCGTCCACGGTGGCCTCGTAGCGCGACATCAGCGCGCGTTCGAGGCGGCGCTCGGTGCCGTGGCCGAAGGGGTCGAACGGCGTGTCGCGCAACCGCTTCAGGCGCGCCAGCAGCCGCAACCCGTGCATCAGCCAGGGGCCGTAGCGGCGCTTCTTCGCCTCGCCGGTGTGCGGGTCGACGCGTCCCCACTGCGGATAGCCGAGATGGAAGCGCAGGCGGAAGTCGCCCTCGAAGGTGGCGTGCAGGGCGCGCTCGAATTCGGTGTCGGTGAACAGGCGCGCCACCTCGTAGGGGTCCTTGCGCGCGAGCAGCCGGAACCAGCCGCGTGCCACCGCCTCGGCGAGCTGGGTGCTGCCGGGCACCGCCTCGTGCTCGGCGCGCCGGACCCGCGCGACGAGGTCGGTGTAGCGGCGCGCGTAGGCCTCGTCCTGGTAGGCGACGAGATAGGCACGGCGCCGCTCGATCGTCTCGTCGAGGTTTTCCGAGAGCCGGTGCGTGGGCATCACCGGCTCGGCGCCGGCCGCGATGCGCTCGATGCCCTCCGGGTCGAATGCGGCCCGCCGGCCCCACAGGAAGGCGTCGCGGTTGTCGGCCGCCGCCACGCCGTTCAGCTCGATCGCGCGCCCGATCGCTTCGGCCGACACTGGCACCAGCCCCTTCTGCCATGCGTAGCCGAGCAGGAAGATGTTGGCGGCGATGGAGTGGCCCATCAGCAGGGTGGCCAGGCGCGCCGCGTCGAGGAAGGCGGCGTCGCCGCCGCCGACCGCCTCCCGGACCTGCTCCTGCATCGCCGCCAGGGGGAACGGAAAATCGGGGTTGCGCACGAAATCGCCGGTGATCGCCTGGCCGGTGTTGACGATGGCGCGGGTGACGCCGGCGCGCATCTTCGAGAGCGCATCTTCGCTCACCGCGACGATGAGGTCGCAGCCGAGGACGAGGTTGGCCTCGCCGGTGGCCACGCGCGCCGCGTGCAGGACGTCGTGGCGGGCGGCCAGGCGCACGTGCGACATGACCGCGCCGCCCTTCTGCGCCAGGCCGGTCATGTCGAGCACCGAGACCGCCTTGCCCTCAAGGTGCGCGGCCATGCCGATCAGCGCGCCGATGGTCACCACGCCGGTGCCGCCGATGCCGGCCACGACGATGCTCCACGGCCGCGAGAGATCGGGCAGCTCGGGCTCGGGCAGCCCGGCGAAGGCGCCGGCCTGCGTCGCCACCGGCTGGCGCCTGCGCAGCGTGCCGCCTTCGACGGTCACGAAGCTCGGGCAGAAGCCGTCGACGCACGAGTAGTCCTTGTTGCACGAGAACTGGTCGATCGCACGCTTGCGTCCGAACTCGGTCTCGACCGGCACCACCGACAGGCAGTTCGACTTGGCGCTGCAGTCGCCGCAGCCTTCGCACACCAGCTCGTTGATGAACACGCGCCGCGCCGGATCGGGGTAGGTGCCGCGCTTGCGGCGCCGTCGCTTCTCGGCGGCGCAGGTCTGGTCGTAGACGATCGCCGTGACGCCGCGCACCTCGCGAAGCCGCCGCTGCACCGCGTCGAGCTCGTCGCGCGAGCGCACCTGCACGCCGGGGGCGAATCCGGCGTCGCGCGGATACTGCGCCGGGTCCTCGGCGAGCACCTCGATGTGCTCGACGCCCTCGGCGGCCAGCTGGCGCGTGATCTGCGGCACCGTGAGCGGGCCGTCGACGGGCTGGCCGCCGGTCATCGCCACGGCGTCGTTGTAGAGGATCTTGTAGGTGATGTCGACCCTGGCCGCCACCGCCGCGCGAATGGCGAGCAGGCCGGAGTGGTAGTAGGTGCCGTCGCCCATGTTGGCGAAGATGTGACGGGTGCCGGAGTGTCCCGCGACGCCGAGCCAGCTCACGCCTTCGCCGCCCATCTGGGCGATGGTGGAAGTGTTGCGGCCCATCCAGACCGCCATCAGGTGGCAGCCGACGCCCCCCAGCGCGGACGAGCCGTCCGGCACGGTGGTCGAGCGGTTGTGCGGGCAGCCCGAGCAGAACCACGGCGCGCGCACCATCGCCGGACGCGGGCGCGCCAGCGCGGCGTCGATGGCATCGAGGATCGCCAGCCGTTCGCGGATGGCCGGCGAGCTGTGGAACCGTTCCAGGCGCGCGGCGATCGCGCGCGCCACGATCGCCGGCGTGAGCTCGCCGGTAGGCGGCACCAGCCAGCGGCCGTAGCGCCCGCCCGCAGGGGCGTCGTGCGCCGCTGCCGTCGTCCACTCGTCGGTATCGGGGAACTTGCCGACCACGCGCGGGCGTACGTCCTCGCGCCAGTTGTACAACTGCTCCTTGATCTGGTACTCGATGAGCTGGCGCTTCTCCTCGATGACCAGGATCTCCTCCAGCCCCTCGGCGAAGCGGCGAACGCCGTCGGCCTCCAGCGGCCATGGCATCGACACCTTGTACAGCCGCAGCCCGATGTCGGCCGCCACCTGCGCGTCGATGCCGAGGTCGTCGAGCGCCTGGCGCGTGTCGAGATAGGCCTTGCCGCTGGCGATGATGCCCAGGCGCGGCCGCGGCGAATCGAGCACCACGTGATCGAGCCGGTTGGCTCGCGCGTACGCGAGCGCCGCGTACACCTTGTATTCGAGCATGCGCCGCTCCTGCACCAGCTGCGGGTCGGGCCAGCGCAAGTGCACGCCGTCGGGCGGCAGCAGGAAATCCTCGGGCAGGCGCACGATGACGCGGTCGGCGTCGATCGTCACCGGGCCCGAGCTCTCCACCGTGTCGGTGGTGGTCTTGAGCGCGACCCAGCAGCCGGAGTAGCGCGACATCGCCCAGCCGTGCAGGCCGAGGTCGAGGTACTCCTGGATGCCGGCCGGCGCGAGCACCGGGATGCCGCAGGCCGAGAACGCGTGGTCGCTCTGGTGCGCCACCGACGACGAGCGCGCCCCGGGGTCGTCGCCGGCGACCACCAGCACGCCGCCGTGCTTCGAGGTGCCGGCATAGTTGGCGTTCTTGAACACGTCGACCGACCGGTCGACGCCCGGCCCCTTGCCGTACCACATGGCGAACACGCCATCGAACTTCGGATCGGGGAACAGGTGCAGTTGCTGCGTGCCCCAGATCGCCGTGGCCGCGAGCTCCTCGTTGACCGCCGGGTGGAAGCGGATGTGCTGCGCCTCGAGGAACGCCCTGGCGCCGTGCAGCGCGGTGTCGAGCCCGGCCAGCGGCGAGCCGCGGTAGCCCGATACGTAGCCCGCGGTATCGAGCCCCGCGGCGGCATCGCGCTGGCGCTGCAGCATCGGCAGCCGCGCCAGCGCCTGCACTCCGGTGAGGAACACGCGCCCGTGCTCGGCGCGGTACTTGTCATCGAGTGAAACGCTTGCAAGGGTCATGGCGTCCCCCGCCCGGATTGCGTTCTCAGCCGCGCATTACGTTTTCAATCGCGCACCAGGGTGAACTTGCCGTTCTTCACCGTCATCAGCACGCGTCCACGCTGATCGTAGCCCGAGTGGTCCTTCGCCGTCATGTTGACCACGCCCTGCGAGGTGACGAGGTCGTGGGTTGCCTCGAGCGCCTCGCGCAGCGCCGCGCGGAACTCCGGCGTGCCCGGCTTGCCCTTCTTCGCCGCTTCCGGGATCGCGTGCTGCAGCAGCAGGCCAGCGTCCCAGACGCCGGCGCCGAAGATGGGCGGACGTGCGCCGAACTGCTTCTCGTACTTCGTCAGGTATTCGAGCGCCACCTTCTTGGTCGGCACGCTGTCGGGGATCTCGTCGATCACCAGCAGCAGCGGCCCGACCACCATGGCGCCCTCGACCTTCTTGCCGCCGATCTGGATGAAGGCGCCCGAGGCCGATCCGTGGGTGTGGTAGATGGTGCCCTTGTAGCCCGCGTCGACCAGCTGCGCGTGCGGCAGCGCGGCGCCAGCGGCCACGCCCGCCACCAGCACGGCGTCGGGGTTGGCGGCGATCAGCTTGAGCACCTGGCCGGTGACGCTGGTGTCCTGGCGGCTGTAGCGCTCGTTGGCGACGATCTTCAGGCCCGCCTTCTCGGCCATCGGCGCGAACGTCTTGTACCAGACCTCGCCGTAGGGATCGTTGTAGCCGATGAAGCCGACCGTCTTGACGCCGCGCTTGGTCATGGCGGCGATCAGGCCGTCGCTGATCACGTCGTCGTTCGGGTGGGTCTTGAACACCCAGCGCTTCTGGTCGTCCATCGGCAGCACCACCGCCCCGGTGCCGACCGGCGCGAGCATCGGCGTCTTCGCCTCGGCCATGAACTGCAGCACGCCCATCGCGTTGGGCGAGCCCGAGGGCCCGATCATCGCGTCGATCGCGGATTCCGAGAGCAGTTTCTTGGTGAGCTGCACGCTCTGGGTGGAGTCGCTCGCGTCGTCGTACGACAGATACTCGACGGTGAGATCGCCGATCTTCGTCGGCAGCAGCGTCGTGGTGTTCTTCTGCGGAATGCCGACGAAGGCGGTGGGGCCGGTGGCCGAGGTGATGACCCCGATCTTCACCTGGGCCTGCGCCGAGATCGCCGCAGCCAGCGTCAGCCCCGACAGGGCCAGCAGGACGGTGGTTCGTTTCTTCCTCATGGTCTCGCTCCTTCAGCGTGGTTGATCGATCCGAGGTACGACTCGATGACGCGCGGGTCGTGGGCAAGCTGTGCGGCCGGGCCTTCGAGGGCGATCTCGCCGTTCTCCAGCACGTAGCCGTAGTCGGCCACCTGCAGCGCCGCGCGTGCGTTCTGCTCGACCAGCAGGATGGACACGCCCGTGCGCTTGAGCTCGCCGATGATCCGGAAGATCTCCTTCACGATCAGCGGCGCCAGCCCCAGGCTCGGCTCGTCGAGCATCAGCAGGCGCGGCCGGGCCATGAGCGCGCGCCCGAGCGCGAGCATCTGGCGCTCGCCTCCCGAGAGCGTGCCGGCTTCCTGTCCGCGCCGCTCCTTCAGGCGCGGAAAGATGCCGAACACCCGGTCCATCGCCTCGGCGTGGTCGCGCGCGCCGGCCCGATGGCGGGCGAATGCGCCCAGCAGCAGGTTGTCGGCGACGCTGAGCTCGCCGAACAGGGCGCGCGATTCGGGCACCAGCCCCATGCCGCGGGCCACCATGTGCTCGACCTCGAGCTCGGGCGCCGCCTCGCCGAAGAAGCGCACCTCGCCGCGAGTGCGCGGCAGCAGGCCCATGATGGCCGAGAGCATGGTGGTCTTGCCGGCGCCGTTGGGGCCGATGACGGTGACGATGGTGCCGTCCTCGACGCGCAGGCAGGCTTCGTGCAGCGCCTCGACCTTGCCGTAGGACACGCACAGGCCGCTGACCTCGAGCATCGGTGCCGCCCCGCCGGTGTGCGGGCCGCTCATGCCGCCACCCCGCCCAGGTAGGCCTCGAGCACCGCGGCGTCTTTCTGCACCTCCTCGGGCAGGCCCTCGGCGATCTTCTCGCCGAACTCCATGACCACCACCCGGTCGGCCAGGCCCATGACGAAGTCCATGTCGTGCTCGACCAGCAGGATGCCGAGCGATTCGCTGCGCAGCTTGCCGAGCAGCTCGGCGAGCGCCTGCTTCTCGCGATAGCGCAGGCCGGCCGCGGGCTCGTCCAGCAGCAGCAGGCACGGGTCGGCAGCGAGCGCGCGCGCGATCTCGACGATGCGCTGCTGGCCGAGCGCCAGGCTGCCGGCCGGCTCGAACATGCTCGCGCCCAGGCCGACGCGCTCGATCTGGCGCGCCGCCTCGGCCAGCAGGCGCCGTTCCTCGGCGCGCTCGAGGCGCAGGCCGGCGGCGATCACGCCGCGACTGCCGCGCAGGTGCGCGCCGAGGGCGACGTTCTCGAGCACGCTCATCGCCGGCAGCAGGCGCACGTGCTGGAAGGTGCGGCTCATGCCCAGGCGTGCGATCTCGCGTGCGTCCAGCCGGTCGATGCGACGGCCGAGGAAGCGGATCTCGCCTTCGCTGATCGGGTTCGCCCCCGAGATGCCGTCGAACAGCGTGCTCTTGCCGGCGCCGTTGGGGCCGATCAGCGCCATCACTTCGCCGGCGCGCACGGTGAAGCTCATGTCGTGATTCGCGACCAGCCCGCCGTAGCGCTTGGTGACCTTGCTCAGCACCAGCAGGTCGCTGCCGTGCGCGGGCGCCTGCCGCCGCGGCAGCGGCTCGCCCTGCGGCACGGCGGGGCGCGCGCGTCCGCGTCCGCCGCCCGCGCCCGGCACCCATCGCATGAGCAGCGGCCACAGGCCGTCGGGTGCGCGCTGCAGCAGCAACACCATCATGATGCCGAACACGATCACCTCGAAGTTGCCCGAGGCGCCGAAGATGGCCGGCAGCAGGTCCTGCAGCCACTGCTTGAGGATCGTGATCAGGCCGGCGCCGAGCAGCGCGCCCCACACGCTGACGGCACCCCCGACCACCGCCATGAACAGGTACTCGATGCCGAGGTTCAGGCCGAACGGATTCGGATTGATGAAGCGCTGCATGTGCGCGTACAGCCAGCCCGAGACGGCGGCAAAGAGCGCGGCGACGAGGAAGGCGGCCATCTTCGCGCGTGCCGTGTCCACGCCCATGGCCTCGGCCATCGTGGCGCCGCCCTTCAGCGCGCGGATGGCGCGCCCCTCGCGCGAGTCGAGCAGATTGCGCGTGAACGCCATGGCGGCCAGCAGCGTCAGCCAGATCGGGAAGTGGAAGGCGCGCGAGCCGCGGATCTCGAAGCCCGCCAGATGCAGTGACGGGATGCCGGTGATGCCGGTGTGGCCGCCCAGGAAGTCGAGGTTGCCGAACAGGAAGTACAGGCTGATGCCCCAGGCGATGGTGCCCAGCGGCAGGTAGTGCCCCGACAGTCTCAGCGTCAGCGCGCCCAGCATCCACGCCACCACGGCGGTGAGGACGAGCCCCAGCACGAGGCCGACCCACGGCGAGCCGCCGGACCATGACAGCCAGCCGGGCAAGGCAGCCGTGGTGCTGAGCCAGGCGCTGGCGTAGGCGCCCAGGCCGACGAAGGCCGCCTGGCCGAACGAGGTCAGTCCGGCCACGCCGGTGAGCAGCACCAGCCCCAGCGCCACCAGCGCGTAGAGGGCGATGTAGTTGAGCAGGGTGACGTGGAACTCGGGCAGGACGAACGGGCCGAGCGCGAGCAGGACGAGGAAGATGGCCAGGGGCGCGCGCCGCATCATTCGTCCTCGTCGACCCTGCGCGTGGCGAGCGAGCGCCACAGCAGCACCGGGATGATCAGCGTGAAGACGATCACCTCCTTGAAGGCGGAGGCCCAGAACGACGAGAACGATTCGAGCAGGCCCACCAGCAGCGCGCCGGCCGCTGCCAGGGGGTAGCTGGCCAGCCCGCCCACGATCGCGGCCACGAAGCCCTTGAGGCCGATCAGGAAGCCGGTGTCGTAGTAGATGGTGGTGAGCGGCGCGACCAGGATGCCCGAGAGCGCGCCGATCAGCGCCACCAGCATGAACGACAGCTTGCCCGCCATCACCGTGGAGATGCCCATCAGCCGCGCGCCGGTGCGGTTGATGGCGGTGGCGCGCAGCGCCTTGCCGTAGATCGTGCGCTCGAAGAAGAGGTACAGCATCACGATCAGCGCGAGCGATGCCCCGACCACCCACAGGGTCTGCCCGTTGACCGTGATGGCGCCGAGATCGAAGCGCGCATCGGAGAACGGCTGCGTGCGCGAGCCTTCGGCGCCGAAGAACAGCAGCGCCAGCCCGACCAGCGCGAAGTGCACCGCCACTGCGACGATCAGCAGCACCAGCACCGAAGCGTGCGCCAGCGGCTGGAACGCGAGCCGGTAGATCATCGGGCCCAGCGGCACCACCAGGATCAGCGCGAGGGCGACCTGCGCCGCGAGCGGCAGGCTGCGCACGTCGAGTGTCGCCACCGCGAGCGCGGCGGCCGCCGGGTAGGCGAGGTTCCAGCCGAGCACGGATGCGAGGCGGCGGCGCTTGCCGGTGCGTGCCGCGATCGCCAGCTCGACCACGGTCACCAGTGCCCCGGCGCCCAGCAGCAGCCACACCGTGCCGGGCGTCCTGCCGGCCTGCAGGCTCGCCAGCGTCAGCGCGCCCAGCGCAACGTACTCGCCCTGCGGAATGAAGATCACGCGCGTGACCGCGAACACCAGGACCAGCGCCAGCGCGAGCAGCGCGTAGATCGCGCCATTGGTGATGCCGTCCTGGGCCAGCAGCAACGTGATTTGCAGGTTCATGCCGATGGTCGGTGGGCGCGAACGCCGCTGCAGGGTGGGCGCCAGCGACGCGCCAGCATAGGAAATCCGTCCGCGGTGGGCAAGATGCGACGGGCCGATGACTTGATCTGTGCGAGGTCATGCGCCGATGATCGGTTCGCGCGATGCCGTGCAGACTCCCGTCGGCCCGGTATATCGTTCGTCATGGGCGCGCCGCACATGAACCGAGGCGGCGGCGCCGAGGCAGGGGAGAGCCGATGAAGAGTGGCATGAGGGCGATGCGCGTGCACCGCTGGGGCGAGCCGCCGGTGCTCGAGCAGTGCACCGCGCCACGCGAAGCCGCGGGCTGCAGCATCGTACGCATCGAAGCGGCGACGGTCGGGCACCTCGACCGCACCATCTGGAGCGGCGGCTTCCTGCGCCCGCCTCCCTTGCCCTACACGCCGGGCGTCGACGGCGCCGGCGTGATCCTGCGCGGCGACACGTTCGCGCCGGGCACGCGCGTGTGGCTGCGCGGCGGCGGCCTGGGCATAGCCTGCGACGGCACCTGGGCGGAGCAGGTTTCGGTGCCCGATCACGCCATCGGCGTGCTGCCCGACAACGTCTCGTTCGAGCTCGGCGCGGCGTTCTTCTCCCCGTGCACCTCGGCATGGGTCGCGTTGCGCGAGGTCGGGCGGGTGCGTGCCGGCGAGCGCGTCGCGGTCACCGGGGCCGCCGGCGCGGTCGGCGCGATCGCCTGCCAGCTCGCGCGGGAGGCCGGTGCATCGGTCACCGGCATCGTCGGCGATGCGGCGCGTGCCGCGCGTCTGGCGCCCGGCGTCGCCCCGCTGGTGCTGCCGAGGGGAGCGACGGAGGCGCCGGCGAGCTTCGCCGCCGACCTGCTGATCGACACCGTGGGCGGCCCCGTGCTGGCCGCCCTGCTGCCGCGGATCGCTCCCGGCGGGCGCGCCGTGCTGGTCGGTTATCTCGGCGGGCATGCGCTGGCCCTGGATCTGCCGGCGTTCATCCAGCGCGACGTCTCGCTGCTGCCCCTGAACATGATCCGGCGCGAGGCCGCGGGACGCGCGGCCGCGCCCGCGCTGCTCGAGCGCCTCGGGGCCGGCGAGCTGGTGCTGGAAGTGACCTCCTTCGCCCTGGAGCAGGCCGCCGCTGCGCTCGACTGGCTCGGGACACCGGGCCACAGCGGGCGTGCGGTGCTGCTGCCCAACCCGGGGCGGCGCGACCGGCGGCTGGCAGGCCGGGCTGCATCCCGCCGGTGAGGGCTCATTCCCCGGCCTTCGCGCCGGTGAGCGCGATGATGCGGCGATACTTGTCGATGTCGCGACGTATCAGCGCGGCGAGCTCCGCCGGGCTGCCGGTGGCCGGCTCGAGGCCCACGCCGGCCAGCCGCTCGATCACGGCCGGCTCGCGCAGTATCTTGCCGATCTCGCGGTTCAGCCGGATGACGATCGCCTCCGGGGTGCCGGCCGGGGCGAGGATCGCGTACCAGTTCACGATCGAGAACTCGGGGTAGCCGCTTTCGGCGATGGCCGGTACCTCGGCTGCCACCGCCGCGCGGGTCGGCCCGGTGACGGCCAGCGCGACCAGCTTGCCGGCGCGTGCGTGGCGGATGCCGTTGCCGGCGACGACCAGCGAGAGATCGATCTGGCCGCCGAGGTTGTCGGCGAGTGCCTGGCCGCCTCCCTTGTAGGGGACGTCGACGATGTCGATGCCGGCCAGACGCTTGAACCACTCGAAGCCGAGGTAGTGCGGGCTGCTCGGGCCGAGCGAGGCGAAAGTGAGCCGTCCGGGGCGCGATCTGGCCAGCGTCACCAGTTCGGTGAGCGCATGCACGCCGAGCGACGGATGGGCGACCAGCATCAGCGGCGAGGTGGTCAGCTGCGCCACGAAGGCGAAGTCGCTCACGGAGTCGTACGGCAGCGCATTGCCGTACGCGGCATTGATGGCGTGGATGTCGGTGGTGAGCAGCAGGGTGTAGCCGTCGGGCGCTGCAGAGGCGACGATCTTCGAGGCGATGACCGAATTGCCGCCCGGCCGGTTCTCGACCAGCACCGGCTTGCCGAGGATCGGCGCGAGGCGCTCGGCGAGGGTGCGCGCCGCCACGTCGGTGCCGCCGCCGGGCGCGAACGGCACGACGATGCGCACCGGCTGGCTGGGGTATTCGCTCGCCGGCGCCGGCGTGGCGAGGGCGAGCGCGCCGATCGCGACGGCGGCGCATCCGAGCAGGAAGCGTTTCACGTCAGCCCGTCTTGCCGAAGTCGGGGCTGCGCCGCTCGTGGAAGGCGCCGATGCCCTCGCGCGCGGCCGCCGTGCAGGCGCTGGCGCCGAATGCCCGGTAGCCGGCCTCGAGCGCAGCCTCGAGCGTGGGCGCGGCCGCCGCCTCGCGTACCGCGTTCTCGATCAGCCCGACCGCGATGGCGCTCAGCTTCATGCCGTTGGCCGCCGTGGTGACGCCTTCGCCGAACGGCGGGATCGCCACCGGGCCGTCGGGGATGCGGGGCCGCCGGCCGGCCAGCGCGTGCACTCGCGCCACCGCCCTGGCGACGAGCGCCGGCACGTCGTCGGCGAGCTCGTCGACGATGCCCAGCTCGTGGGCGCGGGCCGCGCGCAGCCGCTCGGCGCGCCGCAGCATGTCGTGGAACACCGCGGCGGCCTGCGGCCAGCGCCGGTACGGCACCACCATCGCGCCGATGCCGGGCACGATGCCCAGGGTGATCTCGGGCAACTGCATCCATGCGTCGCGCACCGCCACCAGCGCATGGCAGCGCATGGCCAGCTCGAAGCCGCCGCCCAGCGCCATGCCGTTGAGCGCCGCCACCACCGGCTTGTCCATGGCGTCGAGGTGCACCAGCAGCCGCGAGCAATCGCGCGCGTATTGCTCCGAGGCGCGCGCGTCGCCCAGCATGGAGGGGAAGCGGCCGATGTCGGCGCCGGCGCAGAACGCGCGCGTGCCGTAGCCGACGATCACGAAGCCGGCCACCCGCGCATCGCCCTCGAAGCGCCGGATCACGGCGAGGATCTCGTCGGTCATCTCGTCGTGCAGCGCGTTCAGCGCTTCCGGCCGGCGCAGCGTAATGACCTTCACGTCGTCGACATCGTCGACCAGCACGTGCCGCTCGAAGCGCTGGTATTCGCCGAGCGCGCGCGCCGGCCCGGGCATGCCGGGACGCTCGCGCCGGAAGCGCTCGAGCACGCGTGCCGATGCGGTTTCGCCCAGCTCGCGCATCAGCTCGAGCGGCCCGCGCTTGAAGCCCAGGGCCACCCGGCAGCCGATGTCGAGATCGGCCGCGCTGCCGATGTGGCGATCGAGGATGTCCACCGACTGCGAGAACAGCACGCCGAGCAGCCGCTCGCGCACCGCCTCGGCGGTATCGGCAGCCACCGTGAGCGGCCGGTTCGGCGCCACCGTCACCCAGCGCTCGACCGAGCGGAAGATCGTCGCCGGCCGATAGTGCTCGCCTTCCTCGTCGGCCTGCAGCGTGTTGGTCTCGACGATGATGGGGTTGCCGTGCGCGAGGTTGAGCACGAAGAACGGACCGGCGTGCACATAGTCGCCGGCGACGCTGTCGATCTCGCCCGCGGTGGCGCGCCCGAGCAGTATCGCCGCCTCGTTGCACCAGTTGTCGAAGATGCGATCGAGCATGAAGCAGGGCGCATCGGCGGTGACCAGCGGCAGCTTGCCGGTGGCGCAGAAGAGCAGGCGCAGGTGGTCGATCAGCTCGCTGTCGGCCTGCGGCCAGTCGATCACCTCGACCGCCGGGTTGCGCCATGCGGGCGCGAAGAAGTGCGTGACCGTGGCGCGCTGCGGGCGGTGCATCTCGGCGAAGATGCGCGCGGCCGGCAGCGAGCTGGTGTTGGAGGTGATCATCGCGTCGGCGGCCACGCGCGCTTCCACGTCGGCGAAGATGCGCCGCTTGAGCGCGAGATTCTCGGTGGCCGCCTCGATCACCCAGTCGCAGCCGGCCAGCGCGTCGTAGTCGGTGCTGCCGTGCAGGTCGCGCAGGACCGCCTCGGCCTCCGCGGGCTTCATCTTGCCGCGCGCCACCGCCTTCTCGGCGTAGCCGCGCAGGCGCGCCAGCGCCGCGTCGAGCGCCGGCTGCGCGATGTCGATCAGCGTCAGCTTGAGGCCGGGCAGCGCGCTCTTGAGGTAGTAGCCGATGTCGGGGCCGATCGAGCCGGCGCCGATCACGGCGACGTGGCGCGGCATCGCGCGGGTCGGCGCGCGCAGGAGGGGATTGGCGATTCTAGGGTTCATGGTGAAGGTCCGGATCGGTTGAGTCCCAGATAAGATTCGACGACGCGCGGGTTGCCGGCGAGCTCGGCCGAGCGGCCTTCGAGGGCGATGGCGCCGGTCTCCAGCACGTAGCCGTAGTCGGCGATCTGCAGCGCGGCGCGCGCGTTCTGCTCCACCAGCAGGATCGATACGCCGGTGTCGCGCAGGCCGGCGACGATGTGCAGGATCTCGCGCACGATGCGCGGGGCCAGGCCCAGGCTCGGCTCGTCGAGCATCAGCAGGCGCGGCTTGCCCATGAGCGCGCGCCCGAGCGCGAGCATCTGGCGCTCGCCGCCCGAAAGGGTGGCCGCCAGCTGGCCACGGCGCTCCTTCAGGCGCGGAAAGCGCGCGTAGACCTCGCCCAGGTCCGAGTCGGCGCCGCGCTCGCCGTGGCGCACGCGCTGGAACGCTCCCAGGCGCAGGTTGTCTTCCACCGTCATCTCGCCGAACAGCTCGCGCCGTTCGGGCACCAGGCACAGGCCAGCGGCCACGCGCGCCTCCACCTTGCGCCCGGCCAGGTCGGCGCCCGCGTAGGCGACGCTGCCGATGGACGGCAGCAACCCCATGATGGCCGACAGCAGGGTGGTCTTGCCCGCGCCGTTGGGCCCGATCACGGTGACGATGGTGCCCTCGTCCACGCGCAGCGAGGCGCCGTGCAGTGCCTCGACCTTGCCGTAGCACACCCGCAGCTCGCGCACCTCGAGCATCGGCTTCATTCGATGCCCCCCAGGTAGGCCTCGAGCACCGCCGGGTCGGTCTGGATCTGCGCCGGCAGCCCCTCGGCGAGCTTCTGGCCGAAATCCATCACCACCAGCCGGTCGACCAGGCCCATGACGAACTCCATGTCGTGCTCGA
>Ga0066255_1001571_pt1 | contig 19172 bp, 20 predicted proteins | sample ThiBiot_750_biof_FD_71148 | JGI IMG/M metagenome (GOLD analysis project Ga0066255, IMG submission 71148) | Wastewater bioreactor microbial communities from Cape Town, South Africa - Thiocy_expt_750_biof (version 2) | ecosystem: Engineered > Bioreactor > Thiocyanate-remediating >... | reverse complement strand
CTTACTGGTTGTACCATTTCTGACAATGGCTTTTTGGGCTTTGGGCGGAGGCAGAGGCTCAAGCGGCAAAGTAATAACAACACGGCAAAAGGGCTTGAACCTGCAGCTACCCAGCGCCAACCTGAAAGACGATGCCATGACTGATAAGATGAGCTTTTACGATCAGGCCGATAAGGATTCCATCAAGCTGGCTGAGGAAATGCGGAATGATCCCTATTACCGCAACCAGGACAGTATGCAGCAGGCATATAACAATGAACTGGAACAGATCACACAGCAATCTGCCGAAAAATTTAACCAGTCCAGTATTATACAAAACGGTGGATTGAAAACATCTCCTTATGACAAATCTGGCATACCGGCTGAAGAAAAGGTCATGAAAAAGCTGGCTGAACTAAATAAAGCGATCAACCAGCCTGACCCGGAACAGCTAAGCAAGGATACAGAGGAATATGTGCAGGGAAATGGTGATTATAGTTTCGGCAGTGATGTTAACCGGCTGGAAAATATGATGAACCTGATGAATAATAAGGGTGCTGACAACGACCCTGAAATGATACAACTGGAAAATACGCTGGAAAAGATACTCGACATTCAACACCCGGAACGGGTAACGGAACGCATCAAAGAAAAATCACTTCTTCATAAAGAAGCCGTATATCCTGTTTCTACCATTGCCCGGAAGGAAAGTATCAGCCTGCTTGATACCGGTATGGAAAAGAAGTCGGCATCAGGTTTTTTTGGATTGGAGGACCAGCAAGTGCTATCAGAAGAAAGTAACTCCATTGAAGCTGTCGTGCATGAAACGCAGACGCTTGTAAACGGCGCCGTGGTAAAGCTGCGGTTGCTGAATGATGTTTATATCAATGGCGCTCTTATTCCCAAAGGTACGTTTGCATTTGGTATGGCAGCCCTCGCAGGGGAACGGCTGGAAGTTGAAATCCATTCCATTCGCTACAACCAATCACTTTATCCGGTAAAACTTGAAGTATACGATATAGACGGTCTTCCCGGCATTTATATACCTGGCGCTATTACCCGTGATGTGGCAAAGCAATCTGCGGACAACGGTTTGCAGTTAATGGAGCTTACAACCTTAGATCCTTCGTTGAAAGCCCAGGCTACCGCAGCGGGTATAAGCGCCGCCAAAGGGTTATTGAGCAAGAAAGTAAAGCAGGTAAAAGTATTGGTGAAAGCGGGGTATAAAGTACTCCTGAAAGACAAGAATACAGAACGATGATTTTTTAACCTCAAAATAGAAACGATGAAACGAATTGTGTGTATGATTTGCGGTTGCTGGTTATTCGTTGCAGGGTTTGCCCAACCCGTTGCTTTGACTATTTCCAAAGACAAAACAACCAGCCTGATTTTCCCCTTTGCCATCCGTCATGTGGACAGAGGAACGAAAGATGTGCTGGTGCAGCAGGTGCAGGAAGCTGACAATATTTTACTGGTGAAAGCCGCTACGGAAGGGTTTACCGAAACCAATTTAAGTGTGGTCACGGATGACGGCAGTGTATATTCTTTTGTCGTCAACTTCGAGAATAAGCCGTCTGTCTGGGTGTATAATTTGCCAGCGAATAAAAAGCAAACCGTTGCCACTTATGCCAACGGCATACTCGATAATCCGGCCACCATGCACGGCATCAAAGACCGAAGTCGGGGAATTACAGTTCATGTCAGCGGTATTTACATTAAGGAGAATGTTATCTATTACCAGGTGCAGCTAATCAATGACAGCCCTATTGATTACGATATAGAGTTGCTCCGTTTTTATATCCGGGATAGAAAGAAAGGTAAAAGAACTGCCAGCCAGGAAAATGAAGTTAAACCTATTTATACTGCAGGTAACACTACCTGCGTGAAGGCGATTGATGAAAATATGATTGTAGTGGCGCTTGATAAATTTACGATCCCCGATGCGAAGTACCTGGCTATCGAAATCAACGAGCGAAGTGGCGGACGGCACTTGCTGTTAAAGGTAGGTAACCGGAAAATCATTCAGGCCGTTCCGCTCCCGGATCTGCATTAACCGTATTCATAAAATCATCACATGGAAAATAATTATCCGATACCTCGTAATATCCTCGACGGATACGATATAGCCGGCCTTATGACCAAGATGGCCAAAGCTGATTGGTATTATGATTATTCGGACGATCCGCAGGCATGGTACAGGGGATCAATGACAGTGAAGGAAGTTGTTGAAGAACTTGAACAAATCAGTAAGATGAATAACGGGGTCACTGCTGCTAATTACTTGTGGGAAGCTTATGTACCTATCCATTCTGTGGGGAAACCGGATTTTTTACAAGTTGCAGACGAACTTGAAGATCAATTAAAATTGGTTGACTGGACAAACGCCTTTTATGACCCGCTTCATGATACGATAGAAGCCAGCACGCGTGAAGAAAAAGATGATCTCGCCAATATGGAGGATTTAATCAAGAGCCTCCAGGATCGTTACAATTCCGGTGCATCCGGTAAAGCCAAGGTTGAGGAACTTTTACAGAAATACTGGAAGGATAATCCAATGGAGCAACAAATTGAACATTTATTTAATTCTAAATCAGCATTCAATATGAACGAAAAAAATTATGATTACCTGAGTAAACAACTTCTGTTTACCGGGTTCGGTGAAGGACACCAAGCAGAACTGAAAGCGAAGATGCAGGAAGGTAAAAATGAATTCGTACTGTTTCATCAGCAGGATTTCGGTAAGGACAATGTTGTTGCTTCTCTTCAGTTCAATAAACCTGAGGATGGCGACCGGTACTTTTTTAACAGGTATAACCTAATCCTGAAAAACGATTTACATGCTGATCCAATCAAACAGACCTTTTATATCAATAATGATATGAAAAAAAAGGAGCATGAAGACATAACCTTGAAGGAGGGATACAACCTGTTGAGCGGCCGGGCTGTCAATAAAAATCTTGTTACAAAGGAAGGTGAAAAATATAATGCCTGGGTGCAGCTCGATTTTAAAGCAACAGACAAGCATGGCAATTTTGAGGAAAAGAAATTTCACGAAAAGTATGGGTTCGACCTCCCGGCTACACTCGCCAAACTTCCAATCAAAGAAATTCAGGATGAAAAACAAGCGGAACGTTTAATGGAATCGCTTCAGCGTGGCAATAGGCAATCCGTTACGATACAACTACCGGACAATCGGGAAACAAAGGTATTCATCGAAGCAGCACCTCAGTTCAAATCCCTGAACCTGTATGATGCAAATATGAAACGCACGAATTTGCAGGCTCTTTCTGAAGGACAGAAGGAAGGACAGTCAGAGAAACAGGGAGCCAAGCAAAGCCAGGGTCCCGCAGCTGATGGAGAGGATGGTGGACCGGAAAAAAAGGTTACAAACAAACGAAGGCGGCAATCACAAGGCTTGTGAGTATGGAAGCGATACAACACCTGCGGGGATTTTTTGAAGCGATAGCGGAAGATCCCCGTATTACCCCGACCCATATCAGTTTATACTGTGCCCTTTTTCATTACTGGCTGCAAAAAGGATGCGTCAACCCTGTAACGATTATTCGCAACGAGGTAATGAATGTATCCAAAATTTCAGGAAGGACCACGTACCAGAAGTACATCCAGGAATTACAGGAGTATGGTTACATCAAATATGAACCGTCCTTTAATCATTTTCTGGGCAGCCTGATTTCCCTGCCATCTTACCCAGAATGTGTTGCCAGGATCATTACAAAATGACAGACCATGCATTACTACATAGTACCTGATAAAGAAGATTACCGAATTATGAAAGTGCAAAACGAGGATCGGGAAATCTTTCAAAGACGATATAAAAAGCAAATTCTGTTTGAAGGGGAAAGTATCGCAGAGGTGCTGGTAAAGTTTTCTGCTTCCATTGAAGAAATGGATGTGCTGCAATCTGGAAAAAGGTATTCACCTGAAAGGGACACAGGCACTGCCGGAGGGCAACCTGCCAGCGATACGGTGAATGGTGGGGATAGTTAGGACAAGGCCCTTCGGGGCCTTGTTTATTTTACAATACTATAAGTGTGAGTAATGGAAAAAGTGAAGCTCGAAATGCCAGATACCCCGATCTTATTTCCCTATGAACCGGAAGAATTCTGGCAGCGGATCAGGGAGATCATACGGGAAGAGATCAAGGCAGGTGGTAAGGTTGCTTCTTCCGTGTCGTTTGAAACGCCGGGGATGGTGTATAAACCACTCTATAAAATGGATGAAGTTTGTACCATGTTTAAGGTTACCCGGCCGACCATTTATGATTGGGTCAAACATGGAAAGCTGAAGCCGTTTAAAATACGGTCGAGAGTGTATTTTTTGTGGGGGGATATACAGTCTTTACTTCAATCCTCGTCGGAGACAAACTAGATTAACGACACTAAAATTAATCAACCGTTGTCCAATTATGTATTTCTCTATAAGGAATGAATTGTTTTTTTTTAAGATACTTTGAACTCCCCTTGAAAATACTTCTTTCCCATACTGTCGCCCTGTACCTGTCCGGGGTTTTTGGACACCAGTCAACGACAATAGTTTCCACTTAGTTGAAGATTGGTGTATTGGTAAGCCATCTTCTTTAGTAACTGAATCAGCAAGGCCGCTAAAGGTATTCTGAGTCAAAACCAAATATTTGAATAGTAAAAATGAGATGTTTTGCAGAAACAAAAGTGTTGGCATGAAAAAGCCTGAATACCGTAAAGATCTCCAGGGCATGTTGAAGTAAATTATCTATTGGATGTTAGAAATCCATTTCAGTTTTGATAAAACCTTTTGCGCCATCCGGACCTGTAATGGACAGCCATACAATTTTGTCACTTAACGAAAGATTGAAATCAAAAAAATCTCAGCAAGCTCTTTCCGATTTCAGAAATGCTGTTAACTGATCCAGCATATCATCCGTAGCTTCAAACTTGTATTTATATCCATCAGCAAGTTCCTGTTTATCCAAAATTTTGGTTTTTATTACTGCAATCACTTCCTCTTTGCGTTTACGCAATTCAGGACTTGTCAATTTGCAGCTTACTTCCTTTTTCTTTTCCGTTTCAAGCATAACCGCGGGTTTTATGGCCGTGGACGACTTTGTTTCTTTTTTGCAGCAGGCACCATCGCATTTTTCAGCAGGTTTCTTCGTTTGTGAAAAACCAGCTGCTGAAAAGCACATGCAAACTGCTATCAGGGATATTTTTGTGAGCATAGGTCTATTTTAGACAACAAAATTAAACCATGGAGTATAGTCCACGGTATAACATTTTCTCAAAATTTATTTTCTCGGGGCATATAAAATGATTGCCACTCCCAGCAGGGCGATAGCGGCACCTAAAAGGTCAAATTTGTCCGGTTTAACGCCATCTACTTTCCAACCCCAGATGACCGCCAGTGTGATAAAAATCCCCCCATACGCTGCGTAAACCCTTCCAAAATTGGCCGGTTGCCAGGTCGCAACCACTCCGTAGCCGACAAGGATAATTGCGCCAATTATTCCAAACCACCAGGGTCTTCCTTCCCGGAGCCATAACCACACAAGATAGCCGCCCCCGATTTCACATAGACCGGCGAGAATAAATAATCCAATGGATGTAACAATTGGCATAGTAACAGTTTTCTTAAAGATATTAATTCTCTGTATTTGTTGCCGGTTTACAGTTACACTGGTTACCACAAGTTTTACTGGCCCTTCGTTTACGGTAATAGCGCCAGGCAAACAATAGCCCCGCTACTACCAATAAAACTAAACCCAGTTTCTCCATTTTTCCCAAGAAAGATCCCAGCGCAGCACTTCCGAGAGTGGTTCCAAGGATCGGCAATAAGCAGCATGGCAAGCAAAGCAACACTCCGGTAATAGCGGCCAATTTAACAGATTTCATGCAAATATTTTTACAAAGATCAACTGTGGAGGTTAGTCCATGCTTTACCTTTGAAGACAATTATTTTTATGCTTATAGGACAACTTGCCGAACGCACTGGTCTCAGCCGGGATACTATCCGGTTTTACGAAAAGCAAGGGTTAATCAAGGTTGGACGGCGTGAACGTCGGGTCAATAACTACAAAGAGTATTCGGAGACCATTCTTAAACGACTATTGTTACTCAATAAAATCAAGTCTTACGGTTTCACGCTAAACGAATCAGCCGAGATCATTTCCCTGTTGGAGGCAAACCTGGGTACCTGTGACCAAATCAGTAAAGCTGCCGATAAGAAGGTTGCTGTGATTGATAAAAAAATCAAAGAGCTATTGGACCTTAGAAACTCTTTGCTAAAGATCATCACTGATTGTAAAAAAGGCTGCTGTTCACTTAACCTTGAGGATAACTGTCCGTTATTTGTTCTTGAATAACCTTTTGGCCCGGTGAGAGGAACGATGAATGGATTGCGACGCAACGATGCTGCCTTAAGGAACCGAAAGCTGATATCCAAACAATCTACACTGCTAACCAGATTTCACACATTGCCATTTGCTTTTTCAATTACGTGTACAAGCCAGTAAAGAATTCATGTCTACGGCTTTTTGCTCATCTTTCTATTTTCAGCTAGTTTGTTTTTAACACCATCAGGCATGTTGACATAGACGAACATTCCATTTTTAATAAAATAGAGATAACGACAGCTATCGCTTAGTGTCGAAAAATATACTGTTTTTAATGGCTCCTCGCCCCCGAACAAATAAAGTTTTCCCTCTGACCGGCATTTATTCACCTGGTCCTTGATTTCATAAGGCTGTTGAAATGCTGCAACAATTTCTTCAATAACTCCCGTATCGCTGGTAGATGTATATTGGTAGAATCGAGCGTATCTTACCGAATCCCCATACGGATTATCATAATAAAATATTTGAAGGCTATCAGTTTCTTTTATAAATGGTTCAATATCGAGTGCGGTTGATACAGATTTATCACTTTTGACGCCTGTAGAATCTTGTTTCATTTTTGTGTTGCCAACCGGAGGGTGGCTTTTATTGTCACTACAGCCAACAAAGAAAATAAACAATGGGATAAGCGATAGTTTGAACATTGGGATAAGTTATTACATATTATTATAGCACAAAGCCGCTAAAAAAAGCGGCTTTGTAAAATTATAAACGAATTCAATAATCTTAATAAACATTGGTTTGTGGGGAAAAACTTGTCCATCCGGAAGTCCAGTTTGTAGTCCCAAAAGCACCGCGGTAAGTAACACTTGTAAAAAATGGATCTAAACCAGTGAAGACTGCTCCGGTTAAAGCTGGTGATCCTGTCTTAGGCATGTAATTGGGAGCATCCAGATTGAAAGGTGCTTCCAGCATGATGTCGTTTGCACTAGGATAGGTTATACAACCATTTGCTTCGGCTTTGGCTTTCACCTGAGCTGCAGTGATTACAGCACCAGCGGCAGCATCAACTTTATAAGCATCAGCTAAAGCATGCACCAAGTTATTTTTGAATACAGATGCATCCGTATTATAAGCATCTCCAGTGGCCGCACTTTCCATCGAGAAACCACCTTTTGGATAACCCATTAAAATTGAATTGTGCACTTCAAACCTGACAGATCTTCTCCACCTGTTGGCAAAGTTCAAATTCGCTTCAGTATTAGGTGCGCCATTTGGACCAATCCAGGTAATATTAGAAAGAGTAGGTTTTGTGTAAGGAAGGGCCAACGTTCCGGAGCCATCATTATCAGCTTCAACACCATTTCCCGCATCTGTATCTGCGACTTCGGGTCTGCGTTGAATTACGGAGAATTGAATTTTTCCGGTATACCCGAAGTCAAAATCCAGGTCATCATCGGAAGTAGCATAACATACCAGGAACTTTGCATTAACAGTACCGCCGAAAAATTCAAAAGAATCATCATTTCCATAAGATACCTGTATGTACTCCAATGTAGTTCCTGAGCCAACTCCACCTAAAGTAAGTCCATTGATCTCGGAACCAGGCTCAGAAGCAACACCCGCGAATTCAATACGGCAATAACGCATGATACCTGAATTATCAGTTGCATTAGTTCCGCCATAGCGACGGTCAACTCCACCTTCCACCAAGGGTGCGGGAGACAGTGGCCGATTAGTAGGACCATTCCCTAACAGAATAACACCACCCCAGTCACCACGACCTCTTGAACCTGCCGCTTTTCCAGAGGTAAAAACAATTGGTTTCGCAGCAGAACCCTGGGCATCTATTTTAGCTCCTCTTTCGAAGATAAGGGCGCCTTTTTGTGAAACATCGCTTTTCAGGATGGTTCCTTCAGGAATCTTCAAGGTTGTTCCAGATGTGAAATACACATATCCTTTGATAGTGTAAGTGCCGCCATCGAGCGTTATATCCCTTTCATAAGAGCCAACCAGTATGCGGCTAACGTTAGGGTCATCCGGGTTAGTACCTCCACCGGAACCTCCGGTTTCATCGTCAAAATTTACCTTTACGCAAGATGCAGCGAACATAGCTGTTGCGATAATCAAAAAGAATTGCTTGAACGTATTCATAAATTGTTTTTTCCGTTTTAAAATAGTTAGGGGTGGTTATTTTTTTACTTTTAAATCAAAATCGTATGTAAATCCAACGGTGATTGTTGTGCCAGGTGTGTAAGCATAATTAATTCTGTCACCCTGCTCGAAATTATATCCTGCTTTAGAAGATGGGTTATCATAAAAAGCATACCTATTATTCAACAAATCCGAAATTGTAAGTTTCCATTCACCTTTATTGTTGAACACTTTCTTTGAAACCTGTAAATCCAAAACATTCCTTGACTTTTCATATATATCATTAAATCCGGCACCTGTTGGATCACCTACCAGGTATAGACGTGGGCCGATTCTGTTAAACAATGCTGTAGCGTTCCATGTTTGATGAGTATATTGAAGACCGCCATTAATCAGGTAAGGAGATTGTCCAAACAAAGGCCTGTCCTGATCAGTTTTTATTCCACTTGCCTGCTCGGTAGTTAAAGTAACTTTGGAATCGAGTATAGTGAAGTTGCCGATAAACGTAAGATCTTTCAATTTATCGCTGATAAAATCAAGATTTTTTCTGACCTCCACTTCAGCACCGTATAAAAAAGCCTTATCAGCATTGGCATAATTGAATAGCCAGCGGTCACCATTGCTACCCGGGTCCATTCTTAATTCAATCGGGTTATCGAAAAGTTTAGCCAAGAGACCTACTGATATCAACTCTCCTGATTTCGGATAGTACTCATAGCGCAGATCACCGTTAAGAATGGATGTCCTTTTTAAATCTGTTTCACCGCTTACTCCCCAAATTTGCTCATAATCGAAGAATTGGAAAGGAGCAATTTCACGGAATTCAGGTCTCGCTACAGTTTGTGAAGCGGAGACTCTTACCTGGTTTTTATTATTCAGGCTATAAGTAAGGTTAACAGATGGAAGAAAATCCCATTTTTCTGTATTGATGACCACTCTTTTTAATGAAAGATCACGGGAGGATAGAAATTGTTCAAAAAATTCTGTTCGTAAACCCCAGATCAGCCTGATTTTTTCACCAATATTATTATCGAGCATAAAATACCCGGCATTGAGCGCAGATACACCAAAATATTTATCCGTATTCTGCGTCTGTTCATCGAGGTATAAACCATTGACATTTATATTATCCGGTAAGAATGCCTGGTCATATGGTATCGAATTATCAGTATTCGTAGATGCCGGACGATACCTGAAAACGCGGGCGTTAAAATCGCGGAATCTCACCGTTGAGCTTCCCCCTATTTTGAACGATTGCTTTTGTCCTTTCAGTAAAAAAGGGATAGTTAAGGAAGCATTACCGCCCGAGGTAAAATCTTCTAAGGTGGAGAAAAAACGGCGGGTATCATCATCATCCATTTCATAGACGCCATTGGGATCGGAAGAGCTTTTCACATATTGAGCTGTTCTGAAATCTGGTTGTGACTTTTTATTGTAAGCGAAATTTCCGTTCCATTTGAATTTGACCCCTGATTTACTAAGAATATGTTCTCCTTCCAATTGACCGCTATACAGGAACCGTTGATTAAGAAAAGAAGACCGCAGGGACACGATTTGCAAACGTCCTGTATTATTGAGCGTTCTGTTATAATAATTATCCTCGTATAACTGGTTAAATAAATTTTTAAAAGAGATTTTATTTTTGCCTTTTACGTATGTAAAATTGGCTAAAACGCCTGCTGTTACTGAGAATCTGTTCTGCGTTTCATCACCGGTGAAAATAGGCGTGCGCACTTGTTCAAACCTTCCTCTTTCCACATTATCATAAATCGTCATTCCCTGACGATGGTACAATGAAACAATAGTTCCGAAGGTACCACCATTCTTAAATTTAGCTAAATTAGCCCAAGCCAGGTTGACTGTAGTAATGGGCATAGCTTTCTTTACTTCCTCTTTATATACAGATCCATCAAATAAACTCCTTGTTTGCTCAATTTTCTGAGCATCACTTAAACTCCTGTAACTGGTAATAGAAGGCAATCCGGAAGGGATCCTTCTGCCGCCATCATCAAACCCCAACCAATTGCTTCCGCTGTGACCATTACTTATGAAATCTTTGAAAGTAGACTGGCTGTTGTAGCCAACGGAGATGCCCACGCTTAAGTAATTTTTTGTTGGAATATCTTTTGTATTAATTTGAATCAGACCTCCGGCAAACTCTCCGGGTAAATCAGGAGTTGCCGTTTTATTGATAATGATATTGTCAACCATTGCAGATGGGATAATGTCAAAGGAGAATGCTTTTTTATCAGGTTCAGAGCTTGGCATTAAAGCGTCATTAATTAATGCCTGGTTATACCGGTCACTTAAACCTCTTACGATTACATATTTATTATCCTGAATAGAAGCTCCACTGACACGCTTCAAAATTTCTCCTGTATTTTTATCAGGGGTTCTCTTGATAAAATCTGCGGCTATACCACTGGAAAGAGAAGTGTTATTCTTTTGAAATGCTAATAAGGCAATGGTACTTTCCTGCCTTCTCGAAGTTGCTTTAACAGTTACACCAATAAGATTTTGAGTAGCTTCTTCCAGTACAATATTCAACTCATTATCTATTCCTTTCCCTACTTCAATATCATTAATCTTTTTGGATGAATAACCGATGGCCGAAATTTCTAATTCATATTTGACTCCGGTATTTAACGTAAAGCTAAAACGACCTTCTATATCAGTTGATGTACCAATTCCTCCGCCGATTTTTACTGAGACTCCAGCAAGGGGCTCATTTTTTTCGTTCAGTACTTTCCCGGTAAGTCTTTGTGTTTGGGCTGATACAATGGTAAAGGATAGGACTGTCAACAGCAGTGTCAAGATACGATACATCTCTTTAAATTTGAGCAAAGAACTGATAGCTGTATTATGGGTACATTAAGGGAATATTAAGTAATTGTTAAGGATGGGGTAAAGTAATAATTTTCAATAAATTCATTGGTTATCAATAAGTAAGTTAGCCAAAGTAATTCCAAAATATAGCTATTCTTATTATTAAACTCTAACTAATTTTGACCGGATGCAGAATTACAGTCTTCAGGTGATATCAGCTTTCCACGAGGAATTTGGCCGCCTTGATTACCAAGGTAAAGTTGTATGGTTTGACAAGGAATTTGGAATCGTACCTTTTGAATTTCCTTCATTTGATATTGAAGCGACCTGGTTCAGCAACGAACTAAAGCTATCCAACCTGATCATGATGTTCCATCAGGACAGTCGTGAAAGCAATTTTTTTGAAAAGAAAATCAAGCTTAAGGAGCAATCTTTTAAGTTTGATATACGACCTCTTTCAAAACTGCAAAGGATATTTTTAAACCAATATATTATCAATAAGTTTTTAGAGGGAAGGAATAATTTGAATGAACAGATAACTCAGGAATATACAAATTCAGCAAATAAATTCAAATTTCTTGAAGCCCGGGTTTACAAGCTGGCTACGGTAATTAATTGGGTCAACCATACATTTGACAGCCACACGAAAGTTGCATTAAGATTACAATTTTTAAGGATCTTCCATAATGGATTTTTAGCCTTTACACATGGCAACGATAAAATGATAACTATCAGAAGAAACTTTGTTGAATTGTTCCTGTATAGCCAGGGTTTATTATTAGCTGAGCACTGGGCTGATATTCAAAAAAAACTTGAAAAAACACTACCTAAAAAATCAGATAGAAAAAATCTTAGCCTACCGTTGAAAATTGTTCTGTTAAAGGAGCTGGGTATCATAGAATTATTGAAGGCAAAATTTAAAGAAAACAGGGTAGATGGGTTTCATAATTCTCTTGCGGACCTTATTTGTTTAATAACCTCAGAAAGCCCTAAAAATCACCAATCCATTGTTGAATTTATTACCGCGCTTTCTACCGGAACGAGTTCGGATCTTTTGACTGTTGAGAATATTAGAATGATAAAAAATAAACTTGAACAATTCCAGCTTTCCTAAAAACTGACATCCATTTAATAAATATGGAGAATAACCCAATTATTGAAAATTTTCGATTGATGGGACTTACAAAAACTGAATATTTTAAAGAAAAGCAAAAAAAGCTCGCCATAATGATGAAGGCATTGCACTGGTTTTTTGCGATACTGGTTCTATTTTTATTACCCAGGAATTATTCAATGCGTTACACATGTGGGCATCATGACTAAATAAAAAAAATCTTGTCGGGTAAAATTAACAACGTAATATTGCGATACGTATGGGAATCACAAAGTCTGAAATCTTTACAGCCAGGCAAAATAAGATAGCCACAATGCTCAAAGCATTGGCTCATCCTGCTCGTATTGCCATAATACAACAGCTTTCGAAAGCTGAACATTGCATTTGCAGCGAGTTTGTTGATGAATTGGGCTTAGCCCAGCCAACAATTTCTCAACACCTCAAAGAATTAAAGAACACTGGAATTATTAAAGGTTGTGTTGAAGGGAAAAGCATTAGTTATTGTATAGATGAAAAGGTTTGGTTAAAGATGAAAAAAGAATTCGAGTCACTTTTTACATCAAATAACAGTTTTTTAGAGTAAATATTTTTTTTCTTAAACGCATCGTTATAATGCAATAACACAATAGAAGGAAGTATGTCAGCAAACAATTGTGCAGCGGCACATGAAAGAAAGAAACTTGGCTTTTTAGACCGCAATCTTACACTTTGGATCATTGGTGAAAGTTCATGCACTTATTGCGTTGGTAAATGTGGCCTTCTGGCTGCGACAAAATATTGCATTAAGTCAATTGCTTAAATTCCAGAAATTATGAAATTTTTATTAGCCATTTGCATCCTTCTTTGTGCCGTTCAAAAATCTTTTTCACAACCCAAATTGGTAGTTGGTATTGTAGTTGATCAAATGCGGTATGACTATCTCACCAAATACAATGGGCAGTACACGGAAGGTGGGTTTAAGCGATTTTATAGTAAGGGTTTTGTGTATGCCAACCACAATTATAATTATTCTCCAACGCTTACTGGACCGGGTCATGCCTCTGTTTATACAGGCACTACTCCGGCTATCAATGGTATCATTGGTAATGAGTGGTATAATAAAATCAACAAAAAAGATGTGTATTGCGCAGAAGATTTTAGTGTCCAACCAGTAGGTACTGACAATTCCGAGTCAAAACGTTCACCTGTTCTGATGAATACAACTACTATCGGAGACCAGTTAAGGTTTCACACTTCGATGCAATCAAAAGTAGTTGGTGTAGCCCTGAAGGACAGAGGGGCTATTCTACCGGCGGGTCATCGTGCAAACGGAGCTTTCTGGTTTGACGGCAAATCAGGGAATTTTGTAACAAGTACGTATTATATGCCACAATTACCGGAGTGGGTTCAGCAATTCAATGAAAAAAAACTCCCTGGTCAATACCTCAATCAGCAATGGAATTTATTATTACCGGCAGATAAATATCCTGAAACGGACGATGTGCTTTATGAAATTCCTTACAGGAGTTTGTCGAAAGCAGTTTTTCCTTACGACCTTAAAAAACTGGCAGAAAACACAAGTTCCGGTATAGTTGTAAGCACACCGTTTGGAAACACTTTAACTGTTGACTTTGCTATAGCGACCATTGAAGGCGAAAATTTAGGCTCGAATAAAGTCACAGACATGCTTGCGGTAAGCTTTTCAACACCGGATTATATGGGCCATCAATTTGGACCGCATAGCCGTGAAATCCACGATATGTATCTTCGGCTTGATTTAGAATTGAAAAGATTTTTTGATTACCTCGATAAGAAATTTGGAATGGATAATGTGCTTGTATTCCTTACTGCCGATCATGGTGCAGCAGATGTCCCGGCTTTTGTAAAAAGCAATACAGGTTACTACTCCGAAAATAAAATTCAGAATTATTTGAATGATGTGCTACAGAAGAAATTTCGCAAAGGCCCATTAATAGAGAATGTAAGTAATCTGCAAATATTTCTTAATCATTCTGTGATGGAAAAATTCAAAATTGATGAAGAAGATATTCTGCAAACCTGCAAGCAAAATATTGATAGTCTCAGCGGCATATATGGTATAATGCTGGCCTCTGATTTAGGCGAATGCAGTTGGGTAAGTAAAGAATGTGAATTGCTAAAAAATGGATATAATCCTAAACGAAGCGGCGACTTAATCCTGATGGCACAACCCGGATGGATCGGCGATTATTCACTCCGGGGTGGTACCACACATGGCAGCCCCTTTGTTTACGATACCCATGTCCCTATGTTATGGATGGGTTGGAAAATTCCTCATGGTATATCTTACCAGCGAACCGAGATACCGGATATAGCGCCGACGTTAGCAATGATGTTAGGGTGTTCCGCCCCAAATGGCACCACGGGAACGCCAATGGCTTTAATGTTTGAGGAACCCAAGACCAAATAATAAATATACTCCTGATATGACTCTCTTAATAATTGTAGTTGCATTAGCCTTGATCTTTGATATCATCAATGGTTTTCATGATGCAGCGAATTCAATTGCCACAGTAGTCTCCACGAAAGTATTAACACCTGCACAGGCGGTTATCTGGGCGGCATTTTTTAATTTTATTGCTTTCCTGATTTTTGGTTTGCATGTTGCCAATACAATCGGAAAAGGAATTGTGCATAGTGACGCAATCACTTTGCAGGTCGTTATGTCTGGCTTGATTGCAGCAATAGTCTGGAACCTGATCACCTGGTGGTATGGGATACCATCAAGTTCTTCACACACTTTAATGGGAGGATTTGTTGGGGCGGCAATTGCTCATGCAGGATTTTCATCCGTTTTCTATTCGGAAATAATGAAGATTATCGCTTTCATAGTGCTGGCTCCAATTATTGGAATGGTGGTTGCTATAATACTTTCTATCATTTGTTTGAATTTATTTCAAAAAGTTAGACCCCGAACTGTCGATAAGACATTTAGGAGGTTACAATTAATTTCCGCAGCGGCATATAGTGTGGGTCATGGCTCAAACGATGCACAGAAGGTGATGGGAATTATATTTGTTGCATTGGTAGCCGGCGGTAAACTTTCCCCAAATGCTGAAATTCCTTTTTGGGTTGTCATTTCCTGTCAGTCGGCAATGGCAATCGGTACATTAATGGGCGGATGGAAAATTGTAAAAACATTGGGTAGTAAAATCACCCATTTAACACCCTTTCAGGGTTTTAGCGCCGAAACAGCCGGCGCGTTAACTTTATTTTCAACAAGTATTTTAGGAATACCTGTTAGTACTACTCACACAATAACAGGTGCCATTATAGGAGCAGGAACCGCCAAAAGATTTTCAGCTGTAAGATGGGGTGTTACTACAAATATTATTATTGCCTGGATTCTAACGATACCTGTTACATCTCTTCTTGCAGCTTTAATTTATTTTATTTCATCATTAATATTTTAAATTATGGGACACTACAAAACTTATATCAGCTTTGCTATTCAAAAAGGCGAGTTACATATTCACGATTCTGTAATTGCAGAATTAGCATTACCCAAATTTAATTTCTACTCTGATAATACCTCACAGGAAGTGTTAAAATGGGCAGAAGAAAAGCAACAGAAATTACCGCCAGATGAAAAACTAATTATTCTTAATTATTTCAACATTTCAAACGTAAAATAAGAATGAGAATTGCACTGCTCAGCAACATCCATGAAAATTTACCTGCTCTTGAAGCTTGTTTTAAAAGCATGGACGAGCAAAAACCGGACGCTATCCATTGCCTTGTCTTTTTACTTCGTTGGAAAAACCAAAGGAAAACAATCAAAAGGGTTGTTATGTAATTCTAACTATTAATGCAGATAGTTCAAACAAAAACAAAGACGCAGGGCAATTGGAATTTATAAGGTTTGATGATGATGTTCAGAAAGCTGCAAAGGCATTGGAAGAAGGTTCGCTGCCCAATGAATATGCGGATAAGTTGAGAAACGGTTTTAAAAAATGTATGTAGACAATAAAAAGCCAGGGAGCATTCTATTTATGATTATCACAATCCTATTTCTGATTGGTGCATTATTGATATTTTATTATTGGAAAGGCAGTGTTTTGACTCGAATTGTTCTTTCGACTGCATTTGCTTTTATCAGCTGGGTATTTTCAATTGCAGCCAATAAGAAATGAAAATAAATTTGATTTTGTTCTCCTTAAAACATAAATTATGGGTAACAAAAATAAATCCTCGAAATATAAAAAGCAATAAAAGCTTACACCACAAGAATTTGTCAAAAAACATATATCAGACCCATACCACAAAATAACGGATGAGGAGATGAAAAATGAAAATGTAACACCTGAAGCAGAACATGGCTTAAAAAAGAAGGAAAAAGAAAAATTGAACGAGCTGAAAACCCAAAGAGGTAAGCATTTGCCGAATCCACATGATATAATTGGCGATTAATTCAAAAACACTTCTTTTATGAATATTCCATCAGAATTAAAATACTCTAAAGAACATACCTGGCTCAGAACCGAAGGGAAGACCGGAACAATCGGAATCACCGATTTCGCTCAGAGCGAATTGGGCGAAATAGTCTATGCTGATCTTCCTCAGATTGGAAAACAATTTAAAAAAGGTGAAGTGTTTGGTTCTGTTGAAGCGGTAAAAACTACATCTGATCTATTTATGCCGGTAAGTGGTGAAGTGATTGAAATCAATACTGCTTTAAAAGACAATGCGCCTTTGATTAATTCGGCATCTTTTACAGATGGCTGGATGATAAAGATTAAGCTACTTGAAGTACAGGAAGCTGAAACATTATTAGATGCAAAGGAATATGAGAGTGCAGTAAGTTAATCAAACTAAAGCTTATACTATTAAGAGCTGTCTAATGTTAAAATTTTAAACGTTGATGCAATTTAATTATGAAGATGGACTTGCTTTCAAACCTTATATTATCATCTAGTATATATTCTCAGCATTTAGCTAAAAAATTTAAAATGCGTTACAAAAGCAATATGCTTATTAAAAACGTTATTTATTATTTCGCAATACTCATCCTCAGTTCATGCTTCAAAGAATATAAAGGAAAAATTAAAATAGACGGATCCAGTTCTGTTTATCCATTAACAGAAGCTGTTGCTGAAGAATTTAGAGAAAAAGCTTCAGACATTAAAGTTATGGTAGGTGTATCGGGAACAGGAGGAGGATTTAAAAAGTTTTTAAGAGGCGAAATAGATATTAGCAACGCTTCAAGACCCATTAGTAAAAGTGAGATAGAACAGGCACAGAAAAATGGAATTCGTTTTATTGAAATACCTGTTTCTTATGATGGAATGGCAATAGTGGTAAGCCCTAAAAATAGTTTTGTTGATTATATTACAGTAGCTGAACTTAAAAAAATGTGGTCGCCTGAGAGTCAGGGAAAAATTACAAAATGGAATCAGGTGAGAGCTACATGGCCCGACCTGCCACTAAATTTATATGGTGCTGGAACTTCATCGGGCACCTACGATTATTTTACTTTGGCAATAAACGGAAAGGCAAAAGCTTCAAGGGGTGATTATACTGCAAGCGAAGATGACAATGTGTTAGTTCAGGGAGTTGCATCAGACCCCAATGGCCTTGGCTATTTTGGCCTGGTTTATTACGAAGAAAATAAGAATAAATTAAAACTTGTGCCTGTGAAAGCCACAGATGATGCTGAAGCTATATTTCCAAATGATTCCACTGTACAATTTGGCATATATCAACCTTTGACTAGGCCAGAGTTCATCTATGTAAATATTGAGTCTGCAAAAAAACCATACATGCACGAGTTTATTAAATTTTATTTGGAAAATGCTGAAGTTTTAGCAAAGGAAATCGGATATACTCCATTACCTCCACAAGTTTATAAGTTATCGTATAGTCGTTTTCGAAATGAGAAAGCAGGTTCCTTATTTGAAAAACGTTCTGTTGTAGGTGTTAATTTGACAGAAGCTTTAACTGAAAATCAGTAATTGAAAAAACAAATGCGAAAGAACTTTACCAGAAAAAAAGAAAAGGCCATAGAACTTCTCATGTCTGCCAGTAGTTTAGTTTCTGTACTAACAACCATAGGAATAATTTTTGTATTAACTGCTGATTCATATAAATTCTTTAGTGAAGTTTCGATCGTAGATTTTTTCACTGATAAGGAATGGACACCTCTTTTTGAAAATAAACATTTCGGCATTCTACCGCTGTTGTCAGGTACCTTGCTTACAACTATTATTGCCACCTTAGTTGCCGTGCCGATGGGCATTACAATCGCTGTTTATTTAAGCGAATATGCTTCCAGAAGATTTACGTCTATCGTAAAGCCGATACTTGAAGTATTAGCAGCGATTCCAACGGTTGTCTATGGTTTTTTTGCTCTCCAGTATGTCACACCTCTTTTACAAAAACTTATTCCAGGTCTTTCAGGGTTCAATGCTTTATCACCGGGTATAGTAATGGGCATTATGATTATGCCTTATATTACTTCGCTTAGCGAGGATGCATTGAGAGCCATTCCAACTTCCTTACGTGAAGCTTCTTATGGAATGGGTGCAAATAGATTTCAAACGGCATTTAAAGTGATGATTCCAGCTGCAAGTTCGGGAATTATAGTTTCGGTAATCTTAGCTATTTCCAGAGCATTAGGAGAAACAATGATTGTCGCTATCGCAGCAGGGCAAGAACCTAAATTAACTCTCAATCCGTTAGAAAGTGTTGAAACGATTACTACTTATATCATTCAGGTTAGCATGGGTGATGTGCCCCAAGACTCGTTATAATACCGTA
>Ga0066255_1001570_pt1 | contig 19227 bp, 22 predicted proteins | sample ThiBiot_750_biof_FD_71148 | JGI IMG/M metagenome (GOLD analysis project Ga0066255, IMG submission 71148) | Wastewater bioreactor microbial communities from Cape Town, South Africa - Thiocy_expt_750_biof (version 2) | ecosystem: Engineered > Bioreactor > Thiocyanate-remediating >... | reverse complement strand
TGGCCCGATTCAAGATCGCCTGACTTCCATCAACGAACTGGCTCGGCAGCAGCCGGGGACTCATCCATGTCATCTCTTGACGCCGTAACCACACCAGGCGCCGACGGGGCCCAGAGCGAGCAAGACCTCGGGCCGCTGGCATGGGTGCTCGACGAGCTGCGCAAATCCTTGGACAGCGCCGTCAAGGCCATGCGCCGCTTCGTGCGCGATGCCGAAATCGCCCGCGAATCGGACCTGGCGGCCCTCGACGCGGGACCGCTGCGGATCGCGCGCCAGCAGTTGCACCAGGCCAGCGGGGCGCTGGAGATGGTGGGCATGGCGCCGCCGGCCCTGTTGCTGCGCGCCATGGAGAGCGCCGTGCAGCGCTTCGTGCAGCGCCCGGAGCTGTGCAGCGACGAGGCCGCGGCGACGATAGAGCGCGCCAGTTTCGCGCTGATCGAGTATCTGGAATGCGTGCTGGCCGGCAAGGCGGTGTCGCCGGTGGGGTTGTTGCAGAAGTTCTCCTGAGCCCAGGCCCCGCGGGTGAAAACCATGGGCGCAATGCCCGTGCCGATAATGCCGGCCATGCCGGTCTGGATAACTCTACGGCGGGTCAGCCCGCGCTTGGAAAGTGTCATTGATCTCCTCCTTATGGCACGGGGCGTCGATACATTGCCGACTGCTCACCGTTCGCCCAGTATTCGACACATTTGCAAACGCAGGCAACATGCCATTGTAAATACAAGGAAAATCTGTCAACTCTTGTTCTGGTTCGGTCGACTTTCTGTTAATTCGTTGACAGGAGGTGATGGTTTCGAGGGGGAGGGCATGCGCGCACCGATCGGATTCCGCATCAGCAACAGGCGGAAATCGCTGAAGATTTCCCAAGCGGCGCTGGCGCGACTGGTTGGAATATCGCCCAGCTATCTGAACCTGATCGAGAACAATAAGCGTGATGTTGGCGGGGCGTTGTTGCAGCGTGTCGCCCACCATCTCTCGATCGACATCGGCGACCTGACGGGTGAGGCCGAGCAGAAACTGCTGCAGGATCTCGAAGAGGCTTATGCCGATCCGATGGTCGAATCGTTGCCGTTCCGACCCGAGGAGCGGCGCGAACTGGTGGCGCAATATCCGGCCAGCGCCATGGCGCTCTCGCGGCTGCATCGGGCCTATACGTCCGCCCAAAGCAGCGCCGATGCCTATGCCGACCGGCTGCGCTCCGATCCGCTGCTTGCGCAATTGCTGCACCAGATCCTTTCAGGGATTACCGCCATCCGCTCGAGCGCCGAAATCCTTGAGGACGTGCCTGATCTCGACGATGCCGAGCGAAGGCGCTTTCTGGGGGCGATCAGCCGCGAAACGCGCGGACTGAGCGAGGTGGCGCGCAGCCTGATCGGGCAGTTCGACAATGCCAGTGCGGATCGTCGCACCGTATCGCCGGCGCGGGAGCTGGATGACCTGATCATCGAGCGCTCCAATCATTTTCCCGAGCTGGAGGATGTGGCGCAGCACCTGCGCAGCGAGATCGAGCGGCAAGCCCCGTTCGGGGTGGCGGCGTTGACCGACATGCTGGCGCAACGGTTTGGCGTGCGGGTAGAGATCGGCAGGGAATTGCGCGAGGACGGCGTGCTGTTTCCCGGACAGTATCGGTTCTTCCCCGCCGAGGCGGTGATGTGGTTCCAGGGCGCGACCACGCTGGCCACGCGGCAGTTCCAGCTGGCGCGGCTCTATGGCGAACTCGCTGCCCCCGAGGCCATAGCTGCGGTGTTGGCGGAGGTGGCGCCGTCTTCGGAACTGGCGCTGCAACTGACGCGGCGGGCATTGGGCTCGTATCTGGCGGGGGCCATGGTCTTTCCCTATTCGCGCGTGCTCGCAGATGCCGAGGCCAATGCCTATGACGTCGACAATCTGCGGCAGATCTATCACGCCAGCTATGAACAGGTGGCGCACCGGCTGGTGACTTTGCGCCGTCCTGGCGAAGAGGGGGTGCCGTTCGGCTTCCTGCGGTCCGATCCCTCGGGCCGGCTGACCAAGCATTTCCCGCTGCCGGGGCTGCTGCTGCCCAATGCCGGCCATGCCTGTCCGCTCTGGGCCATTTATGGGGCCTTTCGCACGCCGGATATGCCGCTGCGGCAGGTGGTGCGATTCTCCGATGGCTCGCGCTATCTGTTCGTGGCGCGCACGGTGCAGCGGCGGGTGGCGGCGTTTCGGGAGCCGCCGGTGACAGCCTCGATCATGCTGGCCTGCGACGTGCTCCATGCCGACCGGACGGTCTATGCGCAGGGGCTGGACCTGACCGACCAGCAGGCCGATGTGCTGGTGGGACCGAGCTGCAGGCTCTGTCCGCGGCTCGATTGTGCCAGCCGCCAGGAGGAGGTGGTAGCATCCGGACCCGGGCGTCCGGCCTGGCGGGCGCCGCTGGTGCCGCGGGCTCCACATCTGGAGCGGGATTAGCGCTTGGCGTTTTCAATCGATTGCGGTTTATTGACACAGCAGGCGGAGGGGAGACCACCTGCGAAACGGTCTGGGGGGGACATTGGCCATCGACATATTGGTTGCGGAGGACGAGCCGAGCATTCTGGAGTCGCTCGACTTCATCCTGCGCCGAGCGGGATGGACAATTGCGTCCGTGACCGACGGGGACGCGGTGCTGGAAGGGGTGCGACGGCTGAGGCCGCGCATGCTGGTGCTCGACGTGATGTTGCCCCGACGCAGCGGTTTCGATGTGCTCAAGCAATTGCGCGCCGATGTCGATACCAGGGCGCTGCCGGTGCTGATCCTCACTGCCAAGGGCCAGCAGCAGGACCGGCGCATTGCCGAGGCGCTGGGGGCGGATGGCTTCGTCACCAAGCCCTATGCCAATGCCGAAGTGGTCGGGGCGGTCCGCAAGCTGCTGGATGAAAATGGCTGACAGGCGCCGGGTCGTCGGCGGCATGTTCATGCTCACGGTGTTGGGCCTGGTGCTGCTGGTGCCGCCGGTGGTGACGCTGTTCAACCATGATATCAGCATCATGGGCATGCCGCAGATCGTGGTCTATATCTTCGGCGTCTGGGTGCTGCTGATCGTGGGGACGGTGGTGCTGACGCGCAATCTGACGCCGGATACGCCCGATATCGCAGAACGGCAGGACGAGGGCGACGGCTAGATGTTGTCGGCTGATTTCGTCATCGCCACCTCGATCGTCTATGTCGGCCTGTTGTTCGTGCTCGCCTATTTCGGCGACCGGCGGGCCAAGGCCAACAAGCGCAGTTGGCTCAATTCGCCGACGGTCTATACGCTGTCGATCTCGGTCTATTGCACCAGCTGGACCTTTTACGGTGCCGTGGGCAATGCGGCGCGTAGTGGTTTGGAATTCCTCACGATTTACCTGGGGCCGACACTGGTTTTCGTCGGCTGGTATTTCCTTTTGCGGCGGCTGGTGCGGATCAGCCATCTGCACCGCATCACCTCGGTGGCTGATCTCCTTTCCTCGCGCTTCGGCAAGTCGAGCCGGTTGGGCGTGCTGGTCACCTGCATCGCGGTGATCGGGATTGCGCCCTATATCGCGCTGCAGCTCAAGGCGGTGACCTCGTCGATCCAGGCGGTGGCAGGGGCGTCGGAGTTCGGGCGCGGGAGCCTGACCGGTATCGACGATGTGGGGCTGGCGCTGGGGGTGGCGGCGGCCATGGCGCTGTTCACCATCCTGTTCGGCACCCGCCATGTCGATGCCAAGGAGCAGCATCACGGCGTGGTGGCAGCCATTGCTTTCGAGGCGGTGGTGAAGCTGGCAGCGCTGGTGGCGGTGGGGGTGTTCGTCGTCTATCTGGCGGGGGGCATCGAGCAGATCTTCACTCAGGCAGCCGAAAAGGGCATCGCCTTCGATACCTCCACCAGTTTCGACAGCCGCTGGATCACCACGCTGGTGCTGTCCATTGCCGCCATCATCTGCCTGCCGCGCCAGTTTCAGGTGACGGTGGTCGAGAACTCCGACGAGAACCATCTGCGCGTCGCCGGCTGGGCCTTTCCGGCCTATATGATGCTGATGAGCATCTTCATCATCCCCATTGCCATCTATGGGCTGACGGTGATGCCGGCCGGGTCGAACCCAGACATGTTCGCGCTGACGCTGCCGCTTTCAGCCGGACAAAATGCGTTGGCTTTGTTTGCCTTTATCGGAGGTTTCTCATCTGCAACATCAATGATCATCCTCGAATCCATCGCGCTGTCGATCATGGTGTCCAACCATATCATGATGCCGCTGGTGCTGAAATTCAGCGCCGGTTCGCAGGGTGGCGACGGGCAGGGGATGAGCAGCGTGCTTTTGGTGGCGCGGCGCTTCGCCATCGTGCTGATCCTGTCGCTGGGATTCTTCTATTTTCTCTTCACCCGCGATTCCGACGCGCTGGCGCCGATCGGGCTGATCTCGTTTACCGCCATCGCGCAGTTCCTGCCGGCGCTGCTGGCGGCGATCTTCTGGCGCGATGCCTCGCTCAAGGCGGTGACCACAGCGATCCTGGTCGGCTTCGTGTTCTGGGCCTGGAGCTGTTTTCTGCCGTCGCTGGAATCGGTGTCGCCGGCGGTGTCGGCACTGGTAGCGGAAGGGCCCTGGGGCATCAGCTGGCTGCGGCCGGAGGCGATGTTCGGGCTGGATGGCTGGGACCCGCTGGCGCATGCCGCGTTCTGGAGCCTGTCGGCCAATGTGCTGATCCTGACGCTGGGATCGCTGCTGACCCGCCCGTCGGCGCTGGAGCGCATCCAGGCGACGGCTTTCGTCGATGTGTTTCGTCGGCACGGCCTGCCGCAGCGCAATTTCATTGCCGGCTCGACCACCGCCAATGACCTGTTCTTCGTGGCCGAGCGGGTGTTGGGCGAGCGGCGGGCGGCGGCCTTGTTCGAGACGGAGGCGCGCGATACCGGCGTCGATCCGGCATTGCTGGAGCCGACGCCGGAGTTCATCGGGCGGCTGGAGCGAGAGTTGGCGGGCTCGATCGGCGCATCCTCGGCGCATGTGATGCTGTCGAAAGTGGTGGCCGGCGGCGACGTCTCGCTCGAAGAGATGATGCAGATGGCCGACGAGACCCAGCAGGTGATCGAATATTCTCAGCAGCTGGAAAAGACCTCGGCCGAATTGCGGGTGACAGCGCAAAAGCTCGAGGATGCCAATGCGCAATTGCGCGAGCTCGACAGCCAGAAGGACGAATTCCTGAGCCAGGTGAGCCACGAAGTGCGCACGCCGATGACCTCGATCCGCTCATTTTCTGAAATCCTCTTGGAAACCGGCGAGCTGGAGGAAAGCCAGCGCCAGCGTTTTGTCAAAACGATCCATCAGGAAAGCCTGCGGCTCACAAAACTGCTGGACGAAATTCTCGACCTGAGCGCGCTGGAGCGGGGCGGGCGCTCCTGGCAGAACGTGCCGGTGGATGCTGAGGACGCGCTGACGAGGGCTCTCGCCGTCTGCGATGCGCTGCTGCGGCAGCGCGGCATGCGGGTGGAGATGGGTGAGCGGGCCAGCACCACGATGGTGCAGGGCGATGCCGATCGGCTGTGCCAGGTGTTCATCAATCTGGTGTCCAACGCGGTCAAATATAACGAGGCGGAGGAGCCGGTGGTGCGCGTGAGCTCGACGGTGCGCTCGGGCAGTTATGTGGTCGAGATCGCCGATAACGGGCCGGGAATTTCCAAGCGCAACCGCAAGATGGTGTTCGAAAAATTCTGGCGGGGGGTCGAGGGTGCGGGCGATCAGGGCGGCGCCGGGCTGGGGCTCGCGATCAGCCGGCAGATCGTCACCCGGATGAATGGCACGTTGGAGCTGGTGCCAGGACCGCTGCCGGGGGCGTGTTTCCGGGTGAGATTGCCTGTGAACCGGCAGGGGTGATGGGCGAGCGACTTTAGCCTGTTATGGCGGAGGGGGCGCAAGTGTGGGGCCCTCGGGTCTTCGCCCGAGGGTGGCATCGTTCCTGTCAGATTTGGGTGCCTCTCGGGGGGCATGGTGCTCAGCAGGTATCGACCGGCCTAGTCCTCGCCGTGATCGGGGATATTGAGGATGTGGCCGCAGGCCTTGCAGTGAACGGCGTCGGGGTCGTGCTTGGTGAGGCCGCATTGCGGGCAGGGGAACACCACCTTGGCGGGGCGGAAAATCAGCTGTGCCAGGCGGACGAAGAGCGAAATGCCGATGATCATGATGATGATCGACACCAGCTTGCCGAAGGTGCCGGGGAGGGTGATGTCGCCGAAGCCGGTGGTGGTCATGGTGGCGACGGTGAAGTAAAGCGCGTCGACATAGCCCGAAATGCCGGCATCGCGGTGAGCGAAGGCAGTGTAGACGAAGCCGGTGACCACGAAGAGAAAGACCAGAAGGTTGATGACCGCCTGGATGGTTTCCTGATAGCCGCCAAAACCGCGCTTGCGCAGTGGCCGCCAGATGGCGCCGGATCGGGTGAGCGTCCAGAGGCGGAGTACGCGCAGAAAGCCGAGATTGAGCAGCCAGGTCGGGGCCAGAAGTGTCGCGAGGATAAAGATGTCGATGATGACAGGCAGTTGCTTCAGCCACCGGCGTACATCGGTGGAGGCAAGGGCGCGGGCCACCAGATCGGCGGCAAGCAGGGCGGCGATCGAATAGTCGATCCACAGGAAGCTCTCACTGTCGCGCAGCAGTGGGGCGGCGACGAAGAAGGCGATGATCGACAGATCGACCACCAGCACTGCAGCCTGAAAGCGCTGCGCTTTGGGTGATTGGCCATGATAGAGCAGGCGCAGCGTCGAGCGCAGCCGCGCAAAGGCGCTGCTATTTGCTTTATCGTCGTCTGGCGATGGTTTAGTGCTGTTCGCCATCACGTGGTTCCTCGAGTCGCCTCTGCCCGGCGCTTGCAGATGGGACCATCCTGCCCCCACATTCAAGGAGTGTTCGATGGGTGTGTCGATTTACGATGTGACCGTACCGGTGTTCACCCGCATGCTGAACAACCTCCTTGTGTTCATGGACAAGGCGGAAGCGGACGCCGAAGCCCGCAAATATGCGGCGGAAACGCTGGTCAATGACCGATTGGCGCCTGACATGATCCCGTTCCGCGGCCAGGTGATGATCGCCACCGATCACGTCAAGGGCTGTGTGAGCCGGCTGGCCGGCAAGCCGGTGCCGTCCTGGCCGGACGAGGAGAAGACGTTCGAGGAACTGCGCGCCCGCGTGCGCAAGGCACTCGACCTCTTGGCCGCAGTGACGCGCGAAGAGTTGGACGGTTCGGAAAGCCGCCAGATCACCATCAAGCTGGGTGGCAACGACGTGACCATGCCCGGGCTCGATTATGTGACGCTGCGCGCCATGCCGAACTTTTATTTCCACATCACCACGGCCTACGCCATTCTCCGCCACAATGGCGTGCCGCTGGGTAAGCGTGACTTCATCGGCTGAGTTGCAAGGGGCGCCGCGCGGACCTGCTAGGGAGTGGTGGTCGGCGTGGTGTTGCCGGAGGTCACGTTTCCACTGTTGGAATTGCCGCCGAAGGTTGGCGTCGTGGTGGTGAAGTTTCCTCCGCTGGTCGGGGGCGTGGTATTGCCCGAGGGAGGATTGCCGCTGGACGGCGAACTTAGGCTGTCGGTGGATGGCGGCGGCGGCGGGGTCAGACAGGACTGGGCCCCGGCGACCCGGAAGGCCTGCAGCAGTGGGCGCTGGATATTGGCCAGCGGGAAATTGCGCACCAGATTGGCGCGGGCGCTATCCCGCCAGGTCACGAGGGCGCTGCTGCTGGAATCGGCGACGCCGTAGTCGCAGCGATCGGTCAATTCCACGCATTGGCGGCCGCTGCACAATTGTAATCCGCCCTCATAGAGCAGCACCTGGGTGGAACCGCGCTGCACGGTGATGTCGAACTTGGTGCCGCGCACGGCAATCGAGGCGGTCGGCGTATTGATCGAATAGGCGGATTTCGGGCTGTTGCCGGAAATGAAGCGGAAGGTGCCGGCGAGGGCGTTGACCGCGAATTTGTCGGTGCGGTTGCCATTGAGCAGATAGCTCTGGATCTCGAGCGAACTGCCGGGGCCGACCACAAGGCGCGTCTGGTTCTGGAAGACGATCTGCACGCGGCCCGAGGCGCCGGTGACCACACGGTCGCCCACCGATATGTCGGCGCCAACCACCAGCACGCGATCGCTGGAGCCGCGGCGCGCTACGGCATCGGGATCGACCCCCACCGCCGAGCCTTCAGCAGCGGCCAGGCTTGGTCCGGTCAGCAGGGTGGTCAGCAGGGCGGCGAAAGCAAGTTTCTTGATCATGGCAGACCTGTCCCGAGGGGCGAGCGATGGCTGGTTGAGACACTATAAGCTGCCAAGCAATCTAGCAGAACTGTGTGCACCAGGAAAAGCGGGAGACGAAACGGGCCTGCAGAGCGGTTGCCGGACGCTTGGCGTCGCGCTATGTGCAGGCTGTCTTGCATCGTCGGCCTGTCCGACAGAAGGGGCCCAATGAAGCTCGCCTTTGTCATTCCCGCCTATAATGAAGAAGCTTTGATCGGCAAGTGTCTTGCCTCCGTGCTGGCGGAAATCAAGCGGTCGGGATGCGATGCCGATGTCATCGTGGTCAATAATGCCTCAACCGACCGCACCGGCGAAATCGCGCGCAGCTTTCCCGGCGTGACCGTGGTGGACGAGCCGAAAAAGGGCCTGGTCAATGCTCGTGATGCCGGCTTTGCCGCCAGCGCAGGCTATGAGCTGGTGGCCAATATCGATAGCGACACCATCGTGCCGGAGGGTTGGCTCGATGTGGTGATGCGCGAATTCGCCAAGGATTCCAAGCTGGTCTGCCTTAGCGGTCCCTATGTCTATTACGACATGGGCGGGTTCAATCGCTTCTTGATCGACATGTTTTATGGGCTGACCTATTTCATCTACCTGCTCAACCGTTTCGTGCTGCGGGTGGGGTCGGTTGTGCAGGGCGGCAATTTCGTGTTCAAGCGCGAGGCCTGGGCCTCGGTGGGCGGCTATGATCGCTCGATCGACTTTTTCGGCGAGGATACGGACGTTGCCGTGCGCCTGTCCAAGGTCGGTGGGGTCAAGTGGACCTATGCGCTCAAAATGAAGACTTCGGGCCGTCGACTGGAGCAGGAAGGCGTGTTCCGCACGGCAGGCACATATACGCTCAACTTCCTCTGGGTGACCTTCAGGGGCAAGCCGATCACCAAGAAATCGACCGATATTCGCCCAAGCTGACGCTTCTCCGCTTTTGCTGTAGGCTGACGCCGAGCCGCGCGATGCGGCTGGAGTCGGCCGGCAGATGAGCATTTCGACCCAGCTTCCGCCCATTCCCGCCAACCAGGCTTCCAGCCTGGTGCGTGCGCTCGAACACGCACCGGGGCAGGTGATTGAGGCGCGGGTGGTCGGCCTGCTGGGCAATGGCACGACGCAGGTGCAGATCGGCCAGCAGACCCTGGCGTTGGCCTTGCCGACGCTGCAGGCGCCGGGGACGGTGCTGACGCTGGGCGTGCAGCAGGCCAATGGGCAGACGCAATTGACGCTGATGGCGGTGAAAGCGCCTGAAATTCCGCAGGTTTTTGCGCAAAGTGCGCAGTCGCCTGTTCCGGCAACGACGGTGCAGCTATCGGCGGCGGCGCTGGGGCAGACGAATGGTCCGCCGGTGGCGGGCACGGTGTCTGGCGCGGCAATCACCGGGTCAGCAGGCGTTAGTGGCGGGGGGCTAGCTGGGGTTCAAACGGGAATGGCGGCTGGCGCAGGTCCGGTGCTGGCGCCCCAAGGCAATGCGCATATGCCAGCGCCTGCAGTGCCTTATGCGAGTGCGCCCGCGTCTATGGCGGCGGGCGCAGGTCCTTTGCCGGGGCCGGTGACCGGCGCGAACGCGGCTGGTGCGCTCGGCCAGCAGATGGCATCGGCGGGGGCGGGGTTGGCAGGTGCAGCGGGGGCGACCGCGGGGTCAACTGCCGCTGTGCCGCAGGCGACGAGCCCGCAAGCGGCGGTGCTGCAGATGGTGCATCAGGCGGTGCCGCGGCAGAACAGCGTTGTCGGCCTCACCACCATGCTGGCGGCGGTGGCGGGTGCGGTGGCCCTGCCGGAGCCGGTGGCCAAGGCGGTGCAACAGGTGTTGGCGCAACGACTTTCATTGGATGGACAACAGTTTAACGGGCAGGCGCTGAAGAGTGCGGTGAGCAATTCCGGGATTTTTCAGGAGGCCAAGCTGGGCGCCGGGCGCGCGGGCGCTGCTGGCGGCGACCTCAAGACGGCGCTGCTGGGATTGCGGCAGAGCCTGGGGCAATGGCTGGGGGCGCAGGCGCCGCTGGAACAGGTGGCCAGCGTGCCGCCACCGCTGCGCGGGCTGGTGCCGCGCGCCCGGGCGGGCGATGCGATGCCGCGAGAAATTCCTGAAGAACCAGAACAGCTTGGCCGTATACTACAGGAGCGGACGGAGGCGGCTTTGTCCCGGGTTCGCCTGCATCAGGCGGCGTCGCTGCCGGATCCGGCGGATCGTCCGGGCGTGCAGTGGAACATGGACCTGCCGGTCATGGTGGCGGGGCAGCAGATGCTGTTGCATCTGCACATTCATGGCGATCCCGAGGACGGTGCCGAACGGGCCGAGGATCGCGGCTGGCAGCTGCGCTTTGCCATCAATCTGCCAGAGGCGGGCGAAGTGGGCGCGCAGGTCACCCTGCGGCACAAGATCAGCGGCGTTCTGTTGTGGGCCGACGATGCCGAGACCGCTCAGAGCCTCGCGCGACATGTTGACAACTTGAAGCAAGAGCTTGAATCCGTTGGCCTTGTTGCCGGATCGGTCATCGTCAAAACCGGCGCGCCAGTGGCGCCGCAACCGCCGCAATCCGGCCATTTCGTGGATGCGGTGCGATGAGCGAAGACCAGGCAAAACGGCCGCTGGCGGTGGCGTTGCACTATGAAAAAGGGTCGCGCGAAGCGCCGCAGGTGGTGGCCAAGGGGCGGGGGCTGGTGGCCGAGAAGATCGTGGCGCTGGCCGAGGAAAACGGCGTGGTGATCGAAAGCAATCCGGTGCTGGCGGAGGCGCTCAGCGGGGTGGAGCTGGACGACACCATCCCGGTCGAGCTGTTCGACGCGGTGGCGGTGGTGATCGGCTATGTGTTGCGGCAGAGCCGAAGCTGACCGCGATGTGAACGCATTCTGAACGCCGGGGCCAGCAGCGGTTCAAACCAGGCATGGCAAAACCCTCACAGAGCAACGCCAATGAGGGACATGGCCATGCATACACTTCGTCACCGCCGCGCATTCATCCGCAACGCCGCCGTCGTCGCCGGCATCGCCATCGTGGCGGTGTTGCTCGGCGTGCCGGCCAAGGCCTTCGAGCTTCAGGACATGTATGCCAATGACGAAGGGCAGGTGGAGTTCGTGCTGCCCTCGGGTAATATCGGCTGCATCTATACGCCCGCGGGTGGAACCAGTTTTTACGAGACCTGGGATGGCCTGGCGGAGATCCAGTGCGATCGGGTGCAGCCGCATTATGTGCGCGCCGTTCTGGGCGGGCAGGACGAGGCGGTTATTCTCGATGATGTCGGCGACCCCGGCTGTTGCGGCGCCGAGCAGGTCTTTCATTACGACCATGTGGTTGAACTGGGCCCGTTCCAATGCCTGTCGACGCGCAAGGGGCTGACCTGCGCACGCGAGGATGGCCACGGATTTTTCCTGAGCCGGGCTTCGGTCGAGGCGCGGTGAGGCGAGAGACCGGAAAACGACCTGGTCCAAGAGGGGTGGTGTCGGGTTTTCAGGCATGGCGGGGGATTAAGCGCCGACCCCCACCCGGCCTCCCCCTGTAGGAAGGGGAGGAGCCGCATCGTTCTTGGGATGAGATGGTGCTAAAACCGCCGACCTGTCTGCCGCGCCTTTGCGGGCAGGACTATCGCATTGGGTGTTGGCGTGCTTCCTGACATGCCCCGTTCCGCCCTCGAGCTTAACCCGAGGGCCAATTTCCCACTTCACCAGTACCATGTGGTGGCTCTCTGACAGGCCCTCGGGTTAAGCCCGAGGGCGGCATCGTATGCGTTGCATCTGGCGTGCCGGGGACGCGCCAGGAAAGCACTCAGGGAGAGCGTGGCGCCGAGCGCCGCCTTAGCGGACGGTGCGCTTTTCGTAGAACTCGTTGCCGCCGGCTTCGAGGACGTAGAACATGTTGTTGTAGGGGAAGCGCAGGCCGGCAGTGTGGAAGTGCTGGGCGTTCTGGACGCCGGGGTGGCGCTGGCCACGCAGCACCTGGTCAGCGACCTGGGAGGCGAGGATGGCGCCGCTATCGGTCATCGGCTTGGTCAGCACGCCCTGGGCGAACTGGTTCTTCTGGCCGACGACTTCGCAGACCGATTTGGGATAGCGCGGATCGCCCAGGCGGTTCATCACCACCGTTCCCACCGCCAACATGCCTTCTGAGCTGGAGCGGTTGGATTCGAAATACATGGCCCGCATCATGCATTCCTTCTCGCTCATGCGATTGAAGGCGAAGTTCATGCCGAACAGCGAGCAGCCGCCGAGGCTGGTGGCCATTATGCCGAGAGCGAGGAAGCGCAGGGCTAAGGGCGCAAGGCGGGTCATGATGGCGGCACTCCGGGCTGCGGCTTTTTTGCCGCTCAGCCCGAAAATGCGCCGTCAGGCTTAAAGAAGGCCTGACCCGAATGGTTAAATTTGCCTTAGCGGCGGCTGAGCAGGTGAGCGAGCAGGAGAGCGGTGCCGACGAGGGCAATGATGGGGACAGGGTCACGGCGGACAGCTTCGGCGCCCTTGATGGCCTGACGGCTGGCCACACCAGCCAGATGGGCGCCTCGGCGAGCGGCCTCGCGGCCAAATTCAACGGCGACCTCGCCGACATCGTCGGCCGTGTCACCGGCCCGGCTCGCGACCTGGCGGCTGACGCGGCGGATATCGCGGCGCAGGGTGTCGAGCTGGTCGGCCATGGCATCCATGGGGGTGTGGCGGCGGGGTGCAAAGAGATCGATTAGGGACATAGGACGCTCCGTGTTTGATGCAGAAACGGCATTTGGCAGCGGAGGGTTCCCGGACTTGTGCATGGCCCCTTGATCTGGCGCGCGGCGTCGCCATCTACCAAGCATGACTGCCCCATTGGCAGGTGCAGCCTGGAGGAATGCTGAAGTGAGCAAGAGCGGCCAACGCCTCAATCGACTGTTTGACCGGCTGGAGCGCCGTGTGCCGAGAACCGCCGCCGGATGGCTGGCCAATGTGCGCCGGCCCGAGGCCCGCTGGGTCCGCATTCCGCTCGGCATACTGCTCGTACTGGGCGGCATTTTCAGCTTTCTGCCGGTGCTCGGCATCTGGATGCTGCCGCTGGGGCTGCTGCTGCTGGCGCTTGACCTGATCTTCCTGCAGGGACCGGTGAACATGGCCATTTTGCGCGGGAGCCGCAAATGGACCACCTGGCAACGGTCGCGCCGCGACAAGAAGAACGGCCAAGTATAAGCGGCTAAAGCGCTTTGCGTTTTTTAGATGGGGCGCCATCGTGCCTCACGCCTGAGGGAGGGGGTGCTGAACCTGCTGCACCCCCACCTAGCCTCCCCCTGTAGAAGGGGGAGGGAGCGCAGGAGCCTAAGCCTAAGCCTAAGCCTAAGCCTAAGCCTAAGCCTAAGCGCCTCCCAACGCGCTCTAACTGAACAAATCCCTCAAGGGGCAGGGCTATCGCATATGACGAATTGGCACCGGGCTCTCATCCCCCACCCAACCCTCCCCGCAAGGGGAGGGAGACGGACCGGTTCTTTTGACCCACTCTTGCCCACAACTGGATGCAGCTCCTCCCCCTTCTTCAGGGGGAGGTTGGGAGGGGGGTTGCAGCACGCACAAGCCCATATGCGATAGCCCTGCCTCAAGGGGGAGGGCGGGAAAGCGCGCAGAGTTCACTTCATTTTGAAATGATCTGGGTTTGCTGGGCCTCTCGCTGTTTGGCGTGTGAACCGGCAGGCCCTCGGGGTCGGGCCCGAGGGCGGAACGGTGGGTGGGTGAGGGCTGTCCTTATCTGATCAGGGGCTTAGTTGGTCAGGTGTTGGGCTTCGATAAGATCGACGGCATGGGCCAGCTTTTCGTCGATGATGTGCAGATAGTTGGTCCAGTCAGCCATGCGGGTGACTTCGGCCCGACCGTCGGAAATGCCGCGCAGGGCGAGGAGGGGGACGTTGAAGCCTTGGCAGGCGCGCAGGATGGCGTAGGTCTCCATATCCACCATGTCCTCCGCAATGGTGTCATAGGCAGCGCCTGAGACGATATTGGCGCCGGTGGAAAGAGTAGCGGGGGCAAGGCCCGGCAGCAGCGGCGCCAAGGGCAAGGTAGCGGGCAGACCGAGAAATGGGGTCTCGCCGCGCGCGAAGCCGAGAGGCGATGCGTCCATGTCGCGGTAGGATACCGAGATCGCCTGATAGACCCCGCACTGTTCGAGCCGACGCGATCCGGCCGATCCCAGCGAGACGACAAGATGGGGCAGGGCGTCGCGACGCTCGGTCAGGGCACGGGTGGTGGCGATAGCCGCCTCGACCGGACCCACCCCGACCATGAGCGGGGTGATCCGCCGCCGCAAGTGCGGGCCATATTCGGCGTCGGCGGCCATGAGATAGAGAATCGTCATTGGATGGCTCGTCACTTGGCTGTGATAGCGAGGTTAAAAAATCTTTGCGGATTTGTAACGCCTTGCGCGCATCCTCGGGCAATCGGGCACCGCAGAAGGCGGGATGGCCCCATGGACGGCAAGAATGCGCTTTGCAGAAATTGGTGACACGCGGGAATGGAGCGAACCGAGCGCCAGACGGTCTGGCGGCATAGCGGTGCATCCCGAGGATATCGAACTGGAAGCATGGCGCCGCAAGGCGGCGCTGGGGATCGATGAGTGGCGCATGCGTGAATATGTCACCGGCGTGCCTGTCCCCGACCGGATCGACCACTATTGCCAGCAGATCGAATTCGCCGCGCAGGCGCTGATGCGCCTATCGCCCATTCCGAGCGATTTCCGCAATGACGTCTATTGGCCGCGCTGCTGGTGAGCTCGCGGCCAAACGCTGGATAAAGAAAGGCCGCTTCACGCGGCCTTTTTCGTGCGGGGCGCAGCGCGCTTGCGCGGCGGCTTGATGGTCTTGGCCGCTTCGTCCGTCAATTCAGCAACGGCCTTGAACCAATAGGCCTGATCCTGGCCTTCCGGACAATTGTCGGCCTGCCAGAGCGCGTAGGCCCGGCGCTGGATTTCGTTATGCATGGGCTGTGGTCCTTCCTTGTACTCGGAAAGAGCCTGCGAGAACGGGGTTAATTCGCGGTGAAGGGGGCGCAGGAACGTTGGGAGGCTACCGCATGCGGGCTTGAGTTTGTTGTCCACCCCCTCCCAGCCTCCCCCTGAAGAAGGGGGAGGAGCGCGTCGCGTGCTGGCCTGGGGTGTCGCGCCAGAAGCCGACCACTTCCTTCCTGGAATGCGGCGTGCCGGCGTTCAGCGCCGACCGTGCCCCGCGATCTGGGGGTGACAGGGACAGGCATGGGCGGCATGGTGCGGCAGAATTGGAGATTTGCCATGCGTCGCGCCGTGTTGATTGCCGCCTTTTGCCTGATCGCTTCGTCTGCCCAGGCTGCCTGGCAGTTTTCCGATGTGAGCGACGAGGACGGCAAGGCCTATAAGGGGTGGGCGGTGGATGTTTCGGGGGAGCTCGAGGCGCAGATCTTTTGCGATGACTGGTTTCCCGACGCCATGGACATCACCATCTACACGGCGGAGAAATACGACGCCAAGGCCAGTTATCCCGAAAGCGGGGTGATGAAGGTGCGCATAGATGACCGCAAGTCGGTCGAGGTGACGGCCTTTTATGACGAGCATGAGGGGGAATTGCTGGTCTATACGTCGAGCCTAGAGGCTGAGGGGGTCGACGAAGTGCTGTTGGCCATGGCGCGGGCCAATTCCAGCATCGGCTTCAGCTTTGAAGGGCGCGACTGGCACTTTTCGGCCGACAATGTGTTCCCTGTGCTCGAAAAAATGGCCGCGGAATGCCCGACAGAGTCGAATACGCCCTGAGATGTTCGTCGCCATGGCAGCGCATCGAGGAGCCCTGCCATGACCCCAATCCGAAACAGTGGTTCCGATGCGCAGGTGACACGAGCTGTCACGACCGCGCCGTAAAGATTGAGCTTTCACCCCGCGAGCGATAGCGTCGCGCGGGTGCTGCATGCATTGGACGCTTCCCATGACCCCGTTTCACCATATCCTCGTCAACAATCTCGCCGCCAATGTCACCAATTTCACCGTGTGGTTCGCGGTGACGTTCTGGGTGTTTCTCGAGACGCAATCGGTGTTCGCCACCGGCATGATTGCGGGCATCTACCTGGTGTTCACCGCCGCCTTCGGCATCTGGTTTGGCTCGATCGTCGACCACAATTCCAAGCGGCTGGCCATGCTGGGATCGAGCCTTGTTTCCTGGCTCTTGTATCTGCCGGGCCTGCTGATGGTGCTCTTCGCGCCCGAGGGGGCGTTTTCCGACCCCTATGGGCCTTATCTCTGGAGCTTCGTGCTGCTGGTGATGCTGGGGGTGATCGCGGGCAATATCCGCTCGATCGCGCTGCCGACGCTGGTGACCATCCTCATTCCGGAGGCGGAGCGCGACAAGGCGAACGGATTGGTGGGCATGGTCAGCGGCATCGGCTTTCTCACCACTTCGGTGATTTCGGGCTTTCTGGTGGCCTATACCGGCATGCTGGGCGTGCTGATCATGGCGCTGAGCGTGACGACGCTGGCCTTCGTGCATTTGAGCCTGGTCAAGCTGGACGAGGGCCGGGTGGCGCCGAGTGCCGATGAGCCGGCCGAACCCAAGCGCGTGGACCTGGCTGGAACCATCAGGGTGATCGCGGCGGTGCCGGGACTGTTCGCGCTTATCTTTTTTGCCTGCTTCAACAATTTTCTCGGCGGCATCTTCATGGCGCTGCTCGACGCCTATGGGTTGTCGCTGGTGTCGGTGGAGGTGTGGGGGCTGTTGTTCGGCGCGCTGTCGATGGCGTTCATCGCCAGCGGCATCATTATTTCCAAGACCGGGCTGGGCCGGAACCCGCTGAAGACGCTGCTGATGGTCAATATGGTGACCTGGGCGGTGTGCTGCGTGTTCACGCTGCAATCCTCGATCTGGCTCCTGGCGGCGGGCTGCTTTGTGTGGATGTTCCTCGGGCCCTATGCCGAGGCAGCCGAGCAGACGACGCTGCAGAAGGTGGTGCCGCTGGAACGGCAGGGCCGGGTGTTCGGCTTCGCGCAGTCGGTGGAGCAATCGGCCTCGCCACTCACGGCATTTCTGATCGGGCCGCTGACGCAGTTCGTGGTCATCCCGTTCATGACCGATGGCGCGGGGGCGCGGAGTATCGGCGGCTGGTTCGGCACCGGGCCGGAGCGGGGCATTGCGCTGGTGTTCACCGTGGCCGGGTTTGTCGGCCTGTTGGTCACTATCCTCGCCATCAACTCCCGCTATTACCGGCAGCTGTCGGCGGCCTATGCGGCCGGCAAGGACGATGATGGCGAGAGTGGTGGCGGAGCGGCTGTGACCAGCCCGGCCTGATCGATCAGGCCGGCACGGCGTCGATGGGCGCCGGGTCGCGGCGCTTGGGCGGGAAGGCCAGTGCCAGAGCGGCTGCGGCGAGCCGACGCCGGCCGAGGCGACATAGAGCCCGCGCGGGAAGAGCCGCCGCATCAGCGCGGCGCCCATCGGCGAACGCACCGTCTCCGTGCAGGTAAGCAGCGTCGTGCGGATGTCCGACAAATCGTTCCAGGTGAAGTGGAACGAGCAGACCTTCGAGCAAGGCGCACTGGCCAAGACCGAACGCTGGACCGCGATCCTGTCCGTCGTCACCAAGACGCCGACGACGGCAGAAGTCCTCAAGAAAAATCCGCTCGGTCTCTACGTCAACGCCGTGAGCTGGTCCCGCGAGCTGGAAAATTAGGAGGAGCACATCATGAGAAACCTCATTCGGATTGTCGCGCTTGTCCCGCTTTGCGGCAGCCTCACCGCCTGCGCGGGCGTGGACTGGCTTCCATCTTTCATTCAGCGGGAGCATCCGATGTTGCAGGCGCAGCTAGTCCCGGAACCGGCGCCGCGGATCATCCCGGCAAATTTCACCCAAACCGTGCCTATCACCACCGTGGCCGCTGTGCCGGTGCTGCCGGTCGTAAAGCCGAAGCCGGTCACCCAGCAGAAAAAGAAGTCTCCCACCGCGCGCGTCAGCGCGGCCAACAATGCGGCGCTGCAGGAGCCATCGCTAGACGGCTATGTGAATGCGGTCCAGATCTATAACTACGCCAATGGCTCGCTGTACCGGCTCTATGCGGCACCCCAGACCGTCAGCGATATCGCGCTCCAGCCTGGCGAGGGCCTGACCGCGATCTCGGCAGGTGACACGACACGTTGGGTTGTGGGCGACACCACCAGTGGGTCGGGCCCCACCAAGCAGGTGCATGTTCTGGTCAAGCCTTTTGCATCGGGCTTGCGCACCAATCTGGTCATCACCACCGACCGCCGTACCTACCACATGGAATTGCAGAGCACGCCAGACACGTACATGACGGCGGTGTCCTGGACCTATCCCGAAGATGCGCTGGTGAAACAGGGCAGCGTTGCCGCTGCCGCGCCGTCGCCGCTCGATGGCTTGCCCAACCTCGAAAACCTGCACTTCGACTACGCCATCTCGGGCGACAATGTGCTGTGGAAGCCGGTCCGGGCCTTCGATGATGGTACCCGTGTCTATATCGAATTTCCGGCTGCTATCGCCCAAGGCGATGCACCGCCCTTGTTTGTGCAAGGGCCGAATGGCGGGCAAGACCTGGTGAATTATCGCGTGCGCGGCAATTTCTATGTCGTGGACCAACTCTTCAACACGGCCGAACTCAGGCTAGGACAAGAGCGCCAGCAGGTCGTTCGCATCAAGCGCACCGCACCACTGCGCGCGGTACGGTCTACCACCACCTCGGCGCGGTGATTTATGAGCGACGCTGCAATTGGCAATGATGGAAAGGTCTCGCCGGAGACTCTGGAACTGCGGTCTCGGCCGCGTCCGGTGACGCGGTTCAAGCGTGGTGTGGTGGTCACCGCCTTGGGTGGCACCGCACTGATGGTGTTCGGCGCGGCCTGGCTGGCGCTTGGGGAAGGGCCGAAACCTGTCAGAGCAGTCGGCCAAGAGCTCTACAACACCGACCGTAAACCCACTGCCGATGGCCTGGTGGCGCTGCCGTCCGGCTATGACAAAGTCAAACCACCGGTGCTTGGTCCGCCCCTGCCAGGCGATCTTGGCCCGGCCGAATTGCGCGCGCT
>Ga0066255_1001567_pt1 | contig 19322 bp, 20 predicted proteins | sample ThiBiot_750_biof_FD_71148 | JGI IMG/M metagenome (GOLD analysis project Ga0066255, IMG submission 71148) | Wastewater bioreactor microbial communities from Cape Town, South Africa - Thiocy_expt_750_biof (version 2) | ecosystem: Engineered > Bioreactor > Thiocyanate-remediating >... | reverse complement strand
CGAGCCCGGTGAAATTGTAGTATCGGTGAAGATGCCGGTTACCCGCCACGGGACGAAAAGACCCCGTGAACCTTCACTACAACTTTGCATTGATTTTGGGTACCAGATGTGTAGGATAGTTGGGAGACTGTGAAGCAGGCACGCCAGTGTTTGTGGAGTCAACGTTGAAATACCAACCTTCTGTTACTTAGAGTCTAACTTGCGAGAGCGAGGACATTGCATGGTGGGTAGTTTGACTGGGGTGGTCGCCTCCTAAAGTGTAACGGAGGCTCGCAAAGGTTCCCTCATTACGGTTGGTAATCGTAAGCAGAGCGTATTAGTATAAGGGAGCTTGACTGTGAGACTGACTAGTCGATCAGGTGCGAAAGCAGGCTAAAGTGATCCGGCGGTTCTGTATGGAAGGGCCGTCGCTCAAAGGATAAAAGGTACTCCGGGGATAACAGGCTGATCTCCCCCAAGAGCTCATATCGACGGGGAGGTTTGGCACCTCGATGTCGGTTCGTCACATCCTGGGGCTGGAGAAGGTCCCAAGGGTTGGGCTGTTCGCCCATTAAAGTGGCACGTGAACTGGGTTCAGAACGTCGCAAGACAGTTTGGTCTCTATCTGTGGTGGGCGTTAGTAAATTGCGAGGACATGACCTTAGTACGAGAGGACCGGGTTGTATGTACCGCTGGTGTATCTGTTGTGCCGCCAGGTGCAGTGCAGAGTAGCTATGTACAGAAAGGATAAGCGCTGAAAGCATCTAAGCGCGAAACCTACCTTAAGATGAGTTTACTTTTAAGTGCCGTCGAAGACGACGACGTTGATAGGCTATAGGTGTAAAGGCAGTAATGTCAAAGCCGAGTAGTACTAATTGCACGTACGCTTTATACTTTATTAGAAAAGAAGATTTATTGATTATTTTTCCCAATATGTTACCTTATTTATTAATTGGTAAATTAGTAGATTAGTGAATTAGCGTATGCTAAGAATACTGAGTACAACTGGTGTTATTCACGAATTTACAAATTTACTAATTATATTACCTAATTATGGTGGTATTGCCGATGGTGTTCACCTCTTCCCATTCCGAACAGAGTAGTTAAGCCCATCATGGCCGATGATACTGGTATTTTTCCGGGAAAGTAGGTAGCTGCCATATGTATTCCTGAAAGTCCTCACAGAAATGTGGGGACTTTTTTTATGCACCTAACCCAACACACAAAAAACACACTAAAAACGGATCACTTCTCACTTCTCACTTCTCACTTCTCATTCTTCACTTTTCACTCTTCTCTGCTTTCCTGTAAACTTTAAATACCAAATGCTAAGTTTAAACTTACCCTAGCAAAGAATGAGAATTCAGTCTACTGCCGATGACCATCCAGTGGCTGTTGCTCCCTGTCTCCTGTTTGTGGATAATAGTAGATAATTAATCCGGAATGTCGCTTTCTTTTGTATACTTGGTGTTGTAAATGACTTAAAGTCGGATTTTTTTTGATCTAAATATTGCATAATCGTATTTTGTTTTATATCTTGTTTGTTAATAAGAAGACTTTTAAACATTAACACAAATCTTATGTACAAACAATTATTACACGCGAGCCTCCTCGGAGCTTTGCTGGGAACAATGACACCCGCTTTAGCACAAAATCCGGCCAGCCAGCCCGAATTCCAGTTACCCACGGTGATGGGACCGGTCGTACGACCGCAAAATGCAAGCGCCAGTACTATGCAGGAAATTACTGGTCCTTCCGGGGCAACTGAAAACTTATACATCCACAGCTGGGACGTTTACTCTTCCTATGATAACAATGGTATTGCCTGGCGCAGAACAGATGCTGGCGGTAACCTGCTCGCAGAGGATTATGTGATCATAAATTATGCTGAGGATATTGATGCGGTCATTTATGAAGAAGGAGGGGCCCATTTTGTACTGGCCGCTTATTACTACAGGAATAGTTTGACAGGAATGCGTGGTCATTACTATGATATTTATAAGTTTGATGTCAGTGGCCTGGTACCTGTAAGTACGATGAATTACCTGAGCAATGCTCCCGTATTTGGCAGGATCAATGTAGATGCTACGTATTATGGTTTAGCAATCACCTGGTGTATACCGGGTACCGGTATTTTTGTAAAAGTGGCCGACCTTTCCGGTGGTGGTTTCGGACCAGATGTACTGCTGCCCAATTCTGCTAACCAGGTTGACCCGGATATCTGTATCCGCCGGGGCTATGGTGGCAGCAATACCGGCTTAGATCTTCAGATCGTTTTCCTTGAAAATAGCTTAACTGCATTAAGAGAATACCGTTTACCTTTCTTCGAAGCGCTTACTGGTTCAACTACGGGTTATACTGAGGAATATGTTTCCAGTACACCTGCTTCCAATAAAATTTGCCCGCCCCGGATTGATTGCCCGGATAAATGGGGTAGTGGACAAAAATGGGCCGTATCTATGGGTATCATGAATACCACAGGCACAACAGTAACAGAGTGGATCTATGCCGTCGTTAAAAATGATGACTGGCCGGGTACCTGGCCTACCTGGACTTTCCCTTCTACTGTAAATGTATCTTATGTGTCTTATCCTACCAGCTGGGCAGAACCTGTTGACCCGGTGATTACATACGATAAAAGTGGAGAAGTGGTCACAATAGGATGGATCAGCCAGCAAAGTACAATGGTACTACCGGGTAGCGCAGATAAAAAATACCTGGCGATGGACATAAGAGATGATGGTTCCGCCGCTCCTACCCCGATTTGGTCATCCTACAACATGATCTCTAATGCACCGGCCAGTGGTGAGGCGGTGCTGGCTTTCTCAGGCCAGAATCTGAACAGTGGTTTTGACGGTATTTATACCGCCTTCTCACAGTCTCATCCTTCACACCCCAATTATTGTATGAAGTATAAGAGCCGCCCGTTTGGACTCAGTACATTCAATGATAAGAAACAAGTAAACCTGGGCAACAAAACAATGGACCTTACGGTTAGCCCTAATCCATTTAATAGCAATTTATCTTTTGTGGTGCCTGCAGAAGGCAGCTATAGCATCAGCCTGACCAGTGTAGAAGGCAGGGTAGTGTATACGCATAAAGAGACATTAGCTCAGGGACAACGCTTTCAGATTGACGCGCATAGCCTGGCTTCAGGAACTTATATCATGAACATCAGGTCTGTAGAAAATAATATTAACAAGACAGAGAAACTGGTAAAACCATAATGTACCATTTTCAAAATACTTAAGGAAAAGGCGGCCAATACGGTCGCCTTTTTTAATGAATGATCTATTTGTCTTTTTAACCACAAAACCCTTTCCATTATTGACTTTCCTGTTGTTGTACATATGTGTGGATGCTCAAGCTTTACATTTAGGTAATGATTCAATAATGGTTAATTAAGTTTTAATTGATTTGAGATGTTGAGTTTTGTCCTTCATACAAAACACGATCATAATGAAAATGATTTTTACTACAATGGCAAAATTAAGTTTGCTGTTGACGCTATGCTCAATTCTGAGCTTTAATGCAATTGCTCAGTATGCTGATATCGCTTACTGGCATTTTAATGCAGCACCCTATTCCGGAGCTATAACTGCTAATACAGGAACAGGTACACTTTATTTAAACGGAACAAACGGATCCAGCTCAGGATGGAGTACGACATCTTTTGGCGGTTCTGCAGGTGATGCAATCGCCTTTGTAGGAGATGTCAATAATGGTAAACATATGGTATTCCGGTTCAGTATGACGGGTAAGCAAAATGCTCGTGTAACGTTCCAGACACGTGGCACAGGAACAGGGTATACAACTGGTACCTGGGCCTATAGTGAAGATGGTACAACCTGGACAACTATTCCCGGTGTGAATACGGCCAGTACCTCAACCAGCTTTTCTCAAAAACAATTTACCACCAGCGGCCTGGATGGCAAAGCCAATGCCTATTTAAGATATACCTTATCAGGTGCATCTTCCTCTAATGGGAATAATCGTGTAGATGAATTCTACATCGCTGCTCAAGCGGGATCAAGTCCATGTGCTACACCTATTGTATCAGCACAACCTGCAAATGTTATCGTAACAGTACCCAATACAGCTACCTTTAATACTACTGCCATAAATGTGACCGCTTACCAGTGGCAATGGAGAGCTAATGCTTCCGGGAACTGGGCCAATGTAACAGTACTACAGGGTACAGGTGGTACAAGCAGTTCATTTACTACAGTACCTACCGTTGCTACCATGGATGAATATCAGTACAGAGTAGTGTTGACCAATGCCTGTGGCGGAGGTAGTACCACTACTGTATTGAATTCAAATACTGCAATGCTGAGCTTAAATTGTGCCGCTCCTGTAGCGACACTGCAACCATTAGATACGACAGTCGTTTCGGGTGCACCAGCCCTTTTTGTAGCAGATGCTACGGGCGTAACAAGCTATCAATGGCAATGGAGAGCCAACAGTACTGCGACCTGGGCAGATGTGACCACTGCAGAAGGGACAGGAGGTACAAGCGATTCTTTTACCACTATTGCAACTACAGCACAAATGAGCGGTTATCAATACCGTGTTGTATTATCTAATGCCTGTGGCGGTACCGTAACTGCAGGTATTACCAATACAGACAGTGCAACTTTAACTATTTGTCAGCCTCCTGTAGTTACCACACAACCTTTGGACACAACCGTAGTATTAGGTAATGTAGCCGTGTTTGAAGTTGAAGCCAATAATGTAAGCGCCTATCAATGGCAGTGGCGTGCCAACAATACTGCTGCCTGGGCTAATGTAACAACTGCTGAAGGAATCGGCGGAACAAGTGATTCTTTTACTACTATCGCTACTACAGCAACAATGAACGGATTCCAGTACCGGGTGATCCTGACTAATGCATGCGGTAGCACTACGATAACCAATCTGTTTACAGACAGTGCTACATTAAATATCTGTATGCCTCCTGTTATTACCACACAAGTTATAAATACTACTGCTACACTAGGCAGCAGCGCTGTTTTTGAAGTAGCAGGAAATAATGCTACCGGTTACCAATGGCAATGGAGGGCAAACAATACAGCTACCTGGGCTGATGTTACCGCTGCAGAAGGTACCGGTGGAACGACCGATGCTTTTACTACTATTGCAACGACATTAACGATGAATGGCTACCAGTACAGAGTTGTACTGACCAACGCTTGTGGCGCGAGCACCGTGACCAATCTTGTTTCTGATACCGCTACGCTAACCGTAGTATGTCCGCCTTCAGTAAGTATAACAGCACAGCCGCTTAATGCAGCGATCAATTTAGGTGCTAATGCATTATTTACGGTAACTGCTACAAATGCTGCCAGCTATCAATGGCAGGTATGGGATGACCTTACTGCAAGCTGGACCGATATCGCACCTGCAGCAAACGGCTATTCCGGTCAGCATACCGATAGCTTAATCGTAAATGCACCGGCCCTGTCCATGGATAGTACCAGGTATCGTGTGGTGTTGAGCAACCTGTGTGCGGTAACCACAACTTCCACAGAAGCTATGCTGACCATTGATGCAGGTATTACCGTAATGACGAACCCGGTAACTGCATTAACGAGTAATGGCTTTACCTCTGTTACTACTTTTACCAACACAGGTATTGGCCAGTATCAGTCACAAGGGATCAGGTACAGTGCAGATGCCATCACCTGGAATCCTTTAGTTCCCGGTGGTGTGATCAGTAATTTATCTCCTAACACGCAGTATTATTTCCAGGCTTATGCAATATTCGATATCGGTACTTTTTACGGAGCCGTATCAGATACATTTACACTGGCTAATGTTGCAGGACCTTCATCATTAGCGGCATTAACAGGTGGAACGACCATTCAGTTAAGCATCAATGAAAATAATAACCCGGCTTATACAGAATATGCTATCGCTTCCGGAACAAACTGGGTTCAGGCTAATGGTTCATTAGGCACTACGGCTGCCTGGAAGACCGCTACAGACTGGAATGCAACTACAATAAGAGAATTGACCCCAAGGACTAATTATTGTTTCTCTGTTAAAGCAAGAAATAATGACGGGATTGAAACTGCATTAAGCACAGAAGCATGTATCCAGACCGATTCGTCAGTAAATGTTGCCGTGAATGATATTGCTGCAGCACTATCCGGCCAGGTGATACTTTATCCTAATCCAAGTACAGGAATGGTTCAGTTAAAATACAACTTTGAACGTGCTCTTGATCTTAATGTGACCGTTGTGGACCTGAGTGGCAAAGTCGTTTTGGCTACAACATTCAATGACCTTAAATCAGGTGTTCAAATAATAGACCTGAGCTCACTGGCACAAGGGATGTATAGCGTAAGACTGGCTTCCGGCGGCCATGTAGCCGGTAAAAAACTCTTGATCGCAAAATAGATTTAACCAGTTTATTAAAATAAAAACCTGCGTAGCTGATCCTTCAGCTACGCAGGTTTTTTAATGATCGGTGCATCTGCCTTGTATTGATTACAGCATATATTTTCCGGAAATATTATAGAAAGGAACTCTAATGTAATAATCTCATAATGATATCTTGACGATTACTTTAAGCGGTATAGGGAATTTTGCGATTCACTTAAACAGTAGTAGTTATGAAACAAAAAATTTTACACATCAGGAAATTATTTTTCTTATGTGCCTTATTACTCTTTACAGGATCTTCAGTGATCTGGGGGCAGACATCGCTCCCCGTCAACAGAACCAGCAACTGGAACAATGCAGCTACAGGTTGGACAAATAATGGCGTAACACACCGTACCACATCGTTTGCCTGTACCGGGAGCAGTGCCGCAATTTTTGATAACACCAATGACCGTCTAACCGTCAATTTTAATGCAGCACCAGACAAGCTTGTCTTTACATTGAAAGGCGCTAATATGGCGGGTAACTCTACCATGTTGGTAGAACGTTCTGATAACGGATCAAGCTGGAGTACCTTAGGAGAATATGGAACAGCATCCGGAGATATTGCTATCGGCGATTGTGACGATATCAGCATTAATCTCACGGCCACTACACGATATGTGAGATGGACCTATACAAAATCTGTGGGTAACTGCGACCTGGACGATGTCCGGATCACACAAGCCGTTAATTGTCCTACACCCTCTTTCTCTACACAACCGGCAAATGCCAGCAGGCTTGTAGGTAATACAGCCACCTTCAATGCTGCGGCCGGCAATACGACCAGTTACCAGTGGCAATGGAGAGCAAACTCCTCTGCTACCTGGGCTAATGTAAGTGCTGCGCAAGGCACCGGAGGCACGACAAGTGCTTTTACAACGGTAGCCGCTACGCAGGCAATGAATGGTTACCAGTACAGAGTTATCGCTACCAATGCATGTGGCGGCAGCAGCATTACAAGTACAGCGAATTCTAATACCGCAATCCTTACCGTAACTTGTCCGGCAACACCGGTATTGACAACACAACCTGCATCCACTACCGTAGACCTGGGTACAGCCGCTTTTTTTGAAATAGCCGCAACAAACGTGAGCACTTATAAATGGCAGGTATGGAGCAGCGATATAGGCAGCTGGGTAGATATAGGTACAACAGCAAACGGCTATTCCGGCCAGACGACCAATACCTTGACCGTAAGCACGCCTGATATGAATCGCAACAACGGAAGGTACAGGGCGGTAGTCGCTAATCTATGTAACCAAACCACTACTTCCAATGAGGCGGTCTTAACCATTGATGCAGGTATCGTAGTCAATACTAACCCGGCTTCAGTATTAGGAACAGACCACTTGACTTCGATCACTACCTATACCAATACTGGGGTCGGACAGATATTGTCTGAGGGGATCAGGTACAGTACAGACGGCTTGACCTGGAGCCTGCTGATCTCAGGTGGCCAGGCTACCGGCCTTTTAGCCAATACCCAATATTATTACCAGGCTTATGCCACTTTTGATGTAGGTACTTTTTATGGGGCATCTCTGGATACCTTTACCTTAGCCATGATACCCGGTACGCCATTATTAGACGCACCTGCAGGAGGTACTACTATAGACTTCGTGATTGATGAAAACGGGAATCCTGTAAGTACGAGCTATGCCATAGCTTCTGGTACAGATTGGGTGCAGGCAGATGGTACTTTAGGTACAAATCCTGTATGGCAGACAGAAACGCTATGGGGTACTGTGTCAGTCAATGGACTAATGCCCCAGACTAATTATTGTTTTGCCGTGAAGGCACGTAACAATGATGCGATTGAGACCGTATTGGGTACCCAGGATTGTATACAGACCAGCTGTCCCGCTATTGCCATCACAACACAGGTACAGGACCAGATGCTTGCAGAGGGGGGCACAGCCTCCTTTGAAGTTATTGCAACTGGCAGTAACCTGGTGTACGAATGGCAGGAAAATAATGGTTCAGGCTGGCAGACCGTCACCGGGAATGCCCACCAGTTTACTACAGCACCTGTAGATGCCGCTATGGACGGATACCTGTATAAAGTGATCATCAGGGATAATTGCAGCAATGTCTTAAGCAGTGATACTGCCCGTTTATACGTTATTTATCACCCGGTAATTATTGTTCACCCGGAAGATAGCCTAGCTGTTGCAGCAGGTCAGACTGCGACATTCAACGTCTCCGCACAAGGGAATAGCTTAAGTTATCAATGGGAATTGAGTACAGATGACGGCTTTTCCTGGAACATTGTTTCCGGGGCTACTGCTGCCAGCTATGCTATTGTAGCCGATGATAATATGAATGGCCATCAATACAGGGTGCAGGTAAGCAATAGTGAAGGTGCCGTTGTTTCTGATGCAGGTGCCATCAATGTTGTGGTGCCTACACCGGTAACGTTGTTGCGTTTTGATGCCGTCAAAGAACAGGACAAAGTAGTCTTAAAATGGGCGACAGCATCTGAAGCAAACAACAAAGAATTTATAGTAGAGCGTAGCCGTAACGGAATGGAGTGGGATGGTATTTTATCCGTAAAAAGTCAGTCGCCTGATGGTAACAGCAATATTTTAAAACAATATGAAGTAAAAGATGAAAGTCCTTTGAAAGGATTGAATGTATATAGGTTAAAGCAGGTAGACCGGGATGGTGTATTCAGCTTAAGCAGTGTACGAAAAATCCAGGTAGAAGATAATGATGCGATCCTTATTTATCCTAATCCTGCACAAGACAGGTTCACTATTCTGGGGACTGATCTTATAGAGCAGGTCCGCATCATCAATGTGAACGGGCAGCTATTAAAGACAATCGCTGCTGCAGCTGAAATAAATATTTCAGATCTGGCAGCCGGTATTTATACCGTTCAAATAATCACTAAAGACAATAAGGTGACAGAGCGCAAATTAATGATTGCAAAATAAACTGCAATGCTGCTGCTTGGAGGCCCTTTCTTAAATAAGAAAGGGCCTTTTTTATGTCATTCCTGTCATCCCTCTTTGGAATGGACCGGCCGAATAAAGCGGTACGGAAATAAAGTGAGCGGAAGCTCATAGCTAAACCTCATCGTGGATTAAAATCTTTACAGATCATATACTGCATTTTATTTTTCAATATTTTTGTTGCTGCAGCAATGCAATAAACAAATTATTATTTCAAACATTAATTATTCAAAACCTTATGAATCACGATATCTTTCCCTGCCTTTGGTGCGACAATAATGCCGCTGAAGTGGCCGCATATTATGCTGCAACGCTCCAGGCAAAAACAGTGAACAGCAACCCTGTAGTCGTCAACATAGACGTTGCAGGGCAAAAAATAATGCTCCTGAACGGAGGCCCTAAATTCATTAAAAACCCCTCCGTGTCTTTAATGCTGATCTGTAACAGCGCGGCTGAATTACAGCAATATTGGGATGCCTTGGCACAGGAAGGGGTACCCCTGATGCCCCTGGATGCTTACCCTTTTGCAGACCGCTATGGGTGGATCAGGGATAAGTATGGCATGACCTGGCAACTCTATTTTAAAGAAGGCTATACCGCAGAGCAAAGGATCACACCAACGCTGATGTTCATCAATGCCAACAATGGCAAGGCAAAAGAAGCCATAGAATTGTACACCTCTATATTCCCTGCCTCGGAGATTGAAGGTATCATGTATTATAAAGATGGAGAAGGGGGAGATGAACCGGAACATATTCAACATGCAGAGTTCCTGATCAACCGCTATAAGATTGCCTGCATGGATTCCTCCCTCGATCACCAGTTTGACTTTAACGAAGGCATCTCTATGGTGGTGATGACCCCCAACCAGGAAGAGACCGACCGGCTCTGGGACGGCCTTGTTGCCGATGGCGGATCGGAAAGCAGTTGCGGCTGGCTTAAAGATAAATTTGGCTTAAGCTGGCAGATCGTTCCCCGTCGCCTGGCAGAGCTCATCGGTGATCAGAAGAATTTAAAGAAATCAAAAGCCGCTATGGATGCTATGTTGCAAATGAAAAAGATCGTTATAGCCGATCTGGAAAAGGCCTATAAGCTGGCTTAAACAGGCTCTTGTACTTTTCTTGTCATAGGGCAATTTTTACTGCCGGAAAATGTAGATACATTTGGCTGTAGAAACCAATTTTAAAAACACAAGACATATGGAAAGTACAAAAATGAACCCGGTTGGCTGGTTTGAGATCTATGTAGAAGACATGGATAGAGCTGCTGCATTTTATGAAACAGTATTAGGGCTTAAAGCAGCACCGCTGCCTACTCCCGAAGGACATGATATCGAAATGCGCGCCCTTCCCGGTGAAATGGAATATGCCGGAGCTTCCGGTGCCCTGGTAAAAATGGAAGGTATGAAAGGCGGCTCCGGTGGCACGCTTATTTATTTTGCTACAGAAGACTGTGCCGTTCCTGAAGCTAAAGTAGCCGCTGCTGGCGGTAAGGTTTGTCAGCCTAAAATGCCGATCGGAGAATATGGTTTCTGCTCTGTCGTTAACGATTCTGAGGGGAATACGATAGGCTTCCATTCAATGAAGTAAACAAATAGTAATTTTTTGGATTTAATAATGTTTCTTAATTTTAATTAAGCAAATACATTATTAAATCCATTTTTTGTCTTTGTCCTATTCATTAAAACCAGCTTATGTACAATAAAGATAACCCGGAAGTAGCCGCCCAGATGCTGATTCGCAAACCGGTAGCAGAAGTTTTTGAAGCATTCATCAACCCGGACATCACCACACGCTTTTGGTTCACAAAATCCTCCGGCAGACTGGAGGCGGGCAAAACGGCAACCTGGGAATGGGAAATGTACCAGGTGAAAGATACCGTTGATGTCCTGGAAATTATACCTGGCGAGCTCATCCGCATGACCTGGAGCCAGCCCAAAACTACCGTAGATTATATATTTAAGGCGATCACGCCGGAGACCACTTGTGTGATCATCAATAATTATGGTCTTGGCCTCGAAGGCGATGCCCTTGTAGCGGCGGTCCGCGACCTGACGGGTGGCTTTACCACTGTCTTAGATGGACTGAAAGCCTACCTGGAATATGGTATTCAGCTGAACCTTGTAGGCGATAAATTTTTACCCTAATCTTTTACCATAACCAACAAAAACAATAACAATGAAAATTTTAAAATGGATCGGACTCCTCCTGTTAGGAATTATCGTGCTCGGGCTTATCGTAGCAGCCTTTGTTCCCAAGGAATTTACTTACGAACGCAGTATCGTGATCAATAAACCGCGCGCTGTAGTATTTGACTATATTAAATACATCAAAAACCAGGACCATTACGGTAAATGGCAATTGATGGACCCCGGGATGAAAAAAACTTATGAGGGTACAGACGGAACCGTTGGTTTTAAATACTCCTGGGACAGTAAAGAATTGGGAAAAGGATCTCAGACCATCACCAAAATAGTGGAAGGCGAAAGTATAGCCACTAATCTCGACTTTGGCTTCGGAGACCCGGCCGACTCCTATATGCGTACCACAGATGAGGGTGCTCAGACCAAAGTTACCTGGGGCATTACCGGGAAGTCTCCTTACCCTTTCAACCTCATGAGCCTGTTTTATGATATGGGTAAAGACTTTGAAACCGGCCTGAACAACCTGAAAAATGTGCTGGAAAAATAAACAGGCATATTTCGCGAATTTAATAGATCAATATGATGCAGGATGCCGTACAATGGAAAGAAGAATTAGATAAAATAGCCTCAATCATCAGGAAAGTACCCCTGGAAGTGGCTATAAAATGGGGGGCAGAAGTATTTACTTACGAAGGTAAAAACGTGGTCAGCTACGGTGGCTTTAAACATTTTTTTTCCATCTGGTTTTACAACGGTGTTTTTCTTGAGGATAAATATAAGGTCCTGGTGAACGCTTCAGAAGGTAAGACAAAATCTTTGCGGCAATGGCGCTTCACCTCAATGGATGAAATAGACGAAAAGAAAATACTGGCCTATATCAAAGAAGCGATCGAAGTAGAAAAGAAAGGCTTGAAAATAGGGCCTGCCCCGTTCCAGGCTATTGATACCCCGGAGCAACTGGCCTCAGCTTTTCATGCAGACAAAGCTTTGAAAGCAGCTTTTGATCAGCTCAGCCCGGGAAAACAAAAAGAATATATGGTCTATGTCAATGAAGCGAAGCAAGACGCTACCAAAATAAAAAGAGTAGAAAAGATTGTTCCTATGATCCTGGATGGCGTAGGGCTGAACGATAAATACAAATAAGCAGATGGCAAAAACAAAAACAAAATCGACAGATGCACATGTGCTCAGCTTTATCAATGATTTTGCAGATACAGAGCAAAAGAAGGAAGACAGCTTTGAACTTATCCGCTTGATGCAGGAAGCTTCGGGTTTTGAACCCAAGATGTGGGGACCCACGATTGTCGGTTTTGGCAATTATCATTATAAATATGCCAGCGGACATGAAGGAGATGCACCCATGCTGGGCTTCTCTCCCCGGAAAGCGGCCATCTCTCTGTATGTATTCACCGGGCTGGAAGAACATTTGCCCTTACTGGAAAAGCTGGGCAAGTTCAAAATGGGCAAAGCCTGTATTTATGTGAAAAAGCTAAGCGATATCAACCAGGACGAATTGAAAAAGCTCATGAAAGCATCAATTGAATTTTTGAAAGAAAAATATCCCGGATAATATGGTATTTACTTACCTGGAAACAGCACGGTTAAGGCTGAATAAGATCACTCCTGCAGTACTGCATGAACTATTTGATACTTATTCAAAAGAAGAGGTCATGGAGCTCATGGGCTTCGATGAGGCGGCATATCTTCATCACCTGGATATGCACCAGAAGGGAATGGAGACCCACAGGCTCTCTTTGCTTTACTTCCTGTTGGTAGAAAAAGAAAGCGGGCTGCCGGTAGGCAATTGTGGCTTTCATACCTGGAATGCAACACATCGGCGGGCAGAGCTTTTTTACAGTTTATTAGCTGAGGAACACAAATGCAAAGGGCTGATGACCGAAGCACTGGAAGCTGTGCTGGCCTATGGCTTTGAAGAGATGCAGTTGCATCGTGTAGCTGCATTGGTATGGAGGGAGAACATTCCCTCTTTAAAATTGCTGCGCAGGTTTGGTTTTACCTTTGAAGGTACGCTGCGCGAAGACTATGTGGTGGAGGGCAAAAGCGAAGATTCTGAATGTTATTCCCTCTTGTCTTGGGAGTGGAGGAATAATGTCCTATCTTCAAAACAAAAGTAGAACTTATGGATATTTTTAATTTAGAGAATGTAGCGATCAACTGGGAAGAGATCCAGGCAGAGAAGATAGAAGGAGAAAGTGGCTATGTAATTTCAAAAACAAAAGAAGTAGGTAGCATTAAAATTCACCACAATACCTATTCTGAAAACTTTAAAGCAGACCACTGGTGCGAGAAAGGACATATCCTGCTCGTGCTGAACGGCATATTAATTATCGAATTCAAAGATGGTACCAGTGTGGATGTGACCAAAGGAAACAGCTATGTGCTGGGCGACGATGTGCAGGCCCATAAAGCCATGACACTATCAGAAACAGAAGTTTTTATCGTGGACTAAAGGTCTGCTATAGATTCAGGAATAATAAATATTGAAGCATTTTCAAGAGAGGTACAACAATAGTTCGCACCGGGTTTTCTGCCCAGTGCACCATTAAAGCAAAACATAAACATATAATGGATATAGTAACATTAGAACAGAAATTTAAAGCACCGGTCGGGGAAGTATGGGCAGCCATCACGCAACCGGAGCTGATGAAAGAATGGTATTTTAAAGTGCATAATTTTGAGTTGAAGCCAGGCAATGTATTTACTTTTTACGGGGATGATCTGCAGCAGACCTATTTGCATTCCTGTGAAATATTACAGGTAGAGCCCCTCAAATTGCTGGAGCATACCTGGACCCATCCCGATCATTCAAAAGGCCGTTCTGTATTGCGTTGGGAACTTTCCGGCATAGATGAGGAACACACCTTGCTCACGCTTACCCATAGCGGATTAGAAAGCTTTGCAGATGCCGGGCCCGATTTCTCTCCGGAGAATTATGAATTCGGCTGGAAAGGCATTATCAGTATTTCGTTGCGCAATTTCCTGCACGATATCGGCAAGCAGCTTTTCGAGATCGACATCAAAGCGCCACGCGAAAAGGTATGGCAAGCCATGTGGAGCAAAGCAGGCTATACTGCCTGGACTTCCGAATTTACAGAAGGCTCGTATTATGAAGGTGAGTTGAAAGCCGGGGAGACCGTTCATTTATTATCCCCGGACGGGAACGGGCTCTACAGCGATGTGATCTTTATGCAGGAAAATAAATTGATGATCTTAAGCCATATCGGTATTGTAGTAGATGGGATAGAGCAGGACCCGGATGCCGAAACCGAATTGTGGACTGGTATCCTGGAGAGCTACCGCCTTTCAGACAATGAAGACGGCTCTACACACCTTAGCCTGGAACTGGACAACCAGAAAGAATATTTTGAAAAAATGAATGAAAGCTTTCCAAGAGCATTCCATAAGCTGAAAGCCCTCTGCGAACAGTAATAATGATCAATGATCAATTACCAATGATCAATTACCAATTATCAATGATCAATTACCAATTATCACCCATCACTCATCACCCACCATTATCCATTATTCATTCTTAAAATAAAAAAAATGCCAAAGATCAATCCCTACTTAAATTTCGATGGTAAAGCCGAGGAAGCGTTTACCTTTTACAAATCCGTTTTCGGAGGAGAATTTTTAGGAGAAGTGTACAAAATGGGTGCTGCACCCGGCTCTGAAAATCTTTCCGAAGAAGAAAAGAACCGTGTTATGCATATTGCCTTGCCGGTCGGTAAAGATATACTGATGGCTTCAGATATCGTACCTTCTGCCGGTCATCAACTGAATGTAGGCAATAATAATTATGTGTCCATCTTCCCGGAATCCAGGGAAGAAGCAGATCAGTTATTCAATGGCCTGTCTGCCGGAGGAACGATAGAAATGCCTATGGAAGACCAGTTCTGGGGTGATTACTTCGGTTCTTTCCAGGATAAGTATGGTGTGTACTGGATGGTCAATTATAATGAATCCTTTAATAAACAATGGTAGATGATGGAAGCGATCACAATTAAGACAGAGGTAAATGCAGGCCTGGATAAGGTATGGGATTATTACAATAACCCGGAACACGTACAGCAATGGAATGCAGCCCATGAATCCTGGCACTGTCCCAAAGCAGAAAATGACCTTCGGGAAGGCGGCCGTTTCAGCTACCGCATGGAAGCACGCGATGGTAGTTTCGGTTTCGATTTCGGCGGCGTGTACACCAGTGTGCAGCCGGGAAAATCATTTACTTACACGATGGATGATGAGAGAAAGGTCAGTGTATCCTTTGTGCCGGAAGGAGATAGTACGACAGGTATTGTCGTAGTATTTGACCCGGAATCTCAAAACCCTGTAGAAATGCAAGAACAAGGCTGGCAGGCCATCTTAGACAATTTTAAAAACTATGCAGAGATGCATTAGTCTGAAAATAGCTTTAATGAAAAAGGCTGCCGTAATAGGCAGCCATTTTTTATGTATCATCTATAGGGAAAATATTATGCTTTTGCCTTCCTGAACATATAGCGGATCGTCTTCATGCCCCTAACATCCAACCATTGAAAACTTGCTATGATTCCTTTTTTAGCACTAAACTCATAGCGCTGAGCAAAAGGAATTTTTTTACCTGCGTTTTCAGTTCTTCGCTGTTCCTCCGATTTATTATTTTCAAATAGAAATTCGTTTTTCGTAATATCCTTTAGGGTAAGCACATATGTTTTCCTTGAATCGGGATTTTCAGTCAGGTCAGTATATTCCAAAAATATATGCTGGTCGCGTAGCTTAAGTTGCAGCGCGGCTGAAGGGCTTACCGTATCGGAGACACTGCGGTAAGTATTCCCTTGTAATGTGGAGTCATCCACGACTGTCCAGTCTTCAAAAATATGCTGTTCAGATGAAGTGACGAGTTCCCATTCCTGCGTAAGTCTGAGCAATGGATTAAAATCTTTCTGTGTAAACCTGTTTTGTGCTGTCGTAGTAAAGACAGTAAAGAAACATAAACTAAACAAGCATAAATAGCGCATGGCAGTAAAGTGAAATTTCTACGAATGTAGCACTTTTAGCGCTGCCGGGAATGCCGGGATAAATATTGCTTTCCGGGTAATGGAGGAGGAATTTATGGACACACAAAAACGAAGCTGCAAGCAGTTTCGTTTTTCATTTTATACGAGTACTTTATTTAACGGCAACAACGGTTGCGGTCGAATTGTTGTTTCAGCTTATCTTTAAGGCTGTCATACTTTTCCTGGTCCATAGCCCTTATCTGGTCTGCCAGCGCAAAAGGAGAGCGTTCATTAATGCCGAATTCCGCTAAAGTACTGCGCATCCTGTTTCTTCTCTGTGCAAATTTTTTCACGAGTAATGCACCACCTACGACAGCTAAGATTCCTAATAAGCCGCCACCACGATTTGATTGTTCCATTTTTTATTGATTTTATTGGTTTATTATTTAAGACGATCGAACGCCCGTTTTACTTTATTTTTTTCAGGCTTCGCGGTCAAACTTTTTGTTAAAGCGTTCCTGCCACATGGCTTTAAACTGATCTTTCTCCTCATCGCTCAGGTTCTCAGCCCCGCGTCGCCAGTTGCCTTTCCTGCAGCCCCTGCCACCGGACCGCCGGCCTTTGCCGGGGAAACCACCGAAGAGTAGTTTGCTTAAGACCAGTAAGCCCATAGCCTGCCAGTAGCCTATCATTGCTATACCCGAAACCGCGCCTACCAGCGTAGTGTTCCAGAGCCATTGCACGATAGCCGTTAAGCCGAATACCAGTACGATGGGTATGATGATGAAAAATCCTTTTCTGCCTCTAAATCTATTATTGTGTTCCATGTTATTATTGTTTGCTATAGTTTAATCGTTAATTTCCCCGTATAGGGTAGCCAGTTTTTTCCTGAGCTGTTTGGTCGCGTATTGTTTCCTGCTGATGATCGTTTTGAGGTTTTCTCCCAGCTCATCTGCAATTTCCTGGAGCGTGCGGTCTTTCAATTCATTTTCAATAAAGACATAGCTCTGTTTCTCGGGCATTTCCAGTAAAGCCTCGTTAAACTGCTTCCAGATCTCTTCCCGGTAATATGTAAGCTCAGGATTATCCGAGTTGTCCAGCAGCATCAGGTCTTTAAAACTGAAGTTTATTTCCCCGTCTTCATCTTCGTAGAAGAAGTCTTCCAGCCTTTCCGGTCTTTTCTTGCGGTACAGGTCTGTGATCTTATTGCTCGAAACTTTATACAGCCAGCTACTCAGGTTGAGTATATCGCCTATGCTGGTGATATTACTTAACTGGTACCATACATCCTGCAATACATCTTCGGCATCTTCTTTACTCTTCACCTTAGGTAAGATAAAAGACATCAGCCGGGCACCGTATTTTTTTACGGTTTGCGTGATCTGCGAGGATTGAGATTCTTGAGCCATTTCTATATTTGCTTCGGCATACATATCCTTTAAGACGAAGCACCTTTTGTTTTACTTTAAATCGACTGAAAATTTTTTATTTTAAGATCATGCGGTCCAGGTCCAGGAGCAGGTAATTGAAATTCTGGTTGATGGTCCGGGTGGCTGATTGCATCTGGTTGAGCATGGCTGCCCGGTTATGCAGGTCTATGGCGCGGTAAAAACCGCCATCGCCGAATAGTACAGAATTTTTGGCTGCCAGGGTATCATCATTGAAATGATAATGCAGCCACCTTTCTTTCATATTACTGATGATAGAAACATTTTCTTTGCTGGAGAAATGCGGCTCTGTGTACATATACCAGACAAAGGGCGGGAAATTGGGAGACAGCAGCTTTTCTTCCCATACATCTCTTAAAATATTGCGTTTATGAATAAAGGCTACCTTTTTGCCTTTGGGGTTCAGGGTGGCTAAACCCAGTCCGGCACCCAGCACACCACCACCGATATTGATCGAGTTAGATAAGGCCTGGCTGCTCACCAGGCTTCCGGCCACAGAGGTAGCCGCACCGGCCACAATAGAGTAGAGGATCATTTTGTCATTCCTGGAGCTATTGATGTTCTCTATATAAGCCGCCATCTGCGATACCCGTTCCCCTTCACAGTCATACTCTGCAGCTACGGCATCAAGTTCTGTAAGCGCTATAGTGATCTTGCTGTTAATGATGTTTTTCAATTGCAAGACCTGGACCTGTGCCGGGAGACTGGTGTCTTTTTTGAGTTGCAGTATGTGCTCCACTTCATCTAAAGTGCCCAGTGCATTTAATATCAAAATGCTTTGTTCTGTGAACTGTTGTTTTAAATGACTATTGGCCTGCAGGATAGAGTCAGAGTTGTAGGAAGGAATACTACTGTTGTAATTGTAGCGTTTAGGAGCTTTACAATAGCTGTCCTTAAGCGTTACTATATTATTACGCATCGTTTGTTTCTTTTTGGAAACACATCCCGGGAGCAGGAACAAAAAGAGCAGGAGATGTTTTATTTTCATAAAAATGAATGTATGAAGGGCTTAAGCTAGCTTAGCGGGCTAAGATTCAGGTATGAAATTAAGGGAAAATGAGCGGAGAAATTTGTGAAAAAAATTTGTTTTTAAATAAAAGCTATATTACCTTTGCAGTCCCTTCGAAAGAAAGGAAATGCCCAGATGGCGGAATTGGTAGACGCGCTAGACTCAAAATCTGGTTTTCGCAAGGGAGTGCAGGTTCGATTCCTGTTCTGGGCACCAGAGTAAAAGCGATTATGAATCTTAATTCATAATCGCTTTCTTATTTTACTCCAATAATTAAAGCTTTTCGTGTTAGTACAAATAATAACGGATCAAATACAAAACTTGTGGATTAATAAAAAAATCTAGCTTTGCTGATAGATG
>Ga0066255_1001510_pt1 | contig 19621 bp, 18 predicted proteins | sample ThiBiot_750_biof_FD_71148 | JGI IMG/M metagenome (GOLD analysis project Ga0066255, IMG submission 71148) | Wastewater bioreactor microbial communities from Cape Town, South Africa - Thiocy_expt_750_biof (version 2) | ecosystem: Engineered > Bioreactor > Thiocyanate-remediating >... | reverse complement strand
TGCGCATGGGCCCGCTGGCGGGCTCGCCGATCCCGCAGCTGCTGGTCTGGCCGACCTATTTCGTCGGCCAGGCGTTGATCGCCTGGGGCGCGGTCCATGCGCTCCGGGGAGAGAAGGCGGCCGCATGAGGATCTTCACCATCGGCTATGAGGCGACGACGATGGACGCGTTCATCGCCGCGCTACGCAAGGCCGGGGTGGAGCGGGTGATCGACGTGCGCGCGGTGCCGCTCTCGCGGCGGCCGGGTTTTTCCAAGAACATCCTCGCCGCGAGCCTGAAGGCCGCGGGGATCGATTATGTGCTGCTCAAGAATCTGGGCACGCCCAAGCTCGGCCGCGATGCCGCCAAGAAGGGCGATGTGAAGACGCTGCGCCAGGTCTATGCCGGGCAGCTCCATCTGCCCGAGGCGCAGGCAGAGGCGGCGATGATGCGGGCGTTGGCCGTGGAAAGGCCGAGCGCGCTGCTCTGCTTCGAGCGCAATCCCGAACATTGTCACCGCATGCTGCTGCTGGCGGCGGAAGGCGAGGGCGCGGAGATCGTCGATCTCTATCCCTGAGCAGGAAGGAACAGGCAGGTGCTCGATCATGTCGGCTTCGCGGTTTCGGACGCCGAGGCCTCGAGGCAATTCTACGCGGCCACCCTGGCTCCGCTGGGCATCACGCTGCTGATGACCGTGCCGGCGCAGGAGAATGGCTCAGGCGGCACCGCCCATGGCTTCGGGAGGGGTGACGATCCCTTTTTCTGGATCGGCGACAATGAGCGCGTGGGCGAGGGGACGCACATCGCCTTTCGCGCCGGCACGCGCGCCGAGGTGGATGCCTTCCATGCGGCGGCGCTGGCGGCGGGCGGGCGCGATCACGGGGCCCCGGGGCTCAGGCCGCTCTATCACCCGAACTATTATGCGGCCTTCGTGCGCGATCCCGACGGGCTCAACATCGAGGCGGTCTGCCACGCGCCGGGCTGAGAAGGGCTTGGCCGGGCTGAGAAAGGCCAGGGCGGCCGGAGGTTGCAGTCCGGCCGCCCCGTAGTTTGGGGAGCCGGCGGCACAGAGGGGCAAGGCGCCGGCTGAGGTCGCTCCTGGAAGGCCGGTCTTGCAGGGGTGTTTCAGTATGTTTCGTCATGGAGCGGGGCGGTTTCGCGCGTCTCCGCGATCGGCAGCGCGAAGCTGAAGATCGCCCCGCCGCCCGGGCCGTTCTCGGCCCAGAGCCGCCCGCCATGCGCCTCGACGATCGTACGGCAGATCGGCAGGCCGAGCCCGGTGCCGCTCTCCTTCGTGGTGCGGAAGGGCTCGAACAGATTGTCGAGCATCGCTTCGCTGAGGCCGGCGCCGCTATCGGCGATCTGGACGACGACTTCCTCCGGCCCGACGCGAGTGGTCACGCTCACTTCGCGCCGGGCGCGACCCGTCGTCGCCTCCACGCCGTTGCGGATCAGATTGCTCAGCACCTGTTCGATCTGGAGGGCGTCGCCGATCAGATTGGCGGGCGCGGGGTCGAAATCGCAGTCGATCCGCGCGCCCTGCGCTATCTTGAGCTGCCGCACCGCCGCACTGGCCGAATAGATCACCGCGTTCAGGTCGAAGCTTGCCTGGACGATCTCGCCGCTCACCGTGAAGGAGCGGATCTTGCGGATGATGTCGCCGGCTCGCAGCGCCTGCACCCGCGCATGATCGAGCGCATCGAGGATGTCGTGGTCCGGCTCGCCGCGCGAACGCGTGAGATAGCGGCAAGCCTCGATATAGTTGGTGATCGCCGCGAGCGGCTGGTTGAGCTCGTGCGCCAGCGTCGAGGCCATTGCCCCCATGGCGTTCAGCCGGGCGAGGCGGAGCAGCTTCTCGTGCACTTCGCGCAGCTGGGCATCGGCTTCCATGTCGTGCGTGATGTCGATCACCAGGCCGAGCAGCCGCGGCTGGCCGTCATGCGGGTCGTAGCGGCCCTGCAGCGTCACCCAGCGCGCCTCCCCATCGGGCATTGCCAGCCGCAGCGTCATGTCGAGCGGGCCCTTGACCCGTCTGGCGCTGCCGATCGCCCGGCGCAGTTCGGCGACCTGTTCCGGGCCGAGCCGATCGGCGACATCGGCCATGCGATACTCGCCCTCGTGCCATTCCAGGCCGAACAGGCGCGCGCTCTGCGGGGAGTGGCGCGAGCCGCCGCGCACCAGGTCGATCTCCCACACCCCCACGCCGGCGGCTTCCTGGGCAAGCCGGAGCAGCTTCTCGCTCTCCTCCAGCGCGCGCTGCGCGGCGATGCGCGGCGAGATATCCTGGAGCACGACGGCGATATAGTCTTCGGTGCCGTCGCCGGAGCGGACGAGGTTGGCGGTGCAATGCACGGGGCGCAGCGCGCCTTCATGCGTCACCACCATGCGATCGTCGGAATAATAGGCAACCTCGCCGCGCGCGAGCGCCTGGATCCCGTCCATCGTCGCGGGCCACTCCTCGGCGGTGCTGGTCTTGCGGCAGCTTTCGCCGATCAGCGCTTCGCGAGGATGGCCGGTGAGCTCGCAGATCCGATCATTGACTTCGAGGAACACGCCTTGAAGCGAGAGCCGGCCCACGCCGACCCCGGCCTGCTCGAACACGGCGCGATAGCGGCGCTCGGCCTCTTCCAGCTTGCGGCGCGCCTCCATCTCGGCGGTGACGATCTCGCTCGCCAGCACGATGCCGGCAATGCGATCGTCCTCGTCATACCAGGGGCGGTGGCTCCAGCGCACATAATCGACGCTGCCATCGGGATGCCGCAGCGGATCGCCGTAGCCCGAGAGCTGCTCGCCGTCGAGCACGCGCGCGAGCATCGCGCGGCGCTCGGGGGAGCAATCGGGAAAGACCTCGAAGTGGCTGCGCCCCTCGAGCGCCGTGCCCTCGGGCAGGCGATGATCGGCGACATAGCGCTGCGAGGTGGCGACATAGCGCATGTCCCGGTCGAGGATCGCCACCGCGGTGGCGGCGTCGCGCGCCATGTTGGTGAGGTTGCGCCGCGAAACTTCGATCCGCCTGGCGGCGATGCGGAGCTTGTCCTCGGCGTGGCGCTCGTCCGCATGGGCGGCGAGCAGGACGATGGTCGCGCAGGTGACCGCCACGAACATCTGCGCCAGCAGCACGCGATTCCCGGGCGCAGCGAGCGCGAACGGCCCGGTGGCGATCTCGGTGCTCAACAACACGATCACCGCGCAGATGGCCATGGCGGTAGTCGCGCCCCGCAGGTGCCAGCCCAGGGCGGCGAGTACGAGCGGCGGGAAGATCGCCCAGGCCACGGGATCCTCGCGCGGAAGCAGGAAGACGGCCGTCGTCACGATTCCGCAGAGGAGCATGGTGACGACGAAGCCGGCCCATCGAAGGGCCGACCAGCGTTCGCGCAGCGGCGTCGCCCAGACGAGCACGAACGGCGCCGCCAGGATCATGCCGAGCCCCTGTTGTGCGAACTTCTCGACGAAGATGGTCGGCCGCCCTGCCGCGATGGTGCCGAGTGCGACGATCCCTGCCGCCAGCAGCGATCCGGCCAACGCCGCGACGAATACCCACAGGATCGAGCGCGGATCGAGCAATTCGGTGGGCCGGACGCCGCGACGCCGGATGATCGATGCCGTCAGCAGCGCGCCGAATGCCAGGCCCATCGCCGCGGCGAGCTTGGCCACCAGCGGATATTGGGGCTCGAATATCTCATATGTGGCGAGCACGGCGATCGCGAGCAGCGGCCAGAGCCGGGTGCTGCTCAGGATCAGTCCGCTGACCGAAACTCCGCTGGCGATGCCGATCGGAGGATTCCTGCCGGTGAAGCGATGCCACAGGGCCCAGCTAATGCAACCGATCAAGGCGCCCGCAAACAGCATTAGCGCCGGACGTACCGACGCAGCCCAGTTCTCTGGCAGACGCTCCCTCACCGTTGCCAACTAAAACTCCGCGTAAAGCGCAGTCCATCCAAGATGCTGACAGCGATGTAAATCCGCTAAATTACGGATGTGTTCCGCAACAATTGATCAAGCGGCGGCCTTGCGGCGTTCCGCCATTTCCTCGTTGAGCATTTCAGCCAACAGGAAGGCAAGTTCCAGGCTCTGTCCCGCATTGAGACGTGGATCGCAATGGGTGTGGTAGCGATCGGCGAGGCCCTGTTCGGTGATGTCGATCGCACCGCCGGTGCATTCGGTGACGTTCTGCCCCGTCATCTCCGCATGGATGCCTCCGGCGAAGGTGCCTTCGGCGCGATGCACCGCGAAGAAGCCGCGCACTTCGGCGAGGATTCGCTCGAACGGGCGGGTCTTGTAGCCATTGGCCGCCTTGATCACGTTGCCGTGCATCGGATCGCAGCTCCACACCACCGGATGTCCCTCGCGCTTCACCGCGCGAACCAGCTTGGGCAGGCCGGCCTCGATCTTGTCATGGCCATATCGCGTGATCAGCGTCATCCGCCCCGGCGTGCGGCTGGGGTTGAGTGCGTCGAGCAGGCGCAGCAGTGCGTCGGGCTCGAGGCTGGGGCCGCACTTCATGCCGATCGGATTGCCGATGCCGCGCAGGAACTCGACATGCGCCGAGCCTTCGAAGCGGGTGCGGTCGCCGATCCAGAGGAAGTGCGCGCTGGTGTCGTACCAGTCGCCGGTGAGGCTGTCCTGGCGCGTAAGCGCTTCCTCATAGGGCAGGAGCAGCGCTTCGTGGCTGGTGTAGAAATTGGTCGCCTTGAGCTGCGGCACGCTGTCCGCATCGATGCCGCAGGCGGCCATGAAGTCGAGCGCTTCCCCGATCCGGTCGGCCAGATCGGCATATTTCTTGGCCCAGGGGCTGCGGCCCATGAAGTCGTGGGTCCATTTGTGGACCTGGTGCAGATTGGCATAGCCGCCCTGCGCAAAGGCGCGCAGCAGGTTGAGCGTCGCCGCGGACTGCGAATAGCCCTGCAGCATCCGCTGCGGATCGGGCGTGCGACCCTCGGGCGTGAAGGCGATGTCGTTGACGTTATCGCCGCGATAGCTGGGCAGTTCCACCCCGCCGATCGTCTCGGTATCGGCGGAACGCGGCTTGGCGAACTGGCCGGCCATGCGCCCGAGCTTCACCGTCGGCAGCTTCGAGGCGAAGGTCAGCACTACCGCCATCTGGAGGATGACGCGGAACGTGTCGCGGATGTTGTTCGGGTGGAACTCGGCAAAGCTCTCGGCGCAGTCGCCGCCCTGGAGAAGGAATGCCTCGCCGCGCGAAACCTTGGCCAGTTCGCTGGTCAGCTCGCGCGCTTCGCCGGCGAAGACCAGGGGCGGGAAGGAAGTGAGCTGCGTCGTCGCTGCATCGAGTGCGCCCTGATCGGGGTAATTGGGCAGCTGGCGCGCCTCCGCCGCCTTCCAGCTCGACGGGCTCCAGCTCGCATGCATGTCGTTCTCCGCATCGCGCACGGTGACGTTCCAGTCGGCGGCGCCGGCGATGCCGTGCGCGGCGATCAGGTTCATCACCTTGGCGTTCGCGCGCTTGCCGTCCTTCTCCCAGCCCTGGACCGTGGAGCCCGGAATATCGAACCACGCGCCGAACGCGGCGCGGGTAAGAGAGCGTTCCTCGCGGAAGCGGCGAATCTTGGTGCCTGCAAGTGTCGTCATAGCCCGAACGGCTTACCCCGGCGGGGTAAAATCGTGCAAGCGAAAAATTTCCCCGCCAGGGTAAATCGCTCAACCGCGGCGGAACGCCCAGTTCACGCCGCCCGGGCCGGTCAGCCGCAGGCCGCCGCCTGCATTGCTGTAGCCATATGTCTCGCTACGCGGCGAGATCGTCCCCGAGCCGCCCTTGCCGCACCCGCTCCAGCTCTCGTTGCCGCCCTGGATCGCAAAGGTCATCTTGCCGCCCGCCGTCTGGATGCGGCCCAGCTTCTCCTGATTGATCGTCTTGGTGCAGCTCTTGCCTTCCGGCTGGATCTTGGTGATCCGCCAGGTGAAGGTGCCGTCCCGGCGGATGACGAGGGTCATCTGGCGCCGCACGGTCACCGGCATGGACTCGGTCACGATCGTGGTGTTGGTCGCCGATCCGGGGCCGAAGGTGCCGCCCAGATTGGTGCCATAGCCGGTCGCCATGCTCGGCTGGAACTTGATCTTGGAACCGATCACCAGTTCCGTGGCAGTCGAGGACTGCGACCAGCTTCCCGCCAGCCCTGGAATGTCGCCGTTGGAAGCCTTGACGGCCGCCTGGTCTCCCGCGACCAGCTTCACCGCGATGCGCACCGCACTGGCCGGGGCCGAGATTTCGGCGCCGTCGCGGGCAATACCCAGATAATCGCCCGGAGAGGCTTCGTCGTCGCCATCCGCATCCTGCCATGCGATGAGCTGCCATGGCCCGCGATCGGGCAGCTTGAGTTCATAGGCCCAGCTCGAGCCGCCGGCCTGCCGCAGTGGCGCCTCGATCTTGGTCTTGCAGCTCTGATAGGGCGAGGAGCAGGCGACAACCTTGCCACCTTCCATCCGCGCGCCCGCCGGTGCCTGGACGTCGCCGGTGATGGATACGCCCTGCTGCGCCGGCGCGGCCCCCGCTTCGGAGGCATTGGCGGCGGCCTTGTCCGAGGCGCCGGCGAAACAGGCGGTCGCAGCGAGCAGCAAGGCGGGCGCGAAGACGATGGGGCGAGCGGCAACGGGCATGGCGGTCCTCCTGAACCCGGGGAAGGGACGGAGGCCGTGCTCGCGTGCGGAGCGCGGCGAGCATAGCGTTCCGCGACGAATGCCCGCCCTGACGCAACGAAGCCGTCAGCCCGGCAATGTCTCGGCCAGCTTGTCGTACTGAAGGCCGATCCCGTGGAAGCGGGACCCATTGTCTTCATAGCCGTCCAGATAGATGCCGTGCTCGGTGTGGAGCAGGCGGGTGCCGTCGCCATCGGGCAGCAACTCGATCGAGCAGAGGTTCACCGAGATCGGCTTGCCGTTCAGCTTCATGCGATAGGCATAGACGATGCGGCCATCCGGCACGATGTCGTGATAGGAACAGTCGAAGCGCGTGACCGTGCCGCTCTTCCAGCGGCCTTCCAGGTGCTCGGTGCCGCCCACCCGGAAATCGAAGTGGCGATCGACCATTTCCCAGGCCTCGTTCGGCCCCGAGAACCAGCGCGCCTTGCCCTCTTCGGTGGCGAAGGCGGCGAACACCCTGGCGGGGGCTTGCCTGAAACGGCGCTCGATGACGAACTTGTCGTGGACGGCTTCAGCCATGGTCGTTCTCCTTGTCCTGCGCGTCGAGGAAATGGGCGAGGCGGTCGTAGCGGGCCTCGGTCGTGCGGCGGCGCTCGACGATCCATTGCTCCACCGCGGCGAGGGCAAGCGGCTCCAGCGTGCAGGTGCGTACCCGGCCCTGCTTCGCGGTGCGCACCAGGCCGGCGCCCTCGAGCAGGCGGATGTGCTGCAGGAAGCTCGGCATCGCCATGGTGAAGCCGGCGGCGAGCGCGCTCACGCTGGCCGGACCGTCGCCAAGCCGCTCGACGACCGCGCGGCGGGTGGGGTCGGCCAGGGCAGCGAATGCGGCGTCGATTTGATTAGGCATTTGCCTAACTAATCGCCGCACGGCGCCCGATGCAAGCGAAACTCGGAGGGGCAGGGAGGTTTCAATATCCCGCGGCGAGGTCGACTTCGTTCCTGAGCGGGCGCCCTTCCGCAAATGCCCGGGCATTCTCGACGAACAGCGCGGCGGCACGCAGGAACATCCGCGTCTGGCTGCGGCCGGAGAGGTGCATCGAATGGATGACGTTCGCCGTGCTCCACAGGGGATGTTCGGGCGGCAGCGGCTCGGGCGTCACCGTATCGAGAAAGGCGCCGCCGATACGCCGCCTGGCGCAGGCCTCGATCAGCGCATCCTGGTCGATCAGCTCGCCGCGGCCGACATTCACGATCCAGGCCGAGGGTTTCATCGCGGCCAGCTCCTCGGCGCCGATCATCGCCCGGCTCTGGGGGGTGGCGGGCGCGGCGAGGAACACCCAGTCGGTTTCGGGCAACAGCGCGCGCCAGGCATCCGGGCCCACCGTACCTGCAGCGCCGGAACGGGTGACGCCGGTCACCTCGACGCCGAATGCCGCGAGGCGTTCGCCGATCAGCCGCCCGATCGTGCCATAGCCGATCACCAGCGCCTTGCTCTCGAACAGTTCGAGCTTGCCGGGCGCATCGGTCGGCCATTCGTGGCGATCCGCGGCGCGGACCACCTGGTCGAAGCGCTTGGCCGCGACCAGCGCCCCCATCACGGCATATTCGGCGACGGTATGCGCATTGACGCCGCTGCCGTTGGTCACGCGCGTGCCGCGCGTCCGCAGCAGGTTCGTATCGAGCGCATCGAGCCCGGCATAGATGGTCGACAGCCATTGCAGCCTGCTCGCAGCCGCCACCGCGCGCGCCCATTCGCGCGGATCGTTGTTGTCGAGCCAGCCGATGTCCGCATCCGCGACGAGCGCGACCGCTTCGTCGGTGCTCGTGAACCAATGGACGTCGAGCCCCGGCGGGAGCTGCGGCTCCACCAGCGGGCGGGCGAGGGCGGGGAGTACGGCCTTCATGGATCAAAGGCTAGCGCGTGGCCGGCCCGGGTTCAAAGGCCTTAGTTGCGCCCGCCTATTCGCCGAGCACCGGTTTCCAGTCCCAGCCCAGCGCGTCGCCGTCCATCACTTCCACGCCGGCGGCGGCGAGTTCGTCGCGGATCGTGTCGGAACGCTGGAAATCCTTCACCAGCCGCGCTTCCTTGCGCTCGACCAGCCGGTCCTCGATCTCCTGCACGGTGATCGTGGCGCTCACGGGCCGCATGCGGAGCGCCTCGCGAGTCAGGTCGAGCAGCCGCAGGCCCAGCACCGCGTCGAATGCCGCCAGGCCAGCCAGGCGATCCGCGGGCGACAGCTTCTTCTCGGCGAGGAGGTCGTCGAGCGCCGGCAGCGCCCTGGGCGTGTTGAGATCGTCCGATACCGCCTCGTCGAGCCGAGCGAGCCAGGCCTCCGGCGCAATGCCTTCGCCTTCGGCCCGGGCCTTGAGGGCAGTCACGGTCATCACGAGCCGCTTCAGTCGGGTCAGCGCCGCCGCCAGGTTCTCGGCGGAGAATTCCAGCTCGCTGCGATACTGGGCGGAAAGGCACATCAAGCGATAGGCGAGGGGATGCACGCCGGCGTCGATCAACGACTGGAGCGTTGTGAAGCCGCCCTTGGACTTGCTCATCTTCCCCTGGCGATCCACCAGGAAGTTGTTGTGCATCCAGAAATGCGCCCCCGAATCGCCGCACCCGCAAAAGGCCTGGTTCTGCGCGATCTCGTTGGGGTGGTGGATTTCGCGGTGATCGATGCCGCCGGTATGGATGTCGAACGGCGCTCCCAGATACTTGATGCTCATCACCGAGCATTCGAGGTGCCAGCCCGGCGCCCCCTTGCCCCATGGGCTGTCCCATTCCATCTGGCGCTGCTCGCCCGGCGGCGACTTGCGCCAGATGGCGAAATCCTGCGGGTGACGCTTGCCGGCCACCGGATCGATCCGCCCCTCGGCGGCGTCGTCCTGATTGCCGGCCAGGCGGCCATAATCGGGCACGGTGGTCACGTCGAAATACAGGCCCGAATCGAGCGCGTAGCAATGCTCGGGCGCGATCTTCTCGGCGAAGTCGATCATCTCGGCGATGTGGTCGGTCGCGACCGACCAGCGCGAGGGCTGGCGGATGTTGAGGTCGGCGATGTTCTGCTTGAACGCCGCCGTATAGTGGGCCGCGATGTCCCAGATGCTCTTCGCCTGGGCACGGGCCGCCGCCTCCATCTTGTCGTCGCCGACATCGGCATCGGACGTCAGATGGCCGACATCGGTGATGTTGATCACATGGGTGAGGGCATATCCCTTCCAGGTCAGCACGCGGCTCAGCGTATCGGTGAACACATAGGCGCGCAGATTGCCGAGATGGGCGTAGTTGTAGACCGTCGGCCCGCAGGAATAGACGCGCACGCCGCGCTCGGGATCGAGCGGCTGGAAGGTTTCCAGCCCGCGGGTCAGCGAATTGTAGAGCGTGAGTTGAGCGCCGGTCATAGCGGCGGCATAGCGGCTCGTCGCCATGCTGCAAGCCCAAGGCGCCTCGCCCGCGACGGCGGCGGCAACAGCCCGCGCGATCCGCCCGACAGGGAAAGTCGCGGAGCGCCGGCCCGCGAAAGCACGCGCGCCGGCAGCGGGTTCAGGCGGCGAGTGCCGTCACGCCCCGCTGACGGATCAGCCCGCTGCCGGTGCTCCCGCCCACCATCAGCGGCAGGGCAGTGGCGCAGAAGGCGCATTCCGCCGTGAGCCGGCCGATCACCCAATGCGACCTGCCACAGCCCGGACAGTAATTCTCCTGCTCCGGACGGTACGCGACGCGATAGCCGGTTAGGGCGTGTCGGATGCCGAAATCATACATGCCTCGTCTCCCGATAATCGGGGGACCAACGGCAATGAATCGCGATTTGTTCCGCATCCGGGCCGGTATGGTGTCGATGGCCCGTGCGATTCGATCGATGAGTTGCGGGAAAGACACACATGCGGCGGGAATGCCGGCGCCGGGACGCGGGCAATGAAGTGGTGATGCCGCAAGAAGAAGTGGAGGCCCGAGCCGGAATCGAACCGGCGTGCAAGGATTTGCAGTCCTCTGCGTCACCACTCCGCCATCGGGCCTCGGAGCGAGCGGCGGCAATGCGCAGGCTGCTGCCGACATGTCAACATTGCAGTGCAAAAATAGCTGCGCGCATTGCTTGGCGAAGGGTTGCGAAGGGGATACAAGCCGCCCTACATAATCAGTGTATTGCACAGCTAACACGGTTGTGCCAGATAGCCGGGGTAATGATGGCTCTTACGGTAGATTCCGCGCCTGCCGAGGCGAACCGCTTCGATGTGATGCGCCATGCGATGGTCGCCAGCCAGCTGCGCACCAACGCGGTCAACGACGCTCGCGTGGTCGAGGCGATGGCGCGCCTGCCGCGCGAGGACTTCCTTCCCGAGGCGCATCGCGCGATCGCCTATCGCGACACGCTGCTGCCGCTCGCCGGGGGGCGCAGCCACAACCTGCCGCTCGCAACGGGGCGGTTGCTCACCGCCGCCGAAATCCGCCCGACCGACAAGGTGCTGCTGATCGGCGCTGCGGGCGGCACATGGTCATTCCAGACGCCCATGGCCACGCTGCACAAGTTCAACGGCACCGCCGACCTGTTCCTGACCACGCCCGCCAATGGCCTTGCCGACACCTATGTGGGCGTTGCGGGCAAGTTTCCCAAGGTCAAGGCCCTGCCCGGCCTGAACTATGGCGTGACCTATCACTGGTTCGGCAGCGCGGTGAACAGCCTGAAATATGGCGATGAACTGGACGCCCAGATCGGCTTCAAGATCAGCAAGGTCACATGGCTGGTCAAATATGCCGACTATCAGGCCAAGGGCTTTGGTGCGGACACCAAAAAGTTCTGGCTGCAAGCAGAATATTCCTTTTAAATCATATCACTGACCATAATCTTTCGCATCCGCACAAAACCTCTTGCAGATGAAACGCGATGCGGTAAGATACATCCATACATGCATTGGTTCCTCGCCCAGCGTCGGGCGGATTGACCGGAACCATCGCATACCATCCAACATATGCGTGGCAACGAAGCCGCATCGAACCGTCCCAACGGATGGCTTCGTTGCGGCTTTTTTCTGTTTGGCGCGCAAAACCCAGGAGTGCCCGAGGTGAATGCCCCCAACCTTGTGAAAATCCCCGAAGGCGATTTGCGCGAAAGGCTTGTTGTGGTCGGCAACGGCATGGCCGGTTGCCGCGCGGTGGAGGAAATTCTCGCCCGCGATGCAGACCGCTTTGCCATCACGATCTTTGGCGCCGAACCGCGGGTGAACTATAACCGCATCATGCTCTCGCCGGTTCTGGCCGGTGAAAAGCAGTTTGACGACATCGTGATCAACACGGCCGAGTGGTATGTCGAAAACGACATCACGCTGGTTTCGGGCGATCCGGTGGTGGCGATTGATCGCGCCGCACAGAGGGTCACGAGCGCTTCGGGTCGCATCGAGGCTTATGACCGCCTGTTGATCGCCACCGGCTCTGAGCCCTTCATCATCCCGGTGCCGGGCAAGGATCTGTCGGGCGTGGTGTCTTTCCGCGATCTGGATGACGTGGACAAGATGCTGGCGGCGGCGGCCAATGGCGGCCATGCGGTGGTGATCGGCGGGGGCCTGCTCGGGCTGGAGGCGGCCCATGGCCTGTCGCTGCGCGGCATGGACGTAACCGTGCTGCACCTGATGCCCACGCTGATGGAGCGTCAGCTCGACGAGGCCGCTGGCTGGTTGCTGAAGAGCGAGCTGGAACGCCGGGGCCAGACGATCCTGACCGGGGCCGATACCGCCGAAATTCTGGGCCAGGACGGTAAGGTCGTCGGCGTCAAGCTGAAGGATGGCCGCGAGATCCCCGCCAGCATCGTGGTGATGGCCGTGGGCATCCGCCCTTCGACCGCGCTGGCGCGTCAGGCTGGCCTCGAAGTCGAACGCGGCATCATGGTCGACGATCACATGGTGACCAGCGACCCGGCCGTCATGGCGGTTGGCGAATGTGTTCAGCATCGCGGGATCTGCTATGGTCTGGTCGCCCCCTTGTGGGAAATGTGCCGTTCGCTTGCCGATGCGGCGGTGGCCGCGCCCACGGGCTATACCGGCTCGGTCACCTCGACCAAGCTCAAGGTTTCGGGGATCGACCTGTTCTCGGCCGGTGATTTTTCGGGCGGGGCCGATTGCGAAGACATCGTTATGCGCGACGCCGCGCGCGGCGTGTACAAGCGCGTGATCGTCAAGGAAAACAAGCTGGTCGGCGCGGTGCTTTACGGCGATACCGCCGACGGATCATGGTATTTCGACCTGCTCAAGCGCGAGGAAGATGTTTCCGACATCCGCGAAGCCCTGATCTTCGGTCAGGCCTTTGCCCAAGGCGGAGGCGCCCTCGCGGACCCTAATGCCGCCGTTGCCGCCCTTTCGGACGATGCCGAAGTGTGTGGCTGCAACGGCGTAACCAAGGGAACCGTTGTATCGACCATCAAGGGCGGCGCCTGCAGCCTCGACGCTGTGCGCAGCCAGTGCAAGGCCTCGGCCTCCTGCGGCTCGTGCACGGGCCTTGTGGAAAGCCTGCTGAAACTGACGCTGGGCGACGATGTGAAGTCGGGGCCGAAAACGCTCTGCAAATGCACGACCTTCAGCCATGACGATGTGCGCCGCCTGATCGTGGAAAAAGAGCTGAAGGCCATTCCGCAGGTCATGCAGGAGCTGACGTGGAAGACGCCCGATGGCTGCGCTTCCTGCCGCCCTGCCCTCAACTACTATCTGCTCTGCGCATGGCCGGGCGAGTATGTGGACGATCAGCAGAGCCGCTTCGTCAACGAGCGCATGCATGCCAATATCCAGAAGGACGGCACCTACTCGGTGGTCCCGCGCATGTGGGGCGGTGTAACGACCCCCGACGAATTGCGCGCCATTGCCGACGCCGCCGACAAGTATCAGGCCCGTCTGGTCAAGGTGACCGGCGGCCAGCGCATCGACCTGTTCGGCATCAAAAAGGAAGACCTGCCCGCGATCTGGGGCGATCTGAATGCCGCCGGGATGGTGTCGGGCCATGCCTATGGCAAGTCGCTGCGCACGGTCAAAACCTGCGTCGGTTCGGAATGGTGCCGCTTCGGCACGCAGGACTCGACCGGCCTTGGCATCAAGGCCGAGCAGATGACCTGGGGTTCGTGGATGCCTCACAAGTTCAAGATCGCCGTCTCGGGCTGCCCGCGCAATTGCGCCGAAGCCACGATCAAGGACTTTGGCGTGATCTGCGTGGACTCGGGTTATGAACTCCATGTCGGCGGCAATGGCGGCATCCATGTCCGCGCCACCGATCTGCTGTCCAAGGTGACGACCGAGCAGGAGGCGCTCGATGTCTGCGCCGCCTTCATCCAGCTCTACCGCGAACAGGCATGGTATCTGGAACGCACCGCGCCATGGATCGAACGCGTCGGCCTCGATTACGTCAAGGCTCAACTCTTCGACGACCCCGAAGCTGTGGCCAAGCTGGCCGAGCGCTTCCATTACTCGCAACAGTTCATGCAGGACGACCCATGGGCGCGCCGCGCCGCCGGCGAAGACAGCGAACTCCACCAGCATCTGGCCGAGTTCCGCCCCTTTCCCACCCCCCTCTCCACTGCGCAATTGAAGGAGGCCGCAGAATGATTGGCGACTGGATCGATATCGGGCCGACCACGCAGATCAGCCCCGGCAATGCCCGTACCCTGCCGGTGCAGGGTGGCGAGGAGATCGCTATATTCCACACGCTGGACAATCAGTTCTACGCGCTGGTCAACAAGTGCCCGCACAAGCACGGCCCCCTCTCGCAGGGCATCGTGCATGGCAATGTCGTGACCTGCCCGCTGCACAGCTGGAACATCAGCCTGAAAACCGGCGAGGCGCTGGGCGATGACAAGGGCTGCGTGCCCACCATCCCCATCCGCGAGGATGCCGGGCGGCTGTACCTGAAGCGCGACGCGCTGGTTTCGGCCAAGGCGCCGGAGGCCACGGCATGAACAAGGCGGCGATCCGCACCACTTGCGCCTATTGCGGCGTTGGCTGTGGCATCGCCGCTCAGGTGGCGGCCGCGCCTCGCCAGGCAGGAGTGCCGGGGGAGCGCGCCGTCACCATCCAGGGCGACGGTCAGCACCCCGCCAATCACGGCCGCCTCTGCTCCAAGGGCACGCATCTTGGCGAGACGGTGGCGCTGGAGGGGCGTTTGCTCGCGCCCATGATCGGCGATCAAACGGTCGGCTGGGACGGGGCGCTCGATGAAGTGGCCGATCGGATGCGCGAGACGATCGAGGCCCATGGCCCTGATGCGGTCGCCTTCTATGTCTCGGGCCAATTGCTGACCGAAGACTATTACGTGGCGAACAAGCTGATGAAAGGCTTTATCGGCAGCGCCAATATCGATACCAATTCTCGCCTCTGCATGGCCAGTGCCGTTGCCGCCCACAATCGCGCCTTTGGCGAAGACATTGTGCCCGGCAGCTACAGCGACCTTGAAGAGGCCGATCTGATCTTGCTGGTGGGCAGCAACACCGCATGGTGCCACCCGGTGATCTGGCAGCGGATGGAAGCGGCCCGCGCCGCGCGCGGTACCAAGATCGTCGTGATCGACCCGCGCCGCACCGAAACCGCCGAGCAGGCCGACCTGCATGTGGCGCTGGCCCCCGATGGCGATGTGGCTTTGTTCAACGCGCTGCTGGCCGAGATGCACAAGCGCGGGCTGACCGATGATGCGGCGCTGAATGTGCCGCTGGGCTTCTGGGCGGGCCTGCCCTGTGATCCGTGCGTTCCGGCCGAACAATTCGCCGCTCTGGCCGATCTGGACGCTGCCCATCCGCGTATGGTCACGCTGTTCTCGATGGGGGCCAACCAGTCCTCCAGCGGCACCGACAAGGGCAATGCGATCACCAATCTGCACCTTGCCATGGGCCGCATCAACCAGCCCGGCGCCGCCCCTTTCAGCATGACCGGCCAGCCCAATGCGATGGGCGGCCGCGAGGTGGGCGGGCTGGCCAATATGCTGGCCTGCCATCTGGGTTTTTCCGACGCGGAATTGCGCGATGTGGCCGGTTTCTGGAACACCGCCAACATCTGCTCCGGCCCCGGCAAGAAGGCGGTGGACATGTTCCGCGCCATTCATGATGGGTCGATCAAGTTCCTCTGGGTGATGGCCACCAACCCGGCGGCCTCCATGCCCGACGCCGGTTTCGTGCGCGAGGCGCTGGCGCGCTGCCCCACGGTGGTGGTGTCCGAGGCGATTGCCGATACCGACACCGGCCGCTTTGCCCATATCCGCCTGCCCGCCCACGCATGGGGCGAAAAGGACGGTACCGTCACCAATTCCGAACGCCGCATCAGCCGCCAGCGCACCCTTTTCCCCGCCCCCGGCGAGGCCAAGGCCGACTGGTGGATCATGGGGCAAGTGGCCGCGCGCATGGGCTGGGGCGATGCCTTTGCCTATGATCGCCCGGCGCAAATCTGGCGCGAATATGCCGCGATGACGGAGCTGGCGGTGCGCTATGGTCGGCGGCTGGATCTGCGCGATCATGCGGCGATTTCCGATGCCGATTATGATGCGATGATGCCCTTTCAATGGGGCGGTGATTATCCGCTGGCCGATGGCTACAGCACGCCCGATGGCCGTGCGTGGCTGATTTCGGTGCGCCCGCCCGCGATGGCGGCAATTGATCCGGCCTATCCGCTGCGCCTCAACACCGGGCGCTATCGCGACCAGTGGCACACGATGACCCGCACCGGCTATGCCCCCACGCTGGCCCAGCACCGGCGCGAGGCTCTGCTCGAAATTCACCCCGATGACGCGATGCTCTATGGGCTGGACGATGGCGGTTTGGCCCGCGTGGCCACGGCCAATGGCGCCTCGGTGTTTCGTATAGGGGTCAGCGATGGCCAGCGGCGCGGCGACATATTCGTGCCGATGCACTGGACCGATGTGATGGCGGGCGGCGCACGCGCCAATCTCCTGCCCGCCCAGCGTGTGGACCCGGTTTCGGGCCAGCCCGCCTTTAAGAACACGCCCGCAAGAGTGGAACCGGTGGCCCCCGAATGGCGCGGGTTCCTCCTTCTCAAGGAACCGGCGGCGCCTGAAGGGCTTTTGTTCTGGAGCCGGTCGCGGGTCAAGGATGGCTGGCTTTATGAACTGGCCGGGATGGGCTCGGTCGAGGTTGACGCGCTGTTGCCCGCCGGTGAGCGGTTGGAGGTCGCCGACCACGTTCGCGGGATGCGCCGCATCGCGGTGCGCGGCGATGATGCGGCGCTGGCGGGCGCGCTCTTCGTCACGCGCGAAGGCACCCTGCCCGCCCGCGCATGGATTGCCGAGCAATTGGGCGCGGATGGCGAGGCCACCGAATGGCTGGCCGCGCGGCCCAGCACGCCTGCCCCCGATCGCGGCGCGATTGTTTGCGTCTGTCACGGCGTGGGCGAAAAGGATATTGAGGAAGCCATCTGCGCGGGCGCGTGCAGCGTGGCGGCTATTGGCGAAGAAACGCGTGCGGGCACGAATTGCGGCTCTTGCCGCCCGGCCTTGGCGCGCATGTTGGCAAAAATGATGGAGGCGGCGGAATGAGCCACGATTTTCCCGCAGGTATGGTCTGGCTGGTGGGCGCAGGCCCCGGCGATCCGGAATTGCTGACGCGCAAGGCCGAAAGGCTGATCCGCGCCGCCGATGTGGTGTTCTATGATGCGCTGGTTGGCGAAGGCGTGCTGGCGCTGGTCCGTCCGGGCACACGGATGGTCAGCGTGGGCAAACGTTCGGGCCGCCACAGCAAGGCGCAAGGTTCAATCAACGACCTGTTGCTGGAGGCCGCATTGGCGGGCCAGCGCGTGGTGCGCCTGAAGGGCGGCGACCCTTCGGTCTTTGGCCGCAGCGCCGAGGAGATCGAGCATCTGGCAAAGGGCGGCGTGGTGGCCAAGGTCTGCCCCGGCATCACCACGGCCAGCGCGGCGGCGGCCAGCGCGGGCGCCTCGCTGACGCTGCGCGGATCGGCGCGGGGCATCACCTATGTCACGGCCCATCTGCGCGCAGGCGAACCATTGAAGCTGGATTGGGCGACGCTGGCAAGCGAGAGCCAGACCGTTGGCGTCTATATGGGCCGCGCGGCGGCGGGCGAGATCGCGCGTGGGCTGATCGCGGCGGGGCGCGATCCGGAAACTCCGGTGATGGTGGCGGTCAATGTCTCGCGCCCCGATGAACGCCTGATCCGGGGCAAGCTCTCGGCGCTGGCTTTCCTGGTCGCCACGATCAGCGATGATGACCCAACCCTTCTGCTGATTGGCGAGGCGGTGCGAGCGCCCGATTTCACTCCGGCGGCGATGGAGCACTTTCACATTATTGCCAATTGAGCCCGACGCGCCGATGGTTGCGGACGGAGCGAATCCGATACGCAACTCTTGATGGCGGGGTGTGCCATGAAAACCATCGGTCTTTGTCTTGGTCTGTTGATTGCCGCGCCCGCTGTGGCGCAAGGCATGGGGGGGGATCGTGCCGATCTGGCCCAGCGCCTTTCGCAGGCCGATGCCGATGGCAATGGTCAGGTGACGCGGGCTGAATTCCTCGCCTATCGCGCCGGGCAATTCGCGCGGTTTGACCGCAATGGCGACGGGTTTGTGTCGGGCGATGATGTGCCGCGCCTGCTGGCCGGCCATTTCGCGCCCCGGTTGCAGGCGATGCTCCAGCAATTCGACGCCAACCATGATGGGCGGATCAGCCGCGAGGAATTCGTCAACGGACCGGCGCGCAGCTTTGATCTGGCCGATGCCAATCATGACAATGTCATCACCGCCGCCGAGATGAAGGCTCTGAACGACAAAGGCAAAGCCGCGCGCGGGGGATAAGCGCATGGTTGCCGCGGGGCGATGATATGCGCTACCAAGGATCATGACCCGTTCCCGCAGCCAGCGTAATGCGCCCACGATTGCCGATGTCGCCCGCCATGCCGGTGTTTCGCCGATGACGGTTTCGCGCGTTATCAATGGTGAAGCGGCGGTGCGCCCGGCCACGCGCGAAAAGGTGGAGGCCTCGATTGCGGCGCTGGATTACGCACCATCGGCCGCCGCGCGGCAATTGGCCGGTGGCGAGGATACGCGCATTGCCCTTGTTTATTCAAACCCTTCCTCGGCCTACCTGTCGGAATTTCTGATGGGCAGCCTCGACCGCGCCAGCAGCCTCAATGTGCAGTTGATGGTCGAAAAATTCGGCGAAGAGGCGAGCGTGTCCGAGATGGTCGCCCATTTGCGGCGCGGACGGATCAGCGGGATCATCCTGCCCCCGCCTCTGTGTGAATCCGAGGCAATGCTGACGGCCTTGGCCGCAGAGAGCATTCCGGTGGTGGCGGTGGCGCCGGGAGTTCCGCGCGAGGATGTCGCCTCGGTGTGCATCGACGATTTCGCGGCGGGGCGCGCCATGACCAGCCACCTGATCGCGCGCGGCCATCGCAGGATCGGTTTTATCAAGGGCAACCCTGACCAAAGCGCCAGCGAGCGCCGCTATCAGGGCTATCTCGCCGCTCTGGCCGAGGCAGGATTGGCCCCCGACCCGGCCATCATCGCCCAAGGCTATTTCACCTATCGCTCCGGGCTGGAGGCCGCCGCCTCGATCCTGGCCGCGCCCCAGCCGCCCAGCGCGATCTTTGCCAGCAATGACGATATGGCCGCCGCCACGGTCGCCATGGCCCATGCGAAGCGGCTGGATGTGCCGGGCGATCTGTCGGTCTGCGGTTTTGACGATACGCCGCTGGCCACGACGATCTGGCCCGAATTGACCACCATCCACCAACCGATCAGCGATATGGCGCGAGCGGCGGTGGAGATGCTGGCCCGGATGGTGCGCAGCAAGAAACTGGCTCCGGCCCATGAATGGCTGGATTTCACGCTGATCCTGCGGCAATCCGATGCCGAGGTGGTCAAAGGCTGAGAGCGCTCCTGATCGTGCCCGCATCCTGATCGGTCGGGCGCCACGGCCCGGCCATCGCCCCCTTCGGCGCGAAGAGGCCATGGACGGGATCATCGCCCTTTGCCACTTCGCTCAATTCGGCAGCCCTTGGGTCATCGACGGGGCCGTTTTGGCCGCGCAGGTGTTTGATCCAGGCGGCGATGGCCGAGAGGATCG
>Ga0066255_1001536_pt1 | contig 19765 bp, 24 predicted proteins | sample ThiBiot_750_biof_FD_71148 | JGI IMG/M metagenome (GOLD analysis project Ga0066255, IMG submission 71148) | Wastewater bioreactor microbial communities from Cape Town, South Africa - Thiocy_expt_750_biof (version 2) | ecosystem: Engineered > Bioreactor > Thiocyanate-remediating >... | reverse complement strand
TGATTTTGATCCCCCAACCGCCGTTTTTCGCTGGACTGTCAGGATATGTCGCCGAGCTGGGCGCCAGTTACCTGATGGCCGATCTGGGGCTCGCCTACACACCACGGCCCGACCACGCGGCCTATCTCGCCAGTTGGCTGGGGGCATTGCGTCACGATCCCAAGGCGATCTTCAACGCCGCCGCCCAGGCACAGGCCGCAGCCGACTGGATACACGCGGCGCACAAGGCAGCTGTAGCGCCTTTACCGCTGGCTGCATGAGGCGCGCCGTGGCCATCGCCTCCATCTGGCCTGACGGCGCGCAGGCTGCCTGCCGCCCTCTGTTGGGCATTCCGTCCGCTGACTGCTATCCCACCTACCTTGATCTGGTGGCAGCGATCCGCACGAACATGCGGCGGGATATGCGATCCTTCGATCCCATCCACCGCTGGCGGGGGACTGCGCATCGCGTGCTGCTGCGCAATCCCTATGCCGACATTGGCCTGACCTGCCTCGACAGCCGAGCCGCCGTCTGGATCGGTGAACGGATCTACCGCGATTACCGCATCCGCTGTGAATGGAGCAATGTTTCTGGCCCGGCCCGACGCTGGCTCGCCAGCATCGCGCCTAATTTCGATGCCGCTGCTGAGCGCCTCGGCTTTGCCCCTATCCATCAGCCTGTCGATCAGCCTTGGCTCCAAGCTGCGTGATCCGGCTCTTTCAGGAGATAATCATGTCCCGATTGCCCACCCCTGGCGAATGGTGCGAAGGCAGCCTTTGCCGCACCACCGCTGATTGGCCGTTCCACTGGTTTGCCGAGATCGCGGCCATGGATCCAGTGTCCGGCAGTTACACCTGCATCGGCACAGTCAGGCAGGCGGGAGCCCGCCGTTATGACGAGGCGCTGGCCAATCTGCGCCTCATTGCTCGTGCGCCCGTCATGCTTAGGCTCCTGCAATCTGTCGCGCAGGTGCTCGACATGAGCGATCCCGACAATGATGCTTTTGCTGACAGTGCGGCGGATTGCTTGGATGAGCTGTTTCAGCAGCAGGAGCCACTGCGGGAGTTGCTACGCGAGGTCGGTCTGGCTCAACGTAAGTCACATGTGCCAGCGAATGATCAGATTGGTGACGACAGGCCAGACCTTACAGGCAGTCGAGCTTGATCGGAATCGGCGTGCGTGGTCGATAACGACCAAGTTCAGTCATTTAAGTTGGGTTGTCGTCATGGCTGCTCGTGGCGAAATCGGTTATTGATTGAGAAGATACCTATCTCTGGCCTTCGCCGACGGCGGAGCTCAGAGCCTCGACGAACAGCGAGATGGGTGACGGTGGCCTGCCATCCCTAGCGCGAGGGCCAAGTCTATAGTGCACAGAAATGTTCGGAATCCGTACGCAACTTCGTTTGCTACCCGACCGATATCGCTATAGTCGGCGCACAGGAGGGCGGGATGAGCGCAACATATGTGATCCGCGGAAATTTGAGTGAAGGACAGATCGAAGCGGACGTGGCCGAATATCTCGGGTGGTGCGCATCTGGAATGCCGTTCCGCTTGCATCATGTCGATGAGCAACTCACCGGCGCCGACAAGCTCTATGACGTGACAGTCCCGATCTATATTCAATTCAAGAAGTCAACTGGCTTGTGCTCGATTAAAAGCCGGCCGATTCAGCGTCGCCGGGTCGACGAGAGCGCGCTGCAGGAGATCCGTCGGTTTCGCGCACAGCACGAATTGCCCGACGATCCGACCCTTTTCTTCGAGCTGAGGAAGCGGGCAAAGAATGCCCCCGATCTCCAACACAACATCCTGTTAGAGCATAATCGCCCGCCGGTCAGCTACGCGATATATGTAGCCCCACTCTATCTCGATCGCGACAAATATTGGAAGGGCATCCTCGAAGGTGATCGCTTCCGCGATGATCCGTGGATGTGGCACGAATCCCAGATCCGGCATGGCTGGTGGCTAAACTCGTGGATCAGCCGCTTCGGTCGGCAGCCGTTCCTGAAGGGGCACATTTCGATCGCTCCACACCAGCGGGTTGGAGATCATGAGCATTATTACGCTTATTCTGAAGCGGGGGACTCGATCTCCTGGCACTCGCCGGAGGTGCTGGAACGTGGTGCCAGCCGGCTATCGGATTTCATGTCGGTGCGGGTCCGGCAGCTGCTAACGTCCGGCTACGAGCTGCCGTCGCCCGAACAATGCCTCGGTGTGGCCAAGGAGATTATGCAAACATTGGATCTTGGATTCGAGGGGGCGCTGGGTGACGGCGGCCCAATCGAGCAACTACACCAATATGGCCGATGGCTCTGGAAAGAGCACCAGATCAGGCAGGTACTGGTATTGGGGAGGCGCAAGATCCTCGATGAAATCCGGCAGATCGAGCGCTAGGCAAGCCGGCCCGGGTGGTGTTCACCGCCGTTCGATTCATGCGCCCCGAATGTGAGAGGAGGCCGACCGCAGCAACGGCCCGAGCAACGGCACGATTTCTGACGCCATACAGTCTCGACATCAATTCTATCGAAATTGACCCCGCTGGGGCAGGCGGCACTCCGGCTCGACACCGATGCACCCGCTATTCCCAGGTCACCGAATGATGACGATGGTTCAACCGCCAGCTCGCGACCAGTTTACGCCGTTCATGGTAAGATATGGACAGCGGATTTTCCCGAAACTTGTTGTTGCCTAGTCGCAGTCGGTTGGTAAACTTCGAGTCAGTGCCCCGACATATTTGGATGTATCCAGCAGCCAGGGCTTTCGCTATCAAAGAAATCAACTTGGACGGGCCCCAAATCTTCTTGGATAACTCCGAAAGCATAGTTGCAATAGCATTGATTGCCACGGAATACCGAAACAGCTACCCGCTGGATGCCACTTCCACGCATCCGCCTCAACAGATGCCGGTCGTGTTGTCCGATTCCCCAACCGTACAAGGTCAAAGTGAATCGCTGCGATGTCAGAACCTCCCGATAGACTGTGGAGAGATAGTAACTGTTTTGGATCGAGGCAATCTTCTGCTGCGCAGTTCCCTCACTGACAAATAGCGGCACGCATTGCCCGCCTTCCCATTCCTGAAGTATGGTTTCTAGAAATTTCTCTCCGATTTTGTGGATTTTAGACTCTTGTTCTACGGCATTGCGGCACAGTGCCAAGTTTCCGTGCGGATAAAATACCAACGTGTTCGTCTGCTCTGTATAGGCCTCTCGAAATCTCCACCAGTCTTCACCAAATCGTCCGAATGTGAAGCAATCCTTGAACTGGTGACCATCTTGAATGGATAATCCGTAAGTAATCGTCCAGTAAACTAGAAGATCGTAATTTAGGGAAATTACTGTGTCGAATTCTTTTAGAAAACGATAAATATTTGGCAGTTTATCGGCTACGTAGGCGTATTCAGGATGCACTTCGCGGACCGCTCTTATCAGGGAGTCCCTGACATTTAGGTAGGCTTGGTACGTGCGCTCATCTCGTATCAAAAGCGCTTTGTTGACGTTGGCCGCCTGCCAAACTAGGCGGAGTACAAGTTCGAAGTCGTATGTTTCAAAAAAATTAAAAATCGCCAAAACATCTGTAGAAAGCAAGCCCCTTTGATGGGAATTTTCTAGCAAAGATCCATAACTAAAACTCTGGGAAACAGAAATACTAGATCCATTTCCCAGAATGATTGTACCCATCTGGTAGTTTTGGGCGATCTGTGCCCACGTCAATATGGAATGCTGCATCGATTTCCCTAAATTAATGCGTGCAGATTAAATGACGAATTTTTCTTAAAAACAGCCACTTAATTGCGATTATTCGAAAATATCAGTATTCAAAATCATCGCTGAGATGTTTTGCAGACAGCAAAATTGCAGTCACGGCGATGACCTCTATGGGTAGATTTCTCCAATCCAGTGTCCGCCGTTGCTCACCTTCTTCCCGAATCCCGCCCGTCTACAAACGCCCCGCTTTGCCCGTTGATAAGGTGCAAGATGCGATAGCACGAGGGTCCGGTTTCGGAAAAATCGGATATTGCAGTTCATGCTTGATAGCGACAGGGTTGTCCCAAATCGCACCAGCCTGGCGGTTCAGAATATCTTCCCGAAGCGCCCTTACGCAGGTGCCGCCTGCTTCGTCCGCCGCGTCGCCTTGGGCTTCGGCGTGGGCGCCACTTCGGCAACCACCTTCGGCTTGCGGCCAAGCCCGATCTTCACCGCCAGTTCCTTGCGCTTTGCGGCATAGTCTGGCGCGACCACCGGATAGTCGGCGGCCAGGTTCCAGCGTGTGCGGTACTCGGCAGGGCTCAGACCGTGATCGGTTGAAAGGTGCCGCTTGAGCATCTTCATCTTCGCGCCGCATTCGAGGCAGGTGATGGCATCGGCCTTGACTGAGGAGCGGACCGAGACGGCAGGCTCCCGCTTCTCTTCCACCGGAGCGGGCGCCTGACCAAGGCCTGCCAGAGAGGTATAGACCGATTGGATCAGCACAGGCAGTTGGTCAGCCGCGACGGCATTGTGGCTGACATGAGCGGAAACAATATCTGCAGCCAGCGTCAGCAGCGTTTCATCGGCCATGGAAATAATGTCCTCATCCATTCGGTGACGACACCTGCATAGCGCAATATTTTGCAGTCACGAGGGGGTAATCAGGCAATACCCCCAACAAAACCCTTCGTACCCCCGCGCTGCGGCATGGCAAGGCGCATGGCGCCTTTGCAGCCACGCTGCTTGCAGCGGGCGCGGGCCTGGACTTCCGAAAGCCATAGGTGCCCGAAATCGCCGAGCGTGAGCAAATGCGCCGGCGTCACGAAGCGCACCTTGCCGCAGGTGCGGCAGGTGAGTTCGAGCCGCGTTTCGGTGTCGAGATCGCGCAACTGGATAGCGTCGAGCCAACTCACCAGTTGTCCTCCGCCTCTGGAATGCGTGTGTAGCTAATTTTCGACCCGACGTTGCCACCAGCGGGAGGTGCCCAGGGGCCGACGCTGACCACCGTCTGGCCGAAACGGGAATTGAGCCCGTCCATGGTCCGGCTCAAGGCCTCGCAGCGCTGCCTTTCCTTGTCGTCATTGGCAAACAGATCGGGCTGTCGCGCCGTGTCGAGCGTCAGTTCCCCCAGCGTCACGCTGACGCGCATGATCTTGGTCGCCGGCGGGATCACCGCCGTCACCCGCTCCCATAACTCGCCAAGCGCGGCGAGAATGGCCATGTCGTCCTGAACCTCGCCCAGAGGCGCGACATTGCCCCAGCCACGCTCGAAGCCCTTGAGCCAGAGATAGAGCGCCGAGGCATAGAAATTGGACCGCCGCATCCGCCTTGCCGCCTTGACCAGCAGCAGGCGGGCGATGGTGCGCGCGTCATCCAGACTGCGATGATCGGGCGGCAGCACACGGGCATGACCGAACATGTTCCGCTCGGTTTCCGGCGCCTCCACCGCATAGCCATGGAGCGCATACCAAAGCCGCTCGCCGGTCACATTGCGCCACAGCGCCCGCATCTGCTTGGGTTGCAGCGCGAGCAGGCCCGGGACATCGCCGACGCGGGCCGCGGCAAGCCGCTTCACCATCGAGCGGCCGATACCGGGAATATCGTCCAGCTTCAGCCTCGCGAGCTGCGCGGGTACGTCTTCGGGATACCAGATCGTCAGGCCATCGGGCTTTTTGGTGTCGCTAGCGATCTTGGCCAGGTGCCGGTTGGCAGCAAAGCCAATCGAGCAGGTCAGCGTGGCGCCGATGTTGTAGCGGATGGTGTTCTTGATCCGCTGGGCAAGGTCGGTGGGCTCGCCCCGCTGGGTGTCGTCCAGCCAGCACGAAACCTCGTCGATTGACTTCACCTGATCGACCGGGATCACCGATCCGATCTCCGAGATCAGGGCGTTGTGCGCCCTGCGATAGAGATCCGGTTTTTGCGGCACGAGAACGATGTCGCGGCAGATCCGGCGCGCTTCATCGACCATCATGATGTTCTTCACGCCGCGCGCCTTCGCCTCGCGCGAGCACGCGATGATGCAGGTGCGCCCGCCGCCGGCATAAGGGATCACGCCAACTGGCCGCCCCCGCAGGCGAGGGTCGCGCAATTGCTCGACGGAAGCGAAGAATCCATCAAAATCAAGATAAAGGTGTTCAATCGTCGTTGGTTTTCGCATGGGCTCCGGCCCGAATCGGGTGAGCCATAAATGAGAACATAATAGGAACTTGTAGGCAATAGGGGCATGGCCCGGTCGGCACAGACCATCGGGCAAAAATGGTCAGCCCGAAGGCCGCTCTTTGGAAAGTTTGGGGCAAGCTTCCAGCTTATAGTCGACCCGCCTGCCGGGGCCAAAAACCGTATTCAGTGTTGCGGCGGTTGACACACAAACTGCTGGGGGAGAGGCAAGGTCATATGTGTAATCTTTATCGACTGAATAAACCTACCGCCGACATTGCCCACCTATTTGGTGTCGAGGCCACCCAAGGCGCCAATTACAGCGAAGAAGTCTATCCCGGTTATCCTGGCCTGGTGATGGCCGGGCGCCGTCTGAAGGTTATGAACTGGGGCTTCCCGCTGGTCATGACTGGCCGCAATGGCCAGAAGCTGAAACCCAAGCCGGTCACCAATGCCCGCGACGACAAGCTGAGCACCGCCTTCTGGCGGGCCAGCTTTGAGAGCCGGCGCTGCCTGATCCCTGTCTCGGCCTGGGCCGAGCCGGAAGGTGAGACCGGCCAGATGACCCGGACTTGGTATTCGCTGCCCGGAGGGGAGCCTTTCGCGGTGGCAGGCCTCTGGCGCGCAACCGAGGAATGGGGCGATGCCTACACCATGGTCATGGTCGAAAGTTCGCCCCAGATGCGCGAGGTCCACGACCGGATGCCAGTGATCTTGCGGCAGGATCACTGGAAGATATGGATTGAAGGTTCTCCGCGTGAAGCCTTCGGGCTTTGCCAGACATGGGAGGACGAACTGGCGGTTGAGCAGACAACGACCCGGTGGGCGGGGCGCGGTCTGATGGGAATGTTGCCATTCGAATGACGCTATTCGCCGTCAGGCACAGACCGATGTCTGGGCGCCAGTCAAAGAGTTGAGGTGGAAGGTGGCGTGGCGAGCAATTCCGCTCGCCCGAAAGTTTCCCCCTCGATGCTCACGGATAGCGAACGCTTCGCCTTCACGCCCCGGCGCATTCATGGCTTTGCCAGTACCGGCAATGCCTATGATGCAACTCAGACCGACGATCGGATCGCCAGCGGGGATACGCTGATGATCCTGCCGGAAGGCGTCGTCGGGCTGGCCCATTGCTGGCCCTTTGCCGTCAGCCAGGTGACGGGCAAACTCCATGGCGTCCAACCCCAGGCGCACGAGGCGCTGGCGGATTTCGCCGCTGCCTTCAACATCAGCACCGACGACATCGCGGCCGCCATCGCGCTGGCCGAAGCCCTCGGTTTCGCCATCGATCCCGCACTGGCCGCGCTCACCACGCCTGCCGCCTGAATCCCACCACCGGAGAACCATCATGCTGACCACCGCCAAGCCGGCGGGCGCTGACGCGAGCCTGGAACAGATCGCCCGGCTCAATGACCGCACCCGCCTTGGCCTCGACCGGACGGCCCGCGTCGTCATCACACGCAATTGCCTCGGACGACTGGCCGAGGCCGAGGTCGAGCCCGAAGAGCCTATCGTCCTGCAAGCCCGCCTGATGGCGGCCTTTCGCCATTGCACTTTCTCCGAGGACAGCCCCGAGCGGGATTTCGCCGCCATCGACTTCCTCGGCCGCAAGGTGTGGATGAAGATCGATTATTACGACGCGGCCATGGAATTCGGCTCGGACGATCCGGCCGATGCCTCGGTCACCACGCGGGTGATGACCATCCTGCTGCCCGAGGATTACTGATGTGCGGGCAGCTTGTCGTCGACCGCGCCCACGAAAGGTTCGGCGCCGAGGTCACCATCGCCGACCTCGCGCGCCATTCCTTTCCCGACTTCAACTGCAACCTCGTTCACATCTACGAGGTCTGGGAAAGGCTTGAGGAGGACTGGCGCTTCGAACTCGACCGCGACGCCAGCACCTTTGAATACGCCACTGGCGTTTCAGCGCGTTTCAAGGACGGTTCAACCCTCCACATCAGCGCCTGGGCCGATTGCTGCGACGGCTCTGGCTGCCGCCATTGCCGTGGCTGATCTCACCATCATCAGGACTGCTTGCCATGCGCTATCAACCCACGGCTGAGACGCTCGCCATTGTGGAGCGCCTCGGCGGGCGCTGGAATGGCCGCTATGCGCTGGTGCCATGCCCAGCCCATGAGGATCGCACGCCCAGCCTGTCGATACGACAGGGGCGGCAATCGATCCTCGTCCATTGCTTTGCTGGCTGCGACGGGAGCGAGGTTATGCGGGCGATCCGCGAGGTGCTCGGCCATTCGGTGCTTGGCCAGCGGGCTTTGCCCGTCCCGGCCAATGATAGGCCTGCGCCCTTCCAGCGCCTTTGGAGCGAGGCTTCGCCTATCGCGGGCACGCTGGCGCAGCGCTACCTCCGCGACATCCGCGGCATCACCTTCCTGCCGCCCGATGTGCGCTTCCATCTCGCCTGTCCGATGGGGCGCGGCCCTGTGCCGCTTCGCCTTCCAGCCTTGCTGGTCGGCGTCTTCAAAGCCCAGCGCCTGATCGCGATCCAGCGCCTGTTCCTCGATCCTGCCACGGGCAGGCGAACCCATCGCATGATGCTCGGCAATTCGCGCGGCGGCACCTGGCCTGCCGCCTTCGCAGGCGGGGCCATGCGGATTGCGGAAGGCTTTGAAACGGCCTGCGCTTACCGCCAGATCACGGGTCGCGAAGCGGGCACCTGCTTTGGCGTGCGAAACTTCGGCGGCTTCGCCGTTGGTGACGGCATTGAGCAGGTCATCCTGCTGCCCGACAATGATCGCGAAGGCGTGCAAGCGGCGCATTCGGTCGTTATTGCCCGGCAATCTCCCGCTTTGCCCTTCGCCATTGAGCGCTGTCCGCCGAGGTGCAACGACTGGGCGGAGATGACCCGGCCAGATCGGTCACGACCAGTGGCCTGACAACGAATGGCTCAGACTTGCCTTTGCCGATAATCACCACTGCAGGCACGGATTGCTTTGGCGATGGCCTTGTTGATGGCCTCAAGGTCGGAGCGTTCCGGATCATACTTTTTGCCTGCCCAGCGCCGCATCGCCTTGTGCTCTTCGTGCGTCGGGTCGAGCCAGGCCTCCAGGAAATCGGCGTAGCCGGGGTAGCCGCCGACGTCTTCTGGCGGCCCCGCGCGTTCGCCTGCGATGCAGCGCGGGTATTTGACCCCATCCTCGATTTCGGCGCGGCGCAGAACCAGCTTGTGCTGCCAGTCATCGCCAAAATCATATTGGTACGTGATGGTGAGCGACGGGTCGGCTTCATATGGAAAGGTCAGATCCTTCACTTGGATCTCGGTAGCCTCAAGAACCCTCGGTCCATAATCCGGATCCTCTATCGCCTCCGGCGCGCCGACGGTCAGTCCGCCGACATGGAACTTATGCAGGTGACTGTCGGTCCAACCGAACGACGCCTGCAGAACCTCGTGCAGTTGCGCGAAATTCAGATCACTCGGCAACTCCACGGTGCGCGTGATCGAGGGCTCGATGCCAACGATGCTGGCTTCAAGGCGAATGATATAGGCATAGGGATCGTATGACTTTGGCATGTCCAGACAATGCCCGCGACGAGACATGATCGCAAGTATGACGCATCCGGCCGAAGGCATTGGAAACCCTCAGCGATCTGGCTTAGCTTACAAGGCCATGACTCGTGACCACCCCTTATCTCCGTTGGACTGGCATCGCGCACCAAGGGCGCAATTCAATCTTGGTTGCGACCATGGCCTGTATGCGCTGTTTCTTCGCCGTGGCGCAGAGCTGGACGGCATCACGCCGGGCGCGGACGGCCTGCTTTATATCGGCCTGGCGGCGAACAGTAAGGGGCTCAAAGGTCGCTGCCATTTCAACGCATCGACACGAAACCATTCACCACGAAAGAGTCTCTCTGTCTTGCTGAGAGAGGCCCTGGCGCTCGAGCCGATCCTGATGGCGAAACCCGCATCCCGTAATACCTGGAGCTTGGCACCAGCCTCTGAGAGGCGGCTGACAGCCTGGATGCACGAAAACCTCGAACTTGCGATCTACCCATGTGCAGACCCGGAACCTCTTGAGACGATATTGATCGGGCGCTTCGCGCCCCCGCTCAATCTCGCCAAATGTGCGCAATCCGTGGAACATCGGCGGATATCGGCGGCTCGTGCTGCTGTTCTTTCGCAATTGGAGGGCGTAGTCACGCCTGTGGCCATCGGGCGGTCAATTTCAAACTCGCCGCTCAGCAAGCCGGCGCTGTCTGAGCGAAGCCACCCGCCTGTTCTATCAATCCGCAACAGCGCCCATCTCGACAATGCGGAGGCCATCGCCGCCCATTTCGGGCTGAACCCAAAGTCATACCGGCAGCGCCTTCGCCAAGACATTGCATGGTATCAAAAGCCCCAAGTCTGGACGTTTTCTCGGGGTAGCCCGCAATGGAAGGATATGATCGCTGTAGCCGAGAGGATGGCTGGGCGTTCGCTTTGATGCGAGCATGGGGCGCTGCGCGGCGGCAAAGTTGAGAGGGAGACGGGCCGGGTGAACCCAAAGGGAGGCCCCAGACCATGTTCACCGTTCCCGCTCTGCCCGCGCCCAATGCTCTTGCCGATCCCGCCTTTCTGGCCAGCACCGCTGGCGAAACCTGGATCGGGGCGCTGGCGGAGAACTTCCCGCATACCCGTTATTGGCGGGACCGTTCCGACTGCTGGTCGCTCAAAAGCCTCAACGCACTTGCCGCGAAGATCATCGATGCCCGCTATGATGGTCTCGAGATCGAGGAGGTGATGGAGACCGAGTTCCCGCCCGCCGAGTTCGGCCAGACCTGGTATCACAAGGTCGCGCCCCAATTGCGCTCCAACCTTGCGGAGGCTGGGCTGGATGACGACGACGATGCCATCGATGCCATCCGCTACGCGTGGGAGGACCAAGCCGCCGAGCGTGATGACAGCAGCGTGGCGGATCTCTTCGCCAGCTATGACCGCTGCGAATTGTTGTTCCGCTTCAGCGCCGAGCGCTGGCTCGATGATGCGCTGGTCTTCTCGCACCGCTCGTGGCCCGAGACGAGCGAGCTGGCCATCACCACCAATCTGCAATTCGCGCTGAACAACCTCGGCTACACCATGGGCGATTTCCGCAAGGCCAGCGGCAACCGCCATCCGGCCGACTGCGCCTTGCCGCGCAACGCGAGGCGACGGCGCGCGCCGATCATCAGCCACGAGCAGCTTGCCGAAATCATCGACAATGCCTGCTCGACCTCGTTCCTCTTTTGCCTCTACGCGATCGTGCCGATCCCGGAGCTGATTGCGCTCGACCTCAGCCGCCCCGTGACCTTCGAGAAATGCTGGGTGGCAACAATGGACCCGATCAACGGCACCTTCTTCGACGTGCCAGCCAATGGGCCGGTGACCGTGAAGCCGGAGGACGGGCGCTTCCTGTCCGGCGGGCATCTGCGCTGGTCGCCGGAGAACATTTGCTGCCTGCACACGCCTTACTATCATGCCGCAGTGACGCAGGCCGCGCCTGAAAACTGCTGATCGGTGCGAGAAGGAGAGCGGGTGGAACGTGAGTGTCGTGGGCGCAGGCGCCCAGAGACGCATCCCACCCTCCGGCCCCTGGAATGCAAAACGGGGCCTTTGCCAAAGGAAAACCCCATGAACATCGGCACCATTCGCGCCAATGACCGCGGCGCGCTGACCGGCAGCATCGCCACACTGACCGTCGCCATGAACTTCGCCCTGCGCGGCGTGGCATCGAACCACCCCAATGCCCCGCGCTATGAGATCTGCACGCGGAGCCCCGCCGGGGCGGCCGTCCAGATCGGGGCGCTGTGGGAGCAGACCTCGAAGACCACCGGCGAATGCTTCCTCCAGGGCCGGATCGATGACCCCTCGATGGCGCGCCCGCTGGCGATCAGCGCATTCCGTCAGGACGACGGCAGCTACAACGTCGCATGGCTGCGCCCCCAGCGCCGCTCCGGCTTTCGCGTGGCGACCTCGGCCAACGACAATCCAACCTATCTGGACGCGGCCTGACGGCTTCCTGGCGATGCCTCGGGTGATGATCGCGCGGGGCGTCTTTTTCTTGCCTGCGGCGCCTTGGCGTTGTGCAGGGTTCGTGCCTTGCGCGGCTCCGGCAGCGGGGCTGCGTAGCGGCCACCGGGCGGGGAAGAGCTGAGGGGAATGAGGATGGGTGTCTGGGGCCAAGGGGCCAAAGACGCAAACCAACCTTCGGCACCCAGGACGCAAGAGGGTGTCGGGCCAGAGGAGAATACGGCCATGAATATCGGTGAACTGAAGCTCAACGGCGCTGGCGTTTACATGGGCAAGATCCAGACTGCCACGCTCGACCTCGTGGTCGGTCTGCGCCCGGTCAATTCGCGCAACGCCGCCGCCCCCAAATATGACGTAATGGTCCGCGCCAAGAATGGCCAGTTCTTGCCCCTAGGCGGCCTGTGGGAGAAGACCGCGAACAACGGCGGCAGTACTTTCCTTCAGGGCCAGATCGACGATCCCAGCTTCGAGGCTCCGCTGTCGATTGCGCTTTTCGCGCAGGCCGATGGCGCGCTCAACATCGCCTGGTCGCGCCCGCGCCGCCGGGCCGAGGCCGGTTTCGCCGATACGGCCGTGATGGGCGCGGCCAACGATGGCTTTGGCAGCAGCGATGATGATCGCCGTGATGCCTCGCCCTTCGGCGATCTCGAACCGGGTCTTGCCAAGGCGGCCTGACCCCAACCTTCAGAATGCTTGTCGCTATGGGCGGCCCGTCTTGCGACGGGTCGCCTTTTTTCGTTCAATGCTGGGCGGGATCTTCGAGGGGGAAGGTCTACTATTCGCCGTCTGGCGTTGGTGGTGGTTGCAGCAATTCCGATGCTTCGATGCCCAGTCCCTTGGCCAAGCGATCGACGACCTCGATGCTGGCGGCATATTGCCGGCGCTCGATGGAACTGATGTAGGTGCGGTCAATGTCAGCGCGGTGCGCAAGCTCTTCCTGCGACAAGCCAGCGGCATGCCTAAGCCTGCGTAGATTGATCGCCAATGTCTCCCGGATTTCCATGCACCGGAAAGGCCACGGTTGAAGAGTATTTCACCACGGAGTATTCTCTACAAACCGCATTGGCGATTGACGGTCGTGTTGCCGTCTGTTGCAATTTCATGCCCGCCAACCTTGGGCAAAAAGGATGGAACTGAACAAATGACCGGGGTCTCAAACCCGCTTGAACCCGCCGAGTATCAGGCAATCAAGGCAACCTTGGCCGAGGTGAAGGGACGGCTCACGCAAGCCGGGGATCTGCTGGCAGCCATGCATATCGATCATGCGCTGCAATGCCTTGATCCCGAAAACCCGCTCAACCAGCAGGCCGCCGCACAGGCCTGAACGATGAACACGCAGCCGACGTGGCTGTTGTGGCGCGCCCGTTCCGCTTCGAATGGGCGCAGCATCACCGGTGACGATCAGCTTGTCGCCGCGTGGTGGTTCGAGGAGACCGCCTGCCGGGTTTAACACCGCGGGTGGAAGGCTGCGGGTCAAAGCCAAGCCATGCTCCGGTTCTTTTGTCTGGCGACCATCTAGCACCAGCGCGAGAGCACGTGACGGCAAGTTAGGCCATGGCAAGCGCCAAGCAGGGCACCTGATTCCACGGCGGCCCGACAGCCAAGCACAACCTTGAGCACACATCTCCGGGCAATCTGACCGGCAAGCCATCCCGCCAGAGAAGGGATGAACACTACGCCCGCGCGGGGCCGCCGCAACCCCCATTTGTCGACCGAGTTCTTCGCTACGCTCAGGCCCGCACCACTCAAAAAATGGAGGTTCCCCTGCGCTTCGCTCCGGTGCGGCGCCCCCTCAATCGCGGGCTGCGCTTCAGTTCATCCCGGCGGGAAAGGCTCGCCGGTAAGATCTGGAGACTTCCCATGAACAAGGTTTTCCTGTCCGGCCGCATCACTTCCGACATCAGCCGCTTCGGCACCGACAGCAAGGGTGGCGTCAGCTTCACCCTCGTCACCAGCAGGCCGGTCATCAAGGACGGCCAGGTCGTTAAGGGCGACGATGGCTACGCCGAAACCTACGACCAGTTCCACACCATCAAGGCTTTCAACGGCCTGGGCAAGTCGATCGCCAACCACAAGAAGAAGGGCGACAAACTGATCGTCACCGGTGAGATCCGCTACACCAAGAACGAGAAGGACGGGCGAACCTACTACAACACCGAGATCGTCGCCGACGAGATCGAGTTCATCTGACCAAGACGGGCGGCCCCACGGGCCGCCCTTTCTCTTTCGGGAGCAAGCCCATGTTTCACACCTCGGCCTTCGATGAATTCGCCTGCGTCCCCTGCGGCATCACCGTCACCAACCCGGCCATGGTCGCCCGCATCCGCGCCCAAGCCGCTACGATTAGCGATTACGAGATCGCCGCCCATCTGGGCAACGCCATCGCCTCTTCGACCGACGCCGCCCATGCCCTTGCCTGGGAACAGAGCCAGCTTGGCGAAGCCAGCGCCGAAACGCTGGTCGATGCCGAATATTTCGAGGAACTGGTCGCCACCTGGAGCCTGATCGCCAGCGAGCGCGGCATCGATAGCCTCGATGGCCTGCTCATCGACGTGGTGGCGGTGCATTGATGTGGCCGCCGTAGGGCCAGCACCTATCGGTGCTGGCCCTACGTTTTCATCTATCTTGGGACGAGCCAAGCCAATTTCGTAGCCGATTGGCTAAATTGGGCTTGGGGAGTTTCTTGCGAAATGAAGCTAGCCACTCTTTCGCATAAGCTTCCTGCATATCAACCTTGGCAGGTATAATGTCGGGGCCTGAATCGAATATCCCCACCAGTTCCACTGCGGGACTTCCGATTTCGATCTTATAGGCTTTAAGGCCTTGCCCCATATCCCGAGCCATACCTGACGGCCAAATTTTTAGGCTGGCTCCATAACAAAACGGGATCAGGCCTAAAGGCTCAAGCCCACGCCTCCGAATCGTCCGTAGAGCTTCGAAGTAGTCTGGCTCCTCGGCGAAATGCGTTTCATCACGAACTTTGCAGACGAGGCGGCAATTGCGACCGGACTCTGATTGCTCAAATGAGACCATCTCATCATCTTCGCCACCAATGACGTACACTTTGTGTTCCATGCCACCTCCATCTCGATAGAGCCTAAACTTAATCACCGTCGAATGCCAACTGAACCATATCAGATATGGGCGCCTGCCCGCCAAGGCGGTCACCGCGCTCTATTCCGCCCGCTGGCGGGCTCCACCGAGCCCCATGCGGGTCTCGGCCCTTCGGGTTACGATCGACTGGCGCAGGGCGCTTGGGGCACCGTAGCGTACCCCTGAAATCAACAATCTCTCTCTCGTAGTCCTATCATGGCAAGCTGGCCGGGCGCTTGTGCAAGGATGCGCGGTGCCCCCAATTTTGCGGCGGGCCAGCCCACCACAAAATCGGCTCCCCCACGCCCCGCTGGCGCGGCGTCAACCGGGGTCTGGCTGTGCCAGCCATCTTCCCGGCCAACGTCCCTGACAAGCTGGTCCAGCTCGCCTTCTGACCTCCCGTCATCACGAGGATGACGAACAAGAAGCCTTCTGGAGGTCACCATGACGCAAGCATTCGCCAACTTTGAAGCCCTCTCTGCCTTTTACCGCGAGCAGATCGAAGTCCCCGGCTTTGACACCGCCTTCACCGAGCAGGGCAGTATGGCGCAACTCTCCGTCCACGACGAACCCGTCGCCACCGACATGCCCGACCCGCAGGCCGCGCGCGGCGCGATGGAAATGGTGATCGGCACCGTCTTTGACCTCTTCCGTGGCACTCGCATGGAGGAATTCGGCCAGGACATCGTCTGGGGCATCGTCAACAGCTTCCACGTCACCTCGCAGCGCATCGAGAAGCGGGAAGATGAAGCCACCAAGAAGCTGGGCGACATGGCCCGCGCCTTTGACCCTTCTGAAATCTACGCCGTCGAACTGGAGGAAACCCAGCGCATCGCCCAGACGCTGATGGACTGCCGTGAGGCGATGGAAGCCATGCGCGACTATGCGGGCGAGATCTACCGCGTCGAAACCGGCCGCCCGTTCTCAACCGTAAAAGGCACCCGCGTGTCCTCCGGCCTGACCGCCAGCCAGATCGACGCCCGCGACTTCCTCGCCGCCCGCGCAGCCAAGCGACGCGAAGACCACGCGCCCACCGGCCCGGTGGTGATCTTCTCCGGCGGAACCGACTGGCACGACCATGAACTGCTCTGGCAGGCCCTCGACGAAACCCACGCCCGCGTGCCACACATGCTCCTCGCCACCACCGCCCAGCACAAGGGCTGCGACCAAATCGCCCACGCCTGGGCCGCCGCGCGTGGCGTCAAGACCGTCCGCTTCACCCTCAACCGGGCACTGGGCAAGCGCGCAGGCTTCGTCCGCAACGAGCAACTGATGAACCTCAAGCCGGTCCACGCCATCGTCTGCGAAGGCTCGGGCATCCAGTCCAACCTCTTGAGCCGAGTGCGTGAGGCGAACGTGCCCCACCACGCTTTCGCCCAACGCCACCAGCGCATCGCTGCCTGACGTTTCGGAGGGCGCCGCATCTGCGGCGTCCTCCTTCTCTTTTTCCGATGGCAGGAGGCACGCGGACGTAGGGGTGGGGCAAGCCCACCCCATGCCGCGCGCCTGAATAGGGCGATTAGTTGCCCAGTTTGATACCAGTATGCTTCTCGATCTGCGTTTTAAGCAGGCCTTTTGCGAGATCTTTGAGCAACTCGGCGCTGAAGCCACCGGCTTTGCTGGCGCCTTCCTTCGTTTTTTTCCATATTTCTGGATCCCTTACGCTGTCGATAAAATCATGGCCAGCCCAGGTGATGTCCTCGATCTTCCAATAGCCTCCACCAAACGGCTTCAATGAAATGAATTTCGCATCAGCCAGCATCTTAAGATGCCCCTCGACCCTCGAGACATCTTCCTTTGGTAGAGTAGTTGCGTCCGGAATATCCAAGATGTCAGCGATTTCTTGGGTAATCAGCTCATACACACTTTTCCCGTCCTCGATTTCGATCAGGAGATCTCGAATCAAATCCATATCGCGCCGCATCGAGAATATTCGCTTTCACATTTGAGTGGCCAATCGGCGAGAGACTGCGCACATTGCGCCTGTTGAGCAACACTCAAACTCCCGGAGTTATGATACTGCCTCCAGAAACGCTGTCGTGAAAGGCACAAGCAGTCCCTGGAAGGGGAAGGAACGGCACACCGAACGCGGCTCAACCGCTCGGAGAAGGGGCGGGCTAGGATAGATAAGTTATATGAAATCAATGATATGTTCAGGTTATTCCGCGTCCGGAATAGCAAAAATGCGAATTCCGCCCGTGGAATAATAGGCCTTGCGCCGACCTATAGCCGCCTGTGTTGAGAGGGAATCCTTATAAGACATTGATATAGAATTGAATTGCTATTCCGCAGGCGGAATGGCCCTTCAGCCCACATTCCACCTGCGGAAGGCCACCCGCTTGCGCAAGGCCCGCCAGTAAGCTAAACATCGCTTCGCGATAACCGGACCAGGCTTCTCCTAGTGAGGAGCCGTTGTGACCAAACTGATCCAATGCGGCCTGAGCGTCAGCCCGCCGCAATACGAGCGCATCAAGCGGCTCGCCCAGCAACATGGCCGTCGTCAGTCCGAGTGTGTTCGGGCGATGATCGACTTTGCCTTGCCGCTTTTTGAGCTTGGTCAGAAGATCGACTTCGCCCGCCTTGTCACCATGCTCGAGTTCAACACGCTCGCGCTCGACACGCTGGTGCAGCGGGCTGCGCCCGAGGAGGCGGACCGCCTGCTCGACCTCGCCATCGAACATGCGCAGACCTACCATGGCGCGTGATGGCGACATCCGTTTCGACCGGCGCCCCGTGGCGGTCGAGCATGATTCGGCGCGCGGCGAGATCGTCCGCAACGTCGGGGCCTTCACCCGTGGTTCGCAGCTTATCCGCCTGCGCTACATGATGATGATGGAAGGGCTGCGCTGGCCAATCCTGGCAGCGGCCCTCAGCTTCATCCTGCTGCTTGTCCTGCTGCTGGCCCTGCTCATGCGCGAGCATGAGGTTCAGCTCGTCGAAATGCGGCTCTTCGCCGACTTTTGGAATCTGGTCGATCTCGACCCCGGCCACAGCGTCAACCTGACTTTGCCTGACGACAGCGTGGTGCCGATGACCATCGGCGACGTGCCCGACTATCCCGATGTCGCGCAGGCCTGGACCAAATTCATGCGCTGCATGATCGTGGCTTTGGCCGGTTCGCTGTTTTTCAGCGGCCCGCTGGCGACATGGTTCGTGCGTCTGTCGCAGAAGATTGGCGTCGACATCTTGAAGGAGCGCCACGAGCGCGGCGCCATGCTGGTCAGCGCCGCAGTGCTGGCGGACGAGATCGATGCGCACAACGCCGCCGAATTCGCCGCCGAATTGGCCGAGCGATACCCCACCATGGCGGCCGATCGCGTGGCTCACGCCACCATCGCCGAGCGCGTCGCGTTGGGGCTGCATGTGCCCTATGCCATGGCAGGGATCGCCTATCCCTGGCGGCTTGAGCAGACCCACGCCATGCTCATCGGCACCACAGGCGCGGGCAAAACGACGCAGCTTCGCAAGCTGGTGATAGAGGCGCGGGAGCGCGGCCAACGCTGCGTGGTCTTTGACCTCACGGGTGCCTTTGTCGAAGCCTTTTACGAGGAAGGCCGCGACCATATTCTCAATCCCATGGACCAGCGCTGTCCGCCTTGGACCATCTTCAACGATTGCCAGAATTATGCAGATTACATCTCGGCCGCCGCCGCGCTGATCCCCAGCGATGGCGGCAATGCCGAGCCTTTCTGGGCCATGGCGGCGCGCACGCTCTTTGTCGAAATGTGCGTGAAACTCGCGGCCTCTGGCGAGACCACCAATGGCGCGATTGCCCATCACCTCATGTCGGCTGACCTCAAGGCCGTTCACGCCAAGCTCGCCAACACCATCGCGAGCCCGCTGACTGCCACTGAGGCCGCGCGCATGGCGGAATCCATCCGCGCCGTGTTCAACACCAATGCGCAAGCGATCCGATTTCTGCCTGATCCAGTGCCGGGCGAGCGGCCACCGTTCTCGATCCGGCGCTGGGTGCAAGAGGAGCCGGTTCCAGGCTCGATCCTGTTCATCACCTCGACCCATACCGATCTGACGCTCAACCGCGCGCTTCTCACCCTCTGGATGGATCTGGCGGTCAATGCGCTGATGGGCATGCCGCGCACCCGTGATCTGCGGATGTGGTATCTCTTCGACGAGGTCCACGCGCTCCACCGGATGCCGGCGATCGAACATGGGTTGCAGACCGCTCGCGGCTTTGGCGGGGCCTTCGTGCTGGGGATGCACAGCTTCGACAAGCTGGCGGAAACCTACGGTGAGGAAGGCGCGATCAATCTGGCCTCGCTGGCGCGCACCAAGCTGATCCTCGCCACCGCTGACAAAAACACCGCCGAGGTTTGCTCGAACTTCATCGGCTTCCGCGAGGTGCGGGAGACCGATGAGGCCTATTCAATCGGCGCGAGCCGGTCGCGTGATGCGGCGACGATTACGCCGCGCACCGAGGTCAAGCCGCTCGTCATCCCCGACGACATCATGAACCTGCCGTCCCTCCACGGCTATGTGAAGTTTCCCGAGGGCTTTCCGGCCGCACGCATCCGCCTTGTCTGGCGCGACTATCCCAAAATCGCCGAACCCTTCCTGCGCA
>Ga0066255_1001529_pt1 | contig 19864 bp, 20 predicted proteins | sample ThiBiot_750_biof_FD_71148 | JGI IMG/M metagenome (GOLD analysis project Ga0066255, IMG submission 71148) | Wastewater bioreactor microbial communities from Cape Town, South Africa - Thiocy_expt_750_biof (version 2) | ecosystem: Engineered > Bioreactor > Thiocyanate-remediating >... | reverse complement strand
CGTTGTTGATGATGCGGCCGCCGCGCGGCGTCTGGTCCTTCATGATGCGGAAGGCGTGCTGCGTGCACAGAAACGGAGCGGTGAGGTTGGTCGCGACCGTCGCCTGCCACTGCGCCAGCGTGAGCTCTTCCAGCGGTACCGGCGGGGTGCCGACGCCGGCATTGTTGAACAGCACGTCGAGGCGGCCGTATTCCTTGACGATGCGCGCGAACAGCGCGTCGATCGAGTCGGGATCGGTCATGTCGGCGGCCACCGGCAGGCTCTTGCCGAACGCGGCGCCGGCCTTGGCGGTCTCCTCAAGCTTCTCGATGCGCCGTCCGGTCAGTACCACGGTGAAGCCGGCCTTCATCAGCGCCAGCGCGCAGGCCTGGCCGATACCGGTGCCCGCGCCGGTGACGAGTGCGACTTTGAGTTGCGACATTCGTTTTCCCCTTTATTGGCTATTCGTTGATCTTTCGAGCGTCATTGCGAGGAGCGCAAGCAACGAAGCAATCCAGTTCTCACTTTGCCGTTTCTGGATTGCTTCGCTCCGCTCGCAATGACGAAACAGGCCGCATGATTGTTATTTGGCTTTGCCGTAAGGCGGGCGCGGAATGCTTTGATGCGCGGAGCGCAGGGCTTCGGACCAGCGCGCGCGCAGATCGTGGAAATAGGGCTCGCCGGCCTCGATCCGCATGTTGAGCTCGGCGTCAAGCGTATCGGGCCGCACCAGCAGGATGTCGATCGGCATGCCGACGCCGAGATTGGAGCGCATGGTGGAGTCCATCGAGATCAGGCCGATCTTCAGCGCGTCGTAGATATCGGCGTCATAGGTGATCGCGCGATCGAGTACCGGCTTGCCGTATTTGTGCTCGCCGATCTGCAGATATGGCGTGTCGGTGGTGCATTCGATGAAATTGCCGGCCGGATAGATCATGAACAGGCGTGGACGCTCGCCCTTGACCTGGCCGCCGAACAGGAACGAGACATCGAAGTTGATGTCCTCGGCTTCCAGGGCGCGGCCTTCGACCCGATTGACCTCGCGCACCGCGCGGCCGATGCGCTGGGCCGCCTGGAACAGTGTCGGCGCGTTCATCAGCGTCTCGCGCTCGCCGGTCGCGGCGTTCTCCAGCCCTTCGGCGAGAACCGAGAGCACCGACTGGCTGATGGCGAGATTGCCCGCCGAGGCGATCGCCATGATGCGCTCGCCCGGTCTGCTGAAGACGTGAAGCTTGCGGAAGGTGGAAATGTTGTCGAGACCCGCATTGGTACGGGTGTCGGCAATCATCACCAGCCCCTGTTTGACCAGGATTCCGCAACAATACGTCATTCCACTTCTCCGGGCGGGTCCATTTTTACGCGGCGCGCGGCGAGGGGGCAACCGGGCGCGGTGCTGCGGTGTGGATGCATCGATCGCGGCTCGGTTCTGTGTGCCGGCTGTGGGCAAATGGAAAAATGCCCGCCGGACCGGCGCAGGCGGACCATGACGGCTTGCTTAGGAGCCGTGCGATATCGGATATTGCGGACGAGGCGATCAGGATCGTCTTGCCCTTGAGGTCTTCGAACTTCTTCACGTCCTCGTGCGCGATGAGTACCTGCGGGTCCTTCTGGAACACCGCCGCCACGTTGACCACAGGCACGCCGCCTTCACGCATCTGGATCATCTGCAGGTCGCTCGATCCCATCACGCATTCGGCCTGGCCTGCGGCCATCATCTGCACGATGTTGACCTGCGGGCCGCCCATCTTGATGGTCACGTCCAGCCCGTACTTCTTGTACAAGCCCGTNNNNGCCACCGCCTGGTAGAAGCCGCCATGCTCGGCCTGCGCGTACCAGTTGGTCATGTAGGTGAACTTTTCCTGCGCGTGGGCAGTGCCCGACATGGTGCCGACGGCACCAACAGCGAGCAGCGCGGCTGCACCAATTTTGGAAAGGCGGGAGGCGGTCTTCATCATGGTGGTACTCCGGTAGGGGGTGGAGGTGGAACGAAGGGACAACGAAGGGAAAGGCGAAAAGGTTTTGCGGTGGCGTTCGCGGGTTTCAGGCCAGTGCGCTGGAGTGCTCCACGTGGCCGGTGTGATTGGCGCGGCCCCAGGTGGGCTCAGTGCGCGGTGCCCAATGCAGTCGATGCAGCTCGGTAATGGCGGCGGCCCAGCTCACGGCCAGCGAGTCGAGGATGGCGTGCCCCTGTTCGGCCGTGGCGGGCAGCGGGTCGCCAATGATTCCGCTGGGGCCAAAGTCGCGTGCGCTCCAGGCGCAGGCGGGGCGGCCGTCGGGCGAGAGCAGTGGCGAATCAAAAACGGGCGGGTAGTTGACCACCGCGCGCTCCATGTGCACGGTGTCAGGGGCCAGGGCCTGCATGAGTGCGGTTTCGCCGTGGCCCGCATGCATGGCCAGGCGTTTTTCCTTGTCGGAGAGGAACTGGCCCGCCACATGCGGCACCCGCCAGGTGAAGCTGGGCACCACGATGAAGTCGCCATGGCGCAGCCGCAGCTCGCGGGCGCACATCTCCATCACCTGCGGCTGGCCGCCGTGGCCGTTGACGAACAGCAGCTTGCGAAAACCCGCGCGGTATACCGACTCGCCCACCTCGTTCATGGTGGCGAGCAGGGTCTCGCCGCTCAGGGTGACGGTACCCGGGAAGTGCAGGTGCTCTTCCGACTTTCCGTAGGTGATGGGGGCCATCGCAAACGCGGGCACATCAGCCGGCAGGCGCGCCAGCGCATGACCCACCACACCGGCGCTGATGACGGTGTCCACCGCACACGGCAGGTGCGGGCCGTGCTGCTCGGTCGCGCCTGTGGGCAGCACGATGACGGTGTTTTCCTTGTCCGGCAGGTCGGCGATCTCGGTCCAGCTCAGGTAGGGCAGGTAGCGGTGGGGCGGGTTGTAGCCGTGCAGCATGAAAGACTTTCGTGAGGGTGTTGGGGATGGATCAGCGCTGTGGCAGATAGGCCGTTGCTTCGACCTCGATCAGGATGTCGGGCGTGGGCAACATGCCGCTCACTTCCACCACGGTGGATGCCGGTGGCTCGCCGGGGAAGAACAGCTTGCGCACGCGGCTGTACTGCGGGAAGTGGTCCAGGTTCTTGAAGTACTGCACCAGCTTGAACACGTCGGACATCTGGCCGCCTGCGGCCTCGATGGTCTGGCGGATGCGGTCGAGCACATACCAGCTCTGCGCGATGATGGGGCCCTCTTTGATGTCGCTGCTGAACTCGCCCGTGCGGCCAATCAGCGTGGCGGCCTCGTCGGGGATGTCGGAATAGCCGCGCACGATCCGGCTGGCGGCAGGGTCTACGGCGATGATCCCGCTGAGGTAGATGAAGTCGCCTGCGCGGCGCCATGCGGCGTAGCGGGCCAGGGGCTGGGCGATGCCCGGTGCAGGTGCGGAGGCAGATGCGGTGCTCATGCGAGGCTCCTTGCGGTTTGGGTGGTGGGCACATGCCAGGCAGCCGGTGCATGGCCGCAGGCGACCCGGCCCTGGCGCAGCACCACGCGGCCCTGCGTGCCTTGTGTGCGGGATGGAAAGCCCCAGTGGTCGGCCTGCGTGAAAACCAGCAGGTCCGCCGTCGCACCGGGCTGCAGCGGCAGCGCGGTGATACCAGTGCGGCCGGTGCGCAGCCAGTCGGCGCGGCACAGCGACTCGCTCCATTGGTCAAACGGTGCATCCAGCTGCGCCGCCAGCACGCCCGTGGCCAGTGCCTCCAGTGGGTCAAAGCTGCCCACGGGGCAGAACGGGTCTTGCACGTTGTCGCTGGCCACCAGCACCGGTATGCCGCGTGCACGGGCTTCCTTCACCAGCGTCAGGCCACGCTGGCGCGGTGTGCGGCCGGTGGTGGCGTCCTGCAGCAGTAAATTGGTGATGGGCAGCGTGACCAGGGTGATGGGGCTTTGCGCCACCGCGTCGAGCGTGGCGAGGGCCGTGGCCTCGTCCTGTGCCGCCAGCGCGCAGGTGTGGCCGCAGACCACATGGCCTTCAAAGCGCAGCTCCTTGAGCAGTGCGGCGGTGGTCGCCAAGCCCTGGGCGCCGGGGTGCAGTTCTTCGTCCACATGCAGGTCCACGTTCAGGCCGTGGTGTTGTGCGGCTTCGAACAGGTGGCGCAGCGCTTGTGGGTCCCAGTTGGTGGAATGCACAAAACCGCCCAGCAAGGCGCCAGGGCCGCTGGCGGCCACGGTGGCCGCAAGCTGCATGGCGGCGCTGCGGTCCGTATACAGGTGCAAGGGGATCAGGCTCACGCGCTCCAGCGTGATGCGGTCGGCCCAGTCATGGGCCAGTGAGCGCAGCACGTTCCACGCCAGTGGCTGTGCGTCGGGCTCCCACCAGTCGCAGTGGGTGCGCAGGTGCACGGTGCCCGCGTCGTAGGCCCATTGAAGCGCGCGGCTGGCGCGGGCGTGGATGTCTGCTTCGGTCCAGCCCTGGCGGTCCACCATCATGGCCTCGATGGCGCCCAGCAGGCCGGGCTTGACCACGCCCATGCGGGGCAGGGTGAAGGCCTTGTCCAGGTGGGTGTGCGCATCCACCAGGCCGGGTAGCACCAGCGCGCCTGCTACGTCCCACACCGTGCCGTGGGGCGCTGGCTGGGTGCCATGGGGCTGCACCTCCAAGATGCGGCCTTGGGCCAGGTGCAGGTCGGCCAGTGCGGGGTGGTGGCCCTGCTGCGGCCACGCGGTGGGCAGCAGCCAGCGTGGCAACCTTGCGCGCAGGATGTGGTCGGGAGTGCTGGATGCGTGCATGCCGTGGCCCTTAGAAATTGGTCTTATGCAAAGCGCGCCATGGCCTGGCCCACGCGGGCCTTGAAGGCCGCCAGCCGGGGCGGGGTGGCCACGTTCATGTGGTAGTAGGCGTGGTAGTCCACCCGCGCCTTGCCACCAGTGAGCAGGCGCATGTAGCGGGTGATGGACTTGCGCGGCGGGTCGCCCATGAACAGGGCCGTCCAGCGGGGGCGACCATAGGTGACCACAGCGGAGATGCGCTTGATGTGCGTGAGCGAGGGCTTGACGTTGTGCGGGTCGCTGATGTCAAAGGCCACGCCGGGCATGAGCACGCGGTCGAAGAATCCTTTGAGCATCGCCGGCATGCCAAAACACCAGGTGGGAAAGCAGAACACCACCGCCTCGGCCCAGAGCAAGCGGTCCACATAGCCCTGCACGGGCAACTGGTTGCTGGGCACCTCGTGGTAGCCCAGGCGCTCTTCGCGTGTCATCACGGGGTTGAAGCCCTCGGCGTACAGGTCGCAGTCGTCTACCTCGTGGCCCGCGCCGCGCAACTGCTGCACCACCTCGGTGTGCAGGGCTGCGTTGTAGCTGGTCTCTACCGGGTGGCAATAGATCACAAGGATGCGCATGGCGGGTGTCCTTCGGGTGGGTGGCAGTTGGGTCCTAGAGGTCCAGGGTGAGCGTGGCGCTGTGGCTGCGTGCGCAGCACACGGCGACGTGCGTGGCTTGTTCATCGGCGCTCAGGCAGCTGTCGCGGTGGTCGGGCTCGCCGTCCAGCCAGCGGGTCACGCAGGTGCCGCACACGCCCTGTTCGCACAGGGTTTCCAGCGGCACGCCGGCGAGCTGCAGCACGTCGGCCATGCTCTCGCCGGGGCCAACGGGCAAGCGCATCTGGCTGCGCTGCAGGATCAGCTCGAACGTGTGTTCTGTGCGGGTGGCGCTGGCGGTGTCAGGGGCTGTCTGCATTGTTTGACCATGTGATTTGATCGATTGGTCAAACTATTGCAAAGGCTGTGCCAGCCACAAAAAGCCGTCAAACGTCTTTGTGGTGGATCAACGTGGCCTTATCGCGACGGATTTGCGCCGCTTGCTGGTGCGCATCACGCCCCGCTAGCCCTCTGGCGCGCAGACCATGCCCAGAAATGGGCATGGGGCTTTAGTCTGGTGCGAGGCCGCAGCCCAGCAGCACAAAGCTGGTGAGTTCGCGCACGATGGGCTCGCGGTCGATGGGTTCGTCGGGCGCCAGCCCCAGCATGATGTGCACCTGCACGCCGTAGTCGGCGTAGTGCTGCGTCATGCCCCAGATCTGCATGAGCAGCAATGTGGGGTTGACGGCGCGCATGCGACCTTCGGCGATCCAGCGGTTGATGAGGTCCACCTTCTGCTGGGTGGACTTGACGGCCACGGGCCAGTATTTGCCCAGGTTGCGCCCACCGCCCAGCACCTCGGTAGTGAAGATGCGCGACAGGCCCGGGTTATCCAGCGCGTAGTCGAGCTTCTTGCGCACGTAGCTGCTCAACACCTTCTTGGGATCGTCGCTGTTGCTGTCAAAAATGAAGGCGCCCGACCAGCCGTTGAGCACCGAGTACAGCAGCTCTTCATACAGCTCTTCCTTGCTGCTGATGTAGTAGTGCAGCTGGGGCTTGGTCAGGCCCGCGCGCTCGGCAATGGCCTTGGTGGATGCCCCTTTGAACCCGTGGCGGCTGAACTCGGCAATGGCCGCCTCGCGGATGGCGCCCAGGATGCGTTCACGGCCCTGCTTGGCACGGCTGAGCAGCGCGCCGGAGGCAGCTTCGGCTTCGGATTCGGTCATGGCTTTGGTGCGAGACATGGGGGACGGGGGATGGCAGAGTGTGCGCTGCAGATTCTGCCCGCGCGGGAATGGGTCAGACTTTCCAGAACCCGATATGCGGCGCGCTGGCTTCTTCGACCAGCGCCGGGCCGATGCATTCGATAGCGTGGGGCGATGCGGCAAACACGTCGCGGCACGACAGCTCGGCATCGCGCTGCTCGGCCCGCTCGCCCCGGAACACGCGCAGGCGCTCGGCGTCAATGCCAAACACCACGCGCCCGATGCCGGACCAGAAGATGGCGCCCGCACACATCACGCAGGGCTCGGCCGACGAATACAGCGTGGCCTTGGCCAGGGCATCGCGCCCCACGCGTGGGCTGAGCTGGCGCACGGCATTGGTCTCGGCGTGGCCGGTGCAGTCGCCGGTCTCGGTGGTGTTGCAGTAAGCCTCGGCCAGCAGGCGCCCTTCGGCACTGATGACCACCGCACCAAACGGGCGGTTGCCGCGCGCGCGGGCCGTGCACGACCACGCGATGGCCTGGCGCAGGTAGGTGCCGTCGGTGTCGTTGATGGGGGTGGGGGCGTCAAAGCTGGCTGGGGGTGCAGACATGAGCGCGTGCATGGTGTGGGTGTCTCCGTCGATGGTGGGTGGGTGGCTGTCGTTGTGCAACGCCGGACTGTCTGCACGCTCGCCGTTGTGGTGCAGGGCGCTATGCATTTGGCATGCCAATCACAATCAGTGACATGTATGCATGGCTTTTGATCCGCTGTGCACAAGTGCGCTCAACCTGCGTGGATACACAAGCAAGGCGCCGTGGGCATTCTTTTTGCATCGCTTTTGGCAAGAGTAGAAGCGTTCACTGCGTTGCCCCCTGTGCCATCCTGCACGGGGCGATGCCAGTCGGAAATTGCTCTTGAAGCCCGCTGTGCGCACAGCGGTGTGCGTTGGCACACCGTGGCTTCAAGGGTTGAAAGGACGGCCGCCGTCGGCGGTGCCACCCACTCTTGAAGCACCCAGCGGGAGGGCCTTTCTTCCTTCCACTTGTCTTCAGGAGAACTGCATGACCACCACTGCCACCTACGACCTCGCCGAGCTGAAAAAAGAAACACGCATGGGCGCGATGGGCTCGGAAACCGCGAGCCGCGAGATCCGCCGCGTCGACCTCAGCCACTTTGCGCAGCGCAAGACCGAGATTGCCGACCAACTGTGGGACGCAGCTGTCGATGTCGGCTTTTTCCAGATCGTGAACCACGGCATTGACCTGGCGGAGGTGCACAACGCCTTTGCAATGACCGAGCGCTTCTTTGCGCTACCCGACGCCGTGAAGGCGCAGTACCCGCTCAAGAAGGCGCTGAACGTGGGCTGGGAAAGCCGCGCGCAGGTGCGCCCCTCCACCGGCACACCGGACCAGAAGGAGTCGTACCAGATCACCCGCCCGCACATGGCGGGCCTGTGGCCCACCGACGAGGAGCTGGCGGGCTTTCAGTCCACCATGCTCGCCTTCGAAGGCCAGTGCTGGCAGGTGGCCATGCAGGTGCTGTCGTGCTTTGCGTGGAAGCTGGGGTTTGACGAGGCCTTCTTTGCCCGCGCGCACGACCCTGCGCAGGCCAGCTACCAAAGCACCTTGCGCCTGCTGCACTACTTTGCGACCCCGCCCGAGCAGCAAGCCCACTTGGGCCTGTGGCGCGCTGGGGCGCATACCGACTTCGATTGCCTGACCCTGCTCTTTCAGCGCCAGGGCCAGGGCGGCCTACAGGTGTGCCCGGGCAAGGAGATGGACACCCAGGCCTGGACGTCCGTGGAGCCCGACGAGCAGGCCATCACCTGCAACATCGGCGACATGCTGATGCGCTGGAGCGACGACCAGTTGCCCAGCAACTTCCACCGCGTGAAGAACCCGCTGCCCGGCGAGTACATGGGGCCGCGTTACAGCATCGCCTTCTTTGCCCAGGCCAACCGCGATGCCATCATCGAAGGGCCCGGCAAAAAGTACCCGGCGATTGCCGCGGGCGAATACCTGAACCAGCGGGTGGCGGCCAACTTCAAGGCTCATTGACGCGTGACTTGGGAGGCAGGGGTGGACGCTTGTCCGCCCCGCCGATGCCTGGGTGGGCGGCTGCCGTCGATGGCGCGGCCGGGCAGGGGCTAGCTCAAGCGACGTGGCGCGGTACACCCACGGCGCTTATCCGGAACACGTTGTCTTCCGGGTCCGCCAGCACCGCCTGCCATTGGCCGTAATAGGTGGCGTAGGGTGATTTGATGACCTGTCCGCCCAGAGCTTTGGCCTTTTCGGTGGCAGCCTCCACCGCGTCCGGTGTGTCCAGCATGAAGGTGGCATAGCCTGTTACGCCGCGGGGTGACTGCAAGGCTGCGCCAGGCTGCCGGGCGGCGAGGCCCAGCAGGGCATAGGCCTCGGGCGCGTTGAAGCCGAGCTGGAAATGCTCGGTCTCCAACGCCCGGTAGATGGCCGAGCGCGTCCCCGGCGCCTCGGGCAACTGCAGCAGGGCTTGATAGAACTGCAGTTGTGCCTCGATGTCCTGGCACAGCAGGTTGAACCAGAGCCTCATGCCATCAACGCCGCGCTGGCCTGGGTAGTGGATGTAGCGGTCTGACCCAGGCCATAGGTCTTGCGGTACATGGCCTGCAGGTGCTCGCCCACGGTGCAGGGTGCAAAGCGCGGCGACTCGCCGGAAGGCACACAGGTGGGGACGGGGACCACCTGGGCCTCGTAGTCGGGCGTGTAGAAAAACGGAATGGAGTGGCGCGGTGCGCCCCCGCTGTGCACGTTGCGCACGCGATGCGGGTTGGACCGGTACAGCCCGTTGGTCCAGCGCGGAATCATGTCGCCCAGGTTCACGACCAGCGCGCCCTCGATGGGTGTGGCGGCCACCCATTCGCCGGTGGGCAGCTTCACCTCCAGCCCGCCATGGTGGTCCTGGGCCAGCAGGGTGATGGCACCCCAGTCCGTGTGCTCGCCCGCGCCAAAGGTGAGTGCATCGGCGCTTTCAGGATGCGGCGGGTAGCGCAGCAGCCGCAGCGTGAGCATGGGGCTCTGGTGGGTGTGGTCGAAGTAGTCCTCGGGCAGGTCGAGCGAGAGTGCCAGCAGCTGCATCAGCCGCTGGGCCAGTTCCCGCATGGCGGCGATGTAAGTGCGGCTCTGGGCGGCCAGCTCGGGCAACGCCTCCGGCCACTGGTTGCTTCCGTAGGAGTGGTAGCCGCGCTGCACGTACGGGTGGTCTGCCGCGTAATCCAGCCCGCAGTAAAAGCTTTCCTTCAGGTCCGGGCGCGCATTTGCGTCCAGGGTCTGCCCGCCCAGGCTTTCGTAGCCCCGCATGGCGGGTGAGTGGTGCAGCGAGATGGCTTCTTTGGATGCCAGCGGCAGGTCGAAGAACTGCTGCGCCAAGGCAAACTGGCGCGCAATGACGTCCTGCGGCACGCCGTGGTGGCGCACGTAGAAGAACCCTGCGCCCATGCAGGCCTGGCGCAGATGGGCGGCCACGGCCATCACGGCAGGGCTGAGCGGCGCGCCTGCCTGCAGGGCGCCGCTGAGGTCGATGAGGGGGATGCCCATGGCTTTCCCCTATTCACGCCTTGAGCTTGCGGTCGGCGGCTGCGGGCAGGAAGCGGTCAGTCCAGATGTCGGCCACCGCCAGGCTGCTCTTGAGGCCGAAGGCGGCCACGGTCTCATCGATGGTGGCCTGCAGGCGCGCAGGGGTGGCAGCGCCCCAGCCGTTGGTGCGTGTCTCGGCGGTCTTCATGGTGCCGTCCACGATGAGCTGCAGGCGTTCGAACTCGATCTCCTCATGGGCCAGGGGCTCGCGGGCCTTGATGGCGGCAGCGCCGGCGCGCGGGTCGGCAATCGCATCGACCCAGCCGCGTGTGGTGGCTTTGACGAAAGCCTTCATGGCGTCCGGGTTGTCCTGCATGCTCTTGGCGTTGGCGATCAGCCCGTTGCCGTAGGACTTGAGGCCATAGTCCGAGAAGCGGAACACCGTGATCTGATCCGGCGTCAGGCCCCGCGCCTTCAGGTTGAGCAGACCGGTGAAGAAGAAGTACGCTGCTGCGTCAAAGTCACCTTTCACAAAGCGCGTGTCGCCAATGTCGGGCGCCACGTTCTCCCATTTCACGCCGCTGCCATCAAAGCCCTGTGCCTTGGCAAAGGCAGGAAAGAGCTTGCGCGAGGCATTGAAGGGCTGGCCCAAAATGGTCTTGCCCGCCAGGTCGGCGGGCTTCTTGATGGCGCCGTCCTTGCGCACCATGACCGAGTTGGGGTTCAGGTCGTACTGGATGGCGACCGCCGCCAGTTTGGATTGTGGGTTGGCGGTGTTGAACTCGATCATGGTCGAGAGGTCGGCCGACGCCACGTCATACGCACCGCCCGCCACCAGGCTGATGGCCGATGCAGACCCGTTGCCGGTGTCGATGGTGACGTCCAGGCCCGCATCCTTGTAGTAGCCGCGCTGCTGCGCCAGCAAAAAGCCCGCGCCCGAGGCCTCAACCTTCCAGCCCAGGTTGAACTTGAACTTTTGCAGATTGCCCTGGGCGCGCACAAACGGTGCGGCAGACAGCAGGGCGGCGGCGCCAGTGGCGCGGATGAGGGAACGGCGTTGCATCGTGGAGCACTCCTGGTCGTTGGCGGATAACCACGGGGGAGTGAAAAGCCAGGCTTCACACCCCTCCGGACGGGGTGCATGCAATCAACCGACAGGGCGCTGGGGCTGCAAGGTGGGGGCACCGGCCTCCTGAAGACGCACAGTCCTGCGCGCCCGTGGTGGCGTCAGTCCATTGCATGCTTCAAGAGCAATTTCCGGGCGGTGGCCGCTGAACGCTTCTACTCTTGGCGTCTGCGTATTTGCAGGATCTGTGCCATGCGATCCCATCGTGCGGGCCATGCCCTAACACCCCCGCGCGCCACACCATGGTGCGCGCTGCACCAGTGTCTGGCGTGCAACGGCAACTGTGGTGCGGGGTAGGTCTTTACAGCCAGGGCTTGAGCCAGCCCAGCCCGTCGCTGGTGGCGTGGGCGGCGGCGCCGCGCGCGGGGCGGTATTCGCAGCCAATCCAGCCGTCGTAGCCCAGGCTGTCCAGCAACTTGAACAGGTAGGTGTAGTTGATCTCGCCCACATCGGGCTCGTGGCGCTCGGGCACACCGGCAATCTGGAAGTGGCCGACGTTGCCGGTGGGCAGGTACTGGCGCACCTTCATGGCCAGGTCACCTTCCACGATCTGGCAGTGGTACAGGTCCATCTGCACCTTGACGTTGGCGGCGCCGATCTCGGCGATCAGCGCGTGGGCCTGGTCTTGACGGCTCAGGAAGAAGCCGGGCATGTCGCGGCCGTTGATGGGCTCCAGCAGGATCTGGATGCCATGGGGCGCGGCCTGCTCGGCGGCGTAGCGCACGTTGGCGATGTAGGTGGCGCGCACGGTGGCCGCGTCTGCACCCTGGGGCACCAGCCCGGCCATCACGTGGATGCGGGGGCATTGCAGGGCTTTGGCGTATTCCACCGCTTTGGCAATGCCTTCGCGGAATTCGGCCTCACGCCCCGGCAGGCAGGCCAGCCCGCGCTCACCTGCGTCCCAGTTGCCGGGCGGGGCGTTGAACAGCACTTGCTGCAGGCCGTTGGCTTGCAGGCGTGTGGCCAGTTCTTGCGCCGGGTAGGCGTAAGGGAAGAGGTACTCCACCGCCTTGAAGCCATCGTGGGCAGCGGCGGCAAAGCGGTCGAGAAAGTCCACGTCGTTGTAGAGCATGGACAGGTTGGCGGCAAAGCGGGGCATACAGAGGATTCCTGAAAAATAAGGATTAGCGGCGCGGCGCGTTGGTGAGCACCTGCGCCAGCCGGTCTTGGTAAAAGCGCGCCAGGCCCACCGTGCTGTGGCCGAGGGTGTCGGCGCTGGCGGGGATCACGTAGGCCTGGGCGTGAGGGATGCGGGCGATGGCTTTGTCCAGCACGCCCAGCTCGGGCGGGTTGCGCTCATCGTCTGCCGAGTTGATGGCCAGCACGCGCGCGGTGATGCGTTCCAGCCCGGGCTCGGGGTCGTAGTCGCGCGATGCTTCCCACTGGTAGATGTGGTCGTTGGCATCGCCACGGAAAGGGGCTTTGAGGCGCTGCTCCACCAGCGCATCGGCCGCAGCGCGGGTAGGGGCCAGCTTTTGCAGGCCCTGGTTGCCGCCGTTGGTGCCGGTGCCAAAGAACACCGACGCAAACTGCAGGCTGCGGGGCTGGCGGGTGTAGTTGCCGCCTTGCCATTCGGGGTCGTTGCGGATGGCTTCGACCAGCAGGCGGCGCATCATCCAGTTGCGGCCCGACATGGCAGCGGGCAGCGAAGCCATGGGCACGGCAATGTCCATGAAGTCGGGGTAGCGCTGGGCCCACACCCAGGGGTGCATGCCGCCCATGGAGTTGCCGATGATGGCGCGCACATGGCGCACGCCCAGGTGCTCGGTCAGCAGGCGGTACTGGGCCTGCACCATGTCGTCGTAGTTGTAGGCAGGAAAGGCGGCGCGCAGGCCGTCCGACGGCTTGCTGGAGCGGCCGGTGCCGATGGCGTCCGGCAGGATGATGAAGTGCTTGCGCGCATCCAGCGGCTGGCCGGGGCCAAACAGCGTGCCTGCAAAGCCGGGCGTGAGCATGCTCTCTGCCGAGCCATTGGTGCCATGCAGCACCAGCACGGGCTCTCCGGTGGGCTCGCCCACAGTGGAGTAGGCCAGCTTGAGTTCGGGCAAGGTCTGGCCGGTGTGGAAGCGGAAGTCCTTGACGATCCATTCCCCGTGTTGGGGGGCGGGGTAGTCCGCAGCCGATGCACCGCCTGTGGCCAGCACGCCCAGCAGCACGGGGGCAAAGGCTTTGCGCCAGAAAGAAAGGGTCATGGTTTGTCTCCTTGTGTGTGTTCTTTCGTCCCCGCGCCTTGTGCGCAGCCAGCCGGTTACCAGTTACCAGTGGGCACCAAAGCTCTGGCGCAGCTCCTCGATCTGGGGCTCGGTCAGCGGTGTCGGGCGGGGCTGGCACAGCATCCACAGGCGCGCGGTTTCTTCCAGTTCCTCCAGCACGGCCATGGCGGCGGCGGGCGTGTCGTGCCACACGTTGGGGCCCAGGCGCGCCAGCATCACCGCGCGCACAGGGCTGCGCTGCGCCGCATAGCGGGTGATGGTCTGCGCCACCAGCGCGGCCGCTGCGGCATCACCGGGGCGGTGGTAGGGGATGTGCGGCACGCGGCCCACCTTCATGACGAAGTAGGGCGTGATGGGAGGCAGCAATTGCGCGTCAGGCCCCAGCGGACCGTTGGCCGTCATGTCGGCCTGCAATGAGCAAGCCACCAGATGCGTGCTGTGCGTATGGATCACGCAGCGTGCCGGGGCTGCAGTCGAAGCCGAGGCCTCGTAGATCTGCCGGTGCAGCGCAATGGTCTTGCTGGCCCGGTCGCCTGCCACCTGCTGGCCTTGGGCGTCCAGGCGCGCCAGCCGCTCGGGCTGCAGCGTGCCCAGGCAGGCATCGGTGGGGGTGATGAGGTAGCCATCGGCCAGGCGCACGCTGATGTTGCCTGCGGTGGCGTGTACATAGCCCCGCTCAAACAGGCTGCGGCCCACGCGACAGATCTCGTCGCGGGCCTGGCGCTCATCCATGAAGGCGGGGGTGGAGGTCATGCCAGCAATTGTGCAAAAGCCTTGGTGAAAAAGTCGGTGCTGCCGAAATTGCCCGACTTCAGCGTGATGTGCAGCCCGTCCTTCGCGTCGGGGGCCACGGCATGGCACCACGGCACACCGGGGTCGATCTGCGCGCCAATGCGCATTTGGGTGATGCCCAGGGCCTGCACACAGGCACCCGAGGTTTCGCCACCCGCCACGATGAGCTGGCGCACACCGCGCTGCACCAGGCCGCGGGCAATGGCGGCAATGGTGTCTTCCACCATGGCACCGGCTTTCTCCGAACCGATCTTGCCCTGAATGGCGCGCACGGCCGAGGGCTCGGCGGTGGAATACACCAGCACCGGGCCCTGGCCAATGAGGCCTTCGGCCCAAGCCAGCACTTCGGCGGCTACGTCCACGCCTGCAGCGATGCGCAGGGGGTCGATGGCCAGAGCAGGCTTGCCTGCCTTGATGAAATCCATCACCTGCTGGTTGGTGGCTACCGAGCAGCTGCCCGACACGATGGCCTGCAGCCCTTGCGCTGCGGGCAGGCGGGCGGCCTCGTTGCTGGGGGCCACGCCAAAGTTGCCCGGCAGGCCAATGGCCACGCCCGAGCCTGCTGTGACCAGCGGCATGCCCTTGAGGGCCGGGCCCAGGCGCAGCAGGTCTGCGTTCGACACCGCATCCACCACGGCCATGCGCACGCCTTCGGCCTTCAGTTGGTCGATGCGCGCGCGGATGGCGGCCTCGCCTTGTGCGACCACGCTGTGGTCGATCAGGCCCACGCGGCTGGGTGTTTGCGCCTGCAGCACGCGCACCAGGTTGGGGTCGGTCATGGGCGTGAGCGGGTGGTTCTGCATGCCGCTCTCGTTCAGCAACACATCGCCCACAAACAGGTAGCCCTTGAACACGGTGCGCTTGTTGTCGGGGAAGGCGGGCGTGGCGATGGTGAAGTCGGTGCCAAGGGCCTGCATCAGCGCATCGGTCACGGGGCCGATGTTGCCTTCGGCCGTGCTGTCAAAGGTGGAGCAGTACTTGAAGTAGATCTGCTCGACGCCTTGTGCCTGCAGCCACTTCAGCGCCTCAAGCGACTGGGCGATCGCCTCGTCTTTGGGAATGGTGCGTGACTTGAGCGCGACCACGATGGCATCGGCCTCGGTGTCCAACGGTGCCGTGGGCACGCCCATGGCCTGCACCACGCGCATGCCTGCGCGCACGAGGTTGTTGGCCAAGTCGGTCGCGCCCGTGAAGTCGTCGGCAATGCAGCCCAGCAACGCGCGTGTCATGCCTTTTTCTCCTTGCCTTCGGGCAGGGTGATGCCGGGGAAGATCTTGATCACGGCACTGTCATCTTCCTTGGCAAAGCCTGCGGTGGAGGCTTGCATAAACATCTGGTGTGCGGTGGCGGCCAGCGGCAGCGGGAATTTGCTGGCGCGTGCGGTGTCCAGCACCAGGCCCAGGTCCTTCACAAAAATATCGACGGCCGACAGCGGCGTGTAGTCGCCCGCCAGCACATGGGCCATGCGGTTTTCAAACATCCAGCTGTTGCCCGCGCTGTTCGTGATCACTTCATACAAGGCGCTGGCTTCCACGCCCTCGCGCAGGCCCAGTGCCATGGCTTCGGCGGCCACGGCAATGTGCACACCGGCCAGCAGCTGGTTGATGATCTTGACCTTGCTGCCCGCGCCCGCCTTGTCGCCCAGGCGGTACACCTTGCCAGCCATGCCGTCGAGCACGGCGTTGGCCGCGGCATAGGCCTCGGGCTTGGCCGAGGTCATCATGGTCATCTGGCCCGATGCGGCCTTGGCTGCGCCGCCGGAGATGGGCGCATCCACATAGTGCAGGCCCAGGGCGTTCAGGCGCGCTTCCAGCGCCACCGACCAGTTGGGGTCCACCGTGGAGCACATCACAAAAGTGCTGCCGGGGCGCATGGTGCTGGCTGCGCCGCTTTGGCCATCGTCGCCAAATAGCACGCTCTCGGTCTGCGCGGCATTGACCACCACCGACACCACCACGTCACTCACTGCTGCCAGTGCAGCCGTGGTGGCGTGGGCCGTGCCACCTTCGGCCACAAAGGCATCGGCCACGCCGGGGCGCACGTCGCACACGTGGATGGTGAAACCGTTGTTGCGCAGAGTCTTGGCAATGCCAGCGCCCATGGCGCCCAGGCCGATGATGCCGACGGTGGGTTTGGTCATGTTGTCAGTCCTTCAAAGAAATTCAATAAGAGGGCACTCAGGCCACCAGCACCCAGAGCAAAGCGGTCATTGCAAAACCTGCAATGCCCAGCACCGTGGTCAGCACCGTCCAGGTGCGCAGGCCATCGCCCACGCTCAGGCCCAGGTAGCGGGTCACAATCCAGAAGCCCGAATCGTTGACGTGCGACAGACCCAGGCTGCCAAAGCCAATGGCAACCGTGAGCAGCGCCACTTGCAAGGGGGAATACCCGCCACCGGCCATCGCGTCGGCCAGCAGGCCGCAGGTGGTGATGATGGCCACGGTGGCCGAACCCTGTGCAGCGCGCAGCGCCAGAGAGATGATGAACGCCAGCAGGATGAGGGGCAGATGGGTGGCCGTGAGGCTTTGCGACAGCGCCGTGCCAATGCCGCTGGCCGTGAGCACCTTGGCAAACACACCGCCAGCGCCCGTCACCAGGATCACGGTGGCAGCAGGGGGCAGGGCGGATTCCATGATCGCGTTGGTGCGCTCGCGGTTCCAGCCCTGGTTGCGGCCCAGCAGAAACATCGCCAGGCCCACGGCCACCATCAGCGCAAAGATGGGCGAGCCGATGAAGCCCATTACATTGCGCAGGTTGTCGCCCTTGGGCAGCAGCGTGGCGCCAGTGGTCCCCGCCATGATGAGGGCGAGGGGAATGACGATCAACGCCATGATGGTGCCCACGCCCGGTGCGCTGCGTGACTTGGACGCTGCACTGTCTTCGCTGTTGCCAAAGGCTGCAAACTGCTCGGCCGTGGTGGGCAGCATGGGGTAGCCCTTGCGGTTGAGCCAGCCCGAAACCACCTGCGACAGCGCCGCCAGCGGGATGCAGATGGCTAGGCCAATGATGGTGATCCAGCCAATGTCGCCCTTGACGATGGCCGCCCCGCCCACGATGCCGGGGTGCGGTGGCACTACCACGTGTGCGGCCAGCATGATGCCCGCTACGGGCAGGCCGAACTTGATGGGGTTGACGCCCGCCGCCTTGCAAAAGCCGTAGACGATGGGCACCAGGATGATGAAGCCCACGTCAAAAAACACCGGGATGGCCAGCACCAGCGCGGCGGCCGTGAGCGCCATGGGCACCCGTGTGGGCCCCAGCAGTTGCGTGAAGCGGTTGGCCAGGCTGGCGGCGCCGCCTGAGACCTCGATCATGCGCCCCAGCATGGAGCCGAGCGCCACCAGGATGGCGACCGACCCCAGCGTGCCGCCCATGCCTGCAATCAGCGTGCTGATGATGTCGCCAATGGGCATGCCGGTGGCAAACGCCACCAGAAAGCTCACCAGCATCATCGCCACGAAAGCGTGGACCTGCCAGCGGATGATGAGCAACAGGAGCAGGCCAATGCTGCCGGCGCCGATGCCGAGAAGTGCGAGGGTGGACATGAACGGGGTATCTCCGGTATGGAAGGGGGGCAGGCCCAGATGGAGGCCTCTGAAAACGGCCTGTTGAGGAAGGCTGGGTGCACCCGGTTTGATGTGTTTATATGGTTATCATACAAATTATTGCGATCTGTACTCCTACGGGTTAACCCGCGTGTGCCAGTGCGTGGAGAAGGCGGGTGACGCACTTTTGAGGCGTTTTAGTGCTCAAGCGCTAGTGCAATATGCCTGAGTAGCTACTAAATAAGTAGCAAATCAACAATGTGGCCGGGGCGCAAGCCCCGCCGCCGCCACGCCACAGGCCTCACACGGATGCTCGCTATGCCGCTAGCGCCGAAGCGTTCAAGCCCGTTGCGCAGGCATCTCAGCGATGCAGCTCAGAACACCATTGGCGCGGATGCCGCCACCAGCGGCTGGGCCAGCCGCGCGCCGTCCTGGGCCCAGAACGACAGGTCGGCCTGCTCGATGCGGGCGAGTGCATTCTTCATGTGCTGGGCTGCAGCCGCCCGCGCAGCCACCGGGTCGCCCGCCTCGATGGCGCGCACGATGTGGGTGTGCTCGTGGGTCACCGCATCGGCAAAGTCGGTGCGCCGCGCCTCGTTGGCGCGGGTCACACGCGTGGCGCCTTTGAGAAACTGGGCCAGATAGTCCAGCGTGCTGATCATGAACGGGTTGCCCGTCGCCTGGGCAATGGCGCGGTGGAATAGCACGTCTTCTTCCACCCCATCGCGGCCTGCGCGCACGGCGTCTGCAATGTGCTGCATGGCGGCGCGGATGGCGGCAATGTCTTCATCGGTGCGACGCAGGGCCGCCAGTTCGGCCACTTCGGCCTCCAGCGCACGGCGCACTTCCACAATCTGCATCACCGCCTCGCGCGATGCGGCAAGGGGCACATCAAACTGCAGCGGCTCGATGCCCGGCGCCAGCACATACACGCCGCTGCCCTGCCGCGAGTCCACCAGCCCCAAAGACTTGAGGCGCGAGATGGCCTCGCGCACCACCGTGCGGCTGACCTGGAACTGCTGCGCCAGCACGGCCTCGGTAGGCAGCTTTTGCGCAGCCTGGATGCGGCCCGCGCGAATCTCGGCCTCCAGCGCACTGGCCACCTGGTCGGAGAGCTTGGCGCTGGGTTTGACGGCGGAGAACGGCGAAGACATGGAATGGGTGGGGCGGGCAGTGTGGAGCGTGAACGCGTTGCCGGGTGGTGCGGGCAGGCGTTGGGCGCAATGGACTTTACCCGAAGGGCGCTGTGCCGGAAGGGTTTGTTGGCTGCTCTACTTAGGCACCGGGCAGGAGTCGTCCAGCTTGGCCAGGCCCGCCAGCTTTTGCAGCCGGCTGCGGTTGTCCAGGCAGGCCTGGTACTGCGCCTCGGCTGCTTTCTGCTGGGCCTGCGCCGCCGCCTTGGCGCGTTCGGCCTGCAGTTGGGCCACACGTTCGCGGATCTGCGGCATCACAGCCAGTGCGGCCTTTTCGCCTTCCACGATGGCATTGGCGCGCTGGCTGAAGTCGGCGGCACCAATGTCCAGCACCTGCGGGCGGACGATCACATCAGCCCGCGCCAGCTCGGCCTGGCCCAGCTTCTGGCCCATGATGGCAATCGATTGGTTGAGCGCGCCCAGCATGTTGCCCGGCGTCTGGCCCCGGGCCTTGTTGGAGATGTCTACCGCAATCACGATGTCCGCGCCCAGCTGGCGTGCGGCATCCACCGGCACGGGGCTAACGATGCCGCCATCCACAAAGTGGTACTTGCCGATGGTGACGGGCTGGAACACGCCCGGCACGCTGCTCGATGCGCGCACGGCCTGGCCGGTGTTGCCGCGTGCAAACACGGTGCGCTCGCCGTCTTCCAGCCGCGTGGCGACGACCACAAAGGGCTTGACCATCTGCTCCAGCGGCTTGCGGCGCACCTGCTCGTTCACATAGTCTTCAAGCTTCTGGCCCAGCACCAGCCCGCCCGATGACAACTGCAGGTCGCGGATCTTGGCTTCGTCCAGCGCCACGGCTTTTTCCTGCATCTCGAAGGCGTTCATGCCACTGGCATACAGCGCGCCCACCACGCTGCCTGCGCTGGTGCCCGAGACCACGGCGGGTGCCAGGGCGGTGGCCTCCAACATCTTTATCACGCCAATGTGCGCCAAGCCTTTGGCCGC
>Ga0066255_1001124_pt1 | contig 19936 bp, 17 predicted proteins | sample ThiBiot_750_biof_FD_71148 | JGI IMG/M metagenome (GOLD analysis project Ga0066255, IMG submission 71148) | Wastewater bioreactor microbial communities from Cape Town, South Africa - Thiocy_expt_750_biof (version 2) | ecosystem: Engineered > Bioreactor > Thiocyanate-remediating >... | reverse complement strand
TTAGCAAACGCCACCAGCCCTTCAGTGATGGGCGGCAGTTTCGCCTGCAGCTGCTTGAAAAGGCGCGCCATGTTGGGCACGACGTAGTAAATCCAGAAGATGGCGACGCCGATGATGGAGGCGAACACGAACGCCGGATAGATCAGCGCAGTCTTGATGTCACGCCGGATATTGATCATGCGCTCGACGTGCTCGGCGGCTTCGCCCAGCATGCGGTCCAGAGTACCTGTCTGATCCCCGATGGAGATCAGGTTGCGCACGGTCTCGGGGAACACGTTGGGGTGCCGATTGAAAGCTTCGGTCATGCCCACACCCGCGTTCAGGTCGTCCAGCATATTGCGAGCGACAGACGCCATGGCCGGATTGCCCACACTGTGGCTTTCTTCCACCAGGGTGGTCAGCGCATCGAGGGCGGGAACACCCGCGCGCATCATGAGACCCAGGTCGCGAAGGAAGCCAGCAAGGTCCTCGCCGCGCACCTGCTTTCGGAACAGGTGCAAAAGCGCATCGGCCACCACTGCCAGCCATGCAGGAAAACGCCAGAGACTGATCACCGTGCCGTCCGTGTCGGCCTCCAGCCTCAGGCGGGCAGACAAGTCGCGCTTGACTGCCAGGCGCAACAGACCCGAGCGCACCCCACCGTGAGGCAGCAGTACGCGGTAGTAATAAGTGTTGAGATTGGCCATGCAATGCTTCCGCCAAAGCGGCTCAGTCCTCGCCCACGGTGCGGAGGATTTCCTCCATCGTGGTCTCACCTGCCAACACACGGTGCCGCGCCAACGTCAAGATGGGTCGCATGCCTGCTGCCAGCGCGCGCTGCCGCATTTCGGCCCGCGTGGCATCTGAGGCGATGGCATCCGCCAGATCCCGGTTGACCACCAGCATTTCGTACACCGGCAGGCGACCCAGATACCCCGTGTCGCGGCAATGGTGACAGCCGGCGCCATGGAACACCTGCAGCATTTCGCCCGCGGCGCCCTGCCCCTGCCAGCGGCGCTCATCCTCAGTCGCAAGACGTGGCTTGGCACAGTGCGGGCAGATGCGGCGCACGAGGCGCTGGTTGATCACTGCCACCAGGTTTTCAGCGATCGTTTCGGTGTCCACCCCCAAGAGCTTGAGGCGAGGCATCACCCCGAAAATGCTGCCCACGTGCAAGGTAGACAACACCAGGTGACCTGTAGAGGAAGCGTCCAACGCTGCACGCGCGGTCTCCGAGTCCCGGATTTCGCCCACCAGGATGATGTCGGGGTCATGCCGCAGAAAGTGCCGCATGGCATTGGCGAACTCATAGCCCGCACGGCGGTTTACTTCGGTCTGGCAGGCGACAGGGACGCGGTATTCCACCGGGTCCTCCACGGTCAGCACATTGCGCTCAATCAAAGGCTGCATACGCAGCGCGGCATGCAGCGTCGTGCTCTTGCCTGAGCCAGTGGGGCCTGTGATCAAGATGAGGCCATGAGGACGCGAGAACGCCTTGGCCATAACGGCCACGTCCTCCTCCAGGAACCCGAGGTCCGCCAGTTTGTCGAGGTTGCTGCGCTCGGGCAGCAGGCGCAGCACCATGCGCTCGCCAAATTCGGAGATCAAGGTGGAGACACGGATGGTGAAGTTGTGCTCCATCACCTGTGCGGTAAAGCTCCCGTCCTGGGGCAAGCGCTGTTCGCTGGCATCCATGTCAGCCTGCAGCTTCACGTAGACCACCAAGCGGTCCAAGGCCGGCGAGAGCGCAAACACAGGACGCAAAACACCGTCCACCCGCAACAGCACCGAACGGCTGCGCGCCGTGGGCGCCAGGTGAATATCCGTCGCGCGTTCGCGTACAGCCAGGTGAAGCATGTGCTCCAGCAGGCGAGCGGGGCTGTAGGCACGATCCACGTCGGCTTCGAGCTTGCGGACCTCGCTCTCGATCAGACGTGCAGGCGGGTGCTCGGCAAAGTAATAGTGCTGCTGGATGGCCTGGGCAACGCTGTCGAACTCTCCCTGGAAGAAATGGCAACCCTTGCCCAGCTTGCGCTGAACAAGCTCGGTCACAGTGTCTGGCTGCGCGTCGCCCAGCACTACCTCGATCAGACCTTCGTCGTTTTCCCGCACGGGCAAGAAACCATACGTCAGGCACAGCGATCGGTTGAAGATGCCCGCTACCGCTGAATCGGGCTCTGGCATTTCGTCGGCGCTGACAAAGCGCAGCCCGCGCTGGCCAGCGAGTTGACGCGCGACCTCATTGGCACTTGCGAAACCCAGCTCCACCAAAAGGTTGCCCATAGGCACCTTCTCGATCTTCTGCTTTTGCAATACGTAGTCGATGGCGACTGCAGACACAAGGCCAGCATTTACCAATGCAGCGCCCAGGGAAGGACTCTTGTCACGCAGCACCGCCAGGCGATCCTCGGCCGTAGGGCCTGCGGGCTGCAACTGGCCCGAGGCCTCTAGCAATGATTCAGCGGGGGGATGCATCCTGATGCTCCAGAATTAAGAAGGTCAGTTCGTCGGGTTTGCCAGTGGGCGGCAGACCCTGCTGCAGTTGAAAGCGCGCGAACGCCTCTCCAGTCTTTGAACCAAAAAAACCGTCGTCCGGTTCACGCTTGTCCAGAAGACCCATGCCCTTGAGCTTGGCCTGTACCTTGCGCGTGACCTGTTCAGCTGCCTCGATGTTGCGCGTGTTGTTGCGCCCCAGCCATGCGACCCAGGACTCCTTGTCCACATTGAAGCGGCACAGGCGAATCGATGGTTTCAGGGTGTCCCCCATGCCATCAGGCAGACGGTAAACGTGCACGACCTCGTCAGCAGCAGCCGCCGCCTTGAGTTGGCTTTCGCACGCTTCACGCCCGGATACCCCCGCCGAAGGCTGCAGCTTGGGTGCCGGTGCAGCTGCCACTACGGCGGCCGCAGAGCTGCCATTGGGCGGAACCGCCGACGCAGCGCCCGAGACCGCCGGCCGGACTACCTCAGGGGTGGGGGCTGCTGCCACCGCGGCGGCTGGCGACACATGCTCGCCGGGTTGGGTGGCCAACCCCCAGCTGGCCAAGGCGACGGTTGCTGTGGTGCCCGCCAGCAAGCCAGCAAGCACCCAGGCTTTGCGGCCACGAGTGCCGCCAGTTACCTTGGCAATCGCCGCAGCTTCATCCCCCAGCGCGGGCAGTTCGGCTACCGCACGCTGAACCAGGGATTCCGTCACCACCGATGCCCTGGTACTCGCCAAACCGTACAGACAACGGTCCAGCACCAAGTGAATGCGTCGCAGGTTTCCCTGCGTGGCGCGGTGCAAAACGTCCGCTGCGGCAGGTTCGATGGAAAGGCGCCCCTCTGCGCCCGCAGCGTTCACACGAAAGTCGAAATAACGCGTGACTTCATCCTTTTGCAGACCCGACAGGCGAGCATGTTTGATGATGCGACTTTTGAGCTGACGCAACTCTGGCGTCGCCAGGGTCTCCTCCAACTCAGGCTGTCCGACCAGCAAGATCTGCAACAGTTTTTCCTGGCCGGTCTCCAGATTGCACAACAACCGCACCAGCTCCAGCGATTCCACACTGAGGTTCTGCGCGTCATCGATCACCAGCAAGCTGATCTCGCCAGCCTGGTGCCTCGCGATCAGGAACTCTGTGAGTCTCGCGAGCCCCTGCTCCACGGAGTCCGAAGGCGGCAAACCGAAGTCTGACTGTATGGCAAACAAAAGGGCGCTGTCTTGCAAAAAGGTGTTCAGGATCAGCGCTGAGTGGCAGTTCTTGCCACTGAGGGTGTCCAGCAGGCGCCGCACCAGAGTGCTCTTGCCCAGCCCCACTTCTCCGGTGAGAAGAACAAAGCCCTTGCGCGCCTCAATGCAATGCACGATCTCCGCGAAATCCTCCTCCAGCCGCGGTGTGAAGAAGTACGAACCCGCATCCGGTGTCGGCGGAAACGGATTGCGCGACAACCCCAGCGTGGCATAGATGGAATTGGCCGTCATTGGCGTGCAGCGGGTGTGAACTGGGCCAATGCAGCCCGCAGCGCAGCCGAATCTGGTTGCAGTCGCGATGCGGCATCAAGGGTTGCGCGCGCTTCTTCTGTCTTTTGCTGGCGCGACTGGATGCTGGCCAGGTTGATGGCGGCCTCTTCGTCACCCGGCAGGCGCTCAAGGATGGTGCGATAACCATCTGCCGCTGCGGCATCGCGGCCGGCGCGCAGGTCAAACCAGGCTTGGGCGCGCACGAGTCCCAGAGACCCCGCGGGCAGACGCTCCTTCAATGCGGCCAATTCACGCTCAGCATCGGCTGTCCGCGACTCTTTCATGGCGGCGACGAAACGGGCGAAGCGCAGCTCTACGGGTGCATCATCCACGGCAGGGGCTGGAGCCACAGCCGGCGCAGCCGCCGTGGTGGAGCGAGTGACACCACGTGCCTGTCGCGTCGTACTGCTGCGATTCACAGCAGCGGCTGCAGGCGTAAGGGTCTCAACGCGCGGACCGGCCGCCACGACCGTCTTGGGAGTCGCAGGCTCCACGGCAACTGCCGAAGCCGGAGTCGGTGACTGCACTGGTGCAGGCGCAGGAGCCGCCGCCGCAACAGCGGGAACTGGCACGGCTGCAGGCACAGGGACTGCTGGTGCAGGCGCAGCAGCCATCGTAGATGCAGGGGCTGCAGCAGGCGCAGCCGTTTCAGCAACCGGCGAAGTGACCGCCACCGGTGCCGGCGCTGGAGCAGGAACCGGGTTTGGCGCAGCAGCCATCGGCGGCGGCAGAGCCTTGGGCTTCATCTGGGTCTGCCAGACAAACCATCCCAAAATCCCCGCCCCTAATACGACGGCAAAAGCCAGCATGGCATCCAGCCACGCAGGACGGGCACGCACCGTCGCCTTGGAAGCCCTTGCCATGGCAGGCTTGGAATCTTGAGGCGCATCCATGGATTTCAGCGCGTCGTGGATGAGGCTCATAGCACGCGCACCCGCAAGACGATCACCAGTTCACGGCTTCCGTGCACCTTGTTTTCGTTGCCAAACAACTTGCCCAGCAACGGCACGTCGGAGACACCGGGTGCGCCGCGATCATTGTTGGAACTGCGCTGGTCGATCAACCCCCCAACCACCACCACGTCCCCATCACCCACGTTCAAGGTCGTGGTCAGCCCCTTGTAGCTCACCTTGGGCAGGGAGACCAGGTTATCGCCCCCTACCGAGACCAACTGCAGGCTTGCAGGGTCCACATCGCTCTGCATGGGGTTCAGCAGCAGCTCGATGCGACCATCATCACGCACCATGGGCAGCACGCCTACCATGACGCCGGAGAACACCGTGTCGGTCTGTACGCTGGACGAGGTGGTGGAAGCTCCACCGCCCGGCACAGTCTGCGTCGATGCGGACTGAGAGACGTACCGCGAACTGGTGCCCACCGACAGCAACGCAGGGGTTCCATTGCGTACCTGCACGTTGGGGTTGGACAAGACCTTGAGATTGCCAAATGAACGCAGCGCGTTGATCACGATGCCGTAATTGCTACCCTGGTAGGAAACGCCCAGCGCAGGCCCAGCCACGCTCCCGATCAGCGCTGCAGGAATGGAAATCGCCCGCGAAGGGTAGCCAGTGGCGGCATTTGGCAGCGTGCCCGAACTGCCACCCAGCTGCATGGGCGACGAGCCAAAACCGGCCGCCAGACGGCTGCGCAAAGACGTCCAGTCCACTCCGAACTCGAAGTTGTCAGACAGTTGTACGTCGATCAGCTGCGCCTCGACATACACCTGCTTGCCCAGCACCTTGTGCACTTGGGCCAGCATCTTTTCGACCGCCCGCATCTTGGAGGGCCGGGCCTTCACATACAGCGTGCCGGTCATCTTGTTCAGCGTGAAGCCACTGTCCTCGGTCATGGTGGCCAAAGGTGCCTGTGGCAACTGGGCTGGACGTGTAGGGTTGACACCGCTTCCAATCCAGGGCGAAGAAGAACCCGGCGTCGTCATGGTCAAGTTCTGCTGCTGCATTTGCTGCTGTGCCAGGCGGTCCTGGTTGGCGTCGCCCAGTACCGACTTCAGCGCTGTCTCGATTTCCTGGTACGGGTCCGTGCTGCCGCCGCCAGAGCCCGACATGGTCAGGCTGCCCTGCTGGGCGCCCGAACCGCCGCCACCGCTGCTGCCACTGCCGCTTCCGCCTCCACCACCCAAATTGGTACTGCCGAAGACATTACCGCCAGAGCCCATCTGGATGCTGGTCTTGGTGTTCAGAAAGTTCAGCGAGAAGAACTTTTCCTCGGTCAGGTTCACCCGCAGCGTATTGCCACGGAACTCGCCAGCCACGTCGTAAGTACGCAGGACTTCATTGAAGCCTTCACGCAATGTCACTTGGCGCAAGTGCATATCTGCCAATTGACCGCCCTTGAGCACATTGGGATCAACGATCAGGTTCAGATTTCCTGCGTCGGCAAATGCACTCAAGATCTGGCTGATGCTGGCGCGGGACATGGCCACGTTGATCAGCTTGCCTTCCAGGGGATCGAACACTGGAGCCACTGGAGCAATGACCGGTGCCGCAGCCGTCTTGTTGATTTCGGTCAGCAACATCTGCTGATGCACCAGCAAGCGCTGGGCCTCCTGCGCAGCGTGCTCGCGCATCTGGTCTGCCGCGCTGGTGTCTGGCGGCGGGAGGCTGGCAGCGCTACGGGGCGAAGGGCTGGCGCAACCTGCCAGCACCAGGGCGGCACATACCAGCGCCAATGGCTTGAAAAACGGAGGATTGTTCATATCGCTGTCCTTGGCGCTACTAGCGTGATTTCTTGAAATGGTCATGAGGAGAAGCCAACAGGTACACACAACGCGATGCACTCATCGAACAGTGCTCGACGCAGTCTGTGTGCTGTCTGAAGGCCTTCGTGGTCATGGCAAGCTCTTGATGGGGCCGGGTTGTCCACCCGGTAGGCCCGAGCGGAATTCCTGGGTATTGATGCTTGCCAGCGATCCGTCGGGCCAGCGCAGCGTGCCCACCCGCAAATCGCCCTGAGGCAGCGTCAGTGTCTGGCGACCCAGCCGCTCCGTAACCACCGCCTCGCTGGGGCGTACCTGCACGACGCGTCCACCACCCTCCAGCCGTGCACCCTGACGGGCCAACTGGCCATCGATCACCACCGACTGCCGTTCCGATGCCAGATCATCCAGATGCAATGACAGGGAACGGCGCGGCATCTGCACGCTGCCCACCACATCGCTACCAGGCACCGGCAGCGCAATCAGACGCTGCGGATCAGTACCAGCCGTCGTCGTCTGCGCCTGGATGCGGGACATTGCGCCAAAAGCTTCGGTAACGCGCTCCTGATCCGTCCGCAAAGCAGTAGGCAAGGGTGCCAGCTCCACGGTCATGGGACGCATCGACGGAGTGCGCGCCTGAGTGAGCTGAAAAACGCCATACAGCCCCCAGCCGAGCAAAAGAATGGCAATCCCATTGAGAAGTAAAGCCGCGTATTTCATGGTTTCACATTTCCTGGTGCTGCTGCATTGGCCACCAGCTCATACGAGAAAGAACCTGGCAGCGTGAAGGTGGGGTCCACCGCCCGGAGCGTCCAGCCAGCCGCAGCCATCTGCGAAACCCAACGCGTCACGGAAGCCGAGGCACCAGGTGCCACCACGCCGTCTACACGGAAGGCCTTTTTGCTCGGTTGCGCACCGCCCAAAGAGTTTGTGGTTTCCAGGCGGACACGCTGAATCCGAATGTCTTTGTTCGACGCAGCTTTCAACACGGCCATGAACGCCACTGGATCATGGCGCGCACCTTCATCCAGCGTGCGAGAGAACTCAGCCACCGGCAACAGCTTCTGCGGAGCCTCGACCGACGACACCGCCTGGATTCGGCTTTGCAGCGTCTCCAGCTCTGCGCGCTGGTTCATGCCCGCATTGCGCTGCTGATCCGCCAGTTGCCCGACCAGCATGCCCACGATGGCCAGAACGATGCCGACGAGCGCCGTCACCACCGTGATCGGAGCCACCCAGCGTTCTGCACGCCATGCCACCCGCTCCAGACCTGGATTCAGGGCATGGCGGCCTGCCGCCTTACGTGCCAACGCAGGCATGACGGTGTGTACCCGCTCGGAAGCCAGCGTCATCTCCTGCGCGTGCATGACCACTGGTGCACCACCCGCCACGCTGCGTACCGCAGCAAGGCAGGTATCCACATCGGCGGGCTGCGTGGACCACAGCGTGCCCCACTCAACGGCCTCAGCGCCCAGCCGCGTCAACAACGCACTGTGATTGCTCGTCAGTACCTGGGCCGCACTCGCCATGGCAGATGGCCCAGACCCCAATGCCTGGGTAGAGCCAAAGACCATGCCCTCTTCCGATTGCACGAAGCACATCAGCCGCCGTTGCGTCAGCACGATGCGCGCACCGCCAGAAGCCACGCCGTCACACAGCAGGCCACCCGCCATCATGACCAGACAATGATCGTCCTGCTCCTTGGCCCACTGAGTGCAACGCTGCCACAAGTCCAGCGAAATCGCCGAAAAGAACACTTGAAAGCCGCCCGGCAGCTTGACCAGCCGGTGCACCACCACGTGGGCGGCGCCTTCGACCAGCCCCTGCGTCCGCACACGCTTTTCAACCAGCGCGGCGGCGTATTCCGTCTTGCCTTCGAAACGCCAGACGTCGGTGTAGACGTCGTCCATGTCGAGCACCACCAGCGCACTATGGGTCAAGCGCGGCCATGCAGGAACCTCTTCAACCTGATGCCCGTGGCAGTGCAACCAGCCGGAACTGGCTACGCGATACACATGTTCTGCACTCATGGAGTCACCTTCGGCGATGAAGAAACAGACGCCGTCTGAAAGTGCAGCGTGCCCGTGACGCCCAGCAAAAGCCCTTGGTCGCCCGGCAGCGGGGGTTGGAACAGGCTGGCCTCCGGCGACACCGTGCCGATCTCGAACACGTCCGCAACAAAAATCTGCCCTGCTCCGCCCCGACCCAGTTCGCCCAGGAACTGAGCTGCCTCGACCCGCGTCGCCGGGGCTACGGCACGGCGCAGCCGGCGTTCGCCCCACTGCGACGGGTCAAAGCCCATGCGCTCCACCTGTTGCGAAACGTCTTTGATAGAACGCACCAGTTGCTCGCGCCGCTGCACTTCAGGCACAAGACTGCGGGCGCTTTCGAGCCCCTGCTGCAACTGCGCGAATTGCTGGCGCTCCCAAGCCAGTTGCTTGAGACCGCGTTGCGCCAGCCAGGCTCCACCGCCCAGCAGGGCAGTGGCCAGCGCCAGACAGGCCAGCTTGAGCGTACGGGTGCCGTTCAATTACTGCTCCATGATCCAGTGGGCGGTCAGCAAGATGACCTGGTCTTCGTCAAAGGTGCGGCCGGTTACAGTCCCCGCTGCGCTACCGGAATTGTTGTCAATACCCGCACGCGCATCGCTGTTGTTCATCTGAGTGCTGTTCCCGCTACCCACGTTGATGGCGACGCCCTGCGTGTTGTTGGCTTCCCACTGATTGCCGGGCGCATTGGCTTGGTTGGCAGCAGTCTGCTGGAGACGACCTTGGATACGGAAACGGCCTTCGCGGGAATCCGGCTTGCCATCAATCACCTGATCCATGAAGCGCGCCGAATCAGGCGTCAAGCCGCGAATCACCATGACGTTCCCTGCGCCGCTGGCAACGCCAGCATCGTTGAACTGGAAGCACACTTGAAGCTCCGCAGGGTTGCCATTGGAGTCGATGTACAGGAAGCGATCTTCGTGACCTTCACCGCGGCCAGGGGGCATACGCACGCCGGCACGAGTCATCAGTTCACGCAGGTTTGCGGTGGCTAGCGTGGCATCGCCAGCACCCACCGTGTTGGCTGCATAACCTTGACCGGAGCAAATTTTGCGGCCGCGGTCCGTGAAACTGGCTGGAATGCCTGGAACATTCATGGATCCCGCGCGGGTACAGGCATTGCCACCGTTGATCGAAGTTTCCGTGCCATCCACCATGTAAGTCGGCGCTTGCTGGCAGTCGCCCACCACCACACCCGTCCGCTGGTAGTACTGGTCGTAGGCCATCTTCCACTGATAGGCAAACTTGTTGACGGCCTTCTGATATTCGGCATTGCGCTGAACATCCTTGGCAATAGCTACAGCACCGATGATCAGGCCGATGACTGCCAGCACGATGGCCAGTTCGACCAAAGTGAAACCTTGCTGGACCTTACGGCCCAGCCCACGAAACGAGTGCATCTTTTTCATTGAAACCTCCGACGAGGGAAATAAGTTGTTTAAAGAGTCAATGGTGGAAGGGCTCACGCCACATCACTGATTCATGCGGTAGATGGCCGTGACGATGGCGATCTGGTCTTCGTCAAAAGCACGATCATTGGTCGTGCCGATCTGGTCACGGTTGGAGGCTTGCCACTCCTGCCCCGGCGCGTTGGGATTAGTGCCGCCTGCGTTGTTCAACACGCCCTGGCGACGGAAACGGCCTTCGCGTTCATCAGGCTTGCCGTCGATCATTTGATCCAGCGCGCGTGCCAGGTCAGGCGTCAGGCCGGTGATGACCATTACGTTGCCCATGCCATCACCCACTGCATTCGCGGCAGAGCCATTACCGAGCGGCACGTTCCACTGGAAGCACACCTGGACTTCTTGTGGGTTGCCATTGGTGTCTAGATAGACATAGCGGTCTTCCAGACCTTCCGCACGGCCGGGAGGCATGCGGATACCGGCACGCGTCATCAGGGCACGCAGGTCAGGATCCGTACCAGCGGTGAATCCTCGCGTCATGCCCTGCCCTCGCGCAGCGCGGCAAATGGCGTTTGGTGGCGTGACACCAGTCATATTGCGCCCAGAACGTGTACCACCGGCCAGATATCGCTCGCCGTTGACCATGTTCTGGGGCGCTGTCTGGCTATCTCCCAGTACCACGCCAGTGCGCTGGTAGTACTGGTTGTAGGCCTGCTCCCACTGGTCAATGAACTTGTTCTTGATCTTGGTGTACTCGGCATTGCGCTGCACATCCTTGCCGATGGCCACGGCGCCGATGATGAGACCGATGACAGCCAGAACGACGGCCAGCTCAACCAAAGTAAAACCCTGCTGTCCCACTGAACGCGGCCGAAGCGTCATGTTCTTGAATACGTATTTCATGATGTTGTATTCCTCGCCCTGATTACTGGTTCATCTTGTAGATGGCGGTCAGGGTGATGACCTGCTCTTCGTCCCGAGTCCAGCCCGCGCCGGCGGCGGTGGTAGCACCCGCTCCACGCCCGTAGGTGTTATTGGCAGACCACTCCACCCCTGGTCCATTGGGCGTTCCGTTGGCCACACCCCTCAATCGGAAACGGCCTTCTTGCGCATCGGGCTTGCCATCGATCATTTGATCCAGCATTCGAGCGAGATCAGGAGTCAGCCCCGAGATGACCATCACGTTGCCAGCCCCTTCCGGCGAGGTAGGGCGGTTCCACTGGAAACACACTTGAACCTCCTGAGGAGAGCCATTCGTATCGGTGTAGACGTAGACGTCTTCCTGGCCCTCGGCACGCCCTGGGGGCATGCGAATGCCTGCCCGGGTCATGTACGCACGGAGGTCATTGACATTTGCCGTAAATGGGTTGTTGGAGCGCATAACACCAGCTTCCGGATTGCGCGCGCAAACGGGTGCTGGCTCTGCACCGGCCGCAACTAGCGTTGCCATGTTCCCGCCAGAAGTCGGGTTATTGCCGGTCGCCACATAAGCGGCACCGTTGACCATGATGCGGGGCGCCGTCTGGCTATCGCCCACCACCACGCCGGTGCGCTGGTAGTACTGGTTGTACGCCTGCTCCCACTGGTCAATGAACTTGTTCTTGATCTTCGTGTACTCGGCATTGCGCTGCACATCCTTGCCGATGGCCACGGCGCCGATGATCAAGCCGATGACGGCCAACACAACAGCCAATTCCACCAGGGTAAAACCACCCTGCGTCGCTCGGGAACCGGGAGAACAGTGTGCGCGCCGAGCAGGCAGGACGGAGAAAAGTGATCGCATGATTTCCTCAGGCGTTGAAAGAAGAGTGAGCGCGGAGATTACTAAACGTAACGAAAGTAAACAATTAAAAATTGGCGTCAGCGATCCACGCGTTTTGCATCCCTCAACTGCCTTGCGGCACTGCTGGCAACGCTTGTTGGGTGGCATCCGACCCGCATCCCATCCATCTATTTTTTTAATTTGAATCAATGGCTTACGGCCATTCTTTGTCTAACCACCAACTTCAGAAGATGGTGCGCAAGCATCGCGCAAGTGCCCTCGCATAGCCATAGTGCGTATGTATTAGTGACACAACAGCAACAAAAACAAACAATTAGTCATGCTTTCTAATAGCTCATAGCTATCGAAAAACTCAGGGTTTTCCTGACCAAAAAATCCAGGGAATTCAGAACTTGCCAACAGGCCTGGCGTTTGCGCCAACCTCACACGGACAAGCAGGCGGAAAGGCTCCGCAAAGTGAGCGACATTTAGCGAGCGCAGAACCTCCCGCCAAAGGTAGGGGCTGAGATGGTCGCGGCTACCCAACCCTCGCAGGGTGCAGCTGCGAGGCATGCGTGTGGGTGTAAACCACCGGCATAACAAACCAGGGGCGTATGCGCGTTGCGCCCCTTCTCAACGCTGTTTCATCTCTTTGATCGCAGGTGCGGAAGATCCATGGCGGTGTGACGTCAGCGTTGCTCAACCCACCGCCGTCCACTTCTGCTCGCTGGCCGCAGAGGCCACTACGCGTTCGATGAATCGAACGCCGCGCGCACCGTCCTCAACACGCGGGTAGTCAGCATGCAGCGGGTCGGCTGCCGTGCCTGCCTGCCGTGCGCGGATGTCCGCCGCCACGCCCAGGTAGACGTTGGCGAAGGCTTCGATGAAGGCCTCGGGGTGACCCGCTGGAATGCGCCCCGCACGCAGCGCGGCCGGGCTGAGCCAGGGTGAGCCGCGCGTGAGGATGCGGCGCGGGCCGTCTACGGGGGAGTGGATGAGCTGGTTGGGTTCTTCCTGCCGCCAGGTGATGGTGCCCAGCGTGCCGGATACCTGCAGGCGCAGATCGTTCTCCAGGCCCGCCGCCACTTGCGATGCCACGATGAAGCCGCGTGCGCCGCTGTCGTAGCGCAGCAGCAGCTGGGCGTCGTCGTCCAGCCTGCGCCCGGCGCCAAAGGTGGTGAGGTCGGCGCACACCCAGGCGGGGTGCTGGCCGGTGACGGTGGCGGCCAGGTTTTCGGCGTGCGACCCGATGTCGCCTAGCGTGCCCGCGCTGCCGCTGCGCGCCGGGTCCAGCCGCCAGTCGGCCTGCTTGTTGGCGCCGCCCTCTTCCACGGCTGTGGCCAGCCAGCCCTGGTTGTATTCGACGGTGATCTTGCGGAGCTGGCCCAGCACACCGCTGTGCACCAGGTGGCGCGCCTCACGCACCATCGGGTAGCCGGTGTAGTTGTAGGTCACGCCGAACACGGTGCCCGCCTTCTTCACGGCGGCCACCAGCTCGTCGGCCTGCGCGCGGGTGTGCACCAGCGGCTTGTCGCACACCACATGGAAGCCCGCCTGCACAAACGCCAGCGCCACCGGGTGGTGCACATGGTTGGGGGTGACGATGCTTACCAGGTCGATGCGCTCATGCGCGGGGCGGCGCAGTTCGTCGGCCAGCAGGTCTTGCCAAGTGCCGTGGTTGCGGTCGTCGGCCAGGCCAAGCTCTGCGCCGGATGCACGGGCGCGCTCGGGCGAGGATGAGAGCGCACCCGCCACCAGCTCGAACTCGCCGTCAAGCGCCATCGCCTTGCGGTGCACCGCGCCGATGAAGGCGCCGTGGCCGCCGCCCACCATGGCGTAGCGGAGCTTTCTTTCACTGGACATACGAAACGCCTTTGCTCGCGGTGTGTTGTTGTTATCGGTTTTATGGACGAAGAGCGGCTAGGCCTGCTTGTCGCGCGCAAAGACCGCGTCGAACGCACCGGCGGCGGGCTTGAAATCCAGCCGCTTGCAGAACGCAGCACTCTCGGTGGCGCCGTGCACGCGGTCCATGCGGCTGTCTTCCCACTCCACCGAGAGCGGGCCCTGGTAGCCGATGTCGTTCAGCGCAACGATGATGGATTCGAAATCGATCATCCCGCGCCCCACGCTGCGAAAGTCCCAGTTCCGCCGCGCATCGCCAAAGCTGGTGTGCCCGCCAAACACGCCCACGGTGCCGTCGCCCTTGCCCCACCACACGTCCTTCATGTGGGCGTTGTAGATGCGATTGCCAAACTGGCGAATGAACTTGATGTAGTCCACGCCTTGGTAAGCCAGGTGGCTCGGGTCGAAGTTGAAGCCGAAGCGTTTGTGGCCGCCTACGGCTGCAATCGCGCGCTCGGCCGATGCGATGTCGAACGCGATCTCGGTGGGGTGCACCTCCAGCGCAAAGTTGACGTCGTGCTGCTCGAACCCATCGAGGATGGGGCCGAAGCGCTTCGCAAAATCGGCAAAGCCTTTGTCCCAATACGCCTGCGTAGTGGGCGGAAAGGCATAGATCGAATGCCATACCGACGACCCCGTGAAGCCAGTGACCGTCTTCACGCCGAACGCTGCGGCCACGCGCGCGGTGTCGGCCAGCTCGGCCGCTGCGCGCTGGCGCACGCCCTCGGGTTCGCCATCGCCCCACACATGCGGCGGCAGGATGGACTGGTGGCGCTCGTCGATCAAATCGCACACGGCCTGGCCCACGAGGTGGTTGCCGATGGCAAAACACTGCAGGCCATGCTGGGCCAGCAGTGCGTGTTTGTCCTTGACGTACTGGGGCGACGACAGCGCCTTTTGCACGTCGAAATGGTCGCCCCAGCAGGCCAGCTCCAGGCCGTCGTAGCCCATGCTTTTGGCCAGGGGCGCGAGTTGCGCCAACGGCAGATCGGCCCACTGGCCGGTGAAGAGGGTGACGGGTCTTGGCATGGTGGCTCCAAGGGGCGTGTGGTTGCGGATGTACAAGCGGCAAGCAGCTATCTTTTCAATAGCTGCCAGCGCATGATGAATAGGCGCTACAGGCCTATTTGACTTAAAACACCATCAGAACGGCGAGTCGGGGAAGTAGAAGTCCTTCGCCGTTTCCTTGGTGATCAGCACCGACGGAATGATGGTGTTGGCAGGCAGCTTCTCGCCCTTGATGCGCGCCTCGGCCGTGAGCTTGATCGAGTCATAAATGAACTTGGGGCTGTACGATACGTTGGCCTGGATGAGCGGGTTGCTGCCGTCCATCAGCGTCTTGATCATGCCCTTGGCGCCCGCGCCGCCGAACACCAGCTTGATGTCCTTGCGCTTGGCCTGCTCGATGGCCTTGAGCACGCCCACGGCCATGTCGTCGTCGGCGGCCCACACGGCGTCGATTTGCGGGAAACGCGTCAGGTAGTCCTGCATCACCTTGAAGGCATCGTCGCGGTTCCAGTTGGCGTACTTGGCGTCCAGCAGCTTGATGCCGGGGTGGTTCTTCAGCACGCTGTTGAACGCGTCCATGCGCTCGTTGTCCAGCGTGGTCGCAATGCCGCGCATGGCCACCACGTTGCCCTTGCCGCCCAGCGCCTTGGCGATGTACTCGGCCGGAATCTTGCCGAACGCGGTGTTGTCACCGGCCACATACGCATCCTGCGCGCTGGTGTCGGTCAGGCCCCGGTCCACCACCGTCACGTACACGCCCTTGGCCTTGACCTGGGCCACAGGCTTGGTCAGCGCTGCGGATTCGAACGGGAAGATGACCAATGCGTTGATCTTGTTCACCGTGACCAGGTCCTGCAGCTGGTTGGCCTGCTCCGGCGCGCCGCCTGCCGTCTTGACGATGACCTGCAGGCCGGGGTGGGCCTTCTCCAGGTCCTTCTTGGCCTGGTTGGCCCAGTAGACGATGCCGCCGGTGAAGCCGTGCGTGGCCGACGGAATGGCCACGCCCACCACCGTCTTGTTGGCCTGCGCCATGGCGGGGGCGGCCAATGCAAAGGCAGCGGCGCCCACGGCCGTGAGGGCCAGGCGGCGGGTGAAAGAAGAAAGTTGGCTGTTCATGCGTTGTCTCCTGTTTCTTTGGAAATTGGCCATGGAAGCTGGCCGGCTGGGGAACACGAAAGTCAAACGACCTACCGAAAAAAACGATGCCCTCTCACCGCTTGCCGCGCTGCATGAACGCTACGGCGATGATCACGAAACCCTGCACCGCCGCATTCAGATACACGCTGATGATGCTGGTGAGGTTGAGGATGTTGCTGATGACCGAGAGCAGGATGGCCCCCACCACCGTGCCGGTGATGCTGCCCGCCCCGCCCTTCAAGACCGTGCCGCCCACGATGACGGCGGCAATCGCCTCCAGCTCCCACAGCAGCCCCGTGGTGGGCGATGCAGAGCCCAGGCGCGGCACATACAGCAGCGTGGCAATGCCCACGCACACCCCGAGCAGCATGTAGGTGAGGATCTTGATCTTGTGCACGTCCACCGCCGCGTACTGCGCCACCTGCTCGTTGGAGCCGATGGCCTGCACATAGCGGCCATAGGCCGTGCGGTTCAGGATCAGGCCGCCGATGACAGCCACAAGCAGGAAGATCCACACGGGGATCGGCACGCCCAGCAGATTGGCGTAGTACACCGGGCTGTAGATGTCCGACAGGTCGTTCTCCAGCGTGATGGCCCCGCCGTTCGAAAAATACGTGAGGTACGCGCGGAAGATGCCCAGCGTGCCCAGCGTGACGATGAAGGGCTCGATGCGGCCCTTGGTGATGAGCAGGCCATGCACCAGCCCGAACACCGCGCCCAGCACCACCGCCAGCAGCATGCCCACCACCACGGCCGCCATGGGCGAGCCCAGCACGGGCGCCATCGCGTTCATGAACAAGATGACCGAGCCTGCGATCAGCGCTGCCATCGACCCCACCGACAAGTCGATGCCGCCCGAGATGATCACAAAGCACATGCCCACCGCGATGATGCCGATGAAGGCCGTGCGCGTGAGCACGTTCATCACGTTGTCGTAAGTAGCAAAGTTGCTATTGAGCAGCGTGCCCGCAATGCACAGTAGCACCAGACCAATGACCGGGCCCAGGCCATGCAGCTTGCCCCACCACGCGCTGATGCCGGTGGCTCCCGCAGCGGTGGCGGCAGCCTGGCGGCTGCCGCCTGCCTGCGGGGCTGCGGCGTTTTCCGCCGGTACGTTAACGGGTGCCTGTGGCATGGGCGATCAACTCCTCTTCGGTCAAATTTGGCGCTTGCAGCGTGGTCTGCAGCCGCCCGGCGCGCATCACCGCCACGCGGTGGCACAGGCCGATCAGCTCCATCAGTTCGGACGAAATCACCACAACAGCAAGCCCCTGCGCTGCCAGGCGCTGCACCAGGTGATAAATCTCGCGCTTGGCGCCCACGTCCACGCCGCGCGTGGGCTCGTCCAGCACCACCACGCTGGGGCCGGGGTGCAGCACCTTGGCCAGCGCCAGCTTCTGCTGGTTGCCGCCCGACAGCGACGACGCGCGCACCTCCAGCGACCCGGTGCGGATGCCGAACTCCTGCACCGCATCGCGCAGCGCGGCCTGCTCGGCCGCCGGGTCGAGCCAGGGCTTGGCATAGCGCTCCAGCGCCATCAGCGTCAGGTTGGGCCGCAGGCCAAAGTGCACATGCAGGCCCTTGCCCTTGCGGTCTTCACTCAGATAGGTCAAGCCGTGGCGCGCCGCATCGCGCGGGCTTTTCAGCTGCACGTGCTGGCCCGCTATCTCCACCGTGCCCGCCGTACGCGGACGCAGGCCCAGCAGGCCTTCAAACAGCTCCGTGCGCCCTGCGCCCACCAGCCCGGCAAAGCCCAGGATCTCGCCGCGCCGCACTGCAAAGCTCACATCCTCTGCCCACCCGGGCACCGTGAGGCCGCGCACCGTGATGGCCGGTGCGCCACCCGTAGGCGCGGGCAGCTTGGGCGGGAACAAGTCCGCCAGCTCGCGGCCCACCATCAGGTTGGCCATCTGCCGTCGCGTCACGCTGGCCGTGGCCTCGCGTGCCACCAGCAGGCCGTCGCGCATCACCACCACCTCGTCGGTGGTGCGCTCCACTTCATCGAGCTTGTGCGATATGTAGATGATGGTCACGCCCGCCGCCTTCAGCCCGGCCATCAGCGCAAACAGGCGCTCTGTCTCGCCGGGGGTCAGCGTGGCGGTGGGCTCGTCCATGATGAGCAGGCGCGCATTGCGGGCTAGCGCGCGGGCAATCTCCACCAGCTGCTTTTCGGCCACGATGAGCTTGCGCACCCGCGTGTCGGGGTCCAGCGGCAGGCCCACTTTGGCAAGCGCCTCGCGCGTCTTCTCGCGCATCGCCTTGTCGTCCAGGAAGGGGCCCCGCTTGATCTCATGGCCCAAAAAGATGTTCTGCGCAATCGTCAGGTCGTCCGCCAGGTTGAACTCCTGGTGGATCAGCACAATGCCCTGCGCCTCGGCCGCGCGCGATCCGCCGCCCGGGGCACGCACCGCGCCGTCCACCACCACCTCGCCGGTGGTCGGGCTCTCGTACCCCGCCAGAATCTTCATCAGCGTGGACTTGCCCGCGCCGTTTTCGCCCAGCAGGCCATAGACGCGGCCCGGCTGCAGCGCAAAGCCCACGCCGTGCAGCACGCGCACCGGGCCAAACTCTTTGGTGACGTTGCGGAACTCAACGGCTACGCTCATCGCACTGCCCCTGTTCCTACCACTGCTCCAACGCCCGCACCCGTCACCGAGCCCGCGCGTGACAGGCTTTCCTGCATCGCCAGCACACCCGCACCCACCACACCGGCATCGTCGGCCAGCGGCGCGTATTGAATCTCCAGGTGCCGCGTAGAGAGCGCCAGCGACCGGTGGTACACGCTCTGCCGCACCGACGCGAGGAACAGCGGCCCCATGTCCGTCACCCGCCCCGCAATGAACACATGCGACGGGTTGAAGAAGTTGACGATGGACGCGAGCATCTGCCCCACCAGGCTGCCCGCGCGCTGGATGATGGCGTTGGCCGCCACATCGCCCGTGCGGCTGGCCTGGGCCACGTCTTCAATCGTCAGCGTGCCCGTGCTTTGCAGCCGCTCGGCCAGCAGCACGCTTTCGCCGCGCTGCGCCGCCTCGGTGGCCATGCGCGCCATGGCGGGCGCTGCGGCCATCGCCTCCACACAGCCCTGGTTGCCGCAGTGGCAGCGCGGGCCGTGCTGGTCCACGCAAATGTGGCCCACATCGCCCGCCGATCCATTGGCGCCCCGGTACACCTGCCCGTGGCACACGATGCCGCAGCCAATGCCCGTACCCACCTTGATGACCAAAAAGTTGGGCAGATTGCGCTGCAGCCGGTACATCTCGCCCAGCGCCATCAGGTTCACGTCGTTGTCCACAAACACCGGCGCGGCAAACGCCTCACGCAGGTAGTCGCGGATGGAAAATCCGTCCCAGTCGGGCATCAGCGGCGGGTTGACGAGCTGCCCGCTTTCAAAATCCACCGGCCCCGGCACACCCATGCCAATGGCGATCACCTGGTTGGCTGCCAGCCCGCAGCGCGCCAGCAGCTCCCGCATCAGCCCACGCACCCGCGCAAGGATCACGCCCGGCCCCTGGCGCACATCAATGGGCTCCCGGTGCCGCGCCAGCACCGTCATGTCGGGCCGCATCACCGCTATTTGCATGCTGGTGGCGCCCAGGTCGGCGCCGATGACCACGCCCAGGGTTTCACTCAAACGCAGGGTTTCGGCACGCCGGCCGCCAGAAGATTCCTGCAGGCCCACCTCGTCGAGCAGGCCCTCGTCCAGTAGCGCCGCCACCATGGCGTTGGCCTTGCTCTTGGAATAGGCCAAGCGCTGCGCCAGCGCATTGCGCGACGCGCCTGCAGACCAGAAGATGGTCTGCAAGACGCCCAAGTCTTCGGCGCCGCAGTGACTCCAGCGGGTGGATGGCAAGGCTTGTCTCCTGTCATGTTTTTGTGCAGCACCTCATGGGAGTGGGTGCTTGACAGGGATGCTATGCGGTCGAGCTTGTCAGAAATTTTGTGTGTGAGGCATAGCATGTCGACAAGGAGCATGAA